>Ga0157292_10000082_pt1 | contig 10007 bp, 8 predicted proteins | sample NitcycUS179409R1_FD_108401 | JGI IMG/M metagenome (GOLD analysis project Ga0157292, IMG submission 108401) | Soil microbial communities from Arlington Agricultural Research Station in Wisconsin, USA - Nitrogen cycling UWRJ-S179-409R-1 | ecosystem: Environmental > Terrestrial > Soil >... | reverse complement strand
GGCAGTGTAGAGTTCGAAGACGTCGTGCTCCACGATTCGGAATTTTTGCGCACCCCCGGCCCGCTCAGTAGTCCGTTTGCATCGCTTCGCCCGTGCATTGCCCAGCTGGTGCTAGCCAACGTCTATCTCGGCATTGGCGAAGGCGCGCTGGCGATCGCCAAGGGCTACACGCACACCCAACGACGCGCCTGGCCCGCGTCGGGCGTCGAGCGCGCGAGTGACGATCCGTACCTGCTTGCTCGCTATGGCGAGATGCGGCTCGAACTCGCTACGGCGCGCTTGCTGGCTGATGCGGCTGCGAGCGCGCTCGACAGCGCCTGGCAGCGCCGCGAAGAGGTTTCTGCCGAGGAGCGGGGAGAGGCTGCGCTTGCCATCGCTGCCGCCAAGGTTGCAACCACCCGTGCCAGTCTGTCGGTCTCGTCGCGTATCTTCGAGGTCATGGGCGCCCGTTCCACCGCGGCCCACTTGCGGCTCGATCGCTTCTTTCGCAACGCGCGCACGCACACCTTGCACGATCCGGTGGACTACAAAATCAAAGAGCTTGGTGAGTGGGAGCTCAACGGCAAGCTGCCGACGCCGTCTTTTTACTCCTGACCGGCCGTTACTCAGCTGGCCTTCGCGGCCGGCGGCGGGCCCATGAGTAGATCGAGCATCTCCCGCTTCAGACTCACGAACTCAGGGCTAGTGAGCAGATCCCGCGTGCGAGGGCGAGGAAGACCGACTTTGATTTGCGATTTGATTCGCGCGGGTCGTTGACTGAGGACGACGACGCGGTCACTGAGGAACAAGGCTTCGTCTACCTCGTGCGTGACGAAGACGACCGTCATGTGGAGCTCGTGCCACAGGCTGAGCAAGAGCTCCTGCATTTGCAGGCGAGCCTGAGCGTCCAGCGAGCAGAAGGGCTCGTCCATCAAAATCACCCGCGGACGATTGACCAGCACGCGGGCCAGGTTGACCCGCTGCTGCATGCCGCCGGACAACTGGTGGGGGTAGTGAGCAAGGAACTCACCGAGGCCCATTTGAGTGAGCATTTCGCGCGCCTGGCGCTGACGTTCGGCCTGGCGCACTCCCCGCATCTTCAGGCCGAATTCCACGTTCTTGGCGACGGTCTTCCAAGGGAACAGCGTGTGCTGTTGGAATACCACGCCGCGATCCGGCCCCGGCGCAGTCACGCGCTCGCCATCCACCCTTAGCTCGCCCGAAGTGATGGGCGTGAAGCCAGCCAGAGCGCCGATGATGGTCGATTTCCCGCAGCCCGATGGACCGAGCAGGCTGACGAATTCACCGGGTTCGATCTGCAAATCGATGCCGCTCAGCGCTTGCACCGCAGTCTTGCCTTCACCAAAGTGAATGTCGACGCCGCGCAGACCAATCGCGCCTGTCGCGCCTATCGCGCCTGTAGAAGTGGCGGAGCTCATGCGGCGCTCGCGTCCGGTTTGAACCAAGGCATGAAGCGGCGTCCGACCCATTTGACGAGGAAGCTGCTGCCCATGCCCAAGAGCCCGATAGTCACCATGCCCAGCACGATCTTCGGGTACTGCTGCAGCGTATACGCCTCCCAAGTGTAGTAACCGATGCCGAATTGACCGGAGATCATCTCCGCTGTCACCAGCGAGAACCAAGAAGTGCCCATCCCGATGCTCAGCCCCGTCACTATCGACGGCAAGGCGCCGGGGAGTATCACCTCCTTGAATACGTCGATCGGTCCAGCGCCGAGGGTGAGTGAGGCGTAGACCAAACGCCGGTCGACGCCTTCCACCCCGTGAATGGTGCTCAATAAGATCGGAAAGAAGGCACCAATGAAGGTGATGAACACCATACTTTGCTCCGCCGAAGTGAAGAGCAGAATCGCCACCGGAATCCACGCTACCGCTGGGATGGGCCGCAAGATCTCGAGCGGTGGAAACAACGATTGCGCTGCCAACCGGAAGCGCCCGATGAGTAGCCCCAGCACGACGGCCAAAGCGGAGGCGATGGAGAAACCGAGAAAGATGCGACGCACGCTGTTGCCGACGTGCGCGGCGAACTTGGGCGCACGGTAGAGTTCGCTGAAGGCCGCTGCCACCTCGGTCGGGGCCGGAATGTTCTCGAAGCGAAAGAACATGTCCCACTTCTGAACCGAAGCGAGCTGCCATAGCCCGAGCCAGAGCGCGATCGACAGCGCGCCCACGAAAGCTGCGCGCAAGCGCTTCGTCAGCCGACCAGTAGCGTTCCTGTTCGGCCGGGCCGAAAGAGAGACCTCGGCGGCCGACAACGGCGCAGCTTGGACGCGCGGAGCGATGCGGGCTTGCGCTGCGCTTGCCATGTCAGAGCACGCCCTGTCGAGCGACAACGAAATTGAGCGGCGTCCCGCCCTTTTTCGTGGCGAAGTCTTGTGCCGACTTTTTCAGCAGGAACGCGGACAACGCACCTTTGTCGTTCACGTACCAAGCCTTGTCGGCGAATAGCTTGTTGCCGCTGGTCCGATCGTGAACGAAGCTGACGCGAACAGCTTTGCCTTCGGCTTCCAGTGCTTTCAACGCCGCGAACGTCGCCTGAACCGTGCTGTAAAGGCGCACCTTCGGCTCACCCTTGACCCAGATTTGTCCTGCCAGCGTCGGCTCGGTTACCGGTGCGCCGGTGTCCAGCGCGTTGCCCACGAACGGCAGTGGGGTATGGTCTTTCAGGCGCGCGTCGTAGTCGTAGCCAAACTCCTGAGCGGCCTGGCGAATGAAGCGGTCATTCACGTATTGGTCGACATCGACCTCTTTCTCCACCTTTTTCAGCACCTTCAGCGACTCTTGCGCCCGGCGAATCGCTACCACGTACTCTGGCTTCAGTGAGTAGTCGCGCGTCTGGATCCCCTGCGGCCCGTGAAAGGCGTAGTAGACCTCGGCGTCTACGCCGGTCCACCCCGCGAGCTTTTCCGATAGCTCTTCGGGATTTTCTCGATACTGGCGGTCGGCATCGAGCGTTGCCTTGAGGTACGCCACGACGACCTCAGGGTACTTGCTGGCGTAGTCCGAGCGAACCTGTACGCCGTGGGTGGTGGTAACGCCCGTCGAGCTGCCGTCGTAGATCTTTTTGGCGAAGCCGCGAAATGGAAACAGCTCACCGAACGGCACGAAATCAGCGTGCGCGTCTATTTGATGAGCCTTGAGCGCGCTGCCTGCCACCTCCGGGGTCTGAGTCACGATTTCCAAGTCCTTGTGCGGATCCCAGCCGAGGTCTTGGATTGCTCTGATGAGCATGGCGTGCGCCGTCGAACCGAACGGAACCGAGATCTTTTTGCCCTTCAGCTCTTGCAGCGACTGAACTGGTGAATCTGCGGGGACCACGATCGCGTTGCCAGCGCCATTGATCCCCCCAGACAGCGTCGCAATGTAGAAGGATTGCACTTGGTCCCCAGCGGCCTTGAGCGCGGTCGCGCCCAGCACCGATGGGAAATCCGCCATCTGCACGATATCCAGCTGATTCGCCAGGTATTTGCTGTTGAGCTGGGCGCCGGTGGGCTGGTTCTGCCACTCGATCTCGTATTTGACGTCTTGGTAGCGACCCGTATGTGGCAAGTACTTCTCGAGCAAGTGCAGCTCGCGCACGAGCGGCCCGCCCGTGGCGCAGTTGATGGTCGTATCTTGCGTGCCGATCGCCACGCGAATCGTTTCGCTGGGCTTGCTCGGGTTGAGAGATGCGTTGGGAGTGGGAGCGTGATCTTTGGGCTTGCAGCCGATGAATGCCAACAGTGCAAGCAGCCACAGTGAGGGAGCGAGGGAACTTCTAGGGGTCATGGTTCAATCCGGTAAAGTGGAGACTTTGGCTATCGCTTCCAGCGCGTGAACGGCTGCTTTGCGTACTTCGACATCGGGGTCGTTACTCAGGGCCTGCAATGCGGCGGCGGCGCTCGGGGCGCGCAACTCGCCCAAGGCGTAGGCTGCCGCGCGGCGCAAATCCGATAGCTCGTGTTGCGTGAAGCCGAGCAGCTCCGGGATCGCGACCGCAGCACCTAGCCGCCCCAGCGAGGCGATGCTCTCCTTTTGCACTTGCCAATACGGATCGTCGAGCGCCGCACGCAGGCCGGGTATCGCGCTCGAGAGCGCCGAACGCCCGAGCACGATCGCGGCTTCCACCCGCACGTGCCAGTCCGCATCGCGCAGCGCGCGCAAGAAGTCTTCCAATAGGGCGGGGCCGAGGAAGAAGCCGAGCGCACCGACGGCGACGCGACGCACCGACTCGTCAGCATCGAACAGGCGCGCTTGCAGGGCAGAAATCGAATTTGGAAGCCGCAGATACGCCAGCGTGACCACGGCCTCGCGTCGCACGGCCGCCGACGCATCACAGAGCGCTTCGAGCAGCGGTGTGATCGCTCGTCGATCCTTCAGCTCGCGTAAGCCGATGATAACCGACCGCCGCACCTCCGCGTGCGGATGACGGATCGCCTCGAGCAGGTGCGTTGCCGTATCTTCGCCGCGGAAGTCGCGTAGCGCGGCGCTGGCCGCCTCTCGCACGCTCGCATCAGCATCCAGTAGGCGCGAGATGATGCTGGGGACCGCCCGCGCGTCACCGATCTCTTCCAACAGACCGATGGCCAAGCGACGCACCACCGGATCCGAATCATCGAGCACGCCCAGCAGTGGCACGACCGATTCTTCGCTCGCCAGATCTTCGAGCTGTATCAACGCGAGTTGCCGACGCTGGGGATCGGGATCGCCAAGGCCCGCTACCACGCTGTCATGATCCAAGTGTTCCATACCGACTCGATTGCCTGTGCGCGGCTCGATCAGCGCAAAAGAAAGGGGATTTTCACGGTAATGGCGTCTTTGGGGCAGTCGATCTCGCAGGCTAGGCAGTACCAGCACTCGTCGAATGCCATGTGCGCCTTGCCCGTCTCGGGGTTCACGGCCAAGCAGTCCACCGGGCAGGAGTCGATGCAGATGCGGCAGCCAGTGATGCACTTTGCGCGATCGACGACGACCGGCACATCGAAGTTGCGCACCGTCTGGGCATTGCCTACTTGCTTGGCTTGAAGCGCCTTGGCACTTTCACGATCACAGAGCTCACTCACGGGATGTTCCTTCGCGGTTCATTGGTTGTCGCCAGGCGTCTATGCCGAGAGCGCGTTCTCGTGCGCGACGCGCAGGCCGTGGTAACCACGGAGCTCTGCCTTGTCCAAAGGCACGATGTACGGAGCCACCGGGCGCTTGAACAGACTCATCGAGCCAGCCGCGTCCTTCTTCAGATTCACGTGGACGAACCAGTTTTCGTCATCCAGCTTCGGGAAATCTTGGCGATAGTGGTACAGACCCCAACGGCTCTCGGTGCGATACAGCGACGAGCGGGCCGCCATTTCCGCACAATCCCGAATGAAGTGCGACTCCATCACCCGCATCAGCTCGTGCGGCGTAGTCGCGCCCACTTCGCTGAGCTCTTCGCTGGCGCGCATGAAGTGAGCAAGGCCGGTTCGAAGCCGATTGGCGCTCTTGGGCGGTTGCAAATAGTCGTTCACCAGTCGCCGAACCTTGTATTCGAATTGGTGGTGGGGGATGCCGTTCGGTCGTGAGAGCGGAGCGAACACCCGCGCTCGCTCGGTCTCTATCTGATCGCTCAGATCGGCAGTGAGCTCGACGTTGCCGATGTAGTCGAGCGCGTGTTGTGCGCACAATTTCCCGTAGGTGAGTGCGCCGAGCAAGTAGTTGTGCGGTACGCACGCCATGTCGCCTGCGGTGTACAAACCCGGCACGGTCGTTTCCCCGCGCTCGTTGACCCACACGCCGGAGCCGCTGTGGCCGCTACACAGGCCGATCTCCGAGATGTGCATCTCGACCATGTCTTGCCCGTAGCTCTTGCCGCGGCCCTGATGGAATCGCCCGCGGCTCGGCCGCTCGGTGCGGTGCAAGACGCGCTCGATTTCAGTCAGCGTCTCCGGCGCCAAATGGTCGAGCTTGAGGTAAACCGGGCCGTTCTCCGAGTGCAGCTCCCGGTAGAACTCCATCATCATGTGGCCGCTCCAATAGTCGCTTTCGATGAAGCGATGTCCGAGCGCATTCACCGTGTGGCCTCCCAATGGCCCGGTGACGTAGGCGCAGGCTGGGCCGTTGTAGTCCTTTATCAAAGGATTGATTTGAAAACACTCGATGCCGGTCAGCTCCGCGCCTGCGTGGTAGGCGAGCGAATAGCCATCACCTGCATTCGACGGATTTTCGTAGGTACCGTAGAGATAGCCCGATGCAGGCAAGCCCAGCCGGCCCGAGGCGCCGCAGCACAAGATTACGGCTTTCGCTCGGATCACCACGAACTCGCCGTCGCGTGTGTCGAAGCCGAGCACACCGGCGATGCGGTCGCCGTCCAAGAGCAAGCGCGTCGCCATGACTCGATTTTCGATCCGTACACCAGCGCGTTTGAGAACGCGGGTCAGAATCTTCTTCAGATCGTAGCCCTCTGGCATGGGCAACACGTAGCTGCCGCGATGGTGCACCTTCTTCACGTCGAAGTCGCCGGATTCGGTCTTCTGGAACTTCACGCCCCAGCGATCGAGCTCCTCGATCATCGAGTAGCTGTTCACTGCGTACTCCATGATCGCGCGTTGGTTCACGATGCCGTCGTTGGCCATCGTGATTTCCTTCACGTACTGCTCAGCAGTGGCGTGCCCCGGGATAATGGCGTTGTTCAAGCCATCCATGCCGATGGCGATCGCGCCACTGCGTTTGATGTGGGCCTTCTCCAACAAAACCACGCGCCCGCGGGGCAGTGATTGCGCTGCTCGGATCGCCGCGGTGGAACCCGCGCTGCCGCCGCCTACGACCACGATGTCAGCTTCGATGATGGATTCGCTCATGGGTGCGTCTTTCGGCGAGTGCCGAGCCTCGCGTCGCCTAGAGCAAGCCGCGGGCCAGCTCACAAAGGCCGGAGAAGGGAGCGGATTCGAAGTAAATCGCTGCTGGAGCAGCAACGGGCACTCGCGCCATTGCTGCTCCAGCAGCAATGGCTAGCCGGCCAAAGGCAGGTGCCACTGTGCATCTGCGACCGAAACTGCCCTGGGAATGAGGTGCAACTCGAGCAACGTGTCGGCCACGTCCTGTTGAGCTCGGACCAGCTCGGGGTTGATCGGAATGGGCCGCAGCTCCCGCTCCAGTGATGCGACCAGCGCGCGCGACGAAAAGCCGAGCCCCGGTGCCAACAGATCGGCAGCGCGGCTCGGATCCTTTTTTGCCCAGTGAGCGGCCATTTGCAGCTGGGTCATCAGTTCGGTGATAGTGTCCGCCGAACGTTCAGCGAACTCTCGGCGCGCCACGTAGTAGGCCGAGTTGTTGAGCAAACCCTGCGCGTCACGCAGCACGCGGGCTCCGAAGTCGAGCCGTGCACTCGACAGCCAGGGGTCCCAAATCGACCAAGCGTCGACGGCGCCCGATTGAAACGAGCGCAACGCGCGCTCGGGCGGCTCGAAGCAAATTTCGACATCGTTCACGTCGACCGCTGCCTCGGCGAGCGCTTTCAGCAGCAGATAGTGAGCCTGGGAGGCGCGGTTCACCGCGATGCGTCTGCCCCGCAGCTCGGTCACGCTTCGCACCTGGGAATGCTCCGGTACGACCAATGCCGCGCCCCGCGGCGCGGGCGGCTCGGCGGCAACGTAAACGATGGGCACGTCTTCGGCTTGCGCGAAAACTGCAGGGCAGTTGCCCACGATGCCCAGGTCGAGCTCGCGCGCTCGCAATGCGCCTACGATTTGAATGCCGCCTTCGTATTCTATCCAATTGACGCTCCTGCCGCGTGCGGCCAGGGCCGCGTCGAAGGCGCCGTAGGCTTTGACCAGCATCAGCAGGCCGAGTTTTTGATAGCCGATTCGGATCGTACCCGCGGTTGCGCGCCGCACCGATGAAACGGGTGGAACGGAGCCGGGCGCGCGACGCACCGGCCCCTGCAGCTCGCCGTGTTCGATCAAGCGCGCGCGCACGACATTGCGGCTGATGCCTAGCTGCCTCGCGGTCTCCAGCTGATTGCGCTCGCAGTGTCGGAAGGTCGCGCCGAGCACTGCCGCCTCCACGCGCCGATGCAAGTCGGGGACGCCGAGCTTGAGTAGGCCAAGCACCGCTTGCTCCAACTTGACTAGCTGGGCGTCGGCAGACTCGATATCGGCCAGCGCTGGAGGGGTGAAGCTTCTGCTCGGTTCGAGCTGCAAATCTTGCGGCGTGAGCTCAGGCCCTTGGCATACCAGGAGCGCGTGATGAATCGCGTTTTCCAGCTCTCGGATATTGCCAGGCCACACATGCTCGAGCAGACTGCGCTCGGCTTGCGTGCCGATCGTAATCTCGGGCCGGCCGAGCTTGTGTGCGTAGCGTTCCAGAAAGTGTCGAGCTAGCGCGGGAATGTCGCCCGGTCGCTCGCGCAGCGGCGGGATCGACAAAGAGCTGACCTTCAAGCGGTAGAATAGATCCTCACGAAATTGTCCGGCAGCCATCGCCGCCCGCAGATCGACGTTGGTGGCCGCGATCAAGCGCACGTCCACTGGGATTGGCGTGCGCGATCCCACCCGCGCGACCTCTCCCTCTTGCAACACACGCAGCAACTTGACCTGCAACAGGAGCGGTAGATCGCCGATCTCGTCCAAGAATAGCGTGCCGCCGTGCGCCGCCTCGAACCAACCCGCTTTCGACGAGTGCGCGCCAGTGAACGCCCCGCGTTCGTGCCCGAACAACTCGCTCTCCACCAATTGCGCCGAGAACGCACCTGCGTTGACGGCTACGAATGGCCGCGCCGAACGCAAGCTCAGCGCATGCAGCTGACGAGCCACGAGCTCCTTGCCGGTGCCGGTTTCGCCCGTCACGAGCACCGGCGCATCGCTCGGCGCAATCCGCTCGATGCGCGCCAACAATGCGCGGGACAACGGATCGTCGAACACCAGCGCTTTGGCACGAACTGACAGGGGCCCCGCAACCGCTTCAGGCAAAGTGAGCATCGTAAGCGACCCTATAGCATTGAAATATCGTGAATTCCACTATAAGAGACGCGCGGATGGCTGCCGTAAATCCCTTCTTTGCGGTCTGCGCGCGGGCGCAGCGCGCGACATCTCCGCTGAGCCCTTTAAGGTTATCGCCAACGCCGCCCGAGGGTTCGAATCCCTCCCTCTCCGCAAATAAAAAACGAACTCAGCCGCAGCGCTTTCGGCTCTGCCCAGCGGCTGCCCAAAGTTGAGCAGACCGATCGCTTCGCACAGCGCGCTCGGCGCCAGATGCATGTTCCGAAGAGTCATGCTGAGCGTCGAGTGCCCCACGAGCTCCTGATTTGCCTTCGGCGCCGCGCCCCAAACAGCCGACGAAATCACGAAGCCTCTGTACGACTCGAGCTATAGCGAGAAACCATGCTCCCCGGGGACGACACCGACTGGATCCACTATGCCGACCCGCCCCACCTTAGCCAAGCTGCGTGCGTGGGTCGACGCCAACACGGCCCGTCCGAAACCGGCGCGAATCGTCGCTAATCGTCGACTCACGATGTTGATTGAGTTTGCCGCAGCGCTCCCGCGTCACTATGCTCGTCGTGCCACTGCTCTTCAGGGCCGGGCGCTTTTCGGTGCGGGTGGCCTGGTTTTCGAAATGACCGAGATGACGTTTTCGAGATGACGGAGTCGAGGGAGAGTCAGAAGTGGTACGTGATGGCTGCGGTAGCCGTCGGCGTGTTTTTGTCGACGATTGATGGCAGCATCGTCAACCTCGCCCTCCCCGTGCTGGCGCGCGAGTTTGGCGCGGCGTTCGCAGCCGTGCAGTGGGTCGTGCTGGCATACTTTTTCACGGTCGTGTCGCTGATGCTGATCGCAACGCGCCTCGGGGACCGCTACGGAAAGAAGCGAGTGTACCTGGCGGGGTTCGTGATTTTCACGCTGGGCTCGCTGTGCTGCGCTGTGTCGTCCAGCATTGGCGTCTTGCTGGCGGGGCGCGTGGTGCAGTCAGTAGGGGCGGCTGCGCTCGTGGCGCTGGGGGCCGCCATCGTGACCGAGGCGTTTCCTCCCATGCAGCGGGGGCGGGCCATGGGGCTCG
>Ga0157292_10000081_pt1 | contig 10045 bp, 8 predicted proteins | sample NitcycUS179409R1_FD_108401 | JGI IMG/M metagenome (GOLD analysis project Ga0157292, IMG submission 108401) | Soil microbial communities from Arlington Agricultural Research Station in Wisconsin, USA - Nitrogen cycling UWRJ-S179-409R-1 | ecosystem: Environmental > Terrestrial > Soil >... | reverse complement strand
TATCGAAACACGCGGCGTGCCAGATTGAGAACGGGGCCTGAGGATCCTCGGGGCAAAAGAGGTCCCGAATTTGCTCGAAGCGACTGAAATCGGTGCCGTAGTGCTGAGCAAGCTTTCGATTCAACGCAAGAGCAGCGGTTTGATTGGCTCGAAGGCTGGGCGCCGCCGCCTGTGCCTCCAGCAGTAACCGCAATTCGACCGAGTTTCGGGCAAACTGCACGGAGTACTCGTAAGGTGAGTGGTCATCGCCGATTCGCGATGGGTAGGGTGCGAGCGGCGGCACCTCACGCTCACACCAGGGCTCCATCAACAGCGACTGAACCCCCAGGTACTCGCGAGCCGACTCGCCCACACCAACCGCCGAGCAAAGGTCATAAAGTTGGTTACAACTGGCCTGACTGTAGGTCGTCACGGCTTTGCCGTCCGCAGTGTGCCGCGCTGAGACGAGGCGAAAATCGAGTTTTTGTCGACGGTTGCGCTCATCGACTCTGCCTGAGCGAATCTCGAGCAACTAGCGGCGCGCCGATGAGCAACGGTGAAAAGAGGTGCTTTAAGCGTCATGATTTTTCGGGCAAGGCCGGGAAGGGAACGAAAACGGAAGGCCTGACTCAATAAGCGGGCAACCCACGGGAGACTTAACTAAATTTGTTAACCCTATGGGTTAGAACACGACTTCGATCCATGAATCCCGAGTTGAGGCAAATCGCGAATCGCCGGATTTCGTGATCACTCTGGCAATCAAAGCACCAAGTGACTGCTGCAACGCACGGCGGTTACAACAACAGCAGATGCGCACCTGCCGCACGGATGAACTAGGCACGCCGCTCGATACGGGCGTCCCGTGGGATGCTGCGCCGTTGCGCGCCATCGCTAGGTCGGTGCGCGCGCAAGTGCTGCAACAGCGGCGATGAACGCACGTCGTTGCATTAGGTCGGCACCTTTCCACACTTGAGCACCTGTTGGCGATGCTTTGGGGCAAGATTGGTTGGGTAGGCAGTAACAGTAGGTCTACTACTGCTATGAATCCTCAATCGTAATCTTCGGCTCGTCGATGCGTCAATCTCGTTACACGAGCGTTCCCTTCGGGAAACGGAGGGGCCAAGGAATGCCATGAATAAACCTTAAGGTTTATCGTGTTTCCTACCCTGCTCGAAAACGTGTCGCGTACTTACAGGCGGCTACCTGTTATCGCTCAGCCTCGTACGGGCGGGACTTCGAGGGTCGAACCGCGCGCGATGCTCGGGGTCTTCTAGCTCGGGTTTTGGCGGGACAGTGGAGCGCTGATGCGCCCGGGTCTCGCCGTGGCGGATCTCGCCAAGAGCAATAGTGTAGACACCATCGCCAATTTATCTAGTGATGCGATGCATTTCGATAGGTCGGGGTGCGCTGGTCGGTTCCAACAACGCGCGGCGCAACACATCCGCATTCACAGGCTGCCAGTTTCCTACCTGCGGGCAGAATAGCGCGACCAGCTCGGGTAAGATCATGGGAGAGCTTTGACGAGAGCGCCGCCCCCGAGCCGACTCGGAGGCGGCGTACGAGATGCGAGCTGTGCAAACCTGGGCGGCTCGGTTCGGTTGGCGTCAGGCGTCGATTGAGTGCCGCGTTAACCAGCTGATCATGCCCTGCATTGTCGAACCCCGCGCTCTCGTCACGCATTCGGACGCTGCATGGCGTGCGCGCGGCGAACGCAGGACAATGAGTGACATGAGGATCGTGGCGCCATACTCCGATTAGTTCGAGAAAAACACAGATCGTGAATGACGCCACTCGTGGTGCTACCAGGTTACCGGTCGGTTCGTCGGCATGTGCCAGCTTCGGGTCGAGCGCGAGCGCGCCCGCGCCCACGGTTACTCACTGCTGATCGCTGCCCGACAGTTCACCCGACCGTAGGCGTGGTCGGGAAAGGCGAAGCCTCGAACGACGATCCCGAGCTCGGCCAGTTCTTGTCGCTCAGCGCGCTGCAACAGCGCGCGAGCAGGCGCGAAGATTAGCCGCTTGCGGTGAACCCGAGCGCAACTTCTCGAGACCGCGCTCGAACCTGGACGCTCCAGCGCGGCCCTCGGCTTCTATCCTTGCGATTTGAGGGCCAAAGCTCCGGGACGGCTGGACCTACGTTGTCGGTTTGCCAAAGCGTGCTCTCCCTTGAGCGCTGCCCGCATGTGGGTCAGGTACTCGTACTGACTTGGCAGCGTCTGGAGGAGTCGGGCAGTTTGCTGCTGAATTGATTTGAACATCGCGTTCGCCTCGGTCGGATCGATGTGATCGAGCATGGGCAAGGACGATGCCGGTGCGTGGCCGAGACCGAGCAGCATGACGACCCAGGAGTACGCCTCGAAGCCGTGATACAGCGGATAAATCGAGCGTGAGGTTGGCAAGCGCGATTTCCAAAGCCGCAACCGCTCCTCCAGAGCCGCCGGGACTGGGACTTGCTTGGTGGCCTGCCAGTACGGCGTATCCGTACGGTCACTCGCAACGTAGTGAATGGTCAAAAACTCGCGCACGCCGTCGATGCACTCTGCGACAGACTTGTTGAAGCTGCGAACGAGATTCTGATCGAACTCGTTCGAACGCGGGAAGTGCTCAACCAGCTGCTCGATGTTGTGCTGAATGAAGAAGATGCCAGTCGATTCGAGCGGCTCGACGAATCCGCTGGCTAGTCCGATCGCCACGCAGTTTTTGACCCAGGAGTTGCGGCTTCGCCCGATGCGCATCTTGAGGTGGTTCGCCGTGCAGTTGTCGGCAGCTGGCCCGAGAAACGCTCGAAATTCACGTTCCGCCTCTTCTTGGTCGATGAACTGACTGGAGTAGACGTAGCCGGTGCCATCGCGGCCATAGAGCGGAATGTTCCACGACCAACCCGCGTTGTGCGCGTGGGCCGTCGTGTACGGGTTCATGCCGTCCCGCTCGATGTCACGCGGAACTTGGATTGCGACAGCGCGGTCGTTCAGCAATGTATCGTTGAAAGAAATGAACGGCTCGCCCAAGGTCTTGTTGATCAGTACGCCGGCGAACCCGGTGCAATCGATGAACAAGTCGCCTTCGATCAAACCGTGCGCTTTCGTGCGAACGCCGGCAATCGAACCGTCCTCTCGAAGCGGCACCTCAATGACATCGTCGACCACTCGCTGCGCGCCACGATCGACGGCGTAACCCTGAAGGAACTGTGCGAGCTCACTGGCGTTGAAGTGGTAGCCGTACGGGTACTGAACCCCGTGACCGGACAGCTTCTTGTTTGGCGGTGTTCCCGAGTCGTTGAAATACGCGGCCACCTTTTCGTCGAACACGCTGCCGTCCAGATGACGGGGCGATCGCTTCGCATCACACAGTGCTGGAATCGTAAAGCAGGCATGGTCGAATGGCTGCTGCTCGGCGTTGCCCAACTTCAGCCACCAATCACCCGCGCTGACACCCGAAGCCATGTCGAAGCGTTGAAATGGATGATAGAAGTGACCCTCGACGCTTCGCCAGTTGACGAAGCGAATAGCCAGCTTGTACGCGGCGCTACAATGCGGCATCCAATCCGGCTCTTGTAGGCCCAAAAAATCGAAGAATAGCTTGAGCGTACTGAAGGTGGCTTCGCCCACACCGATAGTACCGATTCGCTCCGATTCAACGACCGTGATGCTTTCCAAGTTTGGCAAAGCCTTGGCCAAATAGGACGCGGCCATCCAACCAGATGACCCGCCCCCGACGATTACGATTTTTTTGCTCATTTGTTCCGACCCTTCCTTGCCAAGGAAAAGACCGAGTCTCCCAGCGTCGATGACACTGGGATCGGCTCCTCGATGGGGATTGTTGCTCAACAAGCGGCCCGCTCCCGGCCGACGCACAAAAGTAGAGCCCCTTCAAAGTACTTTTGAATTTCCGAATTTGCAATGGCCCCGCTTGGGGCTCGCACGCAGGTCGCATCAGGCGTGCGCCTCGTTCTCATCGTCGCGTGGTTCAGTTGCGCGATCAGGTTTTGCGATCTCGTGTGCCATCGCGTCTCGATCTCGCCCTGGCTCCGCCATCTACCGCGAGCACCCGTGGCGCTTTCGGATTGGAGGACCCCTTTTTTCAGTGCTTGCGACGACGGGTTGTCATGAGCTGTCGTAAACTCGCGCACGGAAGCGGAGGTCGGCCCACACGTTGACGTGCATCTTGCTCAAGCGAGCGCTCGACAGGTATAGACTGACGCTCGATGGATCCACGAATAGGCGGGCTCGAGCCGAGCGTCGACCAAATGCGAAACCTCGTCGATTTGGCGGTCGATCGCATTATGCACACCCTCTCGACTCTCGCTGAACAACCCGCCGCCGACCTGCTCGACGTGACTGACGTCGCCCAACTGGTGTGCGAGCCACTTCCGGAAAAAGGCAGAGATTACGGGGAACTGCTCGATCTGGTGTTCGACCGCCTAATAACCAAGGGTTACAACACTGCCAGTCCAGGCACCCTGTCCTACGTGACAGGAGGTGGTCTTTTTCATAGCGCAGTCGCAGATCTGATCGCAGGGGCACTCAACCGCTACGTGGCCTATTGGGGTGCGTCACCGGGATTAGCGCAACTCGAGCAAACAGTCGTGGAGTGGTTTGCGGCGATCGTTGGATTTCCCGCTACCGCGGGTGGAGTACTGCTGTCAGGGGGATCCCTGGCCAATCTGTCGGCAGTGATCGCCGCGCGTCGCAGCAAGCTCGGCGACAGCTTCGCGCTGGGAACCATTTACGCCTCCGATCAGGTCCATCACTCGGTCGAGAAGGCCGTGGTCATGGCGGGATTCTCGGAAGGAGCACTGCGAGTTTTGCCCACTGACGACGCTTTCCGTTTGCGTGGCGCGACGCTTGCACGTGCAATTGCCGAAGACCGTTCAAGGGGCCGAAAGCCGTTCCTCGTCGTGGCCAGCGCGGGCACGACCAACACCGGGGCGATCGACGCTCTGCCCGAGCTTGCGGAAGTCGCACGCGCCGAAGGCTTGTGGTTTCACGTCGATGCCGCGTACGGCGGCTTCTTCGCCATGACTCAACGTGGCAAACAAGCGCTCGCCGGCATCGAGCGGGCGGACACAATCGTGCTCGACCCTCACAAAAGCCTCTTCCTTCCCTTCGGTACTGGCTGTCTTCTAGCGCGCGACGCAGAACAGCTGCGACGCGCACATGTCTTGCATGCAGACTACATACAAGAGGCCGTGGCGGTAGGCGCCCGCGGCGGCGCGCTCAATTTCGCGGATCTCTCGTTGGAAATGTCACGCGATCTCCGTGGGCTGAGGGTGTGGCTGCCAATGAAGCTTCTCGGTGCAGAAACCTTTCGTGCCGCGCTCGACGAGAAGCTGGATCTAGCTCGCCTCGCCCACGATACGATCGCAGGCACCCCCGGGTTCGAAATCCTCGCGGCGCCGTCATTGGCAATCTTCGCATTCCGCGCCACGCGCCCAGGCCTGTCGGAGCAGGCCATCGACGCGATGAACGAGGGCATTCTTCAATGGGTGAACCAGCGCGGTAAGGTCCACTTGTCGCCGACTCGGCTGAACGCGCGCTTCGCACTACGAATCAGCGTGCTCTCGTTCCGTACGCACCACGAACACGTCATGCTGTGTGTCGATGAGTTGCGGGCCGGGCTCGCAAACGCGCTCGCGCTCGCTTAAATGTCCATCGTCCTTGGGCCATGGCGGAATCCGTCGATCAGCCGGCAACGGCCGCTGGATTCACACTTGCTATGAGCCGCTAGCCGAACTTGACGTGCCCTAGAGGGCGTTGATCGGCTCCTACTCACTAGAGACACACAGCGCGCTTGACACAAACCGAGGCAAACTGCAATGCTTGGGCGGGCGCAAGTGGAACAACTTTCTGCTGTTCGAGAAGCTCTACTCGCGGAGCTCGGTGGTAACACCGCAAGACTGCGTTTCATCAACACCCGTTTGATACTAAGTATTGGCGTCGACTTGTTCACTACAACGTTGACCGAAGCGACAGATCCGAATCTGGCCAAGAAGGCGTTCGAAACGCTGAATCAGATGGGTCTCCTGCTACCAAAGAAGGAGGTGCGCCGTGGCAAGTGAAGTCGTCTGCGCACACAGCGGCCGATCCGACACGGCGGAGGCGCTCGTCGACCTGCGCCAGCAGCTGTCGAGTATCGACGCCGTTGTCGTGCTGTTCTTCTGCTCCTCGAACCACGACGGTGTAGCACTCCAGACTAGTCTCAAGGCTGACTTTCCTGCCGCGGAGGTAATCGGCTGCACGACGGGCGGTGAGTTCACGCACGTTGCCTACACCGCGGGGGGAGTCGTGGCCCTCGCTCTTTCGCGCGCCAAGGTTCATCGGGCTGCCGCTGCACTCGCGCAATACGACCAGGCGCAAAGTGTCGAGCAAGCCGTGCGTGACGCCACGAGCAGCGTTGCCCGGAAGCTCCAGGTCGATCTGAGAGAGCTCGCACCAGAAGACTGGGTCGGAGTGATCCTCAATGAGGGATTGAACGGCAACGAAGAGGAGGTCAATGCGGTCCTCGGTCTGGTCGCGCCCTTCTTGTCGTTCTTGGGAGGGTCCGCCGGCGATAACTTCAAGATCCAGGAGACGGCGGTTTTCTACGACGGCATTCGCTCGACCAACGGCTCGGTCTTTTTGTTGATGAACGTCGCGGTACCGTACGCGATCCTAAAGACCTGTAGCTTCGAGCCGACGTCCACTCAGCTTAGGATCGACCGCGTGGAGGGGCGCGTCGTTTACGAGATCGACGGCAAGCCGGCGATCGACGCCTACGCCGAAGCCGTCGGCGTGAAGCCGGATGAGCTCACTCAAATGGTGTTCACTGCCAATCCGATTGGCCTCATGATCGACGGTGAGCCCTGGGTTCGCAGCCCTATCGCGTTGACGCCCGACGGCGGAGTCGTATTCGGTTGTCGAGTCCTCAAGGGCTCACAGCTCAATTTGCTGCGCAGCACCGGGCTCGTTCCCGACACCAAGGCAGCCCTCGAGCGCGGAAGCGCGCAGCTCGGAAGCCAGCCGTCCGTCGCCTTGCTGTTCAACTGCGCTCACCGCTGCATGGAAATCAAGGTGAAGGACCTGGAGACCGAGTTCTGCGAAGCGATCTCGCATTTTCCAGTTGCCGGCTTCCATAGCTACGGCGAGAGCTATCTGGCACACATGAATCAGACGCTCATCGCACTGCTTCTGAAGTGATGCGCACGGCGCTTTAGCGCAGTTCCTGCCTCGGGGCGCGATGCCCACACTGCCGCGGCGTGTCAGGTCCCGGGGACCTGACACCGCCGCCCGAACGTGGCCCGTAGCGCTCGACGAGCGCTGATGGGCAACAACGGAGAAATGGACGGCTACTTACATGCTGGGCCTGGCCCAAGCAGCTCAGCCTTACGCTGCGGGGTGCCCATGCGCGACAAGCGCACCCGAACCGTCCCGCAGTTGTTGCGTTCATTGGTTTCGATGATGCCGTTGTCCGGGTCGATCTGAGTTTGCAGGATGTAGAGACCATCGGGAACGCCGGTAACTTCCAAATACTGCCCTGGCAGATACCATTGATAGAGATCCACCCAGCCGGGCGTTAAGCCCTGAATCAGGTAGTCGAAGTTGGCGTCGCTCGCCTGCACCACCAAACAATCGGGAGCTCGGTAGGTGCGCGGGCCCACGCCGCGCATACCCCACAGGCCGTCATCGATCGACTCGTCCTCGAAGCAGAAGCTGACTTTGCGCCCCGTCGTTACCGGAGCCATACCCGCCTGCCGCCCTTTCGCGTCGGTGGCCCAAAGCGCCGACTTGGCGAAGTTCTCGTAGTGGAAATGACCGTGCGCGCTGTGAAACTCGAACTCGCCCGCCGGCGTGTCCTGATAATGTGCGGCGCTATCGCTGAAGTACGTGCGCTCGATCACGTTGTGAGACGTGTCGGCAGGATCACGTGGAATGGCGAAACGCAGCTCGGCAGCCCCCTCACCAATGTTGGCGAAGCTCTGGTCGAAGCGCAAACACGTTCGCGCCCCGTCTTCCGCTTTCTCTGAATCGTAACAAGTCTCTCCCGGTGCGGGATCGGGATCGCCGAAGAATGGAAAGGAGGGTGTCTCGAAGCCGACATGGCTCTGCGTGCGAATCGCCAGATCGGGACGAAGCGGCCTGATCGGTCGAACGTCGGGATCGAACTGCACGCGCGCGACAACGTCGAAGGGGACTCGTGTGTCCACCGAGCCAGCTGGGTCGAGGGCGACGTAGATTGTGTAGTGCCCGTTCGCGACGCTGCGCAGAAGGACGGAGCCCGCGCTTGCCGCGAGAACGCCGAGCTGGCTTCCGACCTGGATGTCACCTTGTTGTTGTCCGGTGCCCTCGTAAACGAAGAGATTCAGGATGTTGGTGTCGTCGGGCCAGCGAATCGCGACCTGAACCCCACCAGGCTTCCTCCAAATTTGGCGCGGCAGATCGATGTCCAAATCGAACGCAACGCACTTCACCGTCGCGCAGACGTCCGGTTGTGCAGGGCTGGGTGGGGCGGTCGTGGCCACTCCCGAAGCGAAGTCCGCTTTGTCCTGGTTTTTGACGACGACTCTGCCGCTGCACAATGCCTCTTGCGCGAGCGACGCAGCGGAGTCCGTGCCGAAGTCGCTCCCCGATCCACACGCGGTGATTGATGCCGCGGCGGAGCCAAGGAGCGCGAAGGTTCCACACACTTGACGCATTGATCGAAGGTTCATGATGCTTTCCTAGAAGAGCGGGAGAATCGCTTAGGTGTCGCCATCGTGAACGTCTCATACCCGAGGACTCAAATCCAAGAAGGTAGGAGCGCCCTCAGTCAGTTAAGTGAGTGAAGCCGGACCTGTGTAGGGCTCCGTCAGGCCTTCTCGGCCCCGGCCCAGGTGTCAGTCGTGAGGTTCGACAGTGACACTGACAGCAGTCTTGACGATCATGCCGGCCTGGCACGCCGGGAACGGCCTCTGGCAATAGTACCAGGCGACTCGCTGAAAGCCAGAGTACGGAGCAGGTTCCGTCTCGGGCGTGAGGCGCCTACAGCGAAGGTAGCTCAGTGCCCGCGTTTGCAGTCGCGCTGCCCGCCGGCGGCACCGATGGGTGATCTCGCCCTACATCGTCGAACTCCACACGCCCGTCACGCATCCGGACTACGCGCGGCATGCGCTCGGCGAACGCGGGGTTGTGAGTGACTACGATGATCGTGGTGCCATGCTCACGATTGATTTGGAAAAACAGTTCGTGAATGGCGTCGCTCGTGGCGCTATCCAGGTTGCCTGTTGGTTCGTCGGCAAGGACCAGCTTGGGGTCGAGGGCGAGCGCGCGCGCCACGGCAACTCGCTGCTGTTCGCCGCCCGAGAGTTCACCGGGGCGATGTGAGGCGCGACTGCTCAGGCCCACCTCCTCGAGCAACGATTGCGCGCGCTTTTCCATCTCGCGCCGTGGGCGGCCCTGAATCAGGCCCGGAACCATCACGTTCTCGAGCGCAGTAAACTCGGGCAGCAAGTGGTGGAATTGGAAGACGAAACCGATGTCCCGATTGCGAACGGCTGCCAAACGCGAGCCACTCATGGTCGTCAGTTCTTCAGTGCCTAGGCGAATTCGCCCAGAAGTCGGCAAATCGAGCGTGCCCATGCAATGCAGGAGCGTACTTTTGCCGGCTCCCGATTGGCCAACGATGGCCAAGATTTGACCTGCGTAGATGGTCAAATCGATGCCCTTCAACACGTCCAGGGTACGGCCCATGTGTTGAAAGCTCTTCTTCAGGTCTTGGATGGTGACTAGGGCTTCGGGCACGGCTGTCTCATTCGTAGCGAATACCATCGACCGGCCGCAAGCGGCTGGCTGCGACGGCGGGATAGATCGTGGCAATCGTCGTGATCAGGAGCGCTGCCAGGGCGACCAGAGTAAAATCAGACCATTCGACGTTGATCGGCAATTTGTCGACGTAATAAACGTCCGGATCGAGGCGCACACCGAACCATTTCAAGCCCAGTGTGGCGGCAAGCCCAGTCGTGACCCCGAAGATGGTACCGATGCCGCCGATCATCACGCCTTCGGTCATGAAGATCTTGAGAATGGCGTTATCGCTCGCACCGAGCGACTTC
>Ga0157292_10000080_pt1 | contig 10065 bp, 12 predicted proteins | sample NitcycUS179409R1_FD_108401 | JGI IMG/M metagenome (GOLD analysis project Ga0157292, IMG submission 108401) | Soil microbial communities from Arlington Agricultural Research Station in Wisconsin, USA - Nitrogen cycling UWRJ-S179-409R-1 | ecosystem: Environmental > Terrestrial > Soil >... | reverse complement strand
GCGCCGGTGACCAACACCGTCAGCCCCGCGCCCGCGCTGGGGCCGAGGGTCGCCTCGGCCAATTGATCGCCCGTGAGCAGTGCGAGTGGCAGCGCCCCTGCGTCTTGGGTCGTGAGCCCCTCGGGGAGCTTGGCCCACGCTTCTTCTGCGGCGACTACGTATTGCGCATAGCCACCGTTCACGAGACCGAGCACGTGGTCCCCCTCCTTGAAGGCCGTGACGCCTGCGCCGACGCGAACCACCTCGCCTGCGGCATCGCGCCCCAGGATCGCGGGCAGCTCTAGCGGCATCACCTTTTGCAGGGCGCCGCTGCGAAGCTTCCAATCCACCGGATTGAGGCCGGCACTGGCCACGCGCACCTTGATTTGACCCACGCCCGGCTCGGGTTCCGGACGATTCCGAAGTTCGAGCTGATTGGGATCGCCGTATTCCGACACTACGATGGCCTGCATGGGTGCCTCCTGGTTCAGCGTCTTGCTCGAGACGCAGGAACGCGTGCAGGAAGCGCGCCGAGCGCATCAGTCGAAGTCCGTCGGCAAGTCAGGCTGAGCGAGGTGCGCGAACATGCGCCGCACTTGCGCTTCGGTGACGCGTGGGGTCGACAGGGGCGGGAGCTCGTCGACGCCGAAAAACTCGACGTCGAGCGTTTCGATGCCGCGAGTGGGGGAGCCGCCGCGCAGTTCGCAGCGCACGAACATCTTGTAGGTGTACCAAAATTCGGGCGGATGTTCGTGACGCGCCTTGTCGTACACCGCCAGCAATTTGGCGGCTTCGACTTCGTAGCCAGTTTCCTCGAGCACCTCGCGCTCGGCCACTTGCGAGGGAGATTCACCGATGTCCGCCCAGCCTCCCGGGAGCGACCACAAATCATCATGTGATTCGCGCATGAAGAGCAACTTGCCCTTTTGCTCGACCACGGCTCGTACGTCCACTTTGGGCGTGGCGTAGCCCTTCTCGGCGCGAATGAGCTCGAGCCACGGGTCCAGCGTCGCGGGTGCGATGCTGGCGGCGATGTCCGCGGCCAGTGCTTGCAATTGCTCGTAGCGTTGTCGATCGTACGGATCGCGCGTGTAGGTGAGTCCCGCTTGGGTGATGGTCTGAAGGCGCTGCACCCAGGCGAGGCGGTTCATGTTCTGAAACGTTAACGCGGCGGGCAGGGCGCTTCCTAGGACCGTGATGGGCGCGTCCGCGACGCCGAAGGCTAAGCCGGACACGCTGTGTCGCGTGACCATCGACCCCCTGGCACAGGCTGAGCCAAGTCCCGCTTCCTGCACTTGAAAATCAGCGGATCTCTAGCTGTTTCGCGCTGGCACGAGGCGTGCTTCACTAGCTGCATGCGCAAACCGACTAGGGCTCGCAAGCTGCTGATCGCTTCGGTGGGTGTAGCGACCATCAACTATGTTGCGGCCTGCGGCGGGGAATCGCAGACCTCCGGCAACTTGGTCGCGCCGCCCGAGGGCGGAAGCGCGCACAGCGGACAAGGCGGTGGTGGCAAAGCGAACGCGGGCAGCAGCGGCTCGCCCACGAGCGGGAACCTGGTCGCGCCTCCAGAAGCCGGTGCAGAGAATTTCGGAGGCGGCGGCGCGGCGAGTGCGGGTACCGGAGGCGCGGCGAGAGCGGGTACCGGTGGCGTGGCGAGAGCGGGTACCGGTGGCGTCGCGGGTACCGGTGGCGTCGCGGGTAAGGGTACGGGTGGTTCCGCGGGTCGTGCGGGAGCGAATTTTGGCGGCGCCGGTTTGACGAGTGGCAATCTGATGCCACCACCGGTCGGCGGCGCGGGAGGCAACGACGCTGCGAGTGGTTGGGGTCCTTCCGTTGGAGGCAAGTCGGGTTCTGGCGGAACGAGCGGTTCCGGAGGCCACACGGGCGGCGTTGCGGGACAATGAACGCTGAACTGTTCGAACTCGAGCTGCTCGGTGGCGCGACGGAGCAACGCTTTCGGCGCATGCGCCCCGAGGTCGAAGCCATGCCCTGGGGCTCGCTCGAGCTGTCCCAGGTCAGCGCGGAGCAGCGGCTCACCGCGCGCAAAGCCTGGACGGGGTCCGCGTATCAAGAGCACCGCACGGGCGCTGCTTGCGCGTTGACGTTGCAGGCGCTGATCGAGGCGCGCGCCCCGCTCGATCTGATCGCGGTCGCGTCGCGCTTCCCGCTCGATGAAATGGTGCACGTCGAACTGTGCGCCCGAATGGCCATGGAGTTCGGCGGCGGTACGGAAATCATCCATGATCCCAAAGCGATGGTGGTCGGCGCGGATGCCTCGCTGAGCCCACTCTTGCAGGCCGCGGATTTGGTGGTGCGCTTTTTCTGCGTCGGGGAAGCGATTTCGATCCCGCTCTTGCGCGCCACCTGGCACGTCGCCAAACATCCTTTACCGAAAGCGGTGCTCGGCCGAATCGTGAAAGACGAGGCCGCACATGGCGTGTTCGGCTTCACCTTCCTCGACTGGGCCTGCCCGCGTTTCTCGGAAGCCGAGAAGGCTCGGCTGGGCGTGTCCGCGGATCTCGCGATTCGATTTCTCTATTCGCAGTGGATCGATCTGCATGCACATCGGCACGATCCGCGTCTCGAAGACGACGTGCTCGGTTGGATGCAAACCGACGCTTATCTGAAGCTCGCCTGCCGCTCGATGCAAACGCTGGTCATCACTCCACTCGAGGCTCGCGGCATTCCGATCCAAGCCCAACTTTCCGAGTTCCGTGTTCCAGACGAATCAGCTCAATAGGATTTGGGTTGATGGTCACGCAGCAAGCCATTGAGCGGCCCAGCCTTCGGCGTCGCGGGGACTGGCTAGCGAGCCGTGGACGGCTCGAATTCGCTTTGCGCCTGCTGAAGTCGATCGAGCGTCAAGGCTCGACGCGGAAGCTGCTCAGTAAACGCAGATTTCGTGGCGCGCTGTTCCAGAGCTCGGGTTCGGTCGCGTAGTCAGCGCGATACACCCGCAGGGTGGTACCAGGCGAAAGTGCGATCTGCGCGCGGCGCGCGGCATCGAGCGCGTGCTCGCGCAAAGCGCGCGCGTCTGCTGGGCTGCCGTACACGCCCGAGATGCGAAAGACGCGGCCCCATTCGGCTTGCGTGCGCGCAGCCCGCTCACGGCCGCTGAAGCGCATTGGCTGACCACTGGCCGACTCTGCTTCGATCAGCAGATCGGGCAAGCTGTCAGCGATGATTGCGGCGAAGGTCGGGTAGCAAGCGATCGGCCAGGCTTGAGTTTGCCCGCGCACGCCCTGCACGATCGCGAGCGTCAGTACGACCCCGCCAAAAACCGCCGCGGGCAGCGTCGCGCGCCGGCTGTCTCGCCCCGGCTTCGGTGCCGGCTTTGGCCCGTCTTCGCGCGAGCGTCGGCATAGCCAAGCCCAAGGCGCGAGCACGACGTAACACGCCCACAAGCTCAGGAACGGAATGAACAAGAAGGCTTGCGTGGCAAAGTGAAAGCCTATCCCCAGGAAAGCCGCGAACGTGCGCGTTTTTCGGCAACTGACCAGCGGAAAGAAGCCGAGTTCGAAGAGCAAGACCGCGTGCCCCCCGAGGGCGCATAACCACGGATAGCGATCGATGCGCAGCCAAGGCAGCTCCGCCATCTCGAACCACTTGGCGTGCATCTGAGCCACCACGTGCGGTGCGGCCGCCCATTCCCAGCCCGACTCCAGCAACTTGTGAAGACCGGGAAAGAAATAGACAACGCCCAAGAATGCTCGACACAGGGCGACTGGCAGCGCGTACTCGCGAGGCGCGCGTCGTGGCTGCTTGCCCCAACTATCGAGTGCCCAAACGTCGCCGCATGGGCTCAGCGCGAGCAGCCCGGAGAACCAAAACAGGTGCATGTCGTGCAGCACTGCCCCGCCAAACTGCGAGAGCGCATAGAGCGGCAGTGCCGACAGCGTGAGCAGCGCCAGCGCCGCGCGACAATGGTAGCCGAGCATGGCCAATGCTCCGCTCGACAGCGCAATCAAGCGTAGCGTTTGCGCCGCGCTCGGCGTCAGGTGCAGAGCGGCCAACCAAGCTGCGCCCTCCGGCACGAATTTCAAGAGCTCGGGCCGCGCGGCCAGGTCCGCTGCTTGGTGAAGCTCTGGCGAGATCACGATCAACGCCGCGACCACCATGCGTAGCGACGAAAGCGCGCGTGCGTCGGACGCGGCCGAGCGCGCTTTCGGGCTCAGAATTGCCGGTGCTCCCGCACCGCGCGCGCGATCTCGGCACTCAAAGCCAAGCCATGGGGCGCCTGCGCCGTCGAGCGCTCCCAGCGCGCTAGCCAGCGTGCATCGAGCGGCTGCGCCAGCAGCTCGCGCTCGGTCGCGGCCACGGTAGTCTCCTTCTTCATGCCCGTGGCGATCCCCGTCCCCACGTAGAAGCCGCCCAGCAGCAGAGACACGCGCGTCGGCGTGGCCGCGCTGTACGTGAACAGCGTGCAGCCGTCGCCGTCGCTGCGGGCGTGAGCGCGCAACAATGCGAACGCCGCGGGCGTCCACAAGGTTCCATTCGACGCGGGCGAGAAGGGATCGAAAAATATCAGATCTGCTGCTGGCCACGCGCCGCGCCACAGCTCTGCCGCGTCACCGAAATGCAGCTGCCAATGCGAGCGCCCTTCGCGAAAGGCCTGCCCCTTCAGCAGTGCTTCACCCGCGGCCGCAAACGGCTGCAAAAACGGGAAACCCCGAGCGTCCGCAAGTGCCAGCCGCAAGGGCGCACAATCGATCTCGAAGCTCGTGACTCGGAGTTCACGGCGTTGTCGCGCGCCCAGCTCGCGCGCGCAGGTGAGTGCCGCGACTGCGTTCGTGCCCGCACCGAGTCCGACGTCCCAGACGTGCAAAGGCGGCCCTGCGACTTGCAGCTTCTCCGCCAAACGGGACTGTTCGACGTACAATGCGCGTGCTTCCTGCCATGGGCCCACCGCTGGGTGCATCACTTCGCCGTGTCCCCGATGGCGCACGGCGCGCGTGCCGTTGTGCAGAGTCACGAGCTCGAAGTCGCCATCGCGCGCGCAGCGCGGGTCTTCATCCGAAGCAGGCATAGGGCAGCCGGGGCGAGGCGAAGGCGCGCATCACGGCCTTTTTACCGGGCTCTGCCCGCGCTGCCAACCCCGGAGTCAGTCGCTTTCGTGCTACACTTGCGCTCGTGTCCACCGCGGAAGAGCGCCGGAGAATTCGCCAGCAGGCATGGACAGGCGGCGTCGCTCGGTCGTTCGCGGAAATGGAGCAGGTCGATCTGGACTTTTGGCTGGCCATGGCTCCGGTGGACCGCTTGCGCATGGTGTGGTCACTCGTCGAGGACTCGCTCGCACTACAAGGGAGCCATGGATCTGCACCCCGACTTCAAAGACTTGTTGGTGGAGTTCGACCGCTTCGGGGTTAAGTACGCCCTGCTCGGTGGCTATGCCGTCGGCTATCACAGCAAGCCCCGTGCAACGAAGGATCTCGATCTCCTCATTTCCGGCCTCGACGGCAACTTGGAGCGTGTTGCAGCTGCACTCCTGGCATTTGGTGCACCGGCTCAGGTGATCGAAATCGTGCGCAGGCTGACCACGACCGAGATCGCGCACTTTGGCGTGCCTCCGGTTCGAGTCGACTTGCTGCGTTCTGCGGACGGCATCGACGCGGAGAGCGCTATCGCGCGTGCCGAGCGGGCAACACTCGGTGACCTGACCATCCCGGTGCTCACCATCGACGACCTGATCGCGAACAAGCGCGCTGCGCAAAGGCCACAGGATGTCGCGGACGTAGCGGTGCTCGAGCGGTTCAAGAGCAAATCCAAGTAGTTTCCGAGCTCAGGCAGCCGCCGCGCGACGCCGAAGGCCGCGCCGCAGCACGCCTTGGCGCGTGACCATCGAAAGAACCAGATCTAGCTCAGCTTCTTGCACCAGCCACCGCCAGGCTGCCGCGCTCGAAATTCCGCTTTCAACTCACTGCGAGCGTTTGCCCCGAGCAATTCGCAGGGATCGAACCAGTGTTCGGTGCGAGCCGACGCCAGCAATTGGGGCAGCGGACCCGAGAACTCGTTGTTGTCGGGACAGCGGAAATGCCAGAGAGCCGACGGATCCACCGGCTCGTCGAAGCACAGCACTTCCTTCACGCCGCCATTGCAATTGGTCGAAATGACCAGGTATTGGCCTGGCAAACGGGGCTTGGCGTTGGCTACGCGAAGCAGCACGTCGTGATGGAACTCGCCCTGTTGATGATGCGCGATCAGGTCATAGCCACCCCAATCACGCTGGACGCAGTTGAGGAGCGAGCCAAGCACACGCTCCGACGCAAGCCCTTGCACGACCGCTTCAGGTGTTTCCGCCACCGTTCAAGCGTAGCTCGTTTCGGCCGTGCTAGCAGCTCGTATCGATGCTTCCTAAGCCGTGCGAATCGGCCGAGGCACGCACCCGAGTCAGTTCTCCTCAGCTGAGCTGCCTTCTGGAAAACACTCGAGCGCCGTCGGGTCGGCCTCGGCCATGGCGCGCGCGAGCTCCGCGGAGCTTTCATTCAGCCGCTTGGTTTCGCTCCTCACTTCCTTCAGCAAGGCCGCTGAATCGCTGCAAAAGAGCGCCGCGCTGCCTTCGTCGTCGATGCTCACACGCGTGGCACCAGCTCTGCCGGACAGGATCTGAACGTCGCCGCTCCAGCCGGGCGTTGCTTCCATGACGGCTCGTGTCGAACCGCGCCTGCGAACCAGGACGTTCAAGATGGCAGCCCAGGTGACGCCCCCACCTTGGCAGCGCTTCGCTTCGAACAAGGTGAGCGTGGACGGCGAGTTCGCTTCAGCCGTGACAGTGAAGCACTGCGGGTTGCCACTCGTCCCTTCAGCAGAGGGCTCGGCGCTGGCCTGCACTTGGTTCGGGCGCTTTTGACAGGCAAAGCACAGGAAAGCGCACGAAAGGCCTGCCAGTCGCCGTTTCTTCATCGCCGGCATGCGGGTCTATCCATGGCCCGCGAGCTAGGGTTTCGCCACGTCCGAAAGCGCGTAGCTCGAACTGACTGCTCGGTTGAGCGCTTGCATCAAGCTCGGATAAAGCACGGTATTGCTCGCGCGATCGAGCAGGCCGAAGGCATCGCTGCCCGAGCCTTTTCCGCCGTTGTCCCAGTAGAACGGCGTGATGCCCGCGTCGTGGGCGGCCTTGGTCACGTATTCGGTGTAGTAGCGCCGGTAGTTCTCGTAACCCGTTTGGTTGACTGCGCCGTATTCACCCAAAATGATCGGCAGGTCTTTGTCTGCGAAGTTCGACTTCAGCTTGGCCATTTGAGATTTGACCCAGTCCTCTTGGCCCCAGCTATCGATGCCCGCGTTTCCGCTGCCCCAGGTGTGGGTTTCGGCCGAACCCGCAAACGAATAGGGATCGTAGAAGTGATCGCTCAGGATGAGCTTACCCGCGGAGGTGTCCTTGGGCACGACGAAGCCCGCCACCGTGTAGTCGATGTTGGTGTTGTAGCCGGGAACGACTAGGCAGCGCGTCGCATTGTTGCCACCCGTGGCGCGAACGGTGTCGATGAACGCCTGATTGAGGCTGTTGATTACGGTGTAGTACTCCGGCTTGGGAGTTCCGTAGTCGACCATGACTTCGTTCATGCCTTCGAACAGCAAGTGCTCGCCATGGCCGGTAAAGTGGCCGGAAATCTGCTTCCACAAGGCTTTGAACTGCGTCGATACCAGCTCGGTGTTTGCGGCCGTCACTTGCCCCGAACTATCGATCAACGACAGCCAACGCCCAGTGATTCCGTGGCCGCCGTCGTGATGAATGTTGATGATCACGTACAAGCCCGCGTCCAGCGCGTATTTGACGACCTGATCCACGCGTTGGATGAAGGCTGGATTGATGCTGTAGCTCGGAGCTGCACCGAAGCGACCGATCCAGGTCACCGGGATCCTCACTGCGCCGAAGCCAGCGGCCACGACGGCCTTCATCAGCTCGGCAGTGACGAGCGGATTGCCCCAGGCCGTTTCCACCGCCGTGTCCGCTTTGCTCGCGTCCACTGAGTCGAGGCTGTTGCCCAAGTTCCAACCGAGCTTCATGCTCGCGACCGCAGTCTTCGCCACGCATACCGTTCCGCCGCTGGCACCGCCCGCGCCACCAGCGCTGAGCACTCCGCCGGCGCCACTCCCGCTCGAGCCTGCTGTGGTAGCGGCGCCGCCAATTCCCGACGCTCCGCCCGTGCTCGTGCCGCCAGCTGGGGATCCGCCTCCCCCAACGTTGCCCGAAGGGCCGCCGCTGCCGGGTGCGCCAGCGATCATTGCGTTGCTACCCGCGCCGGCAGCGCCGCCGATGGCGGGCGCGCCCGCGATATTCTCGCTGGGCTTGGGCGAGGAAGAGCCGCAGGCGACGCTGAGCATGAACGTCGACGCGCACACGATGCGCACGGAGCTTAGGAAACGGTGCTTACTGACTCGGTTCACGCTCGACATTTCACTGGCTTGGTAGTGCGAGTGCCCTCCGTGCAGGCAGACTCGATGCGATTCATGACTGCTCAAGGGGTGACAGGTCAACTACCTTTCAGGTGAATAGCGTTTGCCCCAAAATATCTCGCGGGGTCCCGTTGAATCAACGCCAGTGCGCCTCCCTAGGGACAGGTCACGCCATTTCGCGTGCTCGGGCAGGCCTGCTCGAGCTCGTAGGTCGTGATCTGGTGCACCGAACAGCCGAAGCTCGGGACAGCGAGCCCCTTCAATTTCTTACAAGGTGCAGGGTTGGCCCAATCAATCCGCCGATCGACGACCAATGAACGGTACGATCTCTCTAGCACTTCGAGCCGGATGGTCGCCCCACATTCGCTCCAGCTGAACATGAACGGTTCGTCCCACGGGATGACTTGCTGCCGGTGGGGTTGCCAGAACACCACGCTGATCCCCTCACGCAACGGGCCGATGAGTTCTTGGGTCGTGCCCTGAGGCTCTGCGGGTTGGCAGGAATCGGAGACCGTCTGCCACGTGGCCGAATAGAAGCCGTGCGCCGGGGTCTCGACGTCCGAGGTGCTCTCGCTTTGTAGCCCCGCTCGTCCACCACAGCCCAACACGCTCAGCCCCGCGAGCGCGGTCCACCGCCACCAATGCCGGATCATCCGAGCAGCATGCCGCAAGCGCATTCCGGCTCGACAGCGAAATCAGCGCAAGGGGTTTGGGGAAGCGCGCAGCGTCTTCGCTCGGGATATCAATGCATGCACACGGCGGACGAAGCGACGTCGGAGCCCGTTGCGCGCAGGTAGTGGTTCCACGTGCCTTTCACGGCCTGGGTGACGAAGGTCTGAACGCTGCCGCCTTCGCCGGAAAATTTGCCCGTCATTCGGGTCAGAAAACAGGCCGGGCCTTTGAGCGGCTCGGTTGGTTTGGTTTCGTTCGGGGTCAGGTTGGAGGCGATGACCTGAGTGTCGCCGGCTGCTACGTCCACGATGCGACTCGTCCGGAAGGGCGTCGCCGGATCGTCGTCCAAACAGATGGCGCCGCCATTGACTCCGCTCGAAGTGGCCGTGGCTCGAAGAAACCAATGGCCGCTGCTTGCTAGGTAAACCTCGACGACATCGCCGGCGCTCTCGAAATTGCCCGAAACGCGGCTGAGCGCGCACAGCCGATGCACGCCCAGGTCCAAATCGGCCCCCGTGCTGGACTCATTGATTTGCGTCGCTATCACCTTCGTCGAATCGTACTTGAAGCAGCGCGCCGACGCGCCGACGCCGCCGCGCTGCTTCGAGATGCCGGTGACGTACCAGTAGCCTCGGCCATTCGAGATTTTCACCATCTCGGACGTGCCCGTGAATTTGCCGTGGATGCCGGTCAGAAAGCAGACCGTGCCGGTGGACGGTAACAGTCGCGTCGAGAAGCGGTGGCGCGGCCAGCTGTATTCGGGTGTGTACGAGCTGAGGCCCTGACCGCTCTCGACAGCGACCGTTTCATCGTCCGGGGTGCTGAGGGGCAGCGAGCCCCCTTGAAGAACGCACCCGCCGAGCCCGTTGACGAGAGCCAGCAGCGCTGCACTCACCCAACAGGCTCGACGGCGATTCGACTCCGACATGCCCCCGGACTTTACCACGGCTCAGAACATCAGGTTCCCTTGCCCGAGCTGGAAGGTGATGTTGCTGCCGAATTGAGCGCGCCCCG
>Ga0157292_10000079_pt1 | contig 10092 bp, 9 predicted proteins | sample NitcycUS179409R1_FD_108401 | JGI IMG/M metagenome (GOLD analysis project Ga0157292, IMG submission 108401) | Soil microbial communities from Arlington Agricultural Research Station in Wisconsin, USA - Nitrogen cycling UWRJ-S179-409R-1 | ecosystem: Environmental > Terrestrial > Soil >... | reverse complement strand
GAAGTGCGGCGTCCGTGCTTGCTCGAAGCGCTGATTCAGCGGCCTGTGCCCGGCACTGCCGGCGCCCTCTTGTCGCTCATGAATCCGCAATCGGCGGTAGAGACCCGGCACCAGGTGGCGCGCGCGATCGCCAAGGGTGGCTTCGAGCAAAGTGTCGAGGCCCAGCTCTTCACCCTGATGAGCGACGACGCGATGATGAACGACGCGGCGTTGGCGCTGATCTTGGGTGGTTCGCCGGAGACGGCCGCGCGCGCCGTCGCGCTGTACGCGAACAAGCGCAAGGAAGCGTTGGAGGAGCTCGGTGACCTCTGGTACCGGAGCTTCGGTTACTGGTCGCAAGAGGATCTGGAGTCTGGACTGCTCTTCAAATACGTGGATAACGCCGAAGCGATCAGCAAGCTCAGCGTGCGTCAGACGCAACAAGAGTGGGCGCGCGTGCTGCTGATGAAGCAGTTCGACAATCTGATCTTCGACAACGGGCCGCACTCGTTCACGCGCGTGGTTTTGCGTTCTCGGCTGTATCAGATGGCCAAGGGTGACGACGCTGCCAAGCGCTCGGGTGCGATTCGCGCGCTCAAGTTCATGTCGGAGCAAGGCGTGCTTTTGGCGCTGCGCGACGAAACCGGTCCCGGCGGCGAACAAGCACGCGCTGCCTACTTCGAGTTGCTGAACCCGAAGGTCGTGACCGGCGTGAACATCCCCGACGACAAGAAGTGAGCCCGCGTTCTGCCCGCGTTTACTTCGCCGCGCTGAGCCTGCTCTCGCTCAGCGCGTGTCACCCTCCGGCCGCGCCCAGCGACGCGGTCGGCCAGGGTCCAGCACTGCTGGGTAGCGTGCCCTCGTCGCTGGCCCAGAAGCCGTGCTCGCCCACCGGGCCGGAGCTTTGCTTCAACGCCACTGACGATAATTGCAACGGCATCATCGACGAGGGCTGCGGCCTACACACGGGCCTAGTGCAATTTGCCATTGCCTGGGAGGAGCCGCACGCGGACGTCGACCTGCGGCTGTTCGATCCGAGCGGTGAGCTGATTGAGGTCGGGCGGATCGCGCACAGCGGCCTGGTCAAAGAGCGTGATTGCCCGGGGCGAAATAACGAGTGCCACGGCCAAAATTTGGAAAATGTCTACCTCAGCGAGGGCGAGCCTGCTCGAGGGGAATACCGCGTGCGGATTCGGCTCGAAGCCCTGGGCGGCGAGAATCCTCCGATCCACGTCGCCTTTGGCGCGCGTGTAGGTCCAAAAACGTATTCCGAATCCGTTTCCCTGGACGCGCCCGAAGCGGAGCGCGAGCTGCTCTTCCGCTTATGAAGGCGACCAAGCCACGAAGCCACGAAGCCTCTAAGCCACTAAAGTGGGCATTTCCCCGTCCACTCTGGCTTGCCCTGGGGCCGATGCTATTGTACGGAGAAAGCTCGCTCCGGCACCTCCTGCCACTGAGTAAAAAGCCATGGGATCTTTAAGCCCCGTTCACTGGGTCATCGTTCTAGTCATCGTCCTGCTCCTGTTCGGACCGGGTCGGCTTGCCGGCGTGGGCAAGGGTCTCGGTGAAGGCATTCGCTCCTTCAAGAAGGGCCTGAATGAAGACGCAGTCGATCCGCCGGCGAACGCCAAGCCGCCGGAAGACAAGCAGCTGCCCGAGAATCGCAGCAGCTAGCTCGCGGTCCGCGGGCGCACCGAATCAGGCGCTACGACGAAAAAAGGCCGGTCACCGAGACCGGCCTTTTGGCGTTTGTACGGCACGGCGCCGCGAAGCGCCGTGTTCGGTACGGTGCTTCAGCTCGCGGCTTTGGCCCGCTGCAGCTTGGCGCGCTCGCGCGCGAATTCAATCACGGCCGGCAAGATACTCAGGCCGATGATGGCGAAGATCACCAAATGGAAGCTCTTCTTCACCACCTCGAGATTGCCGAACACGTAGCCCGCAGGAATGAACAGGGCCACCCAGGCCACTGCACCGATCACGTTGAACGATACGAATCGCCGGTATTGCATCTTGCCGATGCCCGCGACGAACGGCGCGAACGTGCGCACGATCGGGATGAAGCGCGCGATGATGATCGTCTTGCCGCCGTACTTGTCGTAGAAGGCCTGCGTGCGCAACAAATGCGCGCGATTGAGCAGCTTCGAGGTCGAGCTCGTAAACACCTTTGGCCCGACCGTCTTGCCGACGTAGTAGTTGGTTGCGTCGCCGAGAATGGCGGCCACGAGTAGCAGCGGGATGATCACGGCGATGTTCAGCCCGCCCAGCGCGCACAGCGCGCCGACTGCGAACAGTAGCGAGTCGCCGGGCAAGAAGGGCGTCACCACCAAGCCGGTCTCGCAGAAGATGATCGCGAAGAGCAACACGTACAGCCAGGGCCCCATCGTTTGGGACCAGGAGACCAAGTGTGTGTCGAGGTGCGAGATAATGTGCCAAAGACCGAGCAACTGTTCCAAGCAAGCACTCCTTCGGGGCAATTTCGCCCGGGGCGGGACCGAGTGAGGGTTACGGTGTATCCGGCCCGAGGGCAAGTCGATCGGCGTAGCGCGCAGGCTTTGGGCATGGTCGGTGCGCTGTCCGGGCGGCTGCCAGCGTCATCCCGCCAGCGGGCTGACCGCCTTGGATGAGGTTTGGACGATGCGAGCTTCACGACCGATCGCGCTCGCGCGGGTCCGGGCTGTCCTCGGCATTCGGTAGCGAGCGCCAGTAGTACGAGGGTGACCGAGCACAAGTCAGGCTAGAGTTCCGGGGAGTGACCGAAGTCCTCGCCAAAGTCACGAACCGTACGTTGAACGTACCGCGTGGCCCAGACGTGTTGCACCGCATTCGAGTGCCGCAAACTTGGCTCGAGTCAGGTGACGTCGTCGAGCTCGAGCTGCCACGCAACTTGACCTGCGCCGCCTGCGAAGGCGGAGGCTGCGACGCTTGTGAACGCTCGGGCGCCGTCAGCCTGCGTGGGCGCGATGAATTGCCGGAGCTCCTGACCGTGACCTTACCGAGGCGCAAAGCGGACCCTGGCAGCGAGGCACGCAGCGTCGTGATTCGCATTCCGGAGCAGGGGGGCCTGCCGCCCGAGAGCGACGCTGCTCTACCGCGCGGCCTGCTCCTCTTGCGCGTCGAGCCCGCCGAGCTCGCCGATCCGGGAGTGACCCGCGTGGCGTCGTCCGCGCCGCCCGCGCGATCCCTGTCGGAGCGCGTGCTGCTTTCGCTGCGCATCCCCCCGTCCCCTCGTAGCGAGGCCTGGCTCGTCGTCGTAGCGGTCGTGCTCGTGGCCCTGGCCGGACTCGCATTCCTCGCATTTTGGCGGCATCGTGCGCTAAGTTAGGATCCATGAATCCCGTGGCCATGGCCCTGATCATCGTCAGCTTGAGCACGGTGTTCGCGGTCAGTGCTTGGCGTCGCTTCAACTTGGCCAAAGTCGGCACGGCTACTTGGGAGAGCCGGCTGAGCGACATCCCGAAGCGCCTGGGCTGGGTTTGGACGTACGCGTTCTACCAAAAGAAGATGCGCTATTACCTGGCCGCAGGCTTAGCGCACCAGTTCATCTTTCTCGGTTTCGTCGTGCTGCTCTTGCGCACGCTCGTGCTTTGGGGTCGGGGTTTCTCGCCGAGCTTCAACTTATTCGTGCTCGGCTACGAGCCGGTGTTGGGCGTGCCACTCGGCGCGATTTACGGCTTTCTGAAAGACGTCTTCGAGAGCCTGGTGCTGATTGGCGTGGCCGTGTTCGTGTACTTCCGGGTCGTGCGCCCGCAGAAGCGCATGACGCTGGGCGTGGAGGGGCTGATCATCTTGGGCATCATCTCCACGATGATGCTGTCGGATTTGCTGTACGACGGCGCGAGCACCGTGCTTGCGCACCGCTTTGCGGCTGAATGTGGCGCGGCCGGCGATGCCTTTCCGTGTTCTGCGATGGCCACGCTGATCGCGCCGCTCGCGCCCGCGGAGGGCGAGCTGAGCTATCACTTCAGCGAACCGGGCGGCTCCTTGTTTGCGCTGATGCTCTCGGGCGTTGGCTCGAGCGTGCTCGTTGTGCTGGCACACATCGGTTACTGGGCACACTCGTCGCTCGTGCTGATCTTTGCCAATCTGTTGCCCTACACCAAGCATTTTCACATCATTACGGCTATCCCCAACGTCTTCTTGGGGGATCAAACACCGCGCGGCCGTCTGCGGCCCCTCGCGCCCAGCACCGAGGCCTTGATGGCCGCGGTCGAGAAGGCGACGGAGGGCGAAGATCTATTGAGCGCGCGCATCGGCTACGCGCGCATCGAGCACTTCACCTGGAAGGACATGCTCGATTTCTATACCTGTACCGAGTGCGGGCGCTGCTCGGACAACTGCCCGGCGTTCACCACCGGCAAGCTGCTGAGCCCCAAGCAATTCACGCTCGACTTGCGCAACCACCTGTACGGCCGCCAGGAAGAGTTCCTGGCCGTGGGTCCAGCGCTCGTGCATCAAGCCACCGCGCCCGCGCCGAGCGAGCCAAAAGCAGCGCCAGCGGAGGCACCCGTCCCGCCGGCAGCGGCTGAGGCCGAGCAAAAGGCCGAACCCGCCAAGATCTACAAGCCGCTCGATCTCGTGCCCGGGGTGATTCACGAAGACGTGCTCTGGGGTTGCACCACCTGCCGCGCGTGCGAAGAGCAATGTCCGGTGAACATCACCTACGTCGACAAGATCGTGCAAATGCGCCGCAACTTGGTGGTGATCAAGGGCGAGTTCCCGAGCCAACTCGGCAAACCGTTCGAAGGCATGGAGAGCAACGGCAACCCGTGGAACCTAGCGCGTGTCGATCGCGCCAGCTGGTCCGAGGGGCTGGGCGTGAAGAGCTGCGCCGAAAAACCCGACGCCGAGGTCTTGTTTTGGGTCGGCTGCGCCGCGAGCTACGACGACCGTGCCAAAAAAATCGCCCGCAGCACCGCGCAGCTGCTGCTCGCGGCCGGGGTGGACTTCGCGATCTTGGCCGAGGAAGAGACGTGCACGGGGGATCCAGCACGCCGCGCTGGCAACGAGTACCTGTACTCGATGTTGGCGGAGACCAACGCAGCCACGCTGAATGGCTACAAGGCGCAGGGTGGGGTGAAGAAAATCATCACTACCTGCCCGCATTGCTTCAACACGCTCAAGAACGAATACCCGGATTTTGGCGCCAAGTTCGAGGTCGTCCATCACACGGACTACATGTTGGAGCTGGTCGCTCTGAAGAAGCTCCAGCCGACCAAGCCGGTGCGCGCGAAAGTGGTCTATCACGACTCCTGCTACCTCGGCCGTTACAACGATATCTACGAGTCACCACGGACCATCCTGCAAGGCATCCCCGGCGTGGAGCTGGTGGAAGCCGAAGGCGTGAACAAGAAGAAGGGCCTGTGTTGCGGCGCGGGTGGCGCTCAGATGTTCATGGAGGAGCAGAACAGCAATCGCGTGAACGTGAAGCGCACGCTGCAGCTCTTGGACACCGGCGCGACGACGATTGCCAGCGCTTGCCCGTTTTGCATGACGATGCTCAGCGACGGCATCAAGTCCCAGTCCAAAGAAGAAACGGTCCGAAATATGGACGTGGTGGAAATGCTTGCGCTTTCATGCGGCGTGGCCGACGGACCTGGCTCAGCCGGAGACGACAGCGCCGAGCCCGGCGCTGCCGCCGCGGAATGACGCCGCGTCCGCAAGTGCTATAGTGGAACCCGAATGGCCATCAAGCCCACAGAGACCCAGATCAGGCCTGAACCCGAGCACACGCCGCCCTCGCCGGGCGAAGTGCGTCGCCTACAGGGCTACGACTGCGATTTCTGTGAACGCCACTTCGACGGTCCCCCAGCCGGCTCGGGTTTGTTCTTGTGGTCCCGCGGCGACGAGTACCGCTTCGAAGAACCGCCGCTGTGTGAAGAGTGCGCCATGCGAATCAGCGTGGGCGCGGTGCTCCAGTGGCAGAGTGAAGAAGAAGAGGGCTGAGCCTTCGGGCCCGCGAATGGCTGGTCGGTCGATATTCGCGGTCGAGGCGCCCGGCTGGCGAAGCGCGACGAAGGCGCATACTGCTTCTAAGTAACTGAGGAGCAACCAAGCCAGCCCGGATTTATCGGCCGTGAGAGCGAAAGACTTTGCCATTCGCGGGCCCTTGGGGCCCTCACTCGCCGAACCCAAGCCCCCAGTCCTGCGCTGATTGGGGGTTGATGGTCACGCACCACGCCGTGAGCGTCCCAGCCTTCGGCGTCACGATTCCGCCCCCCGCCACGCGCCACGCGAGGCAGTCCGAGAGCTACGAGGTGCGTTGGGGAACCCGAGATCGCCCCATCATCCCGAGGCGGCCGCGTGCGCTTCCGGAGTTGCCCGCCCTGGCGGCAATCTCGTCCGGGACCGTCGAAGACACGTTGCTTGCGTTACTGAAGCGTCGGTTCCGGTGGGTCGGAAACGCGCAACGGGGGCAAGCGCTCGAGCAGCTCGTGGGCAGCGCCGCGCAGGACGGTCGACGATTCCGAGTGGTGTAGGACCTCGGACAATTCGTTGCGCGTGCAAACCGCGAGCAGCGGCATGGTGATTGTGGGGGGCGCCCCGGGATTGAAGAGCATCGAGAGCCGGACGCGCGGGCGACTGAGCCAGCGGCCGTGCTGGGCAACGGCTTCGAGCACTTCGAGGCGGGCCGGGCGGCGCGCGGTCATGCGCACCACGTCGTCCTCGGTCAGTCGCGGATTTTCGAGCAATTGGCGAATGACGAGCGGGTGGGGATCGCCGAGTAGCTTGTCGAAGGCGCGGCGGTTGGGGCTGCGCGCCAGGCTTTTGCGCTCGCCTACCGTGAGCTCGCGGCCGGTGCCGTAGTCCGGCACCGGCAGCTCGCGGGCCGGGCGATCGTGCACGGCGGGCGGGGGTGCACGGCGCAGCAAGCGCGACAGGCTGAGCAAATGCCGGGCGTCGGCCTGGGCGCGCAATTGGTCGACCAGATCGCACTCGCCGAGCGATGCGAACAGCAGCGCCACCACCAGGATGGCTTCTCGGGCCTGCGGATCGGCGCGCTCGTTGTCCTCGCACAAGGCATTCAGTACGGTCGCGCTCTCGTGCGCCGAGCTGCTCCGCAGAAAATCACGCAGCCATCCCGTACGCAGCGCCAGATCCGGCAGCGACAGCAGCACTCGCTTGAGGCGTTCGACCGGGGCCATCGGCGTGACCTGTGCAAGGATGAGGCAGATTTTCGGGTTTGTCACGGCTCCGAGCGATCCCTGCGCTAAGCTGTTCTCGCTTTGGCAGTGGTTCCGCTTTCGACTGAACGGCTATCCGTCGCGTTCCAAACCCGCCGACGTGCTCCCGCACGCTGGCTGAGTTTGTCGCTCGTGGTCTCACTAATGATTGCCGCAGGGCTCTTGGCCCGGCTCGGCACGTCCCTCTCGCGTAGTGTGGCCGCGCTCCTGCTGGTCTTGGCGGTCGCCCAGATCTTTCTGCGGCGTGCGCGTGATCGGCGCGACTTTGGCGATGTGCAGCGCACGATTCGGCGTGTGCTCGTGCCCGTCGATCGGGCGGTGGGTGAACGCGCGTTGCGCGCCGCGGCGCTGGCCGAGCGAGCCGCGCGCGATCCGCGCGTCGGGTCGCTGGAGCTCGCTCAGCTGCACTTTCAACGCCAATTGGAGCGCGCGCCGCTCTCGGCCGTCGAAGCGCAAGCGGCGCGGCGCGCCACTCTGCTGCGCGGGGTGGCCCTCGCTCTCGTGCTGATCGCCGCGTTCGCCGTGGGTCGAGATCCGAATCGCGTGATCGAGGGCCTGGATGTGCTGATCGCGCGCCGGGGCCTGGCTCCCGTACCGATGCCATGGCTCGATTTGGTGCGCGTCACGGTGCAGCCGCCGGCCTACTTGCACCTGTCGGATCGTGCGATTTTTCCCGGTCTGGGCAGCGCTGAACCACGGGGCAGTGCCGTCACCGTGCATGGCGTGCCGCTGGCCGAAGGCCGGCATCTGGTGCTCACGGACGGCCAACGTGAGGTCCCCTTCGTCGCGGACGGCTCGGGCGGCGTGGTGGCGCGCTACGTGCTCAACGAAAGTGCCGAGCTCAGCATCGCGGCGCGCTTCGGCAAGGTACTGATTCGAGAGGCCGAAGGTGTCGCGCTCGAGGCTGTGCCGGATGCGGTCCCAGTCGTCGAGCTGGAGGGCGCGCCGGAGCGCATCGAGCTCAGGGATTTCGATCGCCGAGAGCTGCGCTACGAGGCTCGCGACGATCACGGGCTGCGTGAAATCGATTTGGTGCTGCGCGCCGGGGGCCGCGAAGACCGTCGCCCACTGACGCGCCTCGACGGCGAAACGAAGCTGACGCGCGGCGCCTATGCGATCGAAGCGAGCGAACCTTTTCTCAGGCGCACGTTCCTACCCGTGGAGGTCAGAATCGAAGCTCGCGACGACGATGCGTCGTCCGGAGTCAGGTGGGGAAAAAGCCCTGCCTTCACCTTGATCCCAGTGCCGGTGGGTGAGCCCGAGGCGACCCGCTACCGAGCCTTACGCGCCATTCGCGATAGCTTGACGGATCTGCTCGCGCGCGAGCTCAGGCCCGATCTCGCGCTGAGCGAGACGGAACGACGTCAGGCAGACAACACACGCACCAAGGCGCTCGCCGCCGAGCTGCGAGCGATGTTGGAAAAGCGTTTCGCGGGGATCGGCTTGCCGCCCGCGCAGCGCGCATTCTTGGGCGGCCAAGCGCGCGTGCTGGAACGCGCGTTGCCCACGCCCGCTTCGGCCATGCGCCGCACCGAAGACGTGCTGCTCGCGGTCGACGCCGCCCTGCGTGCGCTCGGTAACCGCGACGCAGTCACTGTCTCGAAGCGCCTGGGCGATGCCGCCGAAGAAGCCGCCGAGGGAGCCAAGCAAGCGCTCGAGAGCGAGCGCCGGCAAGCCGGGATGATTCGCCTCGGGCAAGCGCTCGCCGTGCTCGGCCCTGGCGCGCGCCATCTGGTGACACTCGGTCCGCTCGGTCGCGACGTGGGCAGCGTGGCTGAAAGCGAGATCAGGCGCATCACGCGCGCGAAAGACAGCGGCAGTCTGCTTGCCACCGAGCTGGCTGCGCGTCATCTCGCCGCGCGCTTGCGTCGGCCGAGCCCGTCATTCAGCACGGCGGGAGGCGGCGGGGTCGAATCGGGTGCCGGTTCGCAAAGCAGCGATGAATCGCACGCATCCGACGCAGACAAGAAATTCGATGAATTGGTGGGCGAGCTCGAGCGCTTGGCCGAGGAACATCAGCAAGAGCTCGGCCGCGTGGAGCACGACTTGGCGGCCGCGGAGAAGGCCGTCGATCTGAGTGACTTGAAGCAGGAAGCCGCCGAGCGTGCCAGCGAATTGCGCCGCCGAACCGCGCCCCTACCGCAATTCGGCGATGATCCGAGCTCGGCGCGCGCCGCCGCGGCACTCGGCAGAGAACACGCACAGTCGATGGCGCAGAGCCTTTCGCGCTTGTCACTGAAAGACGCGGTCGAGAGCGGTCGTCACGCGCGCTCTGAGCTTTCGGATGCGGCGAAGCGCAGCAGCAATGCGAACGCATTCGAAGCGCTCCCCGGCGCCGAGCTGGCTGAAGCGCGCGCCGAGCTGGATCGCGCGTTGTCTTGGGCCGAACAGAACCTGGCGCGTGCCGAAAAGAGCGCTGCCGAGAAGGCACGAGCAGGACTTTCGGATTCGTCGGGCCGAGAGCGCGCGCTCGCGGATCGCGCGGCCAACCTGTCGGGTCGCGGCAACCACGGTGAAATCTCGTTGCCGGAAGACTTGGCGGAGGCACTGGGCAAGGCCGAAGGCTTGATGCGTGACGCCGCCAAAGAGCTCGCCGCGGGCCACGGCGAGCAAGGCTTGGGCCTGCAGCGGGATGCGCAACGCTTGCTCGAGCAAACCAACAGCGGTCAGAACGGTTCAGGCGACAGCGACGGCAAGGACCGAGAGCCACAGCAATCGCCGAAGGACTCCTCCAGCTCGAAGGGCAAACAGATGCGGACGGAGGCGGACGTGCCCCGCGCCGAAGGGGGCCTCGCGGACGACTTCCGGCGGCGCGTGTTGGAAGGTCTGAGCAAAGAGCAGAGCGGGCGACTTTCGGACGCCGTGCGCCGCTACGCAGAAGGGCTCTTGCAATGAAGCCGCGCTTGCTGGGACGGATCGCCCTGGCGCTGAT
>Ga0157292_10000076_pt1 | contig 10218 bp, 21 predicted proteins | sample NitcycUS179409R1_FD_108401 | JGI IMG/M metagenome (GOLD analysis project Ga0157292, IMG submission 108401) | Soil microbial communities from Arlington Agricultural Research Station in Wisconsin, USA - Nitrogen cycling UWRJ-S179-409R-1 | ecosystem: Environmental > Terrestrial > Soil >... | reverse complement strand
ATTTCCGGGTCGTCCAGGAAGTTGTGGAGGAAGCTCTCCGCATCCGCTCCCACATGGTCGATCTCGTTGAGCACGCAGATGGTTCGCGCGCCCTTCGAGTCGCGCCACGCGCGCATCAGGATGCCGTCGTGCCAGACGGTATCCATCCCCTTGATGACGAAGTGCCCACGCAACTCGGCCATCGGGGTCATGTCGGTGAGGGTGACCGAGTGGAAGTGCGCGTTCATGCTCTGCGCTTCCTTCCACGGGGTGTAGCTCTTCCCCACGCCTGGCGGTCCATAGAGCAAGATGCGCTTCGCGCCTGAGCGGATCATCGCCTGCGCCAGTGCCCAAGGCGAGGTCATCTTCGCTTCTTCCGCATCGAAGTAGGTCTTGGACTCGACCACCTTGACCATCCCGAGGTCCAACCCAGGCGTGATCCCACTCAGGAACGAGGCGAGCTCGTCGGCGAACTCCTTCGAGTCCGGAGCCCGATTGGAGACGAACTCTGAAGCCATCCGGTGGTGGTTGGCAGTGGCCTTGGCTACCCAATGGTAGCCGTCGGCGTAGCCCAGAACGGTCTGGGTCTCTTCATGGAAGACGTAGTACTTCATCGTGACTCCTCAGTGAACATGCGCTTCAACTGCTCGTCGCTCAGCCATTCCTTCTCAGTCGGGGTGTCCTCATCCTCCTTGCTCTCCGCCACGCCCTCGTCAATGAGGAACATGGCGAACTTGATGTTCTCCTCGATGAGCTCCTTCCGCTTCGAGGCCTCAGTGGTCTTGGCGAGGATCAACAACCCATTGACCATCATGGTCAGGGCCGTGATGCGCAACGCGGCGCACTCCTGGTGCTCCGCACACTCCTCGGGGACGATCTTCTTCGCCTCGCGTCGAGCGACCCGCATTGCCACCGAGATGATGGTGGCGGTGATGGAGCCCACAGCCGAGAGGGCGTTGGCCAGGTCGCCGAAGGACTTCTCTGGGTCACTCATGTTCGTCACTCCTGAGAGGCAAGAGACCTTCGGGCTCGATGGAGATCGCGCGCTGGTCCCTGTCAGCCGAGATCGGGCTCAGGAGAGAGGACCCATTGGAGAAGACCTCCCAGAGGTAGGTCCCGTCCTTGGCGTCTGGACATCTCCCGAGGAACAAGCGGGTGATCTCATCGATCACCCCACCGAGCCGCACCTGGACAATCTGCTTCGTTGTGCCGCTCATGGCTTGTTCCGAAACATCGTGAAGGGGTTGCGCCCCGAGGTATCAATCACCGCCTCTTCGAAGAGCGAAGAGAGCTCCACCGCCCGCGAGCAGAGGTCGAGAATCTGCACCGGGTCACGCTGGATGACCCGGAGGATCATCACCAGGTTCATCATGAGGCCGAGCGAGACCGCCTCGGTCGTGGCCCCATCGTCCATCCCACTGAGGGCGAGGAAGGCTGCCTGGAAATGCTCGTTGGTGAGGTCCATCGACTGCATGGCAGCCGTCATGTTCTCGCGCGACTCGAAGAGCTCCCGAATCTGCTCCCCATGGCTGCCCTTCGAGGCCACCTTGGCTGCCTCTTCGGCCATGGCGATCTCCTCGGGGCTCAACCCTGACTGCTCCTCCAACTTGCGTCTGGCCGCATCCTTGTCCCACATACGCTGTACTCCTTGCGACTCCCCAGAATTGGGTCCATGGCAATAGGGCCCAGGAGTGGCAATTGCCACCCCAAGGCCCATCCTTCCTAGAAATCGGTGTCAGCGTTCTGCGTAGGAATCCAGTACCGCAGCCCGCCGTCCTTTCTCGATATGCCAATCGCGGTCGGGTCCTCTATGGCCAAGGCCTGGAGTGCGAGCTCCGCTTCAGCCAAGGTGGACACGAACCCGGCCTCCTGCATCGCCCCCAGGAGGGAGATGAAGGGCTTGGCCAATGGCTCCTTGGTGGGGAGCTTGGTGTCGTTACGGTCCAGTCGTCCCGAGCGCCAGCCAGTCTTGGCGGCTTTGCGGAACATGAACCGCGTGTAAAAGTCCTTGAGGGATTCTCCTGGAGGCGATTCAAGCCGCGTGCTCCCCTTTGAGACAGGGAATGCGGTGATCGCCTGAGGCTTCATCGTGATGGTCATTGCGTGGTTCTCCACGCAAAATAGGGCCCTTGTGCGCATCTGCGCACAAGAGCCTTCTTCCCCTACAACGAGGGATTGACCATCAAGGCGAACACCCACTGGGTGGGCGTGCGCACAAGGAAACCCTGCTCCACAGGAGCGATACTCTCTGGCCATTCGCCGGTCAGGCGGAAGATGGCAAGGTCGGCCTTGGAATACAGGACAGTCTCCGAGCGCGTTGGCCCATAGAGTGTCCAGTGGCCAGAGGTGAATAGCCCGGATTCAATCGTCGGTGTCTTGGGTGCCCAGGTCTCGTTCATGGTCGGTTCCTCGTCTCGTTGTGTCCTGGTGGACAGCTCTCTTCTACCACATCTTGTCGCCAAAAGGGCCACCAGAGCGTCCATTTCTCCTTGCGCAGCGTCCACACCCCTTCGTCGGTATAGATCACCATGTAGCGATACCTGGTCATCGCACTTGCTTTCGCGGGCTGGGGAAGCGCCCACCAAATCGGAACCCTTTGAGCATGGCTCGCGAGGAGTAGTTCGCATCCACGAACAGCTCGGAGTCGGGACCTTGTTCCCACGCGGTGCCGTTCATGGAGGTCCAGAACCGCCTCACCGCTTGATGCCCCATGAGATAGAGCTGGATCGAGGCGTTGGGTTCGTTGTGGGACATCCCATAGGCGCGGGTCGCGAAGCGATCCACTCCCCACCCACAGTAGGCAGCAATGTGCCCATCTGAAGGCTCATGGTCATCCCGGATGTTGAGGTACTTCCTCTTGTAGACCGTCTTGAAGTCGGGATCTCGCCAGAATCCCCCATTGAGCTTCGCGCGAAAGGCCACATAGGCCTTGTTGCACGGGGCGCAATAGGCGCGCTGATCGCCATTCTTCCCAATCTGCTTGGGCCTGGCCTTACATCGAGGGCATATGGTGACCACTCGTCGGCCCATGTCAGCTCACGACCCACTTCTTCCAATGGTCGTCGTAGCACTCTTTGCAGACTGCGCGACTCCTATCCATGGCGAGGAAGTCCTCATCGAGGATCTCCTTGTTGCACTGGTCACACACGACCTCGTCGAAGTAGATGGTTTGGGTTTGCGCTTCGTCCATTTCCAGGCCTGGCCCAATGATAGGCCCAACCTTGAGATAGCCTGGCTCTCCCTTACGGATCTCCTTCTTGAACTCCGCCCCGTCCATGAGATAGATGGTCTGATCGGGGTCCCCTGGGTACCGCATCGTCTTGCGTTCCATCGTTGCGAGCCTCCAATGGGGAAAAGGGCCTTGAGGAGCCATCGCTCCCCAAGACCCTTCTTGTGACTACTCGACGTCGGCGAAGTCCAGCAAGCTCACTTCATCCGGGTTGGAGGCTTTGACAATGTGCCTCCCGAGGATGTCGGCTGCCTTCTCGTAGGTCGACCGGGTGTCGACTTCCTTCTCCTTCATCAAGGCGAGGTGCTCCATCATGCCGTTGGCGGCGATGAGGAGATCGCTCTCGGTGAGGACCAGGGGGCCGAAGCCCTTCTGGCGGCTGATCGCGGAGAGCTTGCTGCGCTCCACCACTTCCCTGATCACGGCGGGGATCTGACCCGCCAGGACGTCGCCCACCTTCTGGAAGGTGTCGAACTGGTCGAGGAGGTCCCGACCGTAGAGGTGAATCAGGCGCTCGACCGCCTTGGCATCGGGTGGACGCACTGGGATCACGGCGTCGAGCCGACCTGGCCTCATCATCGCGGGGGTGATGTTCTCCACATGGTTGGTGGTAAGCAACACGATGATCTCGGTGTCCTTGAAGGACGCGCCATCGATGGTGTTCAGGATGACGTTCATGGCGTCCGTCCGCTCGCCATCATCGTCCTCGTTGCCGTTGGCGCGGTCGATGTCCTCGGCCGCAATGACCGCTGGCTGGTACTTCTTGGCGAAGTGCATCGCCTGCGCCAGGGAGTCAGTGTATTCCAAGGCGAGGTAGGTCCAGCCGTTCTCCGAGGCGTACTTGGCCGTCACATACTGGGTGAGGGTCTTGCCGCAGCCGTATGGACCTTCGAGCAGGACGCCTCGCTTCAGAGGAATGCCTGCCTTGCGGACGGCGTCGGTGTACAGAATGGGGGCGAACAACGTGTCCTCGACCAACTGCTGGGTCTTCTCCGGGAAGATCAGCTGCTCCGGATCGACCTTCGAGGTGTCGAGGAAGCGGTGCTGGAAGAGCACCGGGTTGAAGTCCCGACGCGAGATGTCCGGGAAGGTGAGCTGGATGGCCTTGCCCTTGTAGATGCTCTCTTCCAAGGCGATCCGCTTGATCTCAGCCACCAGCGCCTGAATGGCCTTCTGGTTCTTCTTCTTGACGGTGCCCTCCAGGACGAACTTCACCTGGCCATTGGCCACTTCAAGACCCGTCTCCAGCTTGCCCTCGATGCCAGGGACGTTCACCTCGCCCCAGAGGACCTGCTCGGTCTCGCCCCACCCGACCTCCAAGTTGACCCAGACCGGGTTGGAGAACTTGGTGACATCGAAGAACCCGAAGAGGTTCTTGATGGCGCGCGCGGTGTAGAACGCGCCCTCCAGGGGGAGGCAGTCCACGGCGTCGTGGATCGAGATGTTGCGCTCGTCCTCTTCCATCCTACGGGTGAGCCAGGTGATGGCGGTGATGAAGTTCATCCCCTCGGGGAGGATGATCTGCGTGCCTTCCTGCTTCATCGTGACCGTCTTGAACTGCGCCTGCAACTTCTGCTCTGCCATTTGGCGGTTCTCCTTGCGTAGAGGCGCTGAATGCGCTCTCTGTCCAATGCGAAAAAGGGCCTTGGAAGGCAGATGCCCCCAAGACCCATTCGACTACTCCCCCGTCCGGGCTTCTTCCATCCGGTCGAGGACTTCCTTGTTGGCCAGCTCGATGCAGACCCGAGCCTCGGGCCCGAAGGTGGTGGTGTCGAGGATGAGCTTCTCCAGCAACACGTAGACCCTTCCACCAGGGGCAGGCACCACACTGCGCACCACACCCTGGCCGCACAACACATCCCCAATCTTGAGATCCTTCACTGACTTCTCTGTTCGTATCGGTCCCATTTGCGAGTCCTTTCGTGAATAGCGTTTTACCTGGCCATCCAGGGTCCACCCCCATTGGGCTGTGCCCGGTGTGGGCCCCGCCGCCGCCGCCCGACCTGGGCCACGATGCAACGAGACGCCCCGATAGGGGACTAGACGAGCAGAGAGGCGAAGGCCTCTCTGTGAGAGAGCAGCGGCGACTAGCCGCTGGCTGGTGCTGTTGGGCGAGCTCTGCTCGCCCCGCGCGCGTGAGCGCGCAAAAGACGAGTTCGTGGCCGAAGGGCCACGAAGGAGAGAGCGAGCGCAAGCGAGTCCAGTTTTGTGCAGAAAATGTCGTTTCCGCCCCTGGCGGCGCTCGAACGCGGCTCCAGGCCCCCAGAGGGGCCTGGCTCCGAGATGTTGCGAGAGCGCCTGGTCGCTAGACCAAGCGCTCCCACGAGCCTTCGCTCAGAAGGGGATGTTCTCTGCGCTTACCGGCTGCGCTTCTCCGGCGACGACAGGAGCCGGGGTCGAGACTTCCGCCTGCGCGCTCTGCGCAACGGGCTTCGCCACGGGGGTGATGCTCGGCGGCAGCGCCACCGGGTTCTGCTTCGCGGCCTCGCGACGGCGCATCCCGGCGTTGTGGCCACGGACCTTGCCCGTCGAGTCGCAAATCCACACCTGACGGACGAGGCCACCCGAGTACTTCACCTGCGCGAGCCAGTGCGCGTCGTCGAGGTAGACGAACGGACGCGGCTCGGTCTCGCGGCCAGCCGCGATGACGCGCTTGTACAACGTGATCGCCTCTTCCATCGTCGAGGCGGCGTACTCGAAGCGGTCCTCGGAGTGGAGGTCGTGGACCTTCACCTTGAAGGTCTCCGGAGTGGAGGTGGCGGCGGCGGCTGCCGTCTCAACGACGGCGTTCTGTGCGAGCTGTTCGGACATGATGTGACTCCTACGAAGCGCGTAATTGCGCAGTTTGCAACCGCTCTCGGCTGCAACGACAAAAGGGCCCAGCGGTTAGGCTGGACCCCCAACGTCCCAAGAGACGTTGTTTCAAAAATCCTAAAGGGGAAGAATGTTTCCCCCGCACAAAGTGCGGGGAAACATTTCCCCTCGCATCATGCGTGGAGGTAGCTCCAAACGCAGGCCCAGACGAGGATGTTTCCGAGAATGGTGAACCAGAAGAGGTCTTTCCAGTGTGGCTGTTGTCTCATTTCGCGAGCTCCCAGATGAGTCCGAGGATGCCTATGGCGAGCATTACGTAGTACCCGCCAATGGTGATAGCGAGTCCGATGCCGACGACGGTGGATTCCGAAGGCAACTTCATTCGACTGCTCCACTGAGGGCCAGGACGCACTTGGTCCTGGCCCGGGGTTGAGGTTAGTAGCCTGCGATTCGGTGCTTCCGAATCACTTCGCCTCGGTGGTTGAGGACTTGGTATTCGCACCAGTCTGGACCGGGGTCCGAGAAGCTGGAGCCGATGACGGCCACGGCGGCGATGTCATCGAAGTTGAGGTCGTCGACCGGCACCTTGCAGTGCGACCGGGTGAGGAGCTCCAAGGCGGCTTCGCCTTCGAGGTGTTCGATGGTGTGAGGCACAATGGCGAAAAGGGCCCAGAGTTGCCTCTGGACCCCAGCCTTCCTAGAACGGACAGTCGTCGTCGAGTGCGCCAGCCGACTCTGGCTCGGAGGTGAATGGCTCGCGCGCAGGACCGTCGCGTTCTTCGAGTTCCTCAATGCACTTGTCGCAGAGGTGCTCGTGCACGCGGGTCGGGCCTTCCGGAGCGAGGACGATTTCCACTTCGAGGTCATTGCCGCACTCGGCGCAGGCGACGAGCAGGGTGGCGGTGAGATTGCTGGGATTCGACAAGGGTGACTCCTTTTCGCGAACGCTCGGCATGAGCGCTACAACGACGAAAGGGCCTGAGGCGATAGCCCCAGACCCTGTTGACCTCACCAGCGAAGCGGCTGTTCGACGCCGTGGCGGAGGTAGCGCTGGCGGAAATCCTCTTCATGGAGCTGATGACGCTCCACGTCGCTCATGCGCTTCGCCCACTGGCGTTCTTCCCAGCTGTGGAACGCATCGACGCCATAGATGACTCCAGCGCAGCCTGCCGCTATCTCGACGATGCCACCGAACAGGTAGCACAGCGTCCGGAGGTCGTCCGCTGGTGTGCGCGACAGCATCCCCAGCTGCCCGGAGTGGATGAACGTCACGAGACCGAGGACGGCTACGCCGATGGACAGGACGACGATGAGCCACAGAACGAACTTCGACATGAGAGACTCCTTGGTGGAAGGGCGAGATTGCCCAGACTTCGCAATGGGAATAGGGCCCGAAGGCCCCAACCCACTCACCCCTGTCGAGCGCGCATGAACTCCGCCAAGGCGTCCATCCCGAAGTAGAGGTCAAACACCGGCACCCCGTAGCCCCTGGCGATCCGAATGGCCTGCCCCGTCCCGCCACCGCCCTCACCGCGAGGGGTCCAGCACACAACCATCGCCGAGAGAGTCGAGTTCTTCGAGTCGCCCAACACCTGAGCCACATTCCGGGTGTGGAGCGCACGCGCGCCCCGCGAACAGGCGGCCCAATTCGGGTGGAAGCGCTCAGCCACTTCCCGGAGCCGAGGAAAGTCCCCCACGACCGTGCCACCCTCGACGGAGCCGAACCCATCCCACGGGAGGTAGATCTCCGCGTGCTCGGGATGGTGGACGCCCCGCGCGAACGCGGCATCCGCGCCCTGCGCCCCGCCGCTGCGAAGCACCCACCCAAGCGTCTCCAACCGGGAGGCAATCCGAGTCATCAACCGCAGCGTCTCGGGAGGGGTCTCCCGCGAGCCGATACCAGCGTAGAAGTCCATAACCCACCTTTCAGGAAAGCCACCCCATGTGACTCACAATGGCGAAAGGGCCCCCGAAGGAGCCCACTCACCTCAAATCACCAACCCAGCCGCTTCGATGGCCTCGACCAACTTCGACTTCCGCGAAGCGCGCTTCTTCTTCGCGGGAGCCACAACGACCGGCGCTTCGACCACTGGCGCGACCTCGACCGGGGCGGTCTTTGCCCCGGCGCGTGACGCGATGCGCAGCCGCACCAGCTTCAGGAGAGCCGACGCCGTGTCGATGTGCTCAAACTCCACCTGCAGCGAGACCAAACGACGGTACGACCGGTGGGTCTGCTCGACGGAGATGACCTTCTCCTCGCGAAGTACCCGGTTCACTGCGACTGCAACGGCGTGGCGGTTAGCTGCGTTCGACATGGTGTGGAGCCTCTCGGAGGGGAGAAAAGTCGACTATCAAAAGCGATAGCGATGTGTTCCCTCACGAAAGTGAGGAACACACGCAAAGCTAACCCGACTGTAGTTGAACGGCGCGAAGCCTCGGTGCAAGGCGCGTAGCGCCGACGAGCGGATAACCGCACTTCCGCGGAGCGCGCTCGGCTAGGGCGGAACGGGCGAAGCTCGGCCTTTAGGCCGGGCTGGAGCAGATTGGAGACGCTGCTCGAAGCGCGCTAGTCACGAAGGAGCGAGACCCGAAGGGGGCGAGCGGCGAGGCGGGAGGAGTGACAGGCGCGAAGGAGGCCGCAGGCCGACTGGAGTGGCTGGCGCGACGGGAGCGCGTGGTGCAACGGGAGAGGACGAGGAGGGAGGCCGTAAGGCCGACCGACGAGAAGCGGTGCCCCGGGAGACGCGCAGGCGGCGACCGCTAGGGACATGCCGTTAGGGCTTTAGCCCTAATGGCGGTTCAGTGGGGAGAGCCGTTGAGTGGGGCGACGAAGGAGCCCCACCAAGGGCACGAGCCATAGACATGCGAGCGCGCGACGAAGGAGCGCGTGAGCGGTAAGGCGAGGAACGAGCTAAGCATTTGAGTTGGCGAGGAACGAGCCAACGAAAGGTTACGCGAGCGTGAGCGAGCACAAGCTGAGAGACGAGGCGAAGGCCTCGGAACGAAAGAGGGAGCGAAGCGACACCGGGAGAGGGAGGCACGACCGACCTTCTCTGACTCCGCTACCGACCGGTAGTCCCGACCCTCCCACCATCTTCGACTCCTAACAATATGGAATCCAGAAAATTTATTTTTTAGGAGAAGGCCCCAGAACGGGGCCTCCTTTCGAGCTATCTGACTCGGAGGGGCACGTCGACAATCCCAAAGACGCGCAGGAGCCAGAGACAGAGGAAGAGCACAACCAGGACCCTGATGACCACCTTGATCGGAGGAGAGAGGGGGATGTAGGTCTCCACGAGGTAGAGGATCACCCCCACGACCACGAGGACGACCAACAGCTCGATCACTTCTTCGCGTCCTTCGAGGAGTAGTCCTTGGACTCAACCGACTTTGGGGCCTTGGCTTCGGAGGGCCCTGCCGACACGAGGACCTCTGGATCATCGGCGAAATCGAAGGTGTTGTAGACGATGGGGGTCACGTCCGTGCTGCGCGTCACCTCCAGCACGGTGCCATTCAGCTCCACTTGGTAGATGTCGTCGGCGTGAATGGCATTCAACCACTGCTTCAGTTCGATCAGAGTCTGCATAGGAGCCTCCTTGGCTTGGGGCAGAGTCTACAACGCCTGAAGGAGACCTTCCTTATAAGGCAATTTTTCCCGCCTTCTGGGCCTGGCTTCTCAAAGGGATGGCCCCCGGAGGGGGCCATCCGCCCATGTCATAGCCCGATCTTCTTCTGCTGGGCCTTATACCGGTAGAGCGCCCATTCGGGCATCTCTTCGAAGCGGGTCGGCTTGCCTGGGGTGAAGACTCTCCGCGCCAGGTAGAGGTGATCCGGGTGGCAACAGGCTGGATTTGGGCACCGGTGCAGGACAAACAGCCCGTCTGGGATGAACTTGTCGTTCTCGATGCTCCACATCACCCGATGGGCCGCCATCCGATGGCCGTCGGCGTAGAACATCCCGTAACCTCGGCTGTTCACCTCACTTTTCCAGAGCCAACAGCCCTCTGCAGTGGGGTGTTCTGTGTCGATATGGGACATGAAACGAGCAAAATGGCGGTCAACATGCCTCCTGATGTCGTATTTCACGAATTGACTCCTGTTTTTGGCTCTGCGCACCACACTCAGGTCAAATCCTTAGGGTTTTTGACGGTCGCTCTACAGGCTATGGAGGCCGTGAAGCGCCAAGCGGAACGGCT
>Ga0157292_10000073_pt1 | contig 10571 bp, 7 predicted proteins | sample NitcycUS179409R1_FD_108401 | JGI IMG/M metagenome (GOLD analysis project Ga0157292, IMG submission 108401) | Soil microbial communities from Arlington Agricultural Research Station in Wisconsin, USA - Nitrogen cycling UWRJ-S179-409R-1 | ecosystem: Environmental > Terrestrial > Soil >... | reverse complement strand
GACGTCAACGGCGACGGCAAGGTCGAGTTCGGCGAGGGCCTGCCCGACGCCAACATCTACAAGGCGACGCTCGACGAATTCGCCGCCCAGGCGAAGAGCCTCGACGAAGACGCGCAGGAGTTCGAACCGACCCCCTCGGACGCGCTGACCTCGATCGTGGTGATGACGCCGACGATGAGCGAGTACTTCGAGGCCTGGAAGAACTCCCGCTTCATCGCCGGCGAGGGGGCCAGCGAACAGGGCTTCGTCGCGACCTCGCGGCTCTCCGACATCGCCGACATCCTCGGCGGCATCCTCGTCACCTATAACGGGATGGAACCGACGATCGCGGCCGAGAACGCGGCCCAGGCGAAGCAGACCAAGCAGGAGCTGGAGGGCCTCGTCGCCTTCGCCTCCGACCTGCGCGACCGCGAGGCCGAAGGGGAGAAATTCACCGCCAAGCAGGCCGACGCGCTCGGCTCCCAGGCACAGACCCAAGCGGAGGCGATCGCCGGCCAGGTGACCCAGGCCGCCAAGCAGCTCGAAATCGAACTGCAGGAAGGCTAGGGGGGCGGTCGCCACGACCACCAAGGGACGCAACCGCCGAGCAGGAGCCATAGCCACCGCCGCGATCTTGGTCGCGGCGGTCGCATGTCTCTGCCTGGCGCGAGGAGCAGCGGCGGCGAATCCCGCCGAACCACCCTGGCAGGCGGCCGACGCGATCCGCGCCGACCTGGCCGAAGCGCAGACGCAGGTTCTCTTCGGCGAAAGCAACGCCGCGGCCCTGGCCCGGGCTGAGTCGCACATCTCGGGGCCGCTGCGCCAGGGGCTGGCCCAGCAGGCCCCCGGCGAGCTGCGCGAGATCGAGGCCGCGCTCGCGTCCCTCTCCCCCCGCTCGGGCGAAACCGAGCTCGCCGCCGCCCAGGGCCGGATCGTCGCCGCCCTGCGCCGCGGCGCGATGGCGGTCGCCGTCGCCGCCGCCGCTGAGGGCGACGCGGCCACGGCGCGGACCTGGCTGCAGATCCGCGACTTCCGCAAGACCACCCGCTTCACCCGTCCCGGCGTCACCGCGACCGAAGCGGTGCGCGGGCTCGCGGCCCGCGAGATCCCCCGCCACGAGGCGGTGGTGCAGATCGAAAAAGACCTGCTCGACTCCTTTCAGGCGCGGCTCAAAACCAACCTCGACGAAGCGGCGCAGGCGGCCGAGCGCGGCTTCGACGGCCGCTTCGCGGAAACCACCGCGATCGTGCGGGGCTACTGGCTGGCGATCGCAGCCGAGTACGAGAAGCAGCGCGGGGCGAGCGAGCGCCAGGCGACCGAGCGTGATTTCCAGCTGCTGGCAGAGGCAGGCGCGCGCTCCGACCGCGGCGCCTTCGAATCCGCCCGCGCGCGGGTCGAAGCCGACCTCGTGGGCTTCACCGCCGCCCCGCTGACGCCGGAGGAGGAGGTCAACCGGGCGGCGCAGCTGACCCGCTTCCTCGACCTGGTGCCGAAAGAGTTCGACAAGGGAACCGCCGACGGCGTGGTCACGATCCCCTTCGAGGTGCAGGAGGCGGTGGCGTTCATGGACGGCGTCGAAGCCGCCTTCTCCGACCTCGAGCCGGAGCTGCTGAAAATCGACGAAGCGGCGGTGGGGCGGATCAAGGACGAGTTCGCGACCTTGCGCGAGGACGTCGACTCGGCCCAGCAGGGCGGCGCCGTCGCCGAACAGGAGGAGCTCGACGCGGCGGTCGAGCGGGCCAGCGCCGAGATCGAGCGGATCGAGCCCGAGGAGTGGACCGAGCCGAGCGACGACGCCGAGTTCGAACTCGTCGACATCTCCCTCGACCAGCTGGAAGCTGCCGCCGGCGCGGGCCAGTACCAGGCGGCCGAGCAGGCCCGGCTCGCCGCCTACGGCTTCTTCGAGTTCGGGCCGGAGCTGAAGCTGCGCGCCTTCGACACCCAGCTCGCGCTCGAGATCGAGGGACTGATCTGGTACGGCGCCGGCGGCGAGCGCGGCCTCGCCGACCTGGTCGCCGACGACGCCCCGCTGAACGAGATCCGCGAAACCCGCCTCACCCTCGACGAAAGGCTCGCCGACGCTCGGGCGATCACCGGTGACGGCGCCAGCTCCCTGACGACGATCACCAACTCGGCCCTGATCGTCTTCCGCGAGGGCCTGGAGGCGATCCTGATCATCGCCGCGATCACCGCCAGCATGATCGGCCCGCGGGCGCCCCTGCGGCGCCCGGTCTACCGCGGCGCCCTGCTGGCGCTGCCGGCCAGCATGCTGATGTTCGTCCTCGCGATCCTGCTGCTCGACTCGCTCTCCAAATACGGGGAGAAGCTGGAGGCGGTGGTCGGGGTCGTCGCGATCGGCGTCCTGCTGCTGGTGATGAACTGGTTCTTCCACCGGGTCTACTGGACCGAGTGGATCAAAGGGCACCGCGAGCGCGGCAAGGCGCTGACCGGGGCTGCGCTCGCCGCCGGGGCCGGCGCCGCCACCGTCGCCGGTCTCTACACGCTCGGCTTCACCAGTGTCTTCCGCGAGGGCTTCGAGACGGTGCTCTTCCTGCAGGCGCTGCAGCTCAGCTCCGGCACCGGGGTGGTCGTCGCCGGGGTCACCCTGGGGCTGGTCCTGACCGCGATCGTCGGCGCGATCACCTTCGCGCTCGAGCGCAAGCTCCCTTACAAGAAGATGCTGATCGCGACCGGCGTCCTGATCGCCCTCGTCCTCGTCGTCCTGGTCGGCAACACGGCGCGGACGATGCAGGGAGTCGGCTGGATCGCGATCACCCCCCTAGACATCGAATTCCCCCTCTGGATGGGCACCTGGCTCGGGATCTACCCGACGGTGGAGACGCTGAGCGCCCAAGTGCTCGCCTTCGTCTTCGTGATCGGCAGCTACTTCGCCGCCGAGTGGATGCGCAAGCGCGAACTGCGAAAGGCGATCGAGGCGCACGAGGCTTCGCTGGCGGAGCAGGGGGCGGCCGAGAGCGCTGCGACTGCGGTGCTGGCGAACGGCGACGGCGACGGCCGCGGGCTAGGGTCCGGTGAGGATGCCGTCGAGACTTCGCCCGACCGCCTCGCTCGCCGCTGACGCGGTCCTGGTCGGCGACCCCGGGCGGGCCCTCGCCCTGGCCCAGGTGCTGCTCGAGCAGCCGAAGATGAGCAACCACGCCCGCGGCCTCTGGGGCTACTCCGGCCAGACCCCCGCCGGGCGGCCGCTGACCGTGCAGTCGACCGGGATGGGCGGGCCGAGCGCCGCCCTGGTCCTCGCCGACCTCGCCGAGCTCGGCCTGCGGCGGGCGGTGCGGGTAGGGACCTGCGTCGCGATCGAGCCCGAGCCGGCGCCCGGTGACCTGCTGCTGGTCTTCGAGGCACACGCCTGGGGCGGCGGCGGTGGCGGCGAGCCGGTCCTCCCCGACCAGGCCCTGACCGCCGGGCTGCGCGAGGGCCTGGGTCGCGGCACCCGACCGGCGATCGTCGCCAGCCTCGACTTCCTGCACCGGGCCGACGGCGAGTCGACGGGCAGCTACGCCGAGCGGGTCGACGCGGCGGACATGCAGACGGCAACGCTCCTGGCCGGCGGCGCCGAGCACGGGGTGGCGATAGCGGCGATCCTGATCGTCGCCGAGAGCGCCGGCGGCGAGCAGGCCGACGACGAGACCCTGGCCGCGGCGGCGGAGCGCGCCGGGGTGGCCGCGGCGAGCGTTCTGGGCTAAATCTAACCCTCAAGTCGAGGGTTAGCTTGGGTCCTTTTCCTTCTCTTTCTTGCCGTTCTTGGCGACCTCGCGGCGCAGCGACCCGAGCTCACGGCTGAGATCGTCCATCTGCTCCTCGATGTCCTCCAAGCGCTGCGAAAAGGAGCGTAGTCGCCGCTCCAGCCGCTCGACGTCGCTGGCCGAGGGCAGGTTCAGCGCGCTCATCGCCGCCTGCTGGGCCTCGATCGCCTTCTCGCGGGCACCGAGCGCAGCGGTGACCGCGTTGTGCAGGGTCGGGTTGTCGATCAGGGCCTGCGCCAGCTCTCCCAGCGCCTGCTCGGACCGTGCCCGCAGCCCCTCCTGCTCGTCCTCGTCGTAGGTCACGCCGCCCGCCTTTCGCAACTCATTCACGCCAGCTTAACGAGCGCATCCGGCTTGGCTGAAACGCTGCCGCCTGCAGGCATGACTTCGCAAGTGATTAAGGGCTTGTTGGGGGGCGGCTGGAGCCGTTGCGCCCCCCTGGGCAAACGAGTACCTTCCTTTGCCACTGCTGCTCTGCGGGGAGAGACGGTCGCGGGTTACGCGATCCGCGGTGATGGGCAGAAGGCGCTTAAGGGATGAGAAGCAAGATCGCACTGATCGTCGTACTCGCCAGCTTCCTGGCGGTCGCCTCCGTGGGCGCCGCGATGGCTGGAGCAGACCCGCTGGGCGACAGCACCAGCGTCACCCCAACCCCGAGCGCGCCCAGCATCCCCTCGCTGCAGGCCACGGCCTGCGCCAACGGCGTCGACGACGACAGCGACGGCCTCGTCGATCTCGCCGACCCGGACTGCACTTCGCTTGAGATAGACAGCGAGGCAACGCCTGTCGCCGGCCCGGCCGCCCCGAGCGCGGCACCCGCCGCCGACGGCGTCACCGGCCCGACCGGGACCACCGGCGTCAGCCAGGGCGACGCGATCGGCGCCCCGGGCGGCGGTGTCGACCGCAACGACAGCCTCGGCGAGTCCAGCGGCGGCAACGGCCACGGCGGCGGCGTCAGCGCCCCCAGCGCGACCGGCGGCGGCGACCAGCCGCTGGCCGGCGGCAACGACGGCGGCTCCCCCTTCGCCGCCGGCGGCACCCCGACCAGCGCCAACCCGACGATGACGATCGCGCCCTTCGGCCCGGCCCCGATCGGCGTTCCCAACTTCATCATCGACTCCTTCGAGATCCCGCCCTTCCTGCTGCCGATCTACCAGGCCTGCGGAACCGAATACGGGATCCCCTGGGAGGTGCTGGCCTCGATCAACAAAATCGAGACCGCCTTCGGCACCAACCTCAACGTCTCCAGCGCCGGCGCCGTCGGCTGGATGCAGTTCCTGCCCTCCAGCTGGGAGGCCTACGGGCTCGACGCCAACGGCGACGGCCGCAAAGACCCCTACAACCCGGTCGACGCGATCTGCGCCGCCGCGCACTACCTGAAGGTCGCCGGCGGCACCGAGGATCTCTACGGCGCGATCTTCGCCTACAACCACGCCGACTGGTACGTGCAGGAGGTGCTGCTCTACGCCCGCGCCTACGGCAAACTGCCGACCGACCTGGTCGGCTCGCTGACCGGCCTCACCGAGGGCGCCCACTTCCCGGTCGCCGCCGACGCCCGCTACGCCGACGACATCTCCGCCCGGGCCTCGCTGAAGCGCTCCCAGCCCGGCACCCGCGAGAGCTACGGCAACGCCGCCGAAGTGATCGCCTCCTCCCCCACCCGCCGCGGGATCAACATCTTCGCCGCCGAGGGTTCGCCGGTGGTCGCCGTCAACGACGGCGTCGTCCGCGAGATCGGGTCCTCGCCCAGGCTCGGCCACTTCGTCGTCCTCGAAGACACCTACGGCAACCGCTACACCTACGCCGAGCTCGGCCGCCTGGTCCGCGACCGGCGCCTGGTCGTGATGCCGACCGGCAAGGAGAAGCGGGTTCCGGTCGAAAGCGAGAACCTGCGGCCGCGGCTGCGGGCGCTGCCGCAGCGGCTCGAGGACGACGGCGCCCGCAAGCGCGAGCACGCGATCGTCACCGAAAGCGAAGTGGCGGCGGCCAGCGACGGCAACATCCACGTCGGCTCGAAGGTGATCGCCGGCACCGTCCTGGCCCGCGTCGGCGGCGTCGAGGACGGCGTCGACCCGCACCTCAACTTCTCGATCCGCCCCGCCGGCAAGGGCGCGCCGCGGATCGACCCGAAGCCGATCCTCGACGGCTGGAAGCTGCTGGAGGCGACGGCGATCTACCGGGCCAAGGGCAAGAACCCGTTCGCCGCCAAGCTCAGCGGCGCCGGCGTCCTGCTGCTCTCCAAGGAGGCGCTGCAGAAACGGGTCCTGGAGGACGAGGGCCTCACGATCTACCCCTGCGGCCGCGAAGACATCGCCGCCGGCCTGATCGACCGCCGCGTGCTGGCGATGCTCGAGTTCCTGCGCACCAAAGGCTTCGAGCTGACGATCACCTCGCTGCAGTGCGGCCACGGCTTCTACACCGCCTCCGGCAACGTCTCCGAGCACGCGACCGGCGACGCGGTCGACATCGCCGAGATCAACGGCGTGCCGGTGACCGGGCACCAGGGGCCGGGGACGCCGACCGACGAGCTGATCCACACCCTGCTGCAGCTGCAGGGGACGATGCACCCGCACCAGGTGATCTCACTGGAGGACCTGCCGGGGCCGACCAGCTTCCCGCTCACCGACCACTACGACCACGTCCACGTCGGCTACTACTCGCTGACCGGCGGCCCGCTCGACTCCCAGTTCCTGGCGCTGCTCAAGCCGGACCAGTGGCAGCGCCTGATCGACCGCCTCGGGCAGATCGAGAACCCCGAAGTGCCGACCGCGCCCTCGCCCTTCTCGCTGCCCGACGAGGGCAACGCCTCGGGCGGCACCTCCAGCGGCGACTAGCGCCGGCCGCGGCGCACGGATAGCGGGAGAATCCCCCTCCTGTCCAAGCTATTCGGATTCGCGCAACTCGACTTCGCCGGGCCGCTGCCACTGGCCGACGGGCGCTACCTCGCCCGCGACCCCGGCGGCGAGAGCGTGCTGGTGGTGCAGACGCTGGGCGCGCCGCCGCCTCCCGCGCGGCGGCGCAGGCGGCCGCGGCGTGCGCAGGCGGGCGACGAGCCGGCCTCGCTGCCGCTGGCCCGCGCCACCGCGATCCGGGCATTCGCCCCCTTCCCCTCCGAGCCCGACGCGCAGCGCTGGCTGGAGGAGGCGATCGAGGCCGAGGAGACCGCCGACGTGCTCGTCGCCGAGGGCACCGCCCTGCTCAACCGCGCCCTGCACGCCCAGTCGGTGGCCGGCGCCGACCCGCACACGCACGAGCTGGTGCCGGAGCGGGCGGTGGCGGTGCGGATCGGCTACGGCAGCGGCGAGCAGACGGCCGAGGGCCAGTTCACCGAAGCGCGCGACGTCGACGTCTGGGCCAGCGGCGCCTCGCGACGGCGGCGGCGCCAGGAAGACCTGCGGCCCCAGGAACGGGTCGCCGCCGTGCTCGGCGGCCGCGAGCACCTCGACGTCTGCGAGATCCTGCTGCTGCGGGCCCGCGCCGACCTCGACGCCGGCCGCGAGCGGCAGGCGGCGCTGCAGCTGCGGATCGGGCTGGAGGCACTTCTGGCCGAGCTCAGCGACGCCCCGGCCGATCCCGCCCACCAGGAGGACATGGGGACGCTGAACGAGCGCCGCCACGAGGCCGGCAACGCCGCCAACCTGGCGCTGAAGCGCGAGCTCGACCCCGATGCCGCCGCAAACGTGCGCCACCTGCTCGAGACCTGCGAACGCGTCCTCCGCCGCCGCCGCGTGCTGCGCGGCTGACCCGAGCGTTCGCAGTTCTGGCCGCATGCGGTCGAAAACTGCGAACGCACTGAAAACTAAGGCTCGACCTCAGCCTTAGAGTTGGAGTCGGCGGGCGATTACGTCGTCCAGAAGCGACTCGGCGATGTGGTGGGCTTCCTCGAGCGTGAAACCCTCGATCGAGGGGACGCCGATCACGGTCAGCCCGGCCGCCCGCGCCGCCGCGACCCCGGTCGGCGAGTCCTCGAGCGCGACGACGTCGGGGCCGGGCTCGACTCCGAGGCGTTTGCAGGCCTCCAGGTAGGGGTCGGGCGCCGGCTTCGGCGCCGCCACTTCGTGGGCGCTGAGCACGACGTCGAAGATCTCGGCGAAACCGGCGATCTCCAGCGAGCGCCGGACGAAGACGAGCGGCGAGTTGGAGACCAGCCCGATCGGGGTCCCACGCTCGCGCAGGGCCGCCAGCAGCTCGCGGGCGCCGACCATCGCCTCCACCCCGCGCTCGAGCTCGGCGACGACGAGCGCGTTCAGCTCCTCGATCAGCTCGCCGGCCCGGCCCGGCTCATCCAGCCGCCGTTCCAGCACGGCGCCGGCGACCGCCGCCGAGGTGCCGACCATCTCGTGCTTGTCGCCGATCGTGAACTTGGTGCCGCGGCGCTCGAACAGGTCTTCCTCGGCCCGCGTCCAGACCGACTCGGTGTCGAGCAGGAGGCCGTCGTTGTCGAAGACGACCGCGTCTGGCAGGCGCAGCCCCTCGCCGGCGCCGGGCGCGCTCACAGCTCCTCCAGCGCCGCGATCAGCGCCACCAGCTCCTCGTCGACCTCGCCCTCGAGCTTCAGCTCGGCCTCATCGTCGTAGGGGGTCGGGCCCTGGGTGACGATCGCGAGCCGGCCGCCGCGGTCGAGGGTCAGCCGCGGCAGCCCGGCGACCGGGTGCACCGCCAGCGAGGAGCCAGCGCAGATCATCAGCTCCGCCGCTTCGGCCAGGTGGGCGGCCTGGGCCATCGCGCTCTCGGAGAGCAGCTCGCCGAAGAGGACGACGTCGGGCTTGACCGCGCCGCCGCAGACCGAGCAGATCGCGACGCCCTCGGCGTCGAACAGGGACTCGACCTCGTCGATCCCGAACGAGTGGTCGCAGCGGCGGCAGGAGGAGGTCGCGATCGAGCCGTGCACCTCGACCACGTTGCGCGAGCCCGCCGCCCGGTGCAGGCGGTCGATGTTCTGGGTGACGACGCCGGCGATCAGGCCGCGGCGCTCGAGCTCGGCCAGCGCCTCGTGGGCGCGGTTCGGGCGTTTGTCGCCGAGCGAGCGGAAGCGCGGCCGGTAGTAGGACCAGAAGCGGGCCGGGTCGCGTTCGAAGACCTCGATGTGCGCGACCTCCATCGGGTCGACCTTGGCCCAGAGGCCGGTCTCCGGGGTGCGGAAGTCGGGGATCCCGGACGGCACCGAGACCCCCGCCCCCGTCAGCACCACGGTCGAGCCCGACTGGCCGACCAACTGCGCCAGCCGGGCCTGTTTCGAGGGCGCTACTTGCCGCTCCATTTGGGGGTGCGCTTGCCGAGGAATGCGGCGATTCCGGCCTGCCCGTCCGCGCTGGAGAAGGCGGTGGCAAAGCCCTGCATCTCGGCCTCGATTCCCTCGTCGATGTCGCCCTTGTGGGAGGTGGCCTTGATCTGGCCGACCGCCAGCGGCGCCTGAGCCCCCAGCTTGCGCCCCCACATCAGGGCCGTCTCGAACAGCTCGTGGTCGGGGACGACGCGGTTGACGAGGCCGAGTTCGAGCGCCTCCTCGGAGAGGATCGCGTCGCCGATCAGGTTCATCTCCAGCGCCTTGCCGGGGCCGACCAGGCGCGGCAGGCGCTGGGTGCCGCCGAAGCCGGGGATGATCCCGAGCTTGACCTCGGGCTGGGCGAAGACGGCCGCCTCGGCCGCGATGCGGACGTCGCAGGCCATCGCCAGCTCGCAGCCGCCGCCGAAGGCGAGCGAGTTGACGGCGGCGATCGTCGCCACCGGCGCGGTGCCGAGCTCGCGCAGCAGCGCGTGGCCGGTCTCGATCAGGTCTTTGCCGCTGGCTTCGTCCATCGTCGTGAATCCCTTGACGTCGGCACCGGGGGAGAAGACGACCGGGACCGCGGAGGCAATCACCATCGCTCCCACTCCCTCGGCCGCCTTGACCCGCTCCCAGACGGTCGCGAGGTCGCGGATCACATCCGGGGAGATGGCGTTCATCGGCAGGTTGGCGAGCCAGGCGATCGCGACCTCGCCGCGGGTCTCCAGCTTCACCGTCTCCGCCTGCTCGCCCTCGTCGGGCTGCGGGTAGGGGTAGAAGCCCTGGCCGGAGCCGAGGCCGAGGCGGCCCTGGGCGACCAGGCGCCTCAGCGTCACCGGCGGCGCAAAGCGCTCCCCGTGCTTCTCCTCAAGCCGCTCGATCCGCTCCAGCACCTTGTCGAGGCCCTCGACGTCGGCTTTCCAGAACGGCGGCAGCAGGCCGCGTCGCGGGTCGAGGCCGGCGCCGGCCATCATCCCGACGTCGAGGTCGCGGACCGAGGTGACCCCTTCCTCGACCAGCAGGCAGGACTCGATCAGCGCCCGCGAGGTGAACATCGCCACCAGCTCCTCGGCGTCGGGCGCCGCGTCGCCGGGGATCGTCTGCTCGCCGTCTTTGAAGAAGCCCTCGCCGCCGCTCTTGGCACCGAGCTTGCCGTCGGCCACCAGGCCCTTCAGTCCCTCGTGCACGTAGAAGCTGTCGCCGTAGCACTCGTTGAGGTGTTCGGCGACGTGGAGCACGGTGTCGAGACCGAGCAGGTCGGTGAGGAAGAAGGGGCCCATCGGGGCCACCTGGGCGGCCGCCATCGCCTCGTCGATCTGCTTCAGCGAGAGGCCGTGCTGCTCCTGCATGCGCCAGATCTCGCCAATCGTCGCCATCAGCACTTTGTTGACGACGAAGCCCGGAACCTCACCGCAGACGATCGGCTGCTTCCTGATCGCCTGGGCGAAGTTGTAGGCGGCGGTCGCGGTCTCCTGCGAGGTCTCCTCGCCGACCACGATCTCGACCAGCGGCATCACCGAGGCCGGGTAGAAGAAGTGGAAGCCGACCACCTTGTCCGCCCG
>Ga0157292_10000069_pt1 | contig 10730 bp, 2 predicted proteins | sample NitcycUS179409R1_FD_108401 | JGI IMG/M metagenome (GOLD analysis project Ga0157292, IMG submission 108401) | Soil microbial communities from Arlington Agricultural Research Station in Wisconsin, USA - Nitrogen cycling UWRJ-S179-409R-1 | ecosystem: Environmental > Terrestrial > Soil >... | reverse complement strand
GGCATCGGCGCGGAAGGCAGCTCCGTGAACGACGCCGGCATCGCTGGCAGATCCGTGAACGACGGCGGAGCGGGCGACGCTTGCCCGAGCGGCGTGGGCGCGATCGGCATCGGCAAATCGACATCGCTCGTGATCGCAGCGCGCGCAGCCGGACGTGCCGCCGGTGCCGTCGCAGCTGGACGTGCCGCCGCTGCAGCGGGTAGATCCGAGTCGTCGAAAAACGAATCGAGATCGAGCGGGGTCGGGGGCTTCACTTCTCCGCCGCGGCGCGGGGGCATGGGCGGCGGCTTTCCCGGTACGGCAGCGGTGGACGCCAGCGGCGCAGCGGGCGCCAGCGGCGCAGCGGGCGCCAGCGGCGCGGCGGGCGCGCGCGGCGCGGCGGACGCCAGCGGCGCGACACCGAGCATCGTGCTTTTGAGATTTTGCGCAGGGCGCGGCGGAGCATTGGCTGCTGCGCTGGCAGCAGCAGGCGCGACACCGAGCATCGTGCCCCTGAGATTGGCGGGCACTGGGGGCCGAGCGGGCGCGGGCGCCCCGCCGGGTGCGACGCCAACCATCGTGCCGCGTAAATCGATCGACGGAGATCCCGGCGCGGCCAACGCGGGAGGCGGCAATGATTCGCTATCGGAGCCGAGGCCGAGTGCGCCACCGAGCGCGGTCGAGGGTCCGGGACGCCGTCCCTCTGCGGGCGGATCGACCTTGAAAGACGTGCCGCATTTCGGGCAACGCATCTTCAGCCCACTTCCAGGGATGCGTCGCTCGTCGACTTGATACGGGGCCTTGCAGCCCGGGCACTCGACTTTGAACATTACCGGTGAACTCTTATCAGCGTTGCCTGAAAGTTACGAAAAGCTCACTGCCATTCAAGCACGGCGTCCCCGCCGAAACTCGGCGGCTCGGGCGTCCGCCCAGCCGTTGAGTGTTAGCAGCAACCGGCGCCGGTTGTCCCGGCCCAACGCCCGCTCCAGATTCTGCACCGCACGCGCCCATCCGTGGTAGGGCGCGGCTCAGCATGCAGCGCTCGACCGCCGCTCTTTTGGGATTAGGCTTCTTGGCAGCCCTGACCGGGGTAATTTTGATTTCGCACGACAGTCCGAAACCCGACCCGGTGAAGGCAAAACCGGCGGCCAGCACCGCACCGTCGGGCAAGCCGGCGGCGAATGCCAGCGCGAGCGCGAGCGTCGACGCGGGTGCTCCCGACGATGCGGGGAGCGCACCGTTCACCGAGGGCTTCGAGACCTTCGCCGATGGCGGCAAGGTCCCGGACCTGCCGAATTCCGCCCCACAGCAGCTCAGCTTCGGCGTCGTGCAATTCACCTATCAAGGTGCCCAGTTTGCGGGCAGTGACGCGCGCCCCCGGGAGCTCGCGCGGCAGAAGGCCGAGGCCACCTTGGAGCTAGCGAAACACGATTTCGCGGCTGCCGTGAGCAAGGGCGATCGCGGTTCCACGGCAGATGCCGGACGGATCCCGCGCGGTGTGCTCGAGCCGCCAGTCGAATATGTTCTGTTCACGCTGGACAAACGCACCGTCTGTCCGACGGTGATTGATACGCCCCGTGGCTACTGGATCGTGCGCCGGAACGACTGAGGTCGACGAGCTCGACGAGTCTCGCTCGCACGTCCACGCACACCACGGCACACCCAAGCGCGCTGATCCACCGCCAATGGCGAATGGTTGGAGCGGTGGATCGACGATGAACGGGCGCGGTCAGGGGGCCGGACCAAATGCAAGCTAGGCAGCCCTGGGTAGGTCTTCTAAAGTCAGGGTGATTTCGCCGGATTCCATGTCGAGCACTAGCCGGTTGCAAAGTTCGCAGGTCCCATCGATAGCGCAGGACCTGACGGTCGTAACGTCGGCGATCGCGCGCTTACGAGCCGAGCACGATGGCGCGAGCGACGGTAAGACTCGCGCGATTTTGTTGCATGAAATCGGCGTACTCGAAGAGCGCGTCGGCGATGAAACGGCAAGCGTTCGCGATCAACTCGGTGCCGTAAACGCCGAGGCAGAGTTTCGCGAGCCGCTGGAACGCCTGATCGCAATCATCGAGCGGCGGCAGTCGCACAAGCACCTCGGCCGGCTCTTGGAGCGCTTGGTCAACGGCGCCGACCGACCGGGAGAGCGGGCCCGCGCCCTACTCGACCGATCATTTTACCTACTCGACCACGAGCACGACACGGCGGGCGCACGCACGCTGCTGGAGCAGGCCACGGATGACGCGCCGCGCGATGCGAGCTTGTGGCTCGCCTTGGAGCTGATCGCCGGAAAGCTCGGGGATTCCGCGCTGCGCGAACGCGCGTTGCTCGCGCGGGTGTCGCTCACCGAAAACCCCCACTGGAAGGCGCTATTGCTGCTGTCGCTTGCCGAGCAGCGAGCCGCGGCGGGCGAGCACGAGAAGGCGGAGCAAGCTTTGGAGGAGGCGATCCTGCTCGGCAGCCCCGCCAGCTTCGATTGCCTGACCACACTCGTGGAGCTGGCGCAAAAGACCGCCGGGCATGCGCTCGGGGTGCGCGCGCAAGTGCGTGTTGCCGAAGCGATCGAGAGCGCTGTGCAGGATGCAACGCACGCTGACCGGTTCGGCGTTCCGGCGCAGCTGCGCAGCGCAGCCGGCGTCGCCGATGCGTGGCTGTGCGCGGCGGAGCTCGCCCGCGAAAGCGGCATGACCGCGAAGGCCGTCGAGTTCCTGGATCGCGCGCTGGCAGCGGCTCCGGGCGACGCGCTGCTGCTCCGAGCACGCTTTCATCTGGCCGATACCCTCGGGGATACGGCGGGCGCTGCCCAGCTCGCCAGCGCCGAAATCGAGCGCGGCGCCAAGGGAGCCCATGCCGCGTCCCTGTGGCTGCGCGTGGCCGAGGCACGCGCAGCCGAAAACGACGGCCCGGGCGCATTGGCCGCGGTCAACCATGCGCTCGAGCAAGATCCGACGAGCATCGCCGCCCGCGCGTTGCAGCTCGATTTGCTGGGCATGGGCGCAGATCCGCAGGCCTTCGCTTCCGCCTTGGAAGCGGCGGCCGAGCACTTGTCGAGTGACCCCGCCAAGGCGCGCTTCTATTTGCTGAGCGCGGACGTCTGGGCCAGGCAGTGCCGGGACACGCAAGGCGCGCGCGCTGCGTTGTCGCAAGCCGGCATGTACGGTGCAGCTCCGGCAATCGTCGCCCGTGTGGCGCGGCTGCTCGCGGCGCTCGCCGAGGACGGCACTTGGTACGAGGAAGCGACGCGCCGCTTGATCGCCCAGGGCGCCACTGAAAGCGAACACGCCGGCTTGTGGTTCGAGCTCGCTCGTGCGCGAGCCTTGCGCGGCGAACGCACCGGCGCTGCGCAAGCCTTGGCTGGTCTAGCCGCGGCTCCCGGGGGCGCCTGGCTCGGCCATGCGCTCACCGCCTACGCACTCGATTTATTGCCCGAACGTGCGGACACCAACGCGGCCAACGGGAGCAGTGAATCGACCAGCGCCGCATTGACCGCGCTGGCCAACGCGGAGCATGACGCCGAGAGCGCGCGCGCGTTGCACCTAGTCTTGGCGGTGCGCGCCATCGCGAGCGGTGATCAGCTAGCGGCGCAGCAAGAGCTTTCGACCCTGCACGCTTCGGAGCCACGGGACGTGCTCGTGGCACGCGCATTCGCTGCGCTCGAGACCGCCCGCGGGCAAAGACGCTTGGCAGCCAAGGCGCTTGCGGAGAGCGCCAGCGCCCAAGACGATCCGGAGCTGGCGGCGGCCTTCGATCTGGAGGCGGGCATGCTGCTTTGGCAGTCCGGTGACCGGAAAGCCGCGATCGAGCATTTCGCCGCCGTGAGCGGTTACACGCGGGCAGGCAGCGCCCTACTCGGCTGGGCGCTCGCGGCCGCTGAAGCCAACGATCTGGCCGCGCGTCGCCGGGTTCTGGAAGTGACGGCAGAGACGGCGCCCGACCTGGCAGCCCTGGATCGATTCGCGCTCGAAGTCGGACGCGGGGGTGACGCCGAGAGCGCGCGCGACGCGCTCTCCGCCGCGCTCGGGTTTTCCGGCAGCGAACTACACGGCGCCGCCTTGCTCGCACGCGCGCTGTGGAGTCCGAACGGCAGCCAAGAAGAAGCGCGCAAAGATGCGCTCGAGCAGCTCGCCGAACACCCAGGTAGCGCGGCCCTGGCGCGCGCCGCGGCGTACGGCATCGAGCTCGCGCGGACAGCGAATGGCGCTGACGCGAAGCTCACGGATGCCGCACGCAGTTGGGCTCTAGTCGATCCGAGTCTCGCCCCGGCACTGGAGTGGCTCGGTGCCGCGACTCACAGCGGCGACGTGGACAGCGAAATCGAAGCGCGGCGGGCACTCGCACAGCGCTTGCCGGTGTCACTCGGCGCTACCTTGGAGGCGTCGGCCGCACTGGTCGCGCAGCTGTCCGGCCAGGAGCTGCCGAAACCCGTGAGCTCGGATCAACCCGCGGCCAAGCTCGCCAACCTGGAGCTGGCCGTACCGGGCTGCGATCCACGGCGGCGCGCGCACGCGCTGCTCGAGGTCGGGTCCAGCCTGGGAGAAGAAAGTTCGGCCGTAGTCACGGCCCTGGCTGGCTACAATCAGCTCGCTTACGGCGACGCCGCTGGCGCGCTCGAGTCATTCCAAAAAGTCGTCGAGGCACACCCCGACGAGCTGCTCGGCTGGGAGGGCTTGCGCACCGCGGCCGAAGCCGTAGGCGACCGCGCCCTGCTCGCCGAAGCCTGCGCCGCCCTGGGCGATGCCGTGAGCAACGCCAGCGAGGGCAGCGAGTTCTGGGAGAATGCCGCGTCGATCTTGCTCGACGAACTCAAGGACACTACTCGTGGCGAATTCGCACTGTCGCGCGCCGTCGAGCGCGACGTGCAACGTTTCAGCGCCTTCAATCGCTTGTTTCGCCTGGTGCGTGAGCGCAAAGACGGTCCTCGCTTGCTCGAGCTGGTCGCGCGGCGCCTGGAAGTGGCGGAAGATCCGGAAGAGATCGCCAAGCTTTTCTGGGAGCGAGCGCGCGTGCTGCGCGCAGCGGGCGATCGCGAGGGCGCGCTGAGTGCGCTCGAAAACGTGCGTTTGCTCGAGCCCGAACACGTGGGCGCCCTGGCGCTTTCGGGCGAAGTGTACATCACGCTCGGCCGCTTCGCCGAGGCCGCGGAAAACCTGGCCCGACTGGGGGCCCTGGACGAAGCACCCGCGCAGCAACGCTTGATGAGCGGTATCGCCGCGGTCGATTTGTACGAAAACAAGCTCGACGATACCTATGCCGCGCTCGACGTGCTCAGCAACCTGCACCAGGCGGGCCTCGGCGGCCTGCTCGTGCGCGAACGCTTGGCACGCGCAGCCGCTCGCGCCGAGTCGTGGGCTCAGGCCACCGAAGCGCTCGAGCTATTGATGGCCGAGCGCGAGAGCTCTGCGGGCCGCGCCGAGGCCGCGCGCCTGGCGATGGTCATCCGTCGCGATCGGCTGAACGACTCGAAGGGTGCAGAACATGCCACGGTGCGGCTCTTGCGCGAGCAGCCGGACGACGGCGAAGCGCTCGATCTCGTGCTGGGCGATGCCTTCTCGCGCCAAGTCTCGATCCCCGTGCTCGAGCGAGGGCTGACGCGTTTGACCGAGGTGCTTGCGCAGGAACCGCTCGACACGGCGCGCGTCGAGCGCACGGCGCGCATTGCCGCGTACCTGGGCAAGGCGCCTTTGCGTCAGGCGGCGCTGGGCGCGTTGATCGCGCTGGGTGTGAGTTCGGAAGCGGTCGAACAAGAGCTTGCGCGCATCGATCAGCGCGTGGCCAACGTGCCGCGCATCGCCATCGACGACAGCGCCCTACCCAATCTCGCCGATCCCGAGGACAAGGGACCGATTGCAGAGCTGATGCAGGTGCTGGCGACCACGATTTGCGAAGAACTCGGGCCGAGCTTGGCCGCGTACGGCGTGACCAAGAAGGAACGCGTCGATGCACGCCTGGGCTTACCGGTGCGCAACGAAATCGCCGCCTGGGCGGGCGCGCTGGGCGTCGGAGAGTTCGAGCTGTACGTGGGTGGGCGCGACGCCGACGCAGTGGTGGCGATCGCCTCCGAGCTGCCAGCGATCGTGCTCGGCTCGGGGGTGACCGCGCCGCTTTCTCCGCGTCACCGCCAAGCGGTCGCGCGTGAGTTGTTCGCGCTGCGACGCGGCACGACCGTGCTCCGGCACCGCGAGTCGGCGGAAATCGGCGCGCTGGTGGTGGCGGCGTGTCGCGTGGGCGAGGTCAACTTGCCGGCGCCGGCATACGCCATGTTGCCGGAATTCCAACGCTCGCTCGCCAAGGCGCCGCGGCGGGTGAGAAAGGTTTTGCCCGATCTGGCGCGCGCAGTCGAAGAATCGCAGCAAGATCCGATCGCGTGGGCACGGGCTGCAGTCTCGAGTCTCGATCGCATGGCGACGATTGCAGCGGGTGACGTATCTTGGGTTCTGGCTGCGGGCGGACGCGAACGCGGCGCGCTCGGTCTTTCCGACGAGGCGGCGGCCCGGGCGAAGCGCCTGCTTTCTTTCGTGCTCTCGCCAGGCTATTTGGCACTCAGGGAAAAACTCGGGATGGGCGTAAAATGAGCGGCCCGAACGAACCGAAACAGCCACGCAGCGAGGCCAAAGGTGACCCGCACGACTTCGAGTCGGACGCGCTCTTGGACTCACTCTTGTTCGAAGAACTCCCGGCGCCGTCCTCTGCCCCTGCCCCCGCTCCCACTCCCGTAGCGAGCCCAGCCCAGCTACACCAGCCTCAGCGCCGGGAGTTTTCGGAGGACGACGTGACGGTCGTCGGACGGACGGAGGACCTGCTCGCCAAGTTGGCCCAGGAAGAAGACGACGGCACCAGCGGGCTCGAGGACTTGGCGGGCTCTGACGTCGACGAGCTGTTGTCGAGCATGCCTGCTGGCCGGGCCGAGCCCGAATCCAAACCGCCGTCGGGTCCTGCCATTCCGCGTTTGCCCGAGGTACCGCCTGCGCCACGCTTGCCTGGCGTACCTCGGCCGGGCGCACGCTTACCCGCTTCCGTCATCCCGCGCCCCGGGCTGGATACGACGGGCAAACCCCCTGCCGTCAATCCGGCGGGGCCACCAGCGCGTCAGCCCTTCCCACTAGCGGTGAGTCCGCAGGCGCCGCAAGCTGCGCCCGGCGGCCAGCGGTTCCCGAAGCAGGCCGTGCCGCAGCGCACCGCCCCGTTCGAAGAAGAAGAGCGCACTCGGGTCTTCAGCCATCAGGACGAGCTGAACGAGCTCGAATCGTTCGAGCCAGACGTGCTGGCTGATCCGTTTCTGGAGCCGCCCGCCCCGGCGGTCGGCCCACGCAGCAGCATGCCGACCCTGCACCAGGTCGATGACCAGAACAGCAAGCCCACGATATCGGCGCCGCAGCCGTCGGCAGCGCTGACCATGCCCACGATTCCGGGACCACAAAACCTCCCGAGCGTGGATCGCGAAGCGGACTTCGACTCGTTCGCAGAATCACCACTAGGGCTCAGCGCCGAAGCAATCGACGAGCTCGAGGAAGTGAGGCTCAGTGATGCGAGCGAGCTTCGTCCAGTCAGCGACGGAGCCGAGCTCCAGCCTCCGAGCGAGCCGCCATTTACCTCCGTTCGCCCGAGCTTTCGTCCGAGCTCGATCCCGGCGACGCCGTCGATACCGCCCTCGATACCGCCCTCGATCTGGCCCGACGAACGCGCCGCGCAGGATCACTTGGGCGCCGAGCGCGAAGCCTGGGTGACGCGCGCCGAGTGGCTCGAGAACGAAGCACGCGCCACGAGTGACGCGCAAGCGAAGGTGCGCACGCTGATCGTCGCCAGCGAGATCTGGGCCTTGGTCGGGGAGTTGCCGCGCGCGCGTGAAGTGGCCGCGGCCGCCGGCGCAATCCCTCGCGCACAAGCCATGGCGGCCCGCCAACAGCGTGCGCTAGCCGCAGCCGAAGGCGACTACAAGGCCGTCGCCCCCGCGCTGGAGATGGAAATCCGTAGCGCTGCCACCGTCGACGCGCGCGTGCACGCAGCCTATCTCAGCGCCGAAGTGCATCGCCTCGCTCTGCATGATGACGTTTCCGCCAAAAAGAAGCTCGATTTGGCGGTGCGCGCCCAGCAAGACGATCCGCGCGCCCACATCGCCAAGCTCGCCGACTTGCTCGGCAAGAGCAACGCGCCTGCGCGCGTGCGCTGGCCCGAGTCCGAGGCACTGAGCGAGCTATCGCGCGCGAGCGAAGAGCTCCTGCGCTTGCGCGGTGCGCCCGCGCCCGCGGGCGGCCCCAGTGCGCCGAACGGACCACGCAGCGCGTTCGAAGACGCACGCCGCGCGCTGTCCGCAGGCGAGCGCGAAAAGGCGGCGGATGCGCTCGAGCGTTTGGCGCAAGTCGACGGCCTGACGCAGGCTTCCGCCTGGCTCTCGGCCGGCCTGCTCGGAGCGGATCCGAAGACCCGCGCGCGCGCCATCGCTGGTTTGCGCGAGCTTTCGGGGCAGCGCGGCAGCCGGCTCGCGCGACGCACCCTGGTCACCCGCTCCTTGGAGCACGGCGACAGCGAAGGCGTGCGTCAAGCCGTCCTCGGCGCGCAAGGCGCGGAGACCTTCAGCGCCCCGGATCGCCTAGCGCTCGCGGCTCTGAACGGCCTCTCGCCGTCGCTGCTCGAGGCCACCGTGCGGGAGGTCGCACACGATCCGGAGCTGCGACCCTTGGCAGCCGCCTTCGTGGCTGCCACCTCGAACTCGACGCTCGACGTACGCACTGGCAGCGAAGCTGCGCGTGCCGAGCAACGCTTGGGCCAGACCCTGGGCACGCCGCCGACCGACGCCACGGGCCTCGTCTACCTGCGCGCCCACGCGGATGCCTTCGAGAGCACGCACGCGATGAGTCCACTTTCGCGCCTGCTGACCCTGGAGTTCGCCAGAGTCGCGCGCAACAAGGGCGCGGTCGCGATCGCCCTCGGCGAGTGGCCGCACGCGGCGGACGACACGGACGCGGAACGCGATCACCGCCTGGCGGCGGGCTTCGTGCACGAATTGGCTGGCGAGCACAGTTCGGCAACGGTGATGTACCGGCGCGTGCTGGAGCTCGACTCGACCAGTGAAGCCGCGCTGCGCGCGCTCAGCAATGCCGCCCCGGCCGAGGCCAGCGAGCTTTTGGTCGCGCTCGCCGATCAGCTCGGGCCGTCGCCGCGCGCCGCGCTTTCGCTACTCGAAGCGGCGTTGCGCCAAGGCGACCAAGACGGAGAGCGCTATCAGACTCTGCTCGAACGCGCGAAGGTCGCCGCCCCCGAGCTCCCGCTCACTCACCGTTTGACCGAAATCAGCGCGCGCCGCATCGGCGACAGCCCGCTGCTGCTGAGCGCGCTGCGCGCAAGGCGTGAAGCCGCTGACGACGCCGTCGAACGCGCACTGGATTTGGTGAGGGAAGCGCTGCTCGTCGCCGACAGCGATCTTCCGCTCGCCGAACAACAGCTCGAAGAAGCATTGCGCGCGCGCCCGACCGATCTGGCGCTCCGTGAGCTGGCCGAGCGCATGGTGCCGGGCCACGAGCAAGAACGCGCCGCCTGGCGCGAAGAGCTGGCCGCGAGCAGCGAGGGCCCAAGCCGTGGTCGCTTGTTTGCGGAGGCCGCGCTCGAACGCGGACGCGCGGGCGAGCTCGAAGCCGCGGCGCGCAACGCCTTCCTGGCCGTCGAGAGCGACGGAACCGAGCTGTGGCGCCTGACGGCCGAGCGCTACGCGGCGACGGGACCTGCCGCTGCCCGGATTTCGGACGCGCTCTTGGCGCGGGCGCGCGCCACGAGCGACGCCCGAGAGCAACGACAGCTGTACGAGCAGCTGAGTCAGCTCGACCGAACCCGTGGCGACGTCGCGAGCGCGCTCTTGTGGCAAACGGCGATCCTCGAGCGATCGCCCGAGCACCTGCCCGCCCTGCGGCGTTTGGAGCACGCCTACATCAGCGGCGATCGGCTGGAAGAGCTGGAGCCGATCGCCGCAAGCCTTTCGCGCACGCTCGACGCGCAGGAGTCCAACGCGCACGCGCGGCTCGCGGCACGCTTGCGCGTTCTACGCGGCGCCTGGAGCGAGGCGCGCGAAATGGCGGAGATCGCCAGCTCGCGCATCCCGAACGAGCTTTGGGCCCTACGCACGTTGAGCGCGCAAGCACGCGCTGCAGAAGACAATGAACTCGCGCTGGCCGTCGATCAGCGCCTATTTTCGCTGGCTGAACGCCCGCTCGACAAAGCCACGCTGGCGCTACGGGCGGCCGAGGCCGCCGCTCGCCTAGACCGCGCAGAGGACACGAGGCGCCTGCTCACGGCGTCGCTCGAGCAGGTGCCGGACCACCTGCTGGCACTGACCACGCTGTCGGAAGTACTCGAGCACGTGGGCCAAGACGCCGCTGCCGCAGAAACCCAGGAGACCATGGCAGAGGCCAGCCACGTCCAAGCGCATCAGGTGAGCGCTTGGCATCAAGCCGCGGTGCTTTGGTTGGACAAGGCCGGAAACACCGAACGCGGTCGTGCTGCGCTGGAGCGAGCGGTGGCGCTCGACATCGGTCACGAGGACGCGGTGGTGCGCTTGCAATCGCTGTACATCGCGGCCAATGAGCGTCAAAATTTGGCCCAGCTGCTGGAGCGTCGCTTGCAGCGCACGACCGATCCCGAGGAGCGCATCGCGATCGAGGTCACTCGCGGCCGCGCGCTCGCCGAAGTCGGCGAGAAAGATGCGGCCAAGGCGGCCTTGGCTGCCGCGCTCGACGCCAATCCGGACCACGCCGAGGCGCTCGAAGCGT
>Ga0157292_10000067_pt1 | contig 10863 bp, 10 predicted proteins | sample NitcycUS179409R1_FD_108401 | JGI IMG/M metagenome (GOLD analysis project Ga0157292, IMG submission 108401) | Soil microbial communities from Arlington Agricultural Research Station in Wisconsin, USA - Nitrogen cycling UWRJ-S179-409R-1 | ecosystem: Environmental > Terrestrial > Soil >... | reverse complement strand
GTGTTGAGGTTCGCCATCGCGTAGAACTCGTCGATGGGCGGCTCGAGCGGCGGAAACCCCTTGAGCGGACACTCGCCTAGACCCCGGCGAGATAGGTGCGCCGCGAGCGCCGCGACCAGTGCCCCATTGTAGTCGATGGTGACCTCATTCGAGCCGAAGTCGTCACGGGCATCGACGTGCTGGCCATCGCCCCCTGGCCCATTAACGAGGGCGCCCCAAATGATATGACGGTTCTCCAACGGTTTGCCCGGCAGCCCGTAAATCGAGGCATGCCCTGCGGCGTGGTGCGGCTGTAGCGGGTAGCTGCCCGTGTAGCCCATGATGTACGACTTCCCGAGGTCGTTGTGACCGAGGATGTAGTCGATCTGACGGTCCGCCCAGGTTTGCAATGCGGGCGAACTCGCGTCGTCGGGAAAGTATTTCGTGTATAGCAGCGTGGTGAACTGGGCCGAAGCGTTGTAGCGAGCCGAGCCCCAGCTCATGTAAACGTAGAAACCGTCCGGGGTGTGTCCGCCGGTGCTGAAGCTCTGCGCCATCTGCCGCGCGACGTCCTGCCAGCCGGCGGCTGTGGGCTCGCCCTTTTGCTTGGTGATCTGCGCGAGCTTCGTAATTACGCCCGCGCGCGCCGCGTCCCAAGAGTGCGGCGAGCTCTCCGCCCAAGCGGGTAGCCAGTCGCTGGTCGCCGCCTCGCCGGTCGCGGGCCGACGCAGTAGGGTGGTCTGCGAGCCGAACGAAAGCCAGGGACGCTCGCCGTGGATGACGGCGTCGAGATAGGCGCCATTTTTGTCCGGGTCGAGGAGATACAGCCAGATCGCCGCCCACGCTAGATCGTCGGTGGAGCTGTTCGATAGATACAGGCCGCCATCGTCCCCAGCGCGCGACAGCGGATCTCTCGACGCGAACTCGTACAGCGATTTCGCATATTGAGCGCACCGCTCCGCGTACGCGATGTCGGCTGGAGAAGAGCCGTTTTCGAGGGTGACGAGCGCGGTCAGCGCCAGCGCGGCTGCAGCGGAAGCCGTTACGTCGGCGCCCGGCTTTCCATCCCATACGAAGTAGGCCTTGCGTGGGCATAGCTCTGGACGCCGCACTTCCGGCGGCATCCAAAAGCACGAGTGGTCCGTCGAGTCGGAGACCTGGTGCGCGTACGCGACCAGCCGACCATTTGCGTCGCGAAAGGTTGCCTTCATTAGGTAGTCGGCGGCCCAGCGAATTTGGCCCAGTGCCTCGCTGGCAAGTCCGGTTTTGCGGTAGGCCTCCGGATATTCGTGCAGACTCCACGCGATCATCGAAGCCGCAAAGGTCGTGGTGAGTGTGAATTTGATGTAGTCGCCGGCGTCATGGTAGCCGCCGCCGAGATCGACCAGGCCATCGCCGTCGGAGTCCAGCTCTGCGCGATGCGCGTCGATGAAGTCTTGCGGTAGGTTCACGCCGTTCGGGTCGCTCGGGTCGAGCCGGATTCGACCATCCGCCACGTGAGAGTCCCCACGCCATTGCACGTCCGTGCAAGCCACGCCCGGGCCTGATTTTTGAACGTTGAAGAACCAGAGCGTCTTCTGCAGCGCCTCCGCCCAGGGCCCCTGCGCGCCCTGACAGGCGTAGTCTTTCGGAAAGGGTTCGGGCAGGCAGCGCGCTCCATCTTGCCCGCCGCTGCCTGCGCGACCGACGCCGGCTCCTTGCTCATCCACGGAAATGTTCAGGCCTCCGCCGGCCGGTAGCAGGGCTCCTTCGCTACCGAAGCCAGTCGCGGAGGAACCGCCCGCGGACGCGCCATCCCTTCCGTGCACCTTGCCCGGCGCAGAACAGCTCAGACCCATGAGCCCAAGCACGAGTAGCGCACCGTTCGAGAGCGACCGTGTCAGTCGGCGCGTATCCTCTTTCCACATGGTCCGTCTCCAGGTTAGGCAGCGAGTCAACCTAAACAAATGACTCACTGTCACTTGCGCATATCACGGCGCCCCTTACACGCGACTGACGCCTGTCATGCGCAGGGGAGAGGAGGTGCTTTCGGACCGACTTTAGCGCGCCCACGCGGGGAGGCGCTCCCAAGGTCCGAGTCGCTGGCCGTTTCTTAGCTCGTGCCCGAAAAGGTCGACGCGCATGACCGGTGTCATGCGTCGCGATGTTCCACGATGCTGTCGCTGCTGACGGGTAGCGGTCAAATGTCCGTTGATGGCCCCGATCGGGCTGGCCAAATGCGCGCGGACGTGATCGCTCGTCGGATGCAGCGGACGACCGCCGTCGAGTTGGGCGCGGTCATGCTTCGCCCATCCGGTGCCCACCGCAGTTGAGCGCACCACCGAGAATTTCCGCGTAAATGCGGGCGGCGCGACCGAGCGCGGAGTCCAGTGTCTCGAGCAGCGCCCTTCTTCCACCTGCGCCATGTGGCCTTTGCGGTCCCGGTGCACGAGCGCGATGCTCATCCCGTCCGAGGCGATGCGCGTCATTCACAATGAAGTGACGATTCGTTCAACTGCATCACGTGCCTGGCGGACGCAATCGGAGATGCTGACGCCGTTGTAGGCGGCGCCGGCGAGGTGGAGTCCGGGCAGCGTCGCGAGGTGCTGGCTGATTCGTCGAAGCCGAGCGCCATGCCCCACCGCGGGCTGCGGATTGGCCAGAATGTGGCGATAGACCCGAGTGATATGGGCGGGGCCGACCGTCCCATCAGACGGCCGATTCAAGAGCGTGCCCAACTCAATGGACGGCGACGAGCACCGCCGCTTCCGCAGCGTGGTCGATCGGTTCTTGAGCTCGAGCCGCGTGGCCGCGTTCGTCCCGAGCTTCCGTCAGCTTTCCGAGGAGGTAGTCGCGGCTTTGTCTCGCGGCGTCACGGTCGATGCGGTCGACGCCATCGGTCTGCCGATTCGTGTTCAGCCCGCCCGACGCGTACCGTCCCGAGCAAAACGCCGAGCACAACCTCGTGTATGGGATAGGTCGTCACGTTTGTCCTGGGCGCGCAATCGCGAGGCATGAGTTGAGGGAGGGGCTGTCGGCCCTACTTCGCGCCACCAGCGCCGTCTGCCACGCTTCCAACGAACTCGCCCGGCGCGACGCAGCGCCGTTGGGCGGCTATGCTCGTGTTCCCGTGGTCCTCACTTGAATTGATTCTCGATGGCCTGGCGCCGCCCGCGCGGCGAACTAGTTGAGTCGACAGTGAGTGCGACATGACAGGCGTCATCGATCGTGACGTGAAAGCCATTGCCTGAACGAATCGTGACCTGGACGGTCGTGTGCGTGTGATACGCCTTACTCACAATGAATCAGACGAGCCCGTCGCTGTCACGTGACGCCGTGGTGTTTCCCGGACAAGGGGCGCAGCGTCCCGGGATGGCGCGCGACTTCTGCGCCGCGTTTGCGTTGGCACGCGACGTATTCGCGGAGGCCAGCGATGCTCTCGATCTGGACGTCTCCGTCCTCTGCTCGGGCGAGGACGGGCGGCTCGAGCTCACCGAGTATGCGCAGCCGGCTATTTTGACCGCGGAAATCGCGATGTTTCGCGTCATTTGCTCGGAATATGGATTACGGAGTGAAATCTTCGGCGGGCACAGCTTGGGGGAGTATTCGGCCCTTTGCGCGGCTGGCGTGATCCCGCTGCGTGACGCCGTTCGTATCGTTAGAACGCGTGGTGCCGCCATGCAGCGGGCCGTTCCCCTGGGCGAGGGCGGTATGGTGGCTGTCAACCGTCCAAGCGTCGAGCACACTGTCATCGCTCGGGTCGCGGCGGATTGCGATGTCGACATCGCCAGCTTCAATTCTCCTGATCAGGTTGTGCTCTCTGGGATGAAGGCCGCGCTGGCCGGCGCATGCGCCAACTTGGCCACACGCGGCTATGAACTGGTGCACCTGGACGTCAGTGCGCCCTTTCATTCTCGGTTCATGGCTGGAGCCGCGCCCGACCTGCTCGGGGTACTCGACCTCGCATTGCCGCATTTCAATACGGTCTCTGCTGCGTGCGTTGTCTCGAATGTCGACGGCACATTTCACAATTCGGATCGCCGCGCTCTCGTCGATGCACTAGTTCGACAGTTGAGCTCACCGGTGCACTGGGGGCGCAACATGTCTCTACTCGGGGATCGTGCAGACCGAATCTTCGAGATTGGGCCAAGCCGTCCACTCCGTGGCCTATTTCGCAGCGTGGGTCTCCGAGTGAGCTCGATTACGTCGCTGGTCGGAGCAGAGAGGGAATTTCGCGCATGACCGGCAGGTTCAAGTCTGAACAATGGGCCCTGATCTTGGGCGGCTCGAGTGGTTTCGGGCTGGCTGCGGCCAAGAGGCTCGCCCAAGGCGGCATGAGCATTGGTGTCGTGCACCGCGACCGTCGCGGGCGCTTGCCGCAGGTCGAGGCGGAGTTCGAGCAGATTCGAGCCACCGGGGCGAAGCTCGTGACGTTCAACGCGGATGCATTGGAGCCCGCGACGCAGCGACAAATCGTGGCCCGCCTCAAAGACGAGCTCGGAGAAGGGCGTGTTCGAGTCCTGCTGCACTCAATCGCTTATGGCAATCTCAAACCGCTGGTGTCACCGGACGCCGACGCGACCACCGGTCTGGTCCTCGAGGACGAGGACTTTTCGCAGACCGTCTATGCGATGGGAACGAGTTTGGCTTCCTGGACGCGATTGCTTTTCGTGGCCGGTCTCTTTGCAAGCGATGCGCGCGTGCTCGGCCTAACCAGTGAAGGCAACCAGCTCGCGTGGCGGACCTACGCCGCCGTGTCTGCGGCCAAAGCCACCCTCGAGGCGGTCGCCCGGTCGATAGCCGTCGAATACGGGCCGCATGGCATCCGCTGCAGCGTCCTTCAGCCGGGAGTGACCGATACGCCGGCGCTGCGACTCATCCCAGGCTTCGAGCGGATGCTGTCACGGGCGCAGCAACGCAATCCTTTGCGGCGCTTGACGACTGCCGAAGACGTAGCAGGCGTCATCGCCCTTCTGTGCTCCGATGAGGCTCGCTGGATCAACGGAGCAATCATTCGAGTGGACGGAGGAGAGGCCATTGCCGGCTAGTGCGCTTCCACTCTACTTGCACGGGGTCGGTCATTTTCATCCTGATACCGTCATCGACAACCGGTTTCTCGAGGAGCTCGACATCGGGACGAGCGCCGAGTGGATCCTGGAACGTGTGGGAATTCGCCAACGCCGTACGGTGCTGCCCCTGGACTACATTCGAGCAACGAAGAACCAAGACTTGCGAGCCTCGGACGAGGCGGCGCTCGTTTCGACCGTCGAGTCCGGTCGCCGCGCCGCCGACATGGCATTGAGGCGAGCCGGCATCGAGGCCAAAGATGTCGGCTTGGTGATTGCTGGAGGCTGCACGCCCGACGGGCAGACCCCCGCGGAGGCCTGCCGGATCGCCGGTGCCTTGGGGATCGAGGCGCCCGCTCTCGACCTCAGTTCGGCATGCTCGAGCTTTGGCGCGCAGCTTCATTTCTTGTCGCGCCTGCTTGGATTGCCCGAGTACGTTTTGACCGTGAACGTCGAACACACGACTCGAGTCGTAGATTACAGGGATCGTGCGACTGCGGTGCTCTGGGGTGACGGTGGCAGCGCGGCGGTAGTGTCACGCGCGGTGCCAAGCCGCCTGCAAATCGTTGACACCAGCTTTGCCTCGCTGCCCTCGGGTTCTGAAAATGTACGTATCCCTCGATTCGGCCACTTTCGCCAAGAAGGGTCGACGGTGCAACGCTTTGCGATCAAGACCACCCAGGAATGCATCTTGAGGCACCGCGAGGTCGCCCGCGCGCGCGCGACCGCCACCGGCGGCCGAGTTCGATTCATCGGGCACCAGGCCAATCTGTTGATGCTCGACAGCGCCGCGAGGCGGGCCGGCGTGTCCGACGGCCATTGGTTCAACGTCGACGAATTCGGAAACACCGGTGCAGCAGGGGCGCCGAGTGTCCTGTCGCAACGTTGGGAAGAGATCGGCGACGCAGACACGTTGATAGTCGCCGTGGTCGGCGCTGGTCTCAGTTGGTCGAGCTTGCGAGTGGAAGCGAGTGCGTGATGAACTATCGCGAATTTCTGAAATGCGAGTCCTTGTCGGAGACCGAGCTTCTCGGTCTTTCTCAGGGGAACTTAGTCAGCGACGCGCCCGATGAATTCGTTCGCTTGCCAGCTCCTCCGATGCTGATGATCGATCGCGTGGTTTCGGTTCGTCGCGAGGGCGCGCGAGGGCGAATCGTCGGTGAACAGGATATTTCTCCGAGCGATTGGTTCTTTCAATGTCACTTCCGCGGCGATCCCGTACAGCCCGGCTGCCTCGGAGTCGACGCAGTGTGGCAGCTCATCGGATTGTACTGCGGGCTGTGCGGCGCTCCGGGCAGCGGTCGCGCATTGGGCTGCAAGGAGGTCGAGTTCTTCGGTCAGATTCGACCCTACGATCTAATCGTCCGCTACGATGTCGAGATCCGGCGCTTCTCCGTATTGCCGGCGTCGGGGGTGGCGATCGCAATCGGCTCTGCCCGCGTGTTCGTAGATGACGTGCAGATCTACAGCGTGCGAGACGCCAAAGTGGGGATCTTCCCGGCCATCGCGTACACGGACTACCCGCTACGGTCGAAACGCAGCGTGGGTGGCATTCTGGAACGGGAGATCAAATGACGAATGCCGCACGGAACTCCGACCTCATCCCGCTCACAGCAGATCAAGTGCTGGCGTTGCTCCCTCAGCAACCACCCTTTCGGTTTTTGGACCGATTGCTCGAGATTGGGCCACACGGAGCGATTGGTAGCTACACGTTCTCGCCAGCAGAGTACTTCTACGCCGGCCACTTTCCGAAAAATCCGGTCACGCCTGGCGTCATCCTACTCGAGACGCTGTGCCAAACGGGCCTGGTTGCGCTCGGGATCTACCTCCTTAGCCTCGAGGTTCCGCACACAGAGGTGGCACGCATGACGACTCTGTTCACCGACGCACAAGTCGAGTTCGAACGAATCGTTCGCCCCGGTACGACCGTTCGCGTCGAGGCCGAGTGCACGCTCTGGCGTCGCCGAAAGCTGCGTTCCAAGGTACGCCTGTTGCTCGATGACGGGACACTCGTCGCGCACGGCACGGTCGCTGGGGTCGGCGTCGACCTGAAGGAAGAGCACGATGTTTGATCAGCGCGGGCCGCGTGTCGTCGTGACGGGCCTCGGCGTGGTTGCCGCCAACGCTCATGGCGTTCCAGCTTTTTTGGAAGCGCTGCGCGCCGGTCGCAGTGGGATTGCCTTCCAGCAGCACCTAGCAGATGCGAATTTCGCCTGCCAGGTGGGGGGGATCCCGGCAGACATCGCACGCATCGCCGAGGGCTATCTACCCGCGGCTGATCTGATGGCGATGAACGCGAACATGATGTACGCGGCCGTGGCCGCGATGGATGCTTGGCGGGACGGGGGCCTTTCGGTGCCCGACTGCGGCGATGACGAAGTCGACTGGGGCACAGGGGCCATCATCGGTACGGGGATCGGTGGCATGGACACCATCGCCGAAAAGCTGGTACCGAAGACGGACGCCGGGAAGGTGAGTCGGCTAGGCAGCACCATGGTCGAGCAGATCATGGCCAGCGGCGCCAGTGCGCGAGTGGCTGGGATTCTCGCGCTCGGCAACCAAGTGTCGACCAACTCGAGTGCGTGCAACACTGGCGCGGAGGCGATCATCTCTGCCTTCACGCGGCTCAAGAATGGCTTGGCGCAGCGCATGCTGGCGGGTGGCTCCGAGGGCCACTCGAAATACATTTGGGCCGGTTTCGACGCGATGAAGGTGTTGTCTCGCGGTCACAACCATGAACCCGAAAGAGCATCTCGACCGATGAGCGCTTCTGCATCGGGGTTCGTGCCCGCAGCGGGCGGAGGCGTGCTCTTGCTCGAAACGCTGCACAGCGCTCGCGAGCGCGGCGCCCGAATTTATGCGGAAGTCCTCGGCGGAGCGCTCAACTGCGGCGGACATCGTATGGGCGGGAGCATGACTGCCCCGAACCCGGTGGCGGTCGTCCGTTGCATTCGCCAAGCAGTATCCGAGGCGGGGATCTCGCCCTCTCGCATCGGAGCGATCAACGGGCATTTGACGGCCACGTTTGCGGATCCGCTCGAAATCGCAAACTGGGCGACCGCACTCGAGCTCTCGCCCGCCAAGATGCCGATCATTCATGCCACGAAATCACTGATCGGGCATGCGCTCGGCGCCGCAGGTGCCATCGAGAGCATCGCGAGCGTGCTCGAACTCTATCACGGCTTCATCCACACCTCACTCAATTGCGAGGATCTCCATCCCGCGCTCGAGCCGTACGCAAGCCGCATCGCACGCGAGCGGATCGACGGCGCCGACGTCGAGGTGCTTGCCAAGGCAAGCTTCGGATTCGGCGACGTGAATGGCTGCCTGATTTTTCGTCGCTCCGAACCATAGCCAGACCGATAACGCCCAATTGTCTCCCAAACCCAGTGAGGTATCGACATGACCCCCGACGAATTGTTCGAACAAGTGATTGCCATCCTAAAACCCTATACAAAGGCACCCGAAGCCCTGGCCGTGGCCAAGATGGAGACCTCGATTTTGGCCGACCTCAAGGTGAACTCTGCTCGCTTAGTGGACGTGGTGCTAGAGATCGAAGATCGCTTCGACATTGCGATCAAAGATGAAGAGGCCGATGGTGTGCGGACCATTGGAGATGCGGTGAGCCTGATTTTGGCCCATGTACCGGCATAGTGTCGGAAATGACATTATCGACCTAGGTGAGCCAGCAATTCTGCGGCACCACCGCTGCGAGCGCTTCATCGACCGAGTTTGCACTCCGGGCGAGCGCCGGGCCCTGAACCGAGCTCAGGAGCCTAAGCTTTATCTTTGGTCGCTATTTGCTGCCAAGGAGGCTGCGTTCAAATTGGTGGTGAAGCGGCTCGGGCCCGTACCCTTCGCCCACCGGTCATTCGTGGTCCGAGACGACCTTCATGCGGTTGACTATCGAGGCGCCAGCTACCCGCTCCGTATTGATGTCGGCTCTGGTTGGGTCCATGCGTTGGCCGGCACGGGCGCGCCGGTCGCGTTTCGGGTGCGACAACGGTCAGGAGCGCAGTCCAGCCAGGCCGCCCGTCAGCTACTCGGCGAGCTTGCCGCTCCGATTCTCCGTTGCGAGCCCGCAAGCCTCTGCGTTGCTCGCGCCTACGCCCCAGAATATTGGGACGCTCTTGCCCCGCCCGTGCTGCTTCGGTCCGGCGAACCGGCCAGGTTGGATATTAGCCTCTCGCACGACGGACCGTTCGTGGCCGCGGCGCTGGTCAGACCGAGCGATCGAGAATAGCCGCGCGCTACCCCAACTTCGCCCGATATTGTCGTTCTTCCTCAGCCAGCTCAGCGATGGATTTCAGGACTCGACGACCCACTTCGATTTGAGAACGCAGGCGCTCGGGGTCGTGATGTTCGAATTCCCCCAACTCGACGGGCGCACCGAAGACGATCACGATCGGCGCTGCTCGGCCCCTGATTGAATCGACGCATTCTCGAAGCAGTGAATTGCCGACCCCGTTGACGAACACGGGTACGACAAGTGGTTTTCCCTTCAGGACGACTCGACCGAAGCTTTGCTCTGCAGGTAACAGCTCGTAGGGGGCGTCGCCACGACTACGGGTCCCTTCGGGGTGCATTCCGGCGATCGTGCCGGCTCGCTGGAGCTCGGCCGAAAGAAAGTCGAGGCCCGCGCGAGTCACGTGCCGCTTGTCTGCCGCCCGGAAGATAGGCGGATACATACTCATGGCGCAGACCAGGGTGTTAACAGCGATTCCAGTTGTGGAATCATACCAAAAGTTGGAACGCACTGGAAAGTAGAGGCGCTTCGCACGGCGAACCTGACCGGCGATTTGAGCCATCACCAGGTATAGGTCGAAGAAGCTGCGATGGTTCGGCGCAATGAGCACCCCGCGCGCAGCGTTGTCAAACGCGACTCGGTCGAGCCCGAGCACATGTACCCGAGAGCCAGATAGGACCCGAACGATGGGGTACGTCACGGCGAGATTCATCCAACGCGCAACGCTTTTGAAGCCGGGCGAAGAGTTCAGGCTCCGGCCCACATTTACCGCAAGACGCTCGCGGATTGCGAGCGGCACTTTTTCGAAGGTGGAAGCTCGAGTCATCGCGTCATCACCAGCGACGGTCCCGGCGATCCAAACGTGAGCAGCGCCAAACGGGATGAGGGCGCGCGGAGAGAACTACGCATCGTACGCTATCTAACAGCGTTTGCGACAACACAACCTGACGGATCTCATGTACCCGTCGCAGCGTGACGAAAGGAACGCGACATGCGGGGCCGACGCGAAGAGCGTTTCTCTCACGGTCGAGCACCCTCGACTCGGAGTCGGACTGAACGCCGTTCGAGCTTTTGCGACGAGCACAGCCTGACGCTGGCGAATGAGCGCCGTCAGACGGCGTTTCGCGCCATCAGCTGTTTTCGGGAACTGGTACGTGCCTTTTGTTCTCTCGTCGAACCCTCGTCGCTCGGGAGGGCGACTCCGCTCGCCAATTGGAGCACCGAAATGTCGTGCAAGATAAACCCGGATTCGGTCGTCACCAGTACGCCGTCACGTTCCCAACGGGACATCGTGCGGATTGCGGTTTCGAAAGCAGTCGATACCAGTTCGGCCAGCTCCCGTCGCGAAAGTGCCACTGGAATGAACAGAGTGCCGTCCTCGAGCTCGTCGCCGAATTCTGCGTGAAGCTTGAGTAGCGCCGTTGCGAGCCGAGCCTCGACCGCACCAGCGCCGAGAATCTCGATCTTGTCGTGCAGTGTGGTGAGCTTTCGGTGGACGCTACAGGTTAGCGACAGGCCGAGTTCGGGGCATTTGGCAAGGCACTCCAGCACCAGCTCGCGTGGAATCGTCACGATGCTTGCGGTTTCGGTCGC
>Ga0157292_10000066_pt1 | contig 10867 bp, 14 predicted proteins | sample NitcycUS179409R1_FD_108401 | JGI IMG/M metagenome (GOLD analysis project Ga0157292, IMG submission 108401) | Soil microbial communities from Arlington Agricultural Research Station in Wisconsin, USA - Nitrogen cycling UWRJ-S179-409R-1 | ecosystem: Environmental > Terrestrial > Soil >... | reverse complement strand
GCCCCGCTGCCGCAGATTCCGCCGACGGTGTTCGCCTTCTGCGCACCGTGGTCCCGGCCAGCGGAGGCCACGCTGCGCGAAGGACTGGCCTGCATCACTGCCGAGGACACGCGCTGGGCCCGCTGCGACATCAAATCCGTGGCGCTGCTGGCCAATATATTGCTGCGCCAGCTGGCGGTGGACGCCGGCGCCAGCGAGACCATTCTGCTTCGCGACGGCGAACTGATGGAAGCGAGCGCCTCCACCGTGCACGTCGTCCGCGATGGCGTGCTGCTGACGCCGCACAATTCCATGCGCATCCTCCCGGGCACCTCCCGCAGCGTGGTGGAGGAACTGGCGGACGAACTGGGCATTGCGCGACGCGATGCTTCCATCAGCGAAGCCGAACTGCGCAGTGCCGACGAGATCTGGCTGGCTGCCGCCACACGCGAAGTGCAGCCGGTCACGCGGCTGGATGGCAAACCGGTGGGCAGCGGCACGCCCGGTCCGCTGTGGCGCCGGATCTACGACGCCTGGCAGAAGCTCAGGGCCGACCCGACTCGATTCTGACGGGACTGCCCAGCAGCCGCGTCAGCGGTGCACGCTGCTGCAGCAGGTCCGCCACTGTCCAGGCATCCAGCTCCTCGAGAAACTTGCTGGTGGCGCCGCTGAAGATGGTCTTCAGGCGGCACACGGGAGAAATCACGCAGCTGGCGCCGCCAGTCTGCAGGCAGCCCACCACACCCAGTTCGGCCTCCATGGCGCGCACCACTTCACCGACGCCGATCTGCTGCGGCCGGCGCGCCAGCCGCACGCCGCCACCCTTGCCACGTATGGTCTCCACGTAACCCAGTTCGGCGAGCCGACCCACCACCTTCACCAGATGGTTGCGCGAGATGCCATACGCGCGGCTCACCTCGCTCACCGTAGAGCGCTCACCGGGCGACAGCGCCAGCGCGATGAGCGTACGCAGGGAATAGTCCGTGTATTGAGTCAGCTGCATTGCTGATGCGGGTCCTCGCGCGGGTCTGCTTCCCGCCCGAGCTTAACCCATCGTGCCGTTCGCGGCCGGTGGCACGAAGGGATCCGCATGAATGCGCCCGAGTGGCATGCCCTGCAGATAAAGGCGCTTGCGCGTGGAGCGGACAAAGTCCGGATTGCCGCACAGATACGCGCGCGCCGCCTTCATCGGCAGGTCAGTGGCGAGCAGCTGATCAGGCAGCGGCAGTGCGGAAATTCCCGGCTCCGTCCACTCCCCGCCGGGGACGCTGGCAGCAATACGCACATTGGACCGCCCGGCCGCCAGGGCGCCGAGTTGCTGCCACAGATACAGCTCGCGTGGCTCCGCTGCTGCATGAAACAGATGAATGGGCCCGGTGTGCCCGGCCAGCAGCGCGCTGCGCAGCACCGCATACAGCGGCGACAGTCCGGTACCCGTGCCGGCCAGCAGCAGCGGTCGCTCCGGTTCGCCTTCCACGTAACTGCATTCGCCCAGCGGGCCACGCACCTCCACGGCCGCACCCGGAGAAGCCGCAAGCCACTGGCTCATCTTCCCTTCCGGCTGCATGGCAACGTGCATTTCCAGCTGCTCCTCGCCAGGCAGCGAGGCAATCGAATAGGAACGCATCAGTCCGTCCTGCGGCCGCACCAGCTGGATGAACTGGCCGCCGGAGAAGCGGAAGAAATCCGGTGTCGACAGGCGCACGCGCATCACGCGCGGCGACAGCGCCAGCACATCCAGGATGCGCGCATGGAACACTGGAATGGCATCGGTGCGGACCACCTGCAGGTCACCGGTGGGCCGGCAGACACAGGGCATGAACAGCCCCTGCGCCCGCCAGCTCTCCTTCAGGCCCTGCTGCGCGATGCCCGGGATCTCGCCCGACTCTGCGCGCAGCAGGCAGCACTGGCACACACCTGCGCGACACATCGAGGCAACCTGCTCACCATGCCGCTCCAGGCATTCGAGCACGGATTCCCCCGCCGCGAGATCATGCTCGCGTCCTTCAAATGCGACGCGCATCGCTACCGGTTCAGCACGTCGTTCTTGACGCTGGCCGCAATCGCGGCAGCTTCCGCAATCAGTTCGCCGGGAACCTGCAGCTCCTGCAGCGTTGCGCCGAGGTTCTCCATCACCGCGTCAAAATGTTCTTCCGTCAGTTTCAGGTGCGCATGGCCTGCGCGCATGTCCTTGCCCGAATAGCTGCCGGCTCCGCCGAACGCCATGGTCAGGAAGGCCTTCTGCTTGGTGCGCTGCCGCTCCATGTCGACGGTGTCGAAGAAATGGCTGATCCGGTCATCGGTCAGCACCTTGCGATAGAAGATATCCACAGCGGCGTCGACAGCGGCCGCTCCGCCGATGCGTTCGAACAGGTTCGCCTGGGGCATGATGCACTCCATTCTTATTAATATGCATTTTGCATACAACTTTTAGAGCAGAGGCTCCCCCGGGAAGTTCCCTGCGAACCATTCTCAGCTCCGATCCCGGTTCCGCAGGAAGAAATCGGCCAGCAGACGGCCGCACTCGGCTTCCAGTACTCCACCGAACACATCGACACGATGGTTGAGTCCCTTCAGGGCGAAGGCATCGATCAGCCCGCCCGCCGCACCGGCCTTCGGATCAAAGGCGCCGAATACCACGCGCCGCACGCGTGCATGCACGATGGCAGAAGCGCACATCAGGCAGGGTTCCAGTGTCACGTAGAGGACGGTGTCGTCGAGCCGGTAGTTGCCCAGCGCCTGGCCGCCTGCCCGCAGCGCCACGATTTCGGCATGCGCCGAAGGATCATGCGCCGCGATGGGCTGGTTGCCGCCGTGTGCAATCACTTCCCCATCGCGTACCAGCACCGCGCCCACCGGCACCTCGCCATGCGCCGCGGCCTGCCGGGCCTGCTCCAGCGCCAGCTGCATGAAGTCTGCGTCCTTCAGCATGGGTCTGCCGGCACGACGATGCTCACTCGTGGATCGCGTAGTACTTGCGCGCCGGCTCGCGCACATCCCAGATACCGGTGAAGCCGGCCGGGGATACGAAGGCATCTCCCGCACGATAGATGCGTTCGCTGCCGTCATCACCGGTGACGGCAATGACACCGGCCAGCAGATGGCAGAACTCGCTTTCGGTGAACACCACGCGCCAGCGCCCGGGTTCACACTCCCAGATGCCGGCCTGGAAGCGCCCGTCGGCACTGCCGTACAGATTCCACACCCGTTGCACGGGATCACCGCCGAGAATGCGGTCAGCAGCAGGCCTGAATTCCACAGGCTCCGGCAGCGGACCGTTGAAATCGATCATGCCGCAGTCTAGATAACCTGCCGGCGCGGCACCATCACGCGCACCTGCAGGATCTGCACGACTTCATCGCGCTGGTTGCGGGTTTCGCAGCGAAGCATCGCGAAGCCACGTTCCGGCTTCGAGGTGGAAGCCCTGGTCTCGAGCACCTCCACACGCACGCTCAGCGTGTCACCGGCATACACCGGCCGCGGCCAAGTCACCTCGCCGCCTCCACCGATATAGCCTGCGGCCAGCGGCATGCCGCCGGTGACCATCAGCCGCATCGTCAGGGCGGCGGTATGCCAGCCACTGGCCGCCAGACCCTTGAAGAAGCTGTCGGCGCCGGCCTGCTCGTCCAGATGAAAGGGCTGCGGATCGAATTCGGCGGCAAAGCGTTTGACGTCCGCTGCGGTCACCGTGACAGGGCCGTTCACATATGACATGCCCGGCTGCAGGTCTTCCAGGTACAGCGGCTCGCTCATATCGACCGGCTCATCGCGCCGCGTCCCAGCAGCAGCAGCGCGACCACCGTCAGCAGCGCAGCAACGCTCAGGTACATGCCCACAGCCTGCAGGCCATAGGTGGTTGCCAGCCAGGTTGCCGCGTAAGGCGTCAGCGATGCCCCGACGATGCCGGCAAAGTTGAAGGCCAGCGACGCGCCCGTGTAGCGCACCGCGGTCGGGAACAGCGCTGCCAGGGCCGAGCCCAGCGGGCCATACCCCAGGCCCATCAGTCCCAGACCCAGGGACAGGCACAGCAGCACCGAGCCCTGGTTGCCGGCCTGCAGCAGCGGCGCGTAGGCCAGTCCGTACAACCCCATGCCGATGGTGGCGATGATCAGGATGCGCCGCGGATTGCTGCGATCCGCCAGCCAGGCCGCAAGCGGAATCGCCAGGCCGAAGAACACCACGCCAGTCATCTGCAGGATCAGGAAGTCCTGTCGCGTGTAGCCCAGCTTGCTGGTGCCCCACGACAGGGAAAACACCGTCATCAGGTAGAAGACCACGAACACGGCCACCGCCGCGAAGGTGCCCAGCAGCAGCGTCAGTCCATGTTCACGGAACACCGTGGCCATGGGCACTTTCACGCGTTCGTTCTGTTCCAGCGCACGCCGGAACGCCGGCGTCTCCTGGATGCGCAGCCGCACGTACAGCCCGACGAGTACCAGCGCGGAGCTGGCAATGAATGGCACGCGCCAGCCCCACTGCAGGAACTGCGCATCAGTCAGGACCTTGCCAAGCAGCAGGAATATTCCCGACGAACACAGGAAGCCGATGGGCGCGCCCAGCTGCGGGAACATGCCAAACCAGTTCTGCCTGCCAAGTGGCGCGTTCTCGGTGGCCAGCAGTACTGCGCCGCCCCACTCGCCGCCCAGCCCGAACCCCTGTCCGAAACGGCACAGCGCCAGCAGCGCCGGCGCAAGCAGTCCCACACTGGCATAGGTGGGCAGCAGTCCGATCAACACGGTCGAAAGGCCCATGGTCAGCAGCGCGGCCACCAGCGTGACCTTGCGGCCAATACGGTCACCATAGTGGCCGAATACAGCCGAACCCACGGGACGCGCAAAAAAAGCCAGTGCAAAAGTGGCCAGCGACTGCAGCGTGGCTGTCGCGGGATCCGACGCTGGAAAGAACAGCTTCGGGAACACCAGCACCGCAGCAGTGGCGTAGATGTAGAAATCGAAGAACTCGATCGTGGTGCCGATCAGGCTGGCGAACAGCACCCGGCGTGTCGAATTGACCTGCAACTCCCCCTGCCTTTTTTTGTCGGGCGTTGCGCCCTATTTTTCCACGAATGCGCGTTCGATGACGTAATCGCCCGGCTCGCCGATGTGCGGCGAAACGGTGAAGCCGCGCGCGTCCAGCAATGCCCGCGTGTCATGCAGCATCCCGGGGCTGCCACACAGCATGAAGCGGTCGCTGGCGGGATCAAGCGGCGGCAGCCCTACCAGGCTGGCCAGCGAGCCATCTGCGATCTGGTCCGTGATCCGGCCGCGGATGCGGAATTCCTCGCGCGTCACTGTGGGGTGATAGATGAGCTTCTCGCGCACCTGCTCCCCCAGCCATTCGTGCTGCCGCAGTTCCTGGGTAATGAACTGCGTGTATGCCAGGTCGCTTACCTTGCGCACGCCATGCGCCACGACGATTTTCTCGAAGCGTTCGTAGGTTTCCGGATCCTGGATGATGCTCATGAACGGCGCCAGACCGGTTCCGGTTCCAAGCAGGTACAGATGCCGACCGGGCTTCAGGTCATGCAGCACCAGCGTGCCGGTGGGCTTGCGGCTGACCAGCACCTCGTCGCCCACGGCCAGGTTCTGCAGCCGTGAAGTCAGCGGGCCATTCGGCACCTTGATGCTGAGGAACTCCAGGTGCTCCTCCCAGTTGGGACTGGCGATGGAATACGCGCGCAGCAATGGGCGCCCATCGATAGGCAGTCCCAGCATCACGAAGTGGCCGTTCTCGAAGCGGAAACCCGGGTCACGCGTGGTACGGAACGAAAACAGGGATTCGTTCCAGTGGTGGACGTGGGTGACGCGTTCGGTGGCTATCGCGGCCATCAGACCCTCAGGCGACGGGACGGGAGGGCAAGGCTAGAGGCTTTTTTTATGCCAGAAAAGGTCTAAGGCCGCGTATTCGTATAACGGGATTGCATGTGCTGCGGTGCAGCACGCTATTCGGTGCGATTTACGCGTACCCAGCCGCTGCCGCCGGCTTTTGCCATCCGGTAGCTGCCCATGCTGCCCTTCTCGATGCGGACGCTATCGCCCACTTCCACATGGAACATCGTGGAAACCTCCTGCTGCTGCCACACCTGGCCATTGTCCAGCGTCAGGCGAAACAACTCCGGCCGCATCTGGCGCAGTGCCGTCACCCTGGCTTCCAGGTGACTGGGGGCTTCGGTGGCCTTTTCCTTCTGCACCTTCTTCAGCGTTTCGTCCCCGATTGCCGGGGCCGCAGCTGCAGCTGCAGCTGGCACTGCCACGCTCGCGGCTACCGCAGGAGCGGCGACCGCCGGCGCGGCCTTCGCTGGCGCCACCGGCGCAGCCTCGGCCTGGAAAATGTGGTCGTAGCACACCAGGCGCTGGAGGCTGTCCTTCTGCTTCGCGCACTGGCGCGCGGATTCCACCTGCGCATCCGCGGCGCACAGCGCCACCGGCAGCAGCAGCGCAAATCCCATGGCCATCTTCATGCGCTGCATTCAGCCCCCGGACGCGCCTCAGGCGCGCGCCACCGGCTTGTCCCAGTTCTTCTTGCCTTCGTCCTGCCCGGCCACCGAGTAAAGCACCTGCGCATTGCGGGTCTTCTGGAAATCCTCCAGCGACTGCCCGCGCATGGCGGCATAGATGTGCAGGTTGGTGGTGCCGACCACGGCGCCCAGCTTTTCCAGCAGGAAGAAGATCACGCCGTAGCGGATCAGTCCGCGCCAGTCGCGCCGGGTGATCAGGTCACGCTCTTGCGTGGTCAGTTCATGCTGCTGGTACAGCGGCTCGGGATCGGCCAGGAACTGCTTGCGGAATTCCGGCTTGATCAGCTCATGCAGGAAATTGTTGATGCGGAATGCCGCCACGCTGCGTTCGATGGTGAACGGATAAGTGCCGTCCAGCTTCTCCGCGCCATCGGTCTGGTGATTCATGCGGGCGCGGAACTGCTCGTGAGTTTCGGTCTGCGGATCATCCGAATCGTCCTCGAAGATCACCGACACGATCGGCGTCATCGACGGCAGGTAGTAGGTCTGGTGCAGCTTCTTCACCTTCTTCGACAGCGCACCACGCATCATCAGCCACATCACCACTTCGGCGCCTTCCCAGCCGCCAAGCGTTGCGTACTCGGCCAGCGTCACCTTGGTCAGGCCTTCAGGATCCTTCTCCAGGCGCTCGATGAACTCCATGTCCCAGGGCGTGTTGTTGAAACCGCAGCGCTCGCCGTGCACCTGGTGCGAAAGGCCGCCGGTTCCCAGCACCACGACCTTCAGGTCTTCGGGATAGCTCTCGATGGCCTTGCGCAGCGACTGGCCGAAGTTGTAGAAGCGCTTCGGCGAGGGGATGGGCAGATCCAGTACACCGCACTGAATGGGGACTACCGGGACCGGCCAGCCCGTCTCGCTGGGCGGCGTCAGCAGCGACATCGGCGAGAAGAAGCCGTGGTCCAGGCCCTTGTTCTGGAAGTAGGAGAGATCGAATTCCTCGGCCACCATGGCCTTGGCGATATGCGCGGCCAGCTTCGGGTGGCCGTCTATGGTGGGCAGCTTGCGCGGCCCGCCGCCCTCGTCCGCCGGCCAGTACTTCTCGCCCACGCCCAGCGTGAAATGCGAGTAATGGTCGAAGAAGAACGAGGTGATGTGGTCATTGAAGATGTAGACCAGCACGTCCGGCTTCTTGTCGACCAGCCATTTCTGCACTGGCTCGAAGCCTTCGAAAATCGGTGCCCAGACCGGATCCTTCTGCTTCTTGGCGTCGATGGCAAAGCCGATGGTGGGAGTGTGGGAAGTCGCAATCCCACCAATGATCTTCGCCATTACTTGCCTTCGGCCTGCTTGCGCACTTCTTCGCCGACCTGCTGCGTGCTCTGCGCGCGGCCCTTCATGCCGAAGAACTGGCCGTCGGCCGTGGTAACGGCGATGACATAGCCACCCTCGGTGCCGTCGCGGTAGGGCGCGGCATTGACGGTGACCTTGTCACCGGCTTTCACCATGCCCTTGCGGTAACCCGCGCGGTACATGTTGTTGGTGCTGTGGCCCTCGAACTTCACTTCGTGGTCCTTGCCCTGCGTGTCCTTCCAGTCCAGCGTCATGCGCATGTGCGGATTGATGGCAGAGAAGTCCTTCACCGTGCCGGTGTACTGCACCTGCTTGGCAAAATCGAACTGCACGGCGGAGTGATGCGCTGCCGCGGAAAACGCCAGTGCCAGCCCCAGCAGGCAGGCGGCGCCTTGACGGATGAATTTGTTCATTGCGATTCCTCTTGATTCTCGGATTCAGCTGAAAGTCTTTTGATCAGGGCACCGGTACGCCGGCTTCCTTCGCGCGCTCCGCGATACGGTCCAGCCACATTTCTTCCGGGCACTCGTAGGGCAGCAGACGGCCATTCGGTACCTGCGCCCAGCTCTTTTTCATGACCAGGGGCTTGGTATAGAACACCGGGTCGGTCATGGTCATCTCCACCGTGAGCACGCGCCGGCCCTGCGCGTCTTTTTCCCCGAGCTTGTAGCGCTCAACGATCGTCGCCTGGTCGGAGTGCGAGGTGTTGCGCTGATCCACCTGGTCGACCAGGTTGTCCGTCTCCACCACCAGCGTGTCGCCTTCCCAGTGGCCGCTGGAATAACCATCGCGGCCAGGAACGCGGTCTGCCTGCGGCGCATTGCGGTCGCCGAAATAGATGCGGCGGATCTCGTTGTGAGCCTCGTAGATGACGGTGATCTGCTCGGGCCGCTGGATGATCTCCATCGGGTAGCCACCCGAGCCCAGCATTGAACCCGGCATGCCCGTGCCCGTGCACCAGCGTCCCGGAGAATCGTCGGTGCCGCCGACCAGCTTGTTGTAGGCCGCCAGGCGCTTCTGGGCCAGCGGGGTCAGCGGCGGTGGCGCAGGCGGCGCAGCGTTGGTTGCTCCGCCAATGCCAGGCCCGCCGGCGTTGGTCCAGACGCCCGTGAAATCAGGCGTCGCTGCGGCCATGCACACCGCAGTGCCGACGGCGAAAGCAACGCCGGTAACGTACTTCACAACTGTTTCCAACTGGCCCATTCTGCAACCTCCCCCCGATATTAAAGGTCTGTTTGATCCGGCAAGCCTAGGGGTCAGGCCCCGGCCTGTCAAAAGCCGCGAGGTAACTTATGGTCCCGAAAAAACTCCCGGAAAAGGCATTCCTCTGGCTGGCGCCTTTCCTTGCCTCCACCAGTCTTTCGGCCGCCGAAACAATGCCATTCCAGGCCAGCAGCCCCGACATCCTTTCAGGCCAGTCCATCTCCACAAAGTTCATCTACCAGGGCTTCGGCTGTACCGGCCAGAACGTGTCGCCGGCGGTCATGTGGAAGAACGCGCCCGCCGGGACCCGCAGTTTTGCCGTCATGGTGCATGACCCGGATGCCCCCACGGGCGGCGCCGGGTTCTGGCATTGGGTGGTGGTCGACATCCCGGCCGGCAATGCCCTCCTTGCACAAGGCGCAGGCACTGCCGACGGGAAGAGGCTGCCTGCCGGTACCCGCCAGATCGCCAGCGACTTCGGCGCTCCGGGCTGGGGCGGCCCCTGCCCGCCGGCCGGCGACAAGCCCCACCACTACCATTTCACCGTGTATGCGCTGAAGGTGGACAAGCTCGACCTGCCGGCCAATGCAACGGCGTCGCTGACAGGTTTCATGGTGAATGCAAACGCGCTGGCGAAGGCCACATTCACCGGCCTGTTCGGACGCTAGGAAACGAACCGCAATGCTCCCCTCCTTCTACATCCCGCACGGCGGCGGTCCCTGCTTCTTCATGGAGGATCCGCAGGGCACCTGGACCGCAATGGCTGCGTTCCTGCGCGGACTGCCGGCCACGCTGCCCGCTCGTCCCGCGGCAATCCTGATCGTCTCCGGACATTGGGAAACCCAGGGCTTCGCGTTGACTGGCAGCAAGCGCCCGCCGCTGGTGTTCGACTACTACGGCTTTCCGCCCCACACCTATCAACTCCGGTATGACGCGCCCGGCGCGCCAGCGCTGGCTGCTGCAGTGGCGGAGCGCCTGCGCGCCGCCGGATTCGAAGCGGGAATCGATGAGCGGCGGGGAATCGATCACGGCGTCTTCATTCCGTTGAAGGTCACCTGGCCGGATGCCGAGATCCCGGTGATCGAGCTGTCGCTGGATCGCAGCCTCGATGCCGGATTGCACCTGCGACTGGGAGAGGCGCTTGCGCCATTGCGCGCCGAAGGCGTGCTGGTCATCGGCGCAGGCATGAGCGTCCACAATCTGCGCGCAATGGGAGACCCGCGGCTCACCGCGCCGGCCACGGAATTCGATGCATGGCTGAACGACGCGGCGACGGCACCAGCGACTGAGCGCGCCTCGCGGCTTGCCCGCTGGGACAGTGCGCCCCATGCGCGCCTCTGCCATCCGCGGCACGAGCACCTGCTGCCGCTGATGGTAGCCGCCGGCGCATCGACACAGCCCGGCCAGCGCGTGTTTCACGAAATGGTGCTCGGCGCACCCATCGCCGGCTTCCGTTTCGACTGAAGGCCAGCGCCGGGTGTTGCGCCTGACGGCTGCTTGCTGATAGATGTTTGCCAAACGGGGAGGTCCTTCAGCATGAATATGCGTTCTGTCCGGCAGTCCGGCACCCTGGCCGTCATGGCAGCGACAGTCGCTGCCGCGATGTCCATGGCCAGCACTTCACTGGCACAGGAAGTCAAAGGCTACGAGCTGGCGCTGGTGGACATGCGGGGCAACAAGGATGTACTGGGCACCCTGCCGCCTTCCGTATTTGCGCCCCGGGTTTCGCCCGATGGCAGCAAGGTGGTGTTCGAACTCGCGGATGCCCCGGCTGCCGGCGGCACTACGGGCCCAACGCAGCTCTGGGTGGCCCCACTGGACAACATCGGCAAGCGCCGCGCCCTGCCCCCCGTCGGCGCGGGACGCAGCCTCGCCGGT
>Ga0157292_10000064_pt1 | contig 10953 bp, 11 predicted proteins | sample NitcycUS179409R1_FD_108401 | JGI IMG/M metagenome (GOLD analysis project Ga0157292, IMG submission 108401) | Soil microbial communities from Arlington Agricultural Research Station in Wisconsin, USA - Nitrogen cycling UWRJ-S179-409R-1 | ecosystem: Environmental > Terrestrial > Soil >... | reverse complement strand
GCGTGGAGATCCAAGAACTTTCACACGGTTTTTGGCGCGCTGTGGCCCGCTACGGCTTCATGGAAACACCGAATGTGCCGGAGCTGCTTCGGCGCGCCGAGTTCAACAGCTACTCGCTCGAATTCGTCACGTTCTTCCTCGGCCGCGAAACCGTGCTCGCCACCACGCACTCCGGAATGATGCTCTGGCGCGAGCGCCTGTTCGCCTTCCTCACGCGCAACGCCGAACCCGCCACTGCCTTCTTCGGCATCCCGCCTAGCCGCGTGATGGAGATTGGCTCGCAGATCGAGCTCTGAGTCCGGCGCGGCTGCTTCACGCTGCGGCCGAGCGTTTGCCGAAGTTGGGGCGGTGCGATGCCGAGCGCACGCCGCTCGCTTTGCCCAAGCCGAACGCGGGCATGTTCACGTAGATGTTCTCGTAGGCGCCGGGCTCTACGATGTACGTCTCGTGCCAGATCCCGACGTCGCCATTTTGGCCGATGTGCTTGTTGAACGCGCGCCAAGCCGGCAGGTGCTCGGCATTCCGCAGCTTCGCGTAGCCGAACAGGTGGTCGACGGATTTCCAGTAGCTGACCAAAATCGTGGTGCGCCCGAACCACGCCTCGCCGCCCAACAGGCCGAGTTCGGGGTGCTGGCCGAGCTCGCGCAACATGCGCGGCATCGCCAGTGCGGTGCGTAACCATTGCCGGATCTTCCACCAGCGATTCACTCGCATACCGATCAGGAACACGACTACGGGCTCTTGGCTTTCGTTACTGGTCAATCGTTCGTCGAAGGTTCTCATCTCTCTCTCTCCTCTACTCGTCTTGTGAACAGCGTTAACTTGGGGCGCAAAAAAAAGCCCCGAAACTCAGGCCAATGCGCGAAATAGCCGGGCGACCGAGCCGCGATAGACTTCAGCGAACGCGGGCTCGTCACCCACCGCAACCAGCAGCCCTGAAAGCCGCAACGAGACCAGGCCATGCAAGTGCGCCCAGACCAGCATGGCGGTCAGCGCCGGGTCGCCGCGCGCGATCAGGCCCGCGTCCATACACTCGCGAATGCGGTCGACCAGGAACTGGAAGGTGCTGTACTGAGGCAACCGGGGCGCGTCGCTGGCCAACGAGGCGTGCGCTTTCGGAAACTGCACTTGCTCGGCGGGGCTCATGAAAATGAAGCGATAATCGCGGGGATTTTCTAGGCCAAAGTGGCGGTATTCCTCGCAGGCAGCGAGCACGCGTTCGAGCGGCGTGGCAGCCGCGAGCGCGCGCACGAGGTAGCTCGAAAACACTTCGAAGCCCTGCGTGCAGGCAGCGAAAATCAGCGCCTCTTTGCCGTCGAAATGCCGATACACCGCGGCTGGCGAGATGCCCACGCGCCGCGCGACTTCACGCAGCGAGAAGCCGGCTTCGCCCGCCTCGAGAAACAGATCGCGCGCCACGGTGACGAGCAGCGCCCGCGTGTCGCTGAGCCCGCGCACGAACGGCGGCACCGGACGCGCAGCCGCCTTTTTCGGCTTGGCTTTCGTGGCTCGGGAAGGCAGCGCCATGTGAACACTGTTCACTTAGCAACCGCCCCTCGCTTCGTCAAGGGGCGGAAGGCGCGCGCGAGTGAAATTCGCAGCGCGCCGCCGAAGGCTGCGACGGGCGCGCCCTGGCGCGTGACCATCAAGCCAAAGCCAGCGCTACTTGCGGAGTTTCGCGACGTTCGGATACTTCTTGGGCGACCATTGGCCGGACCAGTCGAAGTCGAGCGAAATCGCGAGATCTTCTCGGTCGTTGCGGTAGCTGATGCGCCGTGGGTGGAGCACGGTGTCTTCACCGGCCACGTAGCTTTCGCGTCCGAAGTGCAGCGTGCCGAGCGCCGCGATCGGCTTGTCCCAGGTGCAGAGCAGCTTCCACTTCTCGCGCAGCTGCAGCACCACGCACTCGTAGCGGCCGGTGCGATCGGATTTGGCTAGGCTGATGCCGATGCGTTCGGAATCGAAGATCGAATCTCCCACGCGCACCGCGAGCGCAACGCCGCAACCTTCGGGCAGCTCGCGCTGGCCGAACACGGCGGCTGGCAGCCAAGGCGGTGGCGACCAATCTTCGAGCGCGCGCGAGGCGGCGTGGTCGAGCGCGAGCTTCAGCGCCGCGCGTTCGATGCCCACGCCGTCGACCGTCAGCCGCACGGGCGTCCAGGCATTGTGGAGGCCCTTGCGCACTTCGCGTAGGCGCTGAACCTCGCGCATGGCATTGTCCAAGTCGAGCAGCGAGCGCTCGAGCGGCGAGAGCTCGGCCTGGTGCTTCGCGCACAGCGTGGCCCCGCCGGCGAGCGACGGCTCGCTGCACGCCGATACGGCCTGGGCCCAACACGCGTTCCGAGAGGTTTCGAGTTCCAAGGCGCGGCACGCTAGCACGCAGCCGTGAGGTGTACGCCCGCTTTCGGCTCTGCCCTATGCGAGCCTCGGAGCCAGCGCGACCTTGACCGCTTGCCTGAGCGCGTCGAGATCGAAGGGCTTTGCCAGCAGCCGGATCTCGAGCCGCTGCGCGCGAGCTATGGTCGCGTCATGAGGGAACGCGGTGACCGCGATCACTGGCGTCATGCCCCCTGCGCGGCGCAGCTGGTCGATCGCGTCGAGCCCCGAAGCGCCCGACATGCGCACGTCCGTGACGATCAGGTCGAATGGCTCCGTGAGCGATCCGTCCGGGTGCCGCTGGCAGAGCGCGCTCAGCAACTGCAAGCCGTTGCTGACACTGGCGACGTCGTAGCCACGCTCGCGCAGCACGAGCAGCAACAGGTCACGCATCGCCGCGTCGTCTTCCGCGACCAGCACGCGCCTCGGATGCGCGGCTCGGGGCCAGGTCGGAAGTTCGTCTTCGCTCCAAATCTCTTCTGCCGTTGTCATGACGCTCCTTTCTAGGTCGGGCATGACGGCGGGCTCGTGCATGGTCCGTGCCGTGCTTCGTGCTCGCGAAACCTGGGCCCGAAGCGCGCTGGGCGATGACCCCGTGGTGGGTGGTTTCTCCCCGTTGGGTCGGAATGACCCGAGCGCGCGCCGATTGCACGGGCAGACGGCGCCTGATACTTGAGCCGAAGTGACGATCAACGATGGATCACGACCGCTACCGCGCCGACTGCGCAAGCGCGTCGCGGAGCGCCTCGCGCTCTCCCTGCAGCTGGTGGATGAGCACTGGCAGGAAGGCAGGCTACGAGTCATCACTCCACAGAGCGCTCGACCGCAGCTGCTACCACTCGAAGCGCTGGTCTTTCATGACGACCAACTGCTGCTCGATGGCGCGCCGATCGAAGGCGAGCCCGCGAAGAGCTATGCGCTGCTGAACAAGCCCACGCAGGTCACGAGCACGGTCTACGACCCCGTAGGCATGACGGATTTGTCTCCTTACCTGCGCCAGATGCCTCGAGGCTGCTTCCCCGTGGGTCGGCTCGACCGCGAAACGAGCGGGCTCTTGCTGTTCACGAGCGACGGAGATCTGGCAAACGCGGTACTCCGCCCTGACCACGAGACCAGCAAGACGTATTGGCTGTGGCTCGACGACGTCCTCGAGCCGGACGATCCGCGACTCGCGCAGTTGTGTCAGGGCGTGCCGCACCACGGGCAGCTGCTCACGGCAAAACACGCGCGCATCAGCGCGCAGAGTGAGTACGCCACCGAGCTCGAGCTGACGCTCACTCAGGGCAAGAAGCGCCAAATTCGACATATGTGCCGCCTGCTCGATTTGCACCTGCAGCACCTGCATCGCTCTCGCATCGGCTCGCTCTCGGATGCGGGGCTCGCGCTCGGGCATTGGCGCCTGCTTTCGCCCGACGAAGTGGAGGCGCTCTGGTTGGCCGTCGGCGGCCGAGCTCGACTGCGACAGCGCAAGGTCCTGGCGCTCTTTCGGCTGGCACGCGCGGCGCGCGCGGCGGGAGCCCCGAACGGGCGACTGGAGGCTTGGCTTTCGCAAGAGCCCGTGGCGGGATGAAATTACCCGCGCCGCGCGTTCTGCCGCAGACTCCCCCTTCGTCTGGCCCTCCGCTCCTCCGTCCTCGACCCGCAAGCGCCCCCATCCAAGCATGAACGCCCTCCACAGCTTGCTCAGAATGGTCGTTGCCCAACAGGCCGACGAGCTGCGTCTCGGGGTCGAGCGCGCGCCCCTCGTGCTTACCGGCGGGGTCCCCCAAAATCTGACTTTGGCCGAGACTGGCGAGCGCGTGCTTCGACAAATGCTCGGCTCGTTGCTGTCGCCCGAGGCCGAGGCCAGCCTAGCGCGCGGCGAGGCCTACAGCTCCACGCATGAGGGCGGTGAAGGCTTCGGGGTCTACCAAGTGCAGTTCTTGCCACGTGCCCAGCACGAAACCGGCTTCGACGTTCGCTTGACGAACGCGCGTCACCCAGCCGCGGCCGCGACTCCAGCCTCACCGCAACTCGTGCCCGCCGTGCCCGCCGTGCCCGCCACTCGAACGCCCGCGCGTTCGACACCACTTTTGGTCACCAGCCCGCTGGAAGCGTTGCTCGCTCGCGCAGCAGCGCTCCAGGCGAGCGACATTCACGTCCGCCAAGGCGAAGCCGCATTCGCGCGTATCGACGGCCAATTGAGGCTGCTCGAGGCCGGCGCTCACGACATTCGCGAGCTGCTGGGCGCGGCCTCCGAAGGCGCGAGCGCGCGCTCCAGCGCCGATTGGGCACTCAGCAGCCCGAGCGCGGGCCGCCTGCGCGTACACACCTTCCTCGTTGGCGGCTTGCCGGCATTGGCGGTGCGTCTGCTACCGCCAGAAATTCCGACGCTCGAGGCACTCGGCATCCCGAACGAGCTGAGGGACCTCACGAGCTTGCCCAATGGCCTCGTGCTCTTGACGGGTCCCGCCGGCTCGGGAAAGAGCACCACCGCGGCGGCACTGTGCCAGGAGCTCGTCCGGCAACGCTCGGTGATGCTGCTCACGCTCGAAGACCCGGTCGAATACGCGTTCGATACGCGGCACACGAACAGCATCGTTCGCCAGCGCCAAATCGGCATGGATGTGCCTGATTTCGCGAGCGGCTTGCGCGACGCCCTGCGTGAAGATCCAGACGTACTCCTGGTCGGCGAGATGCGCGATGCAGAATCGATCGGTCTCGCGTTGACCGCCGCCGAAACCGGGCATCTGGTGTTTGCCACGCTACACAGTCGCAGCGCTGCCTCTGCCGTCGATCGCATCATCGACGCCTACCCCGCCGCGCGCCAACAACAACTGCGCCTACAACTGGCCGAATCCCTACGCGCCGTGATCGCCCAGCGCTTGCTGCCCCACGCACGCGGCAGCGGCCGAGCGCTCGCCCTGGAAGTGCTGCGCCGAAACGCCGCCGTCGCTAACCTGATCCGCGAAGGCAAGACTCCGCAGCTCACCAGCGCCATGCAATCCTCCCGCAAAGAAGGCATGGTCCTGCTCGAACGGAGCCTCGCCGATTTGTGCCGCTCCGGCGCGATCGAAGAGCGCCACGCCTTCGCCGCCGCCAACGACCAAGACTCGCTCATGGAGTACTTGCATTCGCGCAGCAAAGCCTAGCACTCGCCTCCATCCGCGACCCGCGGCGCCATCTCGCGTGAAACCCCAGGAGTTGCGCCGCCGGCCGGACGCGCTTGGACCTCACCTCGTGGTGCAGTCATTTTTGACCTCACCCCAGGTGCGGTTCCAGCGCGTTCCACGGACGTCGAATCAGGCCGCGTCGTGGACGTCGAGCCAGCCGTTGGCGCGGGAGAGCTCGGTGATGCGATTTTTCAGCTTCTTTTTGGCGCGGACCTCGAGCTGGCGAGCTCGTTCGCGGGACACGCCGAGTTGGCGACCGATTTCCGCGAGCGAAAGTTCGTCTTCGTTGTCGGCCATCAAGCGCTTCTCGACGATGTAGCGCTCACGTTGATCGAGGCCGATCAAGGCTTCGCTCACGGCCTCGCGCGCGAAGCCATCGCTCTCGGAATGGGCTAGGCCTTCCTCCTGATTCCAATCTGCGGCAACCAGGGTATCGCCCAGGGTCATCGCGGAATCACTGTACACGGGCGCGTCGAGCGACACGTCGCGGGCGTCGAGCGAGCGAACCATGGCGGCGACCTTGGCCTGCGGCAGGTCGAGGGCCTGAGCCAAGAGCGCATTGGCTTCCTCCCCGTCGCCTACCAAGTTGGCGATACGCACGCGTTCGCGCCGGATCTTGAAGAACATCTTGGAACGCAGCGCACCGGAACCACCGCCAACCATGCTCCAGGAGCGGATGACGTAGTTCAAAATGTAGGCGCGAATCCAATACGACGCGTACGTGACGAAACGCGTGCCTCGGTCGGTATCGAACTTTTGCAGAGCATGCACCAAACCGAAGTTGCCTTCGGCCACGAGCTCGGCCAACGGCAGACCATAGCGGTGGTACTTGAATGCAATCGACACGACGTAACGCAAATGAGCGCGAACCAGCTCTTCGCGAGCGACTTCGTCTTTTTGGGTCAGCCAGCGGACCGTGAGCTCGTGCTCATCCTCACGAGTGAGCTCGGGATAAGCGTGGGCCGCAGCGATGTAGTGTGTGAGCGAGGGATCGGTTTGACGGGCCATGTTTGCTTCGTTTGCGGTTGCTGTCCTTACGCCTTACGCGCCGGAAACCGCGCCAGTTCCGCTAAGTTTTGTTAAGGCGACAGAACGTACGAGCGGCGTGGTTCGCTGGACGACCGCGCTGCTCCGCCACGGGGCCGTCTCGGTTCCGGTCTCGGTTTCCACTCGCTAGTACGTCGAACCAGCTCCACGCAGATCGACACCCGTGGTCGCTTTTCGACAATTTTCCGCCGCAAGCGAGCGCTTGGCCGCGCCCTGGTCCGCAGGGACGCGGTTCGGCTCCGCGGATAGTCGGTTCAGCCCGGCGGATTATGCCGGATGTTCGTCACATTTTGGCAGAACCCGGACCCCAGCATCCAGTCGAGCGGTAACGCGGGCTCGCTAGCCGAGAGCACTCAGCCGAGCCGCCAGGTGCGGCACGAACACGAGCAGGCCAACCGCGACCGCGCCCAGGGATGCAAGCAGTACAGCGCCCGCGGCGACGTCTTTCGCGACCGCGATGTGTGGACTGTGCTCGGGAACGGCGGCATCGGAGAGCGCTTCGAGTGCAGTGTTCAGGGCTTCGGCAACCCAAACCACGGTCGCGGCGATGGCAAGCAAGGTCCAGTCGAGCGGGCTCAGGCCGAGAAATGCGCCCAGCGCGATGACCAGCGCGGTCGCCGCTGCGTGAATCCGCGCATTGGTCTCGCCATACAGCGCGTAGAGCCCCTTGAACGCGTATCCGAAGCTCCTTTTACGACCGAGAGCCCATGCCAAAAGCGACGTCGCCATGTCCCGAGCATGAATCGAGGCGCGCGTCCGCGCGCGTGGAGAATCGATGGAGAATTACCCGAACCTCAGTCGCCGCAGGCGTCCGCCGCGCCCACGTCCGAGCGCGCCTGGGGCGGGCTCACGCCGGAGCTCATGACCTGGGCCACGCGTTGCGCGATGTACGGCGGATAGCTGCTGGCAGGGAAGCGATCGATCACGGCCTGGTAGCGACACGCCGCGCGCTCCGGGCGGCCGCGTAACCAATCGACGTCCGCTAGGCCAACCCAGGCCGGAACGTAGCTTGCGTTGTCGCTGAGCGCGCGTTCGAACAGCTTGGCCCCGTCGCCCGTGCTGCCCCGCAAAAGCTGTACTTCGGCCAGACCACAGCGTGCCTCGGCGTCGTTCGGATGGCTGCGCAAGACCTCGGCGTACAAGCGTTCGGCGGAGTCGAGCTGCACGCGCTGCTGACGGTCGCGCGCGAAGCTCAAGAGCTCACGGCGGCTCACCGCGACCTTGACTTTCGGCGCTGCCGCGCCGGCCAGGCTGGTGACACTGGCCGCGGGGACAGCTGCGCTGGCGTTCATCGAGGCCGCGCTCGATTCGCGGGGGAACCAGACGTCGTACACGCGCTGCAGGTCCCCGGCAGAGGGCCGCACGGACGCGGAAGTTGGCAGCGCGGAAAGCGCTCGCCCCGCCTCTGAGCGACGGTTGGCGAGAATCAATCCCAGAGTAAAACGGGCACGCAGAGTCGCCACGCGATTGTCGCCCGCGGCGGCCTCCGTCCGTAAATGGTCGAGCATATCGCGAGCTTGCTCCCAATGACCGTCATCGATCGCGCTCGACACTCGTGCCAGCCGCTCGTTCAACTGGAGGCGTTGGTACAAAGCGGGGTTCATCACCCGACGCAGCGGAGCTTCCGCCAGCAGCGCGGTCGAAACACCTCCAGCAACGCCCAGCACCATGGCGGCGATTGGCACCAGGGCGTGTCGGCGCGCCGCCCAAAAGGACGCTCGCGTGATGCCCTCTTTCGGCGCGGTCGAGGTTGCCTGCGAGGTTTTGGGCGGGTTCGACGGGCGCGGAAGCGGGGGCTCCGTATCGCGATCACGACTCGAGTCTCCCTCGGTCAACCCCGGTAGGGTGTCCCGGAATCCTTCGCCGTCGCTCCTGAGGACACCCAGGGCGCGCGTCGGTCGAGGGTCGACGTTGGGCAAAAGCGGCGCTGCGAACGGCCCTTCCGTGACCGCCGTGACCGCCGCGCCTGCCACAATCGGGGCGCCGCAATGCACGCAGAACACGGACGAGCGCTCCCAGTCTTCATCGTGCCAGTCGACAAAGCCCTCACCGCAGGCTCCGCAATCGAAGCGAATTTGCCGAAACATGCGTAACTCTGAGGCTCTCGCCCTACTCCCTACCTCGAAGCAGACTAGCTAATTGGCAGCGGATGGCAACCGGCCGAACAATCGACCACCGTTGACATCGCCATCGCGACCGCTCGTCCCCCCAAATCGCATTCGCGTGCGCGATGGAAAGACGTCGGCCCTCCCCCTGGCGAAACTCGGCAGCGTCGAAGTGCGCCTGTTCGTGCACTTCAGTAAGCCGCGCCCGATCCTCTGAAACATGACCGACACGCGCGCGCTTTGGCGACGATCTACGGCGTCGACTCGGTCAGCTCGAAGCCGCGCGCCAGAGCGATGAACGCGCGCTCGAGCTCACGCAGCAGCGCGCCGAACGTCGCTTCTTGCAGCCGCGCTTGGCGGAGCTCGATCAATTGACGTGAACGCACTGCCCGTTCAGGCAGGCGGGCTTGGGCGGCGCGGCACAGAGCGCTATGTCGCAGGGACCGCGATTGCAAGTATCCATGAAGCTTTGGTAGTTGTGTTCGCAAGCGGCGATGCTGAGCGCGGTCGTCTCGCAACACGTCATGTTGCAGCCGTCTTTCTCGGCGTCCTTTTGCCAAACGCATTCGACGCAGTCCTCGTCCACCGTGCACACGGGATCGGCCACGCCGCCGCCCCCGCCCTGCCCTCCGTTCCAGGCTCCGCCGCCTCCGTTGTTGGCGTACCCACCTCCGCCGTCCCCGCTGATGCCGTTTTCGTGGTTCCCCGCGCCGCCGCCAGCGCTTGCGCCTTCGGGTAAACCGCCGGATCCCCCTGGGCCCGAAGAACTCGTCGAGCCAGCGCCTTCGCTCGGCTTCAATTTGTTGAGGTCGATCGTTCCGCCACAACCGACTTCGAGCAACATCCCCAGCACAATCGCGCCATTGAACAGACTATTTAGCTTCATGTTCATGGGTGGTCGGCGCTGCGGTGAGCGAGCGGCGCCAAATGCTAGCGCGCTGAATTCTCCAGCATGTCCGCCGCCTGCGAGCGGATGACCGCGGAGCTTCCTTCGCGCGCCAGGCGCTGCAAGGTCGGTCTGGCCTCGGCCACGCGACCGCGCCCCACGAGCAGCTGAGCCCGGGCCAACTCCGCTGCCTGGCGATCGCGCAGATCGCCAGTCTGTTCCAGCTTGGCGAGGGCCGCTTCGGCCGCCTTTAGATCGCCGCCACGCAGCGCCGCTGCGGCGCGTTGCCAGTCGCTCGCGCTGCCCGCCGCCACGCTGCTGGGCAACGCAGGCGCTCGCTGCGGTAAGACAGCGAACGTGCCGTGCGCAGGCTCCGGCGGCAACGGCGCGGGTGGGCGCTCGGACGAAGTCGACAGCGGCTGCGGCTGCGGCTCGATGAACGCGGGCGCTGCGTCGACAGCGCTGTTTTGACCTGCGCGTTTCAGCGCACGCTGCTTGGCGCTCGGCGCGCTCGCTTCCGCGCTGGCAATCGGCGGCGCTGTGCGCACGCGCGGCGGGGGGATCAGCGTCGCGGCAGAGGCCACCCCGAAGCCGATGGCGACCCCGGCCACGAGCCAACGAGCCACGGTAAGCCGGGGGGCGGCCTTGCGCCGGGCCCACGAAAACCGCAGATAAGCGCGCTGAATGTCAGCCGGATCGGCCTCGTCCGCGCGATGAGCAGTGAGCAGCGCTGGGTGCACTCGAACCGGCTCGGGCTGACTGCGAGTCATGTGCTTGCTCCGATGAAAACCTCACGCGCGTCGCGGCCGAGCAATTTGAGCAGTTGCTTTCTGCCGTCGCGCAGCCGAGAACGAACGGTCAGCTCATTGGCTTGCACGATCTGCGCGATGTGTGCGCTGTCGATGCCTTCGAGGTAATAGAGCACGAGCACGGCTCGATACTTTTCGGTCATTCGGCCGAGCGCGCGGTACAGCAAGGCCAACCGCTGCTCGGCCTCGAGCAGCTCATGAGCACCGGGCGACACGTCGTCTGCGCGGCTGTCGATCGCGACCGGATCGGCACTGAAACGCTGTCGGAAGCGCCAATACCAACGGCGCTGGGACAAGAGCACGCGGTAACAGACACCGAAGATCCAAGTTTCGATTTCACTCCGGCCATCGAATGATGGCAAACTACGAAACACCTGCTCGGCAGCGAGTTGCACCAGATCATCGAGATCCGGCGCGCCATGAGCGAGCGCGCGCATGCGCCGATAGACCAGCTCGAACAGCTCGCGCTCGGTGCGCGCGCGAGGCTCGGTTGCGATCAGTGCGCGCGGCTTCGACACGGCAAGTACGGGCGCTGGCGCAACACGGGTCACCTGGGTCCTTGAGCATGAGTTGCCGAT
>Ga0157292_10000063_pt1 | contig 11187 bp, 6 predicted proteins | sample NitcycUS179409R1_FD_108401 | JGI IMG/M metagenome (GOLD analysis project Ga0157292, IMG submission 108401) | Soil microbial communities from Arlington Agricultural Research Station in Wisconsin, USA - Nitrogen cycling UWRJ-S179-409R-1 | ecosystem: Environmental > Terrestrial > Soil >... | reverse complement strand
TAGGTCGGCGACGACGTCGGGAGTTCTCTTTCCCCCGTTGGAGCGGAAGTAGATCGGGCCTTCCAGCGGTGCATCGAGGAGCGGCGTGAAGACCCGGGCCTTGCCAAGCACAGAGCTGGGCGGCAGGAACCCTGCGGCGAACTGGGGCCGCGTGCAGGGGCTGGAGACGTGGGCTTGGTCTAAGAAGACGGTCGGGGGCAGGGACAGGGAGGTGCGAGCGCTGTTGGCCTGTCCTGGGGGCTGGGTCAAGGCCGTGGTGGTCTCGGCAGCCTGCGGCGCTGTCGGCTCGGGGGCCGGCCAGCTAGCCAAGGCGAGAGGCGCCCGCGCTGTCGGCATCGCCGGGGGAGAGGGAAAGTGCCGCCACGCGGTAGAGACCCTGGGCTTTGACGCCTGCGTCGACCACAAGGCCGGGGACTGGCGCGCCCAAGCTCGACGCCGCCACCCCCGACAGCATCGACGTCGACTTCGAGAACGTCGGCGGCCCGATCATGGACCACATTTTCATGCGCGCTCAACATCGGAGCCCGCATCTCCCTCTGCGGCATGATCGCCGAGTACAACACCTACAGCCACGGCACCGGAGGCGCCGGCCTCCAAAACAATCGGCCAGCTGATCATGCAAAGGGCCACCATCCAGGGCTTCCTCGTCCTGGACCACGCCGCCCGCTTCGAAGAGGCCATCGGCTATCTCGCCGGCCTCCTCGGTGAAGGCAAGCTCCACTACGACGAGACGATCGTCGAGGGCGGCCTCCGAGCCGCCCCCGACGCGCTAAATAGCTCTTCATCGGCGCGAACATGGGCAAGTTGCTGGTGCAGATCAGCGCCGAGTAGACACTACGCTGTTTCGACTGTTGTAACGCTGAGCGGCTTGAAGTATCCCCTTCGATCTTGTGATCTCGGACTTCGAGCGCTACAACGCCTTCAATCCGACTTTCGCCCCACTGCCCAGTTTCAAGTGACCTGCGCTGTGGATTCCGCATGAGGTCATTCTGGCTGTTGCTCCGTCGGGCACCGTTTGATGCTCCCCGTGATCGTGTATGTGCCTCCGATCACACATTTGCTTCCTTCTGCAGAGGTTTTTGTTGGTATCAAGTATCCAAAATTTCGCGATCACTTCGGCTAACGTCGCCGTGCATAACGAAGAATGCATAACGAAGAAGTGCCTGTCCCGTCCCCATGTCGGCTACCGCACCTCCTCTCCAGTGGGCTTTATCAGGTACCAGACGCCGCCGAACTGGCTGCGGCCGGCGCCGGCCTCTTCACCCGCTGGTTCGTGTGCGTGAGATGACAACGGCCATCCGTCGCGAGCGTGGGTATAGACAGGCCAGCCTCCGTAGGTGACCTGCGTGGTCCCGTCTTTGCGCTCGATGGTCCCGACCTCGGATTGGCGGGCCCCCAGGACAACTTGAGGCTCGCCGTTGGTCAGATAGAGCAACCAAACCTTCTCGCAGCGGCCGTAGCAGCTCGTCTCTCCGCTGTGTCGCTTGTCCTTGCTGAAGTGGTACAGCGTGTATCCAGTTCCGTCGACGACGACTTTCCCCTCCACGCCTGGTATTCCGATGGATACGGTCGAACCGGGTTCCGCTGGTTCCGGTTCTGCCGCAGTTGACGCCGGCTTTTCCGTGGCGTCGCCAGGGTCGCTGGTTGCGCTGCTGTCCGAGCTGCCGCCGCAACCACCGAGCAGGAGCACGATTGCGAGCACCGTCAGCGCGGCCACGCAGATACACAGATGTGCCAGGCAGTACGCGCGCTGTTCCCATATCCACTCAATACATCACAAAGCCCAACTACTCAACCGTCCTCGCCAATCGCAGCGCCATCCGCAGCTCCACTGACGCTCGCTTGCCGGATGCCCCAGCAGGGCCGACGAGCTCTACGGGGAGATCTACCCGAAGCTGGGCCACCCGGAGGGCGAGTGGCAGGAGCTCCGCGAGTACTACTGTCCCGTCTCCGGCCGCCTCCTGGAGACCGAAGCCGTCCCGCCGGGCTATCCGGTCCTGCACGAGTACCTGCCGGACATCGTGGGCTTCAATGGCTGGCTGAGGCGCGACCTGTCTGCTTGAGCGCGATCGCGGCGCCTACAGTTCTTCGATGCTTTCGGCGTTTGCGTTTCGAAGCACATACCAGCTCATGCCGCCGCTGATCAGACCCATGCCTTGAAATTCGCGAGGGCCCTCGCGCGTGTACGTGTAAAGAGGCCAGCCGTCGTAGGTGGCCTGAGTGGATCCATCTTCGCGCGTGATCGTGCCCAGTTTCGCGGCTTCTAATCCACCGGGGCCGGCAGTCGGTTTTCCGGAGCTCAGCTCCGGCTGCCAGATTTCGGCACATGCGCCGTTGCAGGTCGTAAGCCCATTTCCTTTCAGGTCGTGACTCGAGCGGTACAGCGTCTTGCCCGAGGAGTTGGTCACGACGCGGCCGAGGCCAGGAATTGGGCTGAGCTGAATAACGGCTTTGCCTGATGCTTCGGCCTTGTCCGACGCTTCGGTGTCGCTCGAGTCACTGCCACCGCACCCACTGATTGCAACTGCCATGGCAGCAATCAACAACAGGAATGCACGCCTCCCATGTTTCCACATACTCTCTCCCCGTTTAATAAAGATTTCTTTCCTCAAAGAGAGAGTAAGGGATCCAGCTGATCTGCATGGAGGATTTCTACAGAGCTGACCGCGGCACTTCCTGCCCAACTGAGTGCTGACGCCGCCGAGGCGACGGTGGGGGAGATCCGCGCGCTTGGCCGCCGCTCCTTGGCGCTGCGCGGCGACATCGGGGTGGCCGAGGACAACGTCGCCGCGGTCCGGGCGCGATTGCCGAGCTCGGCCGCTGGGCTACCTCGTCGCCAACGCCGCCGGCAGCTTCGGGACGACCGACGAGCTCACAGTCGAGGAGTGGGATTACGCCATGGCCGCCCACGTCCCGATGCTCCGGTCTCGAAATTCATGATCGAGCTGAAAAAGGCAAGAAAAACGGACTCTTCGTCAACTCGGCCAACATCTGCGAGACGCCCAACCAGGCGATTGTGAAGATCGCCGCCCACAACGGCTAGCGGTTTGACTCAAAGCCGCGGGTCGCGACTAGTTGCAAGAAGTAGCAGGGCACTAGAACGCGCCCGCGCCGCATTTGCGAACGCGTACATCGGCCGATTGACAGGCCGATGTTCACCCGAGACCCTCATGGCTCACCTACTAAAGGAGAGCCACCGAATGAATGGACGTAGAGCCATAGTGGGCTTTTGCGCACTCTGCGCGCTGCTGGTCAGCGTTGTTGCAGCTCAGAGCGCCTCAGCGATCAGCGGCACAACAGCGTTCACATGCTCGAAAAGCGCATCAGTGAAAGATCGGTTCGGCGAGCACTGCCTGGCTACGGGGACTCCGAAGGAATACGGCCACGTAGCGATTGCTCATGACACGACAACAGAAGTCGAACTCACGACGAAAAACACCAGCAACAACACAACGACCGGCACGATCGCGGTCTTCAAATCGACGATCGGGGGCGTCGGGGTGACGTTCACCGCGACCGAGGTGCACGGCAGCGGTTGGATGGAAAACAAGCTCGACGCGAGCGGCGAGCACTATGTTGTTGCCCATACCTCGAGCACATTCACAGGAGTGACCTCGTCGCTGCCCGGATGCAAAGTGTCGACAGACATCGACCCGTCAAACATGGGCTTGAGTGAAGTCGTCCATACCGAAGGGCAGATAGCGACGACGAAAGGCCAAGGAGACTCAGGCAAACTGGAACCGACAACCGGCACCACGTTCGCCAGGTTCTATCTGACAGGCTGCAACACGGCGGCTTTCAACGGCACATACACCGTGTCGGGCAGCCTGACATGCGTACCCAACGGGGCGACAGTCACCTGCAGCCACACCGAAGTGACAACGCAAAACACGCTGAAACTGAACGGCGCGCAGAAAGCTGGGCTCGAAATCGCCACAACATTAAAGGGCAGGGCAAACAGCGGCCAGTCCTACACCCCGCTCAGCGCGACAACAGTCACGACATAGACAGTCTGGTGCTGAGCACGGACCGACGCCGAGCACGATCTGATCGGCCCCAACACTGCAGTTCCCAAACGCACCGGATCGGCGAGCTCGCCGATCCGGTGCGCGCCTTTCGTGCCTGGCGGGCCCCCAAATCAGCGGGATAAAAAACATGACACCGAATTTCTTGACTGATCAGGTTGTCGTCGCGAGTGTAGTCGCGGCGGAGCGAACCTTCCGCTGGGAACATCTACCAAGGAGAGTCATCGAAATGAACGGACGTAGAGCCATAGTCGGCCTCTGCATGCTCTGCGCGCTTCTGGTCAGCGCCTTTGCAGCCCAGAGCGCCTCAGCAATCAGCGGCACAACATCTTTCACATGCGTGAAAGGCGCAGAACCGAAAGATCTGAGAGGGGAGCACTGCCTCAAAGAAGGTCTCCCGGCGAAAGAATACGGCCACGTGGCGATCGCTCAGGACGAAACAACAGAACTCGAAATCACCTCGAAAAACACCAGCAACAACACAACGACCGGTACGGCCCAGGTGTTTAAATCGACGATTGCGGGCTTTGGGGCGACGCTGAGCGCGACCGAAGTGCACGGCAACGGGTGGATGAAAAACGAGCCCGACGTCGCGACCGGCGAGCACTACTCGGTCGGCCACGTCACGCTCACATTCACAGGGGTGACGTCCAACCTGCCCGGGTGCGTAGTATCGACAGATACCAGCCCGACCGAAATGGGCGAAAACGGTGTGGTCCACACCGGACCGTTGAAAATCACGACGACAGGACAGGGCGACTCGTCGAAAATCGAACCGACAGAAGCTGGAAAACCAATCGCCACGTTCTACCTGACAGGCTGCAACACCGCGGGGTTCAACGGCACATACACCGTGACGGGCAACCTGACATGCAAACCCGAAGGGGCGACAGTTAACTGCAACCACGCCGAAGTGACAACGCAAAACACGCTGAAACTAAACGGAGCGAAAGCAGGGCAAGAAGGCCCGGTGACAGTCAAAGCAAGGGCCAACAGCGGCCAGCCCTACACTCCGATCAGCCCGACAACAGTTACGACATAGGCAGCATAGACAGCCCGACCCCAGCTCAACTCACTGAGCCAGTCGAAGGCACGTAAGCAAGCGAGCCGGCCCGAGGGGGGCCGGCTCGCTTTGTATGCGGGTTGCGAGGCTTGCGATGTGCAATGGGTACGTGTTAGTATCATATTGGTAATCGCGGGTCCGCTTGGTTGCGGACCACGACCAACAGGGGGAACCAAGAGGAGGGCCGTGAGCTGGTCGTTCAGGGATGGCTTCGGTGAGGCTCCGCCGCCGCCGGCGAGTGCCCTCGATGGGAATGGAATGAGATGAAGCGCTTCAAGCACCCGATCCGCGCGATCCGCGAACCGTTTGGGGCCGCTGGTCTGATCGTCGCTGTCAGCGGCGTCGCCTATGCCGCTGTCGGCCTCAACGGCAAGCAGAAGAAGAAAGTCGAGAAGATCGCCAAGAAGTTCGCCTGTAATCCGGGTGCTCCCGGCACATCGGGCACGGCGGGAACTGCGGGAACTGCGGGTCCGAAGGGCGACACCGGTACGGCGGGCAGCGATGGCGCTCCGGGTCTCCAGGGCCCCCAAGGCCCTCCCGGAAAAAGCGTTCAGCTCGGCGCCGCCACCACGGGACCGACCGGTGAATGCGAAGACGGCGGGATAACGGTCCAGAAAGAAGGCGAACCCGCTTCCAAAAAAGCGTTGTGCGACGACGAAGCCGGATTCACTGAGACCCTCCCGTCCGGTGAAACCCAGACGGGGCCTTGGAATGCAGCGACTACGTGTGGAAGCGGCGGCAGTTCCATTCCGGCCGCCACCATCTCGTACTCGATTCCCCTCGCCGAGCCCTCCGAAAAAGTCATCTACCTCCTGGCCGGAGAAGAAGAAAAAGAAGGCTGCAAACTTGAAGGGTTCAACCCCGCAGCGACGCCTATCGCCCCTCCAGGCACGCTCTGCGTCTTCACCCGAGAAGAAGAACAGGGGACCGTCTATGTCATCGGCGAAAACATCGTCAACCTAGGCGACTCCACTGTTGGTGCCTACATCTGGATCGAACCCACGCCACCCGGAGAAGGCGGTCCGGTCCAGATCTCCGGCGGACGGCGGTTCCCTCGCCTCGCCTCGCCGCCCACAACTCAAGGAACCCGCATGACGCAGATAGCGCACAACCCAAAGATTCACCCTCTCACTGCCCATTTCGGCATTGTGGGTGCCGCGCTGCTCTGCCTCGCACTCCTCACTGCCTCTCCCGCCCCCGCCGCCTACGAGCAGATCGGCTGCTTCGCGGGCACCGAACCCGGCCTCACCGACAGCTGCAAACCGGTGGCCGAAGAAAAATTCGGCGAAGAAGTGCAGTTGGGCGGGGTCGGCGGGATGGCGGTCAACTACACCGGCGCGGGCGGGGTACCGAAAGGGTCGGTTTATGCGGCGGGTTACGCAAACAACGCCCTGTCGATCACGATGTTCGTGCCCGATGGGGGAGGGCTGAAGTTCCACCTGGCGTGGGAAGTAAGGGCTTTTGGCGGAGAAGCGTATGAACCCTGCGGGCCGGGGCTGGCGGTGCCGACGAAATGCCCGCAGCGGGTAAAAGCCCAGACGAGTTTCGTCGACGTCGACGTCGACAAGAAAACCGGCAACGTCTTCGTCTACAACGGAGGGCTGTCCTTCGAACCGGGGCTAAAAATCGTAGTCGCCTACACCCCCAAAGGGCAAGAAGAACTGACGCGCTTTGGGGAAGTCGCGGCGGCTGGGAAAACGACGGCGGAAACGCCGGGGCAGATCCACGAGTCGATTTTGTTCGCCCGGGAAGGAATCGCGGTGAACGGGTCAGGCGAGGTCTACGTCTTCGATCGCAACACGGTCGGCAAAACGTTCCACCGGCTGATGAAGTTCGTGCCGAAAACCCCGGGCAAATTCGACGAATACGAATACGCGGGGACCTCGGAGGACATCGGGGCGGGTTTCGAAGGGGAAGGCAAGCCGCCGACGGGGCCGGTGGCAGACGCGGCGGGGGACATCTACGTGGGCGGGGGGAGCACCAACAGCGATGGGATCGAAAAGTACGACGCGGCGAGCCCGGGGGAGGGACCGGTCTGCAAATTCACCTTCGCGAAAGGGGGGATCACGGCGGCGACGGTCGACCCGCTGAGCGGGGAAGTCCTCTTCTTCAGCTACAAGACGCCGAAGCGGATCCGACAGCTTGCCCCGTGTGATGAGGGAACGGGGGAATTCAAAGAAGTCGGGACGATCGCGGTCAAACCCGAACGCGACGACCTCTGGGCGCTGGCGCTTGACCCGGTGCGGGAATTGTCGGGGCGGGGCGCAGGGGTACTTTACGGCGGAGCGCCCGGCCCCGAGCCGGACCAGGGCGCAGGCGAACCGGGCCAAAGCTCGCTCGGCTACGTCTTCGCCCACCCCGAAGAAAACCCACCGGAGGTGGTCTCCCAGTCGGTCAGCAACGTGACCGCGACGACGGCGCAGCTGCACGCCGAAATCGACCCCAACGGCATCCTGACCCACTACGCCTTCCAATACATGACCGAGTCCGCCTTCGAGAAAGCGGGCGAAACCTTCACCGGCGCCGCAGAAGCGCCGCCGGGGGGAGCCGAGGTTGAAGGGTCGGTAATCCAGAAGGTGGGGGCGGCGATCCCGGGGCTCTTCGCGGATTTCGGATACGTCTTCCGGACGGTGGCCGAAAGCGCGTGCAAAGCGGGCGAGCCGAGCGTTGGGTGCGCGGTGGAGACGGCGATGAAGGCGTTTCACACCTACCCCGATGACAGGCGGGAGCTGCTCGACGATCGCGCCTACGAGCTGGTCTCCCCGGCCGACAAGCATGGCGGCCAGGTGATGCCGGGCGACCCAAATATCAGGACTTGTGCAAACGAATGCAAGCCCGCTACCACCTATGTGCAGTTCCCGAGGCAGGTTTCGTCGAACGGAAACGGGATCGCCTATGAGGGAACGCCGTTTGCGCCCGGGCAAGGTGCGCCGATCGTAAACCAGTACATCGCTCGGCGCGACGAGAGCGAGGGCTGGGAGAACGCCAACCCGACCCCACCGCTCCTGGGAAGCGGCGCCGGCCCCGGCTACAAGGCCTTTGATCTCGAACTCGACAACGGGGTGCTGGCGCAGTTCGGGCCGCCGCTCAGCCCCGGGGCGCCGCCCGAATACGAGAACCTCTACTCGCAGCCGTTTGCCAAACCGCTGGCGCTGCAGTCGCTTCTGAGCGAGGAAAGCTTGCCCAGTCGCCCGCCCACGGGACCCGGCTCATTCGATGTCGGCTACGCCGGCGCCGCAACCGACCTCTCGCGGGTCTTCTTCGCGGCAAACGACGCCCTGACCGAAGAAACCGCCTTCGCGCCGGCCGCAGAAGACGGCGGAGCGGCCAAATCCAACCTCTACGAATGGGAGCCAACGGGTCAGCTGCGGCTGGTCAATGTCCTGCCGGGGAACACGAAAACCGAAGCGGGTGCGGGCTTTGAGCCGATCAGCGCTGGGGCGATCTCCGAGGATGGATCAAGAGCCTTCTGGAGCCAGGACGGAAAACTCTACGTGCGCGAAGACGCGGAAGCGACCCGCGAGATCCCAGGCCCCGGCGGCTTCCTCTCCGCCTCGACCGACGGCTCCGAGGCGTTGCTCGACGACGGGTGCCTCTATGACCTCGAGATCGAAGAATGCACCGACCTGACCGAAGGCAAAGGCGGCTTTCAGGGCATCGTCGGCCAAAGCGATGACCTCTCGCATATCTACTTCGTCGACACCGCGGTGCTGACGGGCGAAGAAGAAAACAGCGAGGACGACAAAGCCCAGGCCGAAGGCTTCAACCTCTACAGCTGGACCGAAGGCACCACCGCCTTCGTCGCGACGCTGCTGGCGGCGGACAACACCGGCAGCAGCCTGGGCATTTCCATAAGTGACTGGGCCCCTATGCCGTCGACCCGCACCGCGCAGGCGAGTCCGAACGGACGCTTCGTCGCCTTCCTCTCCTTCGCGCCCTTGACCGGCTACGACAACACCGGCCCCTGTAAAGCCATCAGTGAAGAACCGCCGGTAATTGGTTCCGGACCCTGCCCGGAGGCGTTCATCTATGACTCGGCGACGGGCGAGCTTGCTTGCGCCTCGTGCAACCCGAGCGGGGCGACCCCGCTGGGGCCGACGGTGCTGCGGCTGATTCCCGGGGCGCCGTCCCCACAGCCCCGCTACCTGACCAACTCCGGGCGCCTCTTCTTCGACAGTCGCGACTCCCTCTCGCAGTTCGATACCAACGAAGGGGTCGAAGACGTCTATGAGTTCGAGCCCCAGAACGTGGGGAGCTGCAATCGCATAGGCGGCTGCGTGGCTCTTGTCTCGGCCGGGCACGAGGGCGACGACTCCAACTTCCTGGCGATGGACGAGAGCGGCAAAAACGTCTTCTTCACCACCCGCGACCGTCTGGTGGGGGCCGATGAGGACGAACTGATCGACCTCTACGACGCGCGGGTGGGGGGTGGGTTCCCTCTCAAGCCCGAATCGCCGCAGGGGGAACCCTCACTACAGGTTCCTCCCTTCGAACCGACCCCGGCTTCTCCAACCCTCACCGATCCCGGCAACGTGTCCGCGCCCAAGTCCTGCAAGAAAGGCCAGGTCAAAAAGAAGGGCAAGTGCGTGAAGAAGAAGCACAAGCCCAAGGCCAAGAAGAACAGACAAAAGCACGGAGCCGCCAAATGATTCGCCGCCTACTCCTCACCCTCGCTGTCTCCTCGCTCGCCTTCGTGGCATTGACGGGGGTGGCGTTTGCTGGGTTTGGTTTCCACCCGGGTTCCGCCACGATCAGAGCGGAAAACCGCGACGGCACCGTGGCCACTCGAGCGGGCCTTCACCCCTACGCCCTGACCATCCACTTCGCGCTGAAGACCAATCCCGACGGGTCCAGCGAAGGCGGCCCGATGCGCACCCTGATCACCGATCTGCCCCCGGGCTTGATCGGCAATCCCGAGGCCGTCCCCACCTGCCCGCGCGCCGACTTCGACGGCTTCTTGCCTCAGTGTGACCCGAGCACCCAAGTGGGGGTGGCGCAGGCGATCACGGAAGTCGGCGAAGTCAATGGTCCGATCTACAACCTCGCCCCCTCGCCCGGGGTTGCGGCCCAGCTCGGCTTCGCCGCCGCCAACTTCATCGCCCTGTTCTCGGCTTCGATCGACGCCGAGGAAGGCTACGCCGTCCATGTCGAAACCTCCGACCTGCCGCTCGAAGTCACCGAAGGCACGGCGACGATCTGGGGCGCGCCGGCCGATCCCCAGCACGATCCCGAACGGGGCTCGGCCGAACAGGGCACCCTGGGCTCCTCCTCCGATGCCCTACTGCTGCCGTTCCTGACCTTTCCCACCTCCTGTCTCTCACCGCCGCTGCTGACCCTCGCGGCCAACTCCAAACTCGCGCCCTCGATCTTCGCCACCGAAACCGCGCCGCTGCGAGACGAAGGCGGCAATCCGATCTCCCTTACCGGTTGCGAAGCGGTGCCCTTCGCGCCGAAAGTCACCGCCGCGCCCTCAAGCACCCAGGCCGAGTCGGTAGCCGGCTTTGGCCTGCAGCTGAAGCTGCCAAACCAGGGCCTTTTGAACCCCAAAGACGGCGCGGTCACCGAAACCGAGCCGGAAGCGATGGTGCTGGCGCTGCCCGAGGGCCTGACTGCCAACCCCGCTGCCGTCAACGGCCTCGACGTTTGCAGCCTTGGTCAATATCAGAGCGCCACCGATATCTCCGGCCCCGGCCAGGGCTGCCCAGATGGCTCGAAGATCGGCACCCTCACCGCCCAAACGCCGCTCTTGGATGAAGCGGTCGAAGGCAACCTCTACGTGGCGACCCCCCACGAGAACCCCTTCGACTCCCTCCTCGCCCTCTACATAGTCGCCAAAGCCCCGCAGCGCGGCGTGGTCGTCAAGCAGGCCGCCGAAGTCCAGCCCGATCCCGTGACTGGCCAGCTGACCTCGATCGTGGAAGAAATGCCGCCCTTGCCTTATTCCTCGCTCGAGGTGCAATTGCGTAAGGGCCCGCAGGCCCCCCTAATCACCCCCCAGGCCTGCGGCACCTACACCACCACCTCCGACCTCTATCCCTTCTCCGATCCCGAAACTCCCTACGCGAGCGACTCCAGCTTCAAGATCACCCAGGGCGCAGG
>Ga0157292_10000061_pt1 | contig 11326 bp, 15 predicted proteins | sample NitcycUS179409R1_FD_108401 | JGI IMG/M metagenome (GOLD analysis project Ga0157292, IMG submission 108401) | Soil microbial communities from Arlington Agricultural Research Station in Wisconsin, USA - Nitrogen cycling UWRJ-S179-409R-1 | ecosystem: Environmental > Terrestrial > Soil >... | reverse complement strand
CGTAATAGCTTTCTCATCGAATGTTACTTTCTTCTCTTTATGATTGATGATTGCCTGATGTCTGACTGCTCGTTGATATCTCTGCATAGCAAGATTGGATACTTTAAACTCCAATGGCTTTGCATATAGGTTGGTGACGTGATCCCGGATTTCAACAGTAAGACCAAGACAAGGATTCTCAGGTTCGCCATTCTTTAACTTCTTCTTTCCAATTGATTTGAAGTGAGCCTTCTTTACATTGATCTCCCCACATCCGATACAGAACTTGGTCTTGATCTTCCTATCAACCCTAATCAACCCTGTGAGGTCCTTCGGTGTCTTCTTATAGACCTTCAGTTGCCGTGCTTCAGCAGGGATTGAGTCCCGCATCCTCACACCTACTTCGTCAAGAAGCTTTTGTAGACGCGATTCAGATTCAGCTCGCATCTCGTTGTCCCTTCTGACTCCCTTAGAGGACATGTAGGACAGGACTCGGTTGAGTTCAATAATGTGACGCTTGAATACCGACCACAGCCCATTAGTTTCAAGGTCCTTTTTGATTCCAAGAAAGTTCTGAAGAGCCATATCCGCATCTTTCGCGTTGTAGAAAGCGGGTTCAGCGGAGGATAGATGCTTCCACATGGATGAACCTTGTGCGTAGAATGGAGTAACAAACCCAAGTCCTTTCGGTAGCGCCGAGTTCAGCACATGCCACGCGAGCATGGCGTCGATCTGATCTCCGTTAATCTTTACCTGTGCGGCTACTCTAGGGTAGTCGTAGTTGTCGTTATTCCAACCAACTTTAGGTCCTTGTCCTGCAAATAAACGCTCAAGGAGAGGGAGGTATTCGGCTCTCCAAGGGACGCTAGCAGCTCGTCCGGGAGTGTAAGAGAAAGAACATCGAAGGATCGTGTAATCGTCGTCGTCTTCCTTTGAAACTTCCTCTTCATCTTTTCCAGACTTGAAAGGGGTTTCAATATCATAACTAAGGAACGTAGTCTCAGGATTTCTAGCAAGCTCGGCCTCGTAATCTCCGATCCATTGTTCAAAAAGGAAAGTTGGGGGGTCGAGTAGATATTCGGGTTTAGATAAGGTAAGTCCGTGTTCGGCAATTTCAACTGCTCTCTTGGCTGCGAATTGAAGGACGGGAATCTTGTGTGCGTTCCCCCTCATGAGCATCAGTGGGTGTTCAGCAGCAATGACCCATGCGTTGTAAGTCTCACTCCAGAAGGGGTAGTTTAGATAATCTCCTCGCATGATGGGGTTACGGTCGTCGTATCCCATAATCCTCTTGAAGGCTGATCGCCCCAGAGTGAGAATAGTGAACGTTCGCTTGTGAACATCAGCTTGTCTTTTGGCATCAGCGATGATGTGATCCAGTTTGTCGGCGCAATGCTGAAGAGCTTCCCGTTCATACCATTCTCCGACAAGCTTTCCAAGCGGAGGGCGGCATTGGAGTGCATTTGATAGTATGAATCCATCTCGATCGAGACCAACCCGCTGGAGGTTAGAGAATAAGAAGTGCCCTGACTTCCCAACAAGGGGTCGTCCGGCGAGTTCTTCTTCGGCTCCAGGAGCTTCTCCAACGATGAGGACTCCATAGGTTCCGGTTCCGTCAGGGTGCGTAAATCCATTTTTCTTTCCAATATTTGATGAGTAAAGAGGACAATTATTACATGATGACGGCTTCGCTAACATCTACCCCCACTGTTCTGCCATTGCGTCTGCAATTCCTTGATATGTGATTGATCTTAATTTCCATCTATCCTCGGACGGTCCGAGTTTGTTCTGCCCCGATGGGGTTTGGTTGTCCCAGTAGCCACATTCGGGTAGAGGGAGGATGTTGGTAGGTGTCAGGAGGTCCAATCCTTTAAGCCATAAGCAGGTCTTCTTAGCTTCAGGGTGTCCATACTGCCACGGCTGGATGATCTGATCGGGCTTCCTAATCCTAGTGGAGATAATCCCCACTGGGTTCTCGAGACAGATCTTATCAATGGGTGCATCGAGGAGAACCTTGATGAAGTCCAAAGCCTGCTGTTGTTCAACCCTCTTATCCTTGAACCATCTAGCGCCACTGACTGCGAGGTGTGTGCATGGAGGGTGGGCAATCATGAGGTCCCATTTGGGATTGTCAAACCATAGGACATTCTTAATGTCACTCTGGAAGTGTCTCCAGTAGGGTTCAGATTCAGATGGGATAAGGTCACAACTCCAAGCGTCATGGCCCTTCTTCAGGAAAGCATTCCTCACCACCCCGCTGAACTCACATGCGATTAGGACTCTCATTTTAGGATCTTGACCTTAGTAATCGCTACCTTAGGGATTGAGATGAGATCACTGATGTTATGGGTGTCGTCCGAGATTGACTGTGCGATGGCTAGATATTTCTTGTTATCCTCGATCACGTAGCCGGTTGATCTACAAGAGGAGGTCGCAAACTCTTTGAGGTGGAAGTCTCTCGACCCCCACCCCTTGGATGCGCAGCTATCTATCCATTCAATCTCGACCTTCTTTAGGCCCCTGAAATTGACTCTCTCACTCATTTGCTAACTCCATTAGAATGTCTGCGTGACAGGCAGCGGGGGCACACCAGCAAACGAGGGACTTCCCTCGGAGTGGCTCAATGAACTTGCGGAAGGACAATGGATCTCGAGTTTTAAAGTCGTGGATGTCCTCACGGAATAGCTCTACACATTGTCCCCGTGCCCCGTGTATGCCTACAACGAAAGGATTACCCCACTTGGTGGGCCTACCTACGTAAACTGCATCAGGTGGAGCATCCTTATGGTGCTTGTTATAGACCTTCACATTAGTTCACCTTGTAATTCTTAGTGACTTCAACAGGGTTCTCGTATCCATCTAGGAGGAGGCAGATATGCTGGGAAGCATTCTTAATCCCCTCCTGTAGGTCTTTATCTTTAATCTCTGGATAGGCAATCACGAAGATGGTGTATAACAATGCCATCGTTGCATTGGGATATGATTCCCCATCGATTGCGGATTGGATTTTCTCAGCAATGGGGATGATCTCTTCTCCCGATGCTTGTGATGTCGTGTACGGAGTTGTCATGTGTGTCCTCTAAAGGGAATGCCCGGCATCTTCAACCGGGCATAAGTTTAATTCTAGGCTAACCGACCGATTTCAATCTTACCGTAGGGAGAATCGAAGACCCTAACCACACTGGTTGTTGGCCTCTCCTGCCTCAGGTTCATGTTCTGTTCGAACGGTCCATATGTGATTTCAACATATCGGCCATCGTCATGGATTGCATAGTCGGCTCTGACTTCACCCTCAGCGACATGGATCCTCGTTCCTCTCTTGTTCTCACCTGAGTGAGAGAGAGTTCTAAAGGTCATCAGATCTCTTGGGAGAGACTGAATCACAATCGGGGTCTCGTTGAATCCCGCCATTGAAGCGAAGGGTTCGTCGTAGGCGATAACTCCAGGCCCACTCATGTAGGTCCAAGTGTTCCTAGCCATGACTGACATTGCAGCCGCGAGAACCATGACATCTTTATTGAGTTCATGTTTGTTATCGGTCGCAGATACCAACCTACCCGGTCCGAAGGGTTCGCCCTGCCAACCGAGATACTTCAGCTTAGGGTCACCCGTTAATGCCTCATATCCATTAGAGAAGATATGACGGATCTTATCCCAGTAGTGACCGCCCCTGTAACCGTGGAGATAATAGTGGCTACCGAACGACGGGGTGTAGGAAGATAGGATTTCACGATCCTCAGTTCCTGTATATGCTGACAGCGAATAGAGTAGAGATGGGTGATGATTTCGGACTCGCTGGATAAGACGCTCGAGTTCGGATGGTTCCTTATCATCAGGATCTCCTGTGTCTCGGACTTCATTACAAGTCTCGATTAGAGCGAAGTACTGTGGTCCGACGATTCCAATCGCTTCGGCGAGGAAGTCGAACATTTCATTTTCACGTTCGTTCGATAACCCATCAAGACCACCGCTGGCGAGGTGCCATCTTAGGTTCCTCTTCGCACCCTCTTGGAGGATCTCGACGAAGAGTTGCTTGTTATCCAACAGGTTCCATCTAGGGGCAGGCTTCGTTGACCAGAAAGGATTATCTGGCTTAGCGTCAACGTTGATCCAGCTACGCACACCGTGGTAGCCAGCAGCGACGAACTGGTCTAGGATGGGGGTGATTCTCGCTACACCATATACAAGACCCTGACCAATCAAATCCCCTGAGTGAACCATTACTGGATTCACCGGACCGGCGTCGTCTTGGTAGCAGTTGTTACCGTACCTTAACTGACCTACAAGGGGGAATGGGTGGACTCCCGGAATAGGAGTAGGGGTTGAACCGAGTTCCTCATCGAGTTCAGCAAGATGCTTCATCTTACTTGAGTCAGGACTCAAACCTGCTGCGATGTCGTAGGCTGTCCTTGCCCACCATCGGAAGCCGTCCATGTTGAACGGTTCCTTGGCTTCATCATACTTCGCTAGAACCTCATCTCGGAAGGCGTTCCACCATGTGGGTTCATCTGGATAGGGATATTGCATTAGTCTCCTTAAGAATTGGAGCAAGGCGCTGAATTTCACAGACCACTACACGACTGTAACGTGCATTGCATAAACTGACGAAAAAGGGGACCCTTTCGAGTCCCCCTTGTCGATCCAAATTAGCCCTTGGCGGGGATGAAGTTCTTCACTTCGAGGTTCGCACGCAGACGCTTCGGTGAGCCATCCTCCTGAATGTCACCTGGGTCTTCGATCCATGACTGTCTTACGCCATCGACCACGGGGAACTTGTCCATACCACGGACTTCCATACCCGTCGCCGAGTTGTAAGCCTTCCAGTCTAGATCTACTTCGTAGATCGTACCCGCTGTGGCAGCGACAGCATCAGCAAGGACCTGTGGGTCACCGGGGAGTGCTCCGGTTCTACCGCAGGCTCGGAGATAATCTCCGAACTGGCTGACCATCTTTCCAGAGTTCTTGGGTCTCTCGTATCTCTTGGCTGAGATGTTGATGAATCGCAGGGCGAAACCATCGAAGTCTCCTCCCACAATTGTCGGATCAACCTGTGCCTTGAGGTCACCTTTCTGAGTGGCACCGAACGAAGCCTCCGTAAACTGCGGTGCGCGAACGTGGTAGCGTCCCTTGGTGGGAAGCTGAAACGTCGAGGTCTTCACCTCCGAGTAAGTATCGAGGTCAAGAGGTTCCGCGGTTGAGAGGTTACCAAGAGCTGAAATGTTTACTGACATATATTTGTACTATTCCTTTTCTAACTGTTTACGTTTTTTAAAGTAGCATTCATCGCAGAGTAACGGGAGTGATCCCGCCATTACTGTGATGACTTTCCCACATTCTTTACATGGATAGGTTATGCCACTCATACTATGCTTTTGTTGGTAGATTTGCGAACGACGCTAGACGTTTCTTCAATGCTTCACGGGCTGATTTCTGTCCTCCTTCAATGAGTTGTAGGGCTTTAACGAGCGACGCGGGTTCAATGGTGTTCGAGGTGAGAGCGGGGGCACCGAGAGGCATACGGATATTACCGAGTCCAGCAGCACCACCGGCACCAATATCGACATGATTACCAAGGAATAGAATATGTTTCTCTGGAGCACCGTTCTTTGCAGGCTCCACATCAATTCTAAACGTAAGATTAAACCACCTAGGAACTTCAGGAGTGAGGGCTTTACCAATAACATCGGGACCAAGAACTTTATTGGAAGAGGTTGAGTCATCATCCTTTGATACCGATGAGGTCCAGATAATGTAGTCGGCATTCAGCCTCTGTGATTGCCATACTTCCTCTGTCATCCTCGACTGTGCTACACCGAAGTGTGCCATGTTCGAGCCAGAGATCTTAAGAGTCTGTCCGTCCGACGCATCCTTGATCTGGAATGCTACGTTAGAACCACCACCGATGTTAACACCCTCGGCAGCCTTCTGTTTCATGGACTCCATGAGACCTTCAGCGATGCTTCGCAGAGATTCGAATCCATAGACGCCGATGTTCTCTTCAGGAGTTAGGATCCACTTACCCTGTGAGTCCTTATAGTGTCCCCTTGCGGCGTGATGGAGGAAGTGCCACGGGTCGGTGTTCCCCATCTCTTCCACCATGATGATACCCTCTTCAATCTGAGGAGAGATGGTGTCGAGGCCACCTTTATCACCATGATAGAGTCTTGTCTTCTTCCCTGTCTTTGCGAATACATACTCGGCGAGTTCACCAATCTGGGCAGTCTTACCGGAGTTGGTACGACCATATAACAAGATAGTCTTTTTACTCAATATCTAAATCCTCTTCTCTTTTTCTGTTTCTCATTTTCAATCTCTGCACGACTTCAGCTTTACCAGTTCCTTCGACCCACATGAGTGAGTCAAGGAGCTTATTCTCAATGTGTTCTAGGTCAACGTCGGGCTCCAATTCGACAGCAACAGTGAACGTATGCACGGTTAAAGGCACATTCGGGTTTTGGATCATATTCAGTTCTCAGGGAAGGTAAGATAGTACCACAGGTTGGGGGGAATGTCAAGGGTTATTGTTCATTTAAAATGAAAAAGCCCACCGAAATGATGGGCTTAGTCGAGGTGGCTGGAAGCATAGGATTCGAACCTACATCGTGGTCCTTAACAGGGACTCGTCTTACCATTAGACGAACTTCCAATAGAGAATGGCGGAGCCAGTGGGATTCGAACCCACGGGGAACTCGCTAGACAGGCGAGCGTAATAGGCCTCTATACGATGACTCCGTTTGATTGATCTTCTTCGAACTTATACATAGCTTCTGCGGCTTTGTCTAGACACTCATCACACATTTGATCTTCATCTTCGTTAGTCCAAGGACAAGCCCATCGATATGTTTTACAGTAGGTTTCTTTTTTACAATCCATGCAAATGTGTGGTTCAATACAAAGTGTACGTTTCATATAATCCTTGAAGATGGTACGGGATGCGGGACTCGAACCCACGTCTCACGGTTTGGAAGACCGGCGTAATAGCCGCTATACAAATCCAGTACATAAAATTACGTAATTATATTTCTTTCTCGTTTTGTGTAATTATTCACAATGCGCACCGCAATATTGTGTGTATATTCGGTTTTCACTCGAAACATTTTACGAGCCATGCGAAGCTCCCAAGGGAGCTTACCATCATAGTAGCCCCAATTCAAGTAGCACATACAATCCTCGGGAGGATCATAATAACTGCCAGCATAATATGTAGTTTCACAAACATCACACTTCATAATTTCTCTTTGAAAGATTGGCGCGGTCAGAGGTATTCGAAACCCCGTAATCTCGCTTACAAGGCGAGGGCTTTTCCACTTAAGCTACAACCGCATTTTAATAATCGTGAATAGGATCCTTTGAGGATGGACGAAGGTTGGGGAATCGAACCCCAGATTCAGATTTTGCAGATCTGTCCGTTGCCACTCCGGCAACCTCCACCTTAGGTTTGTATGTCTTCAAGAACTCAGCGTAACACTTGTCACAGCAATTTATTTCATGCCATGTAATCCACTCACCGCAAGCACAGACACCATACATAGGATACTCATTCATAAGATGGTTGAAGGGAGAAGACTCGAACTTCTACTCAGTCGGTTATCAACCGACAGCTTAACCTTTAAGCTACCCTTCAATAAAGATGGCGAGAGAGGTAGGACTCGAACCTACATTGACGGTTTTGGAGACCGTAATCCTGGCCGTTGAACGACTCTCCCGTGGAACTCCCTGAAGGAATCGAACCTTCGTAAGCTTCGTTCGTAGCGATGCCACCAGTCCGTTGGAGGGAGTATTGATGGAGGCTGCATCTGGGTAATAGCTGTTAAGCTAACGGCGCAGTGCTGAACTTAGCCGATCTTCCCTCGGCACCTCCAGTATGGTTGCGGGAGAGAGAATCGAACTCTCGAAGTCAAGCTTATGAGACTCGCCCTAGTGCCAACACTAGTTCCCGCAATAATAAAAATGACATTGGAGCTTTTTCGAGGGAAGCTCTCTTGTCCTAAAACCCTAGAGAACGAGGGGCCAGCACTGACGTAGCTTACACTAGGTGTGCCCCCGGGTCACCAACCCACTTTCTGTGGAGTCCCATATCTGGCTCATTGGTTACAGGCTGCCAGCGAATCACCCGGAGAGAATACACTCTCAATGTGGCAGGGATGGTAGGATTTGAACCCACAACCAAGAGATTCAGAATCTCCTGCACCACCAATTGTGCTACATCCCGACAAAGTTAATTGTATGAGTAGATTGGATACCTGTTGATGATAATATAGTCTCTACCCTCGATGTTCATCATAGGGAAATCCATCGTCATGAGTTTATCGAAATTACTCTTGTGAACTCCACGCATCCAGCGAGTGTAGTGATCCGGATGATCCTTGATTCTAAGAACGTCCTTTAACTCCTCGTCAAAGACATCCCTAACAACTGTCTCAGCAGATCTTAGGTCCTTCGGTAGAGTATTTGGATCCAATGGAGTTGGACTTGAACCACCGTAGTAACCAACAGGTGAGGCTTCGAGCTTATTTGCAACCACACCCAGACCGGCGAAACCAACTAGACTTGCGAGGAACTGCTTTCTATTCATTGATGACTCCTTAAACGTTCACGTAGAAGATTGCTGAAGACCCCTTGATCTTCGTAGCCAGGACCTGTGTGGCTGGGAAATTGAAGGGTTGAAAGGGAGGATTTAGTCCCCACTTAACTCTCAATTTAGCTGCCGTTGATGCGTCCGCACAGAGCTTACACTGGACAAGGATGATCTGGTTAGACCGTATACATACGAGATCATAAAGGCCGTGACTCCCCGAAGCTCGGATGACATGATATCCTTGGGCTTCGAAAACCTTCTTGACTTCATACTCGAGTCGCCTACCTGCAAGGTAGTTCGTATTAGGCATCACACCCGCACGGATATGATCCCAGAGAGTAGTAGGTGAAACACTTTGGGCAATACTTCTTAAACGCCCCATAGAAACTCTTCGCTAGGTCCATCGATCTCCTCCTTAGGGGGACTCACCCAGATATCTACTTCAAACTTTTTAGCGATCTCGACGAGAAGTGCGAGGACCCCCGAAGGGATCCTAGAGTCAACCACGGTTTCTATTGTTACTTTCATCTGGATTCCATCCACACTTTAGGCAAAACTTTGAGTCTTCAAACACATGGGAACATCGCTTAGAGTCCTGCCATCGGACAGGATAGTCCCTCTCTTCTCTATTTGACTTCTTGTTGAACTTCTTTTGATCCTTGTAGGTCTTTCCCATTTCTTCATGTTCTCTTTTAGTGTGGTATTCTAACCACTTGATTAGTTCAGCTCTAGCTTTCTTACTGATTAACTGCTTCGGGAAGTTCATCTTCCTTCTTGTGAGCCTCGGCTTCTAGAGCGTGGTGTGATTCCCTAATCGTGTAACCTTGATTAAGGGGATCGGTGATTGAGCCGTGGCAGATGTCCCTGTATGAGCAAGGCTTTCCGAAGTATGGGTAGCACTGATCGAACTTCTGCTCAAAGGCCGTGTTGAGGATCGAAGCCGTCATTTCCTCATCACCTTCGTGCATCTCAATCATCTGCATGGCAAGGTCGATCTCTTGTTCCCGAGCACTCCTCTGTGCGAAGAAGTTGTCAATCAGATCTTCCTTGATGAAGATCATCGGAGTCTGGGGGAACTGGTCGGCTAGGATATGGGTTGGCATGTTGTCCACCCAAGCCTTGACTCCACCCTCGCGCTCCCATGTAGGATACCTCTTTAGCCCCGCCTTGAATTCATACGCGACTTCTTCTTTGACGAAGGGGGGATTAGCCGGTCTAAAATAAAGATAACAGAAAGGGCTGCTCTGTTTTCCATAGGACTCAAATCCCTTGTAAAGACCCTGTACGATAACTCCTGTAACTTTCTTGCCAAGCGAGGACTCGATTGCGCGGATCGTAGAGTGGAGTTGAACTGCGTAACCCCACGAATTAACCCATGAATCTTTCTTGGAACTTGTGGACTTGTACTCCACGTATACAATCTCTGACTCATCTGCATTCGCCAGTACCAAGTCTGGCTTAGACATGAATGTAAGTCCATCATGTTCATAGGTCATTTCCTGTTCAATAGCTAGGATCTTCGGATAGGTGGCGATTAACTTGGGCCAAGCGTGCTTGTAGAATCCTCTGAGCATTCCTTCGACAAGTGCCGCTTGCTCTTGAGCATAATTGACCTCATCCTCTGTCCCGTCACCACTAAGAGTGCCAAGGATTTGCTCATTTGCTTTGACTGCAATTTCGTCAATGGTTGCGTTATGTGCAATAGCTGCCAGACCATCGTGGATAACTGTTCCGAGGAAGAGTTCAATTGCAGTAGAGCCTGGGACAACTCCTCTTCCGTATAGTTCATATTGGAGGTATCTCCTACGCTGACACTGCCAGTCTGTCGTTGATCTACTTCGATCATATACCTTAAGTCTTCTTCCCATCCTAATTAACCCTCTTGAAATCTTCGAAGAATGCGAACCATACAATCCACAGCGCTAGGAAGATAGCTCCAATACCAATCATTCAAGTCCCCTTATGTGCATTCGTTAATCTAGATATCTTCGAACTGTCGATTCTGAAATCCCTTCACTGGCGGCAATGATTTTAATAATCTCGCCCATCTTCGCTTCTGGCATCGCAAGTTGTAAGCGTCCAATCTTGCTCTGAGTGTCGATCTTACGGACCTCAGTGAAGGGACGATTTCCAAGAAGCGTGTGACAGAGAGTATGGGGGTTTCGCATAAGGCGATACTCTTCCGGAGCGAGGCCCTTGTATTTTCTGCATCTAAGAGTGAGGACCTTGTGGTCTTTAGCCGCGTTCGAAGCGTCCGATCCTGTTCCGTCTGCCTTTCCGAAGTAGAAGATGTTCGTTGCGGCGTCTTCAATACCTGATGCTCCTCTAATGGCGTATGATTTCCTCGCATGTTCAGATCCGAACTTGTCCATCATGGGCTTACCCTGGTGAGCAAGGATGAGAGCTGTGCCTCCACTTTCCTGGGCAATCCCACTCATGGTCTGCAACACCATTCTCATCTGGATGTTATCGTTCTCAGCATCCACACCTGTGATGAAGGCAGCGAGTGGGTCGAAGACGATTAGATCGACCCCGGCGCACCACTTCTTGAACTTCTCTAAAGCTTGGATGTTCGGTGAGCCCTTATTCACCAGCCACTTGTCGAATCCTAACTCTTCCGGACCTAGGAGAATAACCTTGTCCGTCATGGGCAACTTCGTGTGCTGCCAGAGTCTCTTAATTACATCCTTGTAATGTTCTCCGAGGAGATAGATGATCTTGTTCGCTTGCTTGGAAGGCTCCAACTCTCCCCAAAGTGGCCTGCCTGTG
>Ga0157292_10000059_pt1 | contig 11587 bp, 8 predicted proteins | sample NitcycUS179409R1_FD_108401 | JGI IMG/M metagenome (GOLD analysis project Ga0157292, IMG submission 108401) | Soil microbial communities from Arlington Agricultural Research Station in Wisconsin, USA - Nitrogen cycling UWRJ-S179-409R-1 | ecosystem: Environmental > Terrestrial > Soil >... | reverse complement strand
GCCCAGTGGGCGCTTCAGCGTCGCCGAGTTGACCAATCAGGGGCTGGACGAAGGCCTCAGCTACGTCAAGCGCAACGCTTTCGAGCTGGTCCTGCTCGGTCACTCACTGATTCAGAAGGTCGCGCGCAGCATCTTCTTGCTGTTCATGACGCTGATGGTGGCTGGCTACATCATGCAGACGCGCGAGGCGATCGTCGGCTTTTTTCGATCGCTACTGCCGGCGCGCTCGCGCGTCGGCTTCGATCGCTTGCTCGTGCGTTTGGACCGCGGGCTGTCCGGGGTAGTGCGTGGACAGCTGTTGATTTGCTTGGTGAACGGCGTGCTCTCGGCCATCGGCTTTGCGCTGTTTGGCCTGAAGTATTGGCCGATCTTGGCGATCGTCGCCGCCATCATGAGCATCGTGCCGATCTTCGGTTCCATCACCAGCGCCATTCCAGCCGTGATGATCGGTCTCACTCAGGGCTGGTGGACCGCACTCTCCGTCCTGATCTGGATCATTGGCATCCATCAGATCGAGGCCAACCTGCTGAACCCGAAGATCATCGGTGTCGCGGCCAAAATTCACCCGGTTTTGGTGGTGCTGGCGTTGATCACGGGCGAGCACTTCTTCGGCATTTGGGGCGCCTTGCTGGGCGTGCCGGTGCTCTCGCTGACGCAGGGCGTCTTCAATCATTTCCGGCACGAGGCGATGCCGGACGCACCTCGCGATAGCTTACTGCCGAGCTCGGAGGGCTAGTCGGGGCGAATCGGCCCTTGGCGGGCCTTGCTTGGTCGCAAACCCCCGGCTATAGCCCGAACGTGGCAAGCGAAACTCGGAAGCTCAAGCGCGCAGCGGATCGCCAGACGGAGGGCTCGAAGGCCACGCCGCTCGGCTCGCAGCCGCCGGTGAAGGCAGCAATCGATAGTCCCTTGGGCTCGCAGCAGCTGAAGGGCATGGTCAGTCGCCTTTTGATTCCAGTCGTGGGCGCGTGGCTCTTGGGCGGCCTGGTCGCCGCGTTCTCGCAGACGACCACGGTGCGCGTGATCGCGATCTCCATCCCGGCCATCGTCAGCGTGCTCGGCGTGGCGGTCGTGGTCTGGGCGCTGCGCCAATCGAAGAAGGCACAGGGCGTGGCCAGCATCTTGAGCGGGGTCGAGTCCGCGGAGGATCGCAAGGCGGCGCTCGCGCGGCTCGAAACCACGTACAAGAAGAACGACCCGACCGCGATCTTCGCCCGAGCCCAGCTCGAGATGCAAGATGACCCAAAGAAGGCTTTGGCGACGCTCGAGAAGATCGACTTGAACAAGGTGATGGGCGCGGTCGCGGACGAAACTCGCGCGCAACGCGCGATGATTCACCTCACCCTGGGTGACATTGGCCCCGCGCGCCAGTTGGTCGACAACATCGATCTGAGCCGTCATCGCGATCCGAAGACGCGCGCCATGCTCACCGCCGTCTGTGGTGAGGCCTGGGCCCGCACCGGCAACGCGAAAAAGAGCGTTGAAACGCTGACTTTGATCGACCCGGAGGACGCCGTGTACGAGCAACTCCGCCCGCAGCTGTATCGCGCGTTGGCTTACGCTTACGCCTACACCAACGATCTGAAAGGCATGCGCCGCTCGCTGAAGAAGCTGATGACCGTCGACGTGCGCCTACTGGGCGGCTTCATGATGAAGCGCTCGCATCCGTTGCTGCAAAAAGAAGCCAAAAAACTGGTCGAGCAGAGCGGCGCGGTGCCGCGCAAGATGGTCGTGCAACGCCGGATGTGAGTGAATTTTGCAGATGCTCGAGCCGGTCGCGGCAGGTGACTAGAGGCCCACGAGGCTAGCGCGTGCCAGCGGGCGAATTGCGATTTCAGGCAATAGCTCCGCATAAGACACGACGCGCACGTCACGCAAATCGAGTTCCAGCAACTTGCGCACGAAGCGTCGGATGTCGGGCTGCGTGAGCACGACCCCGGGCGTTTCGCTGCGCTGGTCTTGCAAAGCGCGGCTCACGGCCGACACGATGTCGCGCGCGGCCGCGGGGGCCAACGTCAAAAAGCTGCCCGCTGGGGTGCGCGAGACGGCGGCGCGAATGGTTTCTTCGATTTGCGGTTCGAGCAGCACGACGGATAGCTCGCGGCTGCCCTGAGTGAGCGCGTGGGTCAACGGTCTGCGCAGTTGAGAGCGGACGAACTCCGCGAGATTGAGCGGATCGCGCTCGACGTTACCGACCAGGGCCAAGGCCTCCAGGATCGCGCGCAGATCGCGAATGTTCACGCGCTCCTCGGCCAGACGACGCAAGACGTCAGCGAGCAGCGTGACCGTGATCGGTTTCGGCACCACTTGGCGCACGGTGGCGGGGGCGATTTGTTCGAGTTCGTCGAGCAAGCCCTGCGTCTCGGCGATGCCCAAGAAATCCACGGCGCGCGCTTGCAGCACCGAAAGCGCTTGCCCGACCAGGAACTCGGCCAGTAAGGCGTCGCTCACTTCTACGGGGATGGCAAATGCGCGCGCGGGCAGTTCGTGAATCGAGAGCAGCACGTGGCGAGGCGGTAATTGCGCATTTTGGCCCAGACGGCCCGGGGGCAGCGGCACACCGAGATCACGAAATACGATCTCGCGCACGGCACTGATTGCAGAACGGAGGCCGGGCCGGCGGACTTCGTTGCCACGAAACTCGTCGTCCTCGAAGCTGGCGAGATCAGCGGACACTTCCAGGCCCCAGGGGGTGACCGCGGGCACGAAGCGCATGGCAGCGCCGCCGATGCGTCGCGGTGTGACCTCGGTCAAGGGTGCTTCCTCGGCCCGGCGCAGGACCTTGCCCCGCGCGCGCGAGCCGAACAGCAAGAGCGCGCCGATGACCAAGAAGGGCAGCGTGGGCAGTCCCGGGATCAGCGACAGCAGCAGCACGAAGAAGCCGCCCACGCGCAGTGCCTGGGGCTGATCGAAGAGTTGCCTGGCGAGCTCGGCGCCGAGCGGAGTGTCGGCCTCTTCACTGGCCACGCGTGTGACCAGCACGCCTGCGCCGGTCGCGATCAATAGTGCCGGGATCTGCGTGACCAGGCCGTCGCCGATGGTGAGCAGGCCGTAGCGCTTGAGAGCGGCCACGGGTTCCAGGCCTTTTTGGCCGATGCCAATGGCCAAGCCGCCCAAGATGTTGACTACGGTGATCAAGAGCGAGGCGATCACGTCGCCTTTGACGAACTTCATCGCGCCGTCCATGGCGCCGTAGAATTGGCTCTCACGGACCAAGTTACGCCGCCGCGCGCGAGCCTCGCTGCCGTCGATCGCGCCGGAGCGGAGCTCCGCGTCGATCGCCATCTGCTTGCCGGGCATTGCGTCGAGCGCGAAGCGCGCACCCACCTCCGCGACGCGCTCACTGCCCTTGGCGATCACGATGAACTGGATGATGGTCAGGATCAGGAAGATCACCGCACCGACCACGTAGTTGCCGCGCACGACGAATTGACCGAACGCCCGGATCACCTCGCCCGCGTCCGCCTGCAGCAAGATCAGGCGCGTGGAAGAGACGTTCAAGCTCAGGCGGATCAAGGTCGTGATCAGCAGTAGCGTCGGGAACGAGGCGATCTTCAGCGCCTCACTGACGTACATCGAGACCAGCAGGATCACGACGGAGCTGGCCAAATTGGAGGCGATCAGTAGATCGAGCAGCCAAGTCGGCAGCGGCACGACCATCAAGCCGACCACGGCGATCACCAAAGCGGCGAGAACGGCATCGGCCACACCGAAGCGCGCCTTGGGTCGGATCAGATTCAGCGCGGGTGGGGGCATGGGGCAGACTTCGGATTTCAGCTCGGTGAAGTGAACAGGCCGACCACGCCGCTATACAATTGCAAGGCGGGCTCACCGCCGTGCGGGGCGATCTCGAAGCTGGAAAACATGCCCACCCAGGGAATTTCGCCGAAACGCGCCTTGAGCATGCGCAGATCGGTGTCCGGGTTCTTGTACAGCGAGACACCGCGGCCCGCGCAGTTCAAGCAAATCCCGAAGCGTGGCGCGGCACCCGCCGACTCTCGTGCCACTTCGCGAATGCGCATCTCGAAGTCCGCGCGGGCCGCGCTGGCGTCTCGCACCGCGAAGGCCATGCGCATGCCTTTTTTGACTTCTTCCGACACGATCAAGCCGTGCCTGGCTGGATCCACGCCCTGCACCGCGCGCAACAAAAGCGCTGGCCGCGCGCCGTCGAGCCCGCGTTCGGTGGCCAGCGCGACGAACACCAGCGGTTGATCGACGAGCGCATGCGCCACCGTGCTCAACACTTCCAGTGCGGGCTCGCCTTCGATCGACAGCACCATCGAACCGCGCACGTCGCTGATTTCGCGCAGTGGCATCAGCAGCTTGCACGCGGGCGACGAGGCCAAGATCGGTGGCGGCAAGCCGCGCATGGTGAGCGCGCCGGCCGCACCGAGGCTGACCGTACCCGCGCTACTGACCGCATACACGTCGCTGTCGGAGAGCGTGCCGGCGCCGATCACCCGCGAACCCTTCAAGCCGTGCAAGGCTTCGATGGTCTGCGGCTGCACCCCGTTCGGGCGTAAGAAGACGAGCGCGGTCTCGGCGCGAGCGGCCTCGTTGCGGGCGCTGAGCTCGCGGCTCAACGCCAGGCACAACTCGGGCTGACTGGCGGAAACGACCCAGGCGTCAGCGGCACCGCCGAGCCAAAGTAGGACTGCGGCGGCGGACTCGCCCTCGATTTCCCCGCGCTCGGTCAGCACACCGGAACCCGAAGCCAGTAGCAGCGGAAAGTCGAGCTTGGCTCGCCCGAGAGCGTCCGCGATCGCCTCGAGTTTCGTGGCCATCCCACCGGCAACCAAGACGAGCCCGCCGGCCGGCTTCTGGACGCCCAAAGCCGCGGCGGCTTCTCGAATCGAGCTGACGAGCCGCCCTGGGCTTTCGCCGCGGACGAGCAGGCTCGTAGCTGTAGCCCTCATGTGTGCACCTTATTTCGGGCCTAGCCCGCCCGCAAGGGGGTGTCCGCGCCATCTGGGCTTCCGCAAGTCCGAAACATTGGTACGCTTATGAGGAATGCCAGTCGTGGCCCCGCCGTACATCATGCGCTCCTACGGGGGGACGGACATCGGACGTCGCCGCTCGGTGAACGAGGACGCTTACCTCTGTGACGACGAACTCGGGTTGTGGGTGGTCGCCGACGGCATGGGCGGGCACGCTGCCGGCGAGGTCGCGAGCCGTGAATCCATCGACACCATTCACGGCATGGTCAAGCGTGGCAAGGGCTCGCTCGCGCTCGGAGGGCCGCAAACCGAAGAGAAAACCCGCGCCGCGTGCCGCTTGCTCGAAGGTGCGGTGCAGGCCGCGACCTACATCCTGTTCGCGATGGCGGAACTCGACCGAGGCAAAGCCGGGATGGGCACGACCATCAGCGCGATGATGCGCTTTGGCGATAGCGTCGTGCTCGGCCAAGTCGGCGATAGTCGTATCTACCGAGTGCGCACGGGGGACGCGCTGCAACTCACGGAAGATCACACACTTATCGCTTGGCAGCTCAAGCAAGGCTTGATCACACCCGACCAAGCCCGCGTCAGCAAACAGCGCAACGTGATCACGCGCGCGGTCGGTAGCCGCGACTATGTGCAAGTAGATACGAGCGTTTGGGAAGCAGGCTTGGGTGATTCCTACATGCTCTGTAGCGACGGCCTGCATGGCTACCTAAAGCCTGAAGAAATCCCGGACATGATGGCGAAAGGCGGGCATTTTGCCGTGGAGAAGTTCATCCAGCTCGCCAACGCGCGCGGCGGGAAGGACAACATCACGGCGGTCGTGGTCGAAGTCTCCTAGTGGACGAGTCCACGCTTTGCGTTTTTGGCTGAATTCTTGGCCACCGGGCCATGCCTTCGATACCCATTCGAAGCATGAAAGCCAAGCGCGTCGGAGTCGTCATGGGCGGAGCGTCCGCGGAGCGCGCGATCTCGATCCGTTCGGGGCAGGCCGTGGCGAACGCGCTGCGCGGACTCAGCTACGACGTGACCGACGTGCTGCTGGGAACGGGTGCCGAAGCGCTGGCACAGCTCGCGAACGCCGACCTCGACGTGGTCTTCCTGGCGTTGCATGGTCGACTCGGCGAAGACGGTTGCGTGCAGGGCTTGCTCGAGCTGCTCGGTATTCCGTATACGGGATCGAGCGTGCTGGCGAGTGCGCTCGCCATGGACAAGCTCAAGGCCAAGGAGCTGTTCCGGCTGCACAACGTACCGACGCCACCGTACTACGTGTTCGGCAGCCAGCATTCTGCGGCAGATCTAGAAGAGATCCACGGTTCATTCGGCTTTCCGGTGATCGTCAAACCACGCCGCGAGGGCTCGAGCTTGGGGGTGACTCGCGCGAGCAACTCGAGCGAGCTCGCTCGCGCCCTCGAGGGCGCGCTCTGTTATGACTCGAGCGTCTTGGTCGAGCGCTTCATCGAGGCCAAAGAGCTGGCGGTCGGCATCTTGGACGGCCGGGTGCTGGGAGCGATCGAGATCGCGCCGCGCTCCGGCGTGTACGATTTTCACGCCAAATACACGCCGGGCTCGACCGACTACTTCATGCCGGCCCGGCTGCCTGCCGCGCGCTACCACGGAGTCTTGAACTTGGCCGAACGTGCGGCGCGCGCGCTCGAGACGAGCGGCGCCGTGCGCGTCGATCTATTGGTCACCGAGGGCCAGAACGAATACGTGCTGGAGGTAAACACGCTGCCCGGCATGACCGAGACCAGCCTGTTGCCCAAGATCGCGGCCGCCGCCGGCTTTGGCTTCGCCGAGTTGTGCGAGGCAATCCTGGAACGCGCCACGCTGCACACCGGAGCGCCGCGTCAGCGGAGCGGGCTGGAAGCGGCCATCGCTGCCAGCCCCGCGTACGCTCGCGCTCAAGGAGCGAGCATGCGGGCGACCGCGTCCGGATCGCGATAGCGGCGCAGATCGGTCACCAAGTCCTCGCGCGTCGACCAGGGCAGCACGTTGCCGTGCGGAGTCGCGTATTCGAGGTACAAGTTGCCGTCCGTGGAGATCATTTGCTCGACGGGCTCGCCCGCGTCGAGGGCGGCCTGCGCCAAGAAGCGGTCCAGACCCGCATCACTCAGCAGCACGTCGTTGAACAGATCCAAGAGCGGTCGCGCGCGCGGGATGGTGGCCGCGACCTGGGGCGTCTGTTCGAGCGCTTGCACGCGCGCTTTGGAGGCCACGAGCTGTGCATCGGAGGCGACCAAGATCCCCTGACCGCCACCGTAGAACAGCGTCACGTGCGCAAACTCATGGCGAAGGGTATTGAGGATGGTCGCAAAATCTCGCGGCCGAACGTGGTGGAGTTGCACCCACTGCTGGAACACCGCAGCAGGCTTCAAGCGCTGGTGGATCAACTGATAGAATTCACGACTGTACAGACTGGCGGCGCCCGCGAACCAAACACTGGTCAGCTCCATGCTGATCAGGTCGTACTTCTGTTCTTGGATCAGGACGAAGTTGCGCCCGTCGGCGTGATGAACGGTGACGCGCGGATCGTCGATCGCGCCCAGGTTGGGGCCGCTGAAATAGGTCTTGGCGGCCAATAGGATCGAGGGCGAAATTTCGGCGACGTCGATCTTTTGCCAGGGGTAGCCCGCCAGCGTGCCGAGCGTGGTGCCCGTGCCCAGGCCGATCACCAGTAGATCTCGATAGTCTTTGACGAACAGGGACGGGTAGTGGGCAAAGAAGCGCTGCGCGTTCATCTCCCAGCCCGTGTTACCTTGGAATTTGCCGTTCGTGAGCAGCGTGCGCACGCCGCCAGTATCGGTCACGGTGGTCACGCCACCGTGGACGTCTTCGCGCATCATCAGGATTTTGTCGGGCGCGTGGTAGCCGTCGAAGTACACGTTGGTGCCGCTGGTCAACATCGCCAGATCCCAACGCGGGCTGACCAGGGCGATCAGCAGTGTCGCGCACGCACCCGCGATGGTCATTTGCCGGCGCCGCGAGCTGGCCCAGCCCAATACGAGCAGCGCGGCCAAGGCAAAACACAGCGCGATCGCCAGGAGCGCGCGCTGCGAACCGAGCCAAGGCAAAACCACGTAGCCCGTGAGCAACGCGCCCAGCACGGCGCCCAGCGTGTTGACCGCCGTGAGCCGCCCCACCCAGCGCCCCACGTGGGCGTAGCGCGCCACGCGCTGGAGCAAGAGCGGGAAGGTGAGGCCCATCAGCGTGGTCGGCACGAGCAACATCAGCCATGCCGCGAGGCCGCGCGTGGCCTCGCGCGCAGCGAACGACGTCAGCACTTCGCCCGTGTTGTCGAAGAAGTACGGCAGCTTGTCCCAGAGCGGCAAGCTCAGCGAAAGTCCCAAGCCGCTCGCGGCGAGACCGAGCGGGAGCGAGGCATCGCCGAAACGGCGCTGCGCCCAGGATGCGCGCGAAGCGCCCACACACAAACAGCTCAAAAATGCCGCCAAAATCAGGCCGAACGCATAGGCGCTGTTGCCGATGATCAGCGCCAATAAATGCGTGAACACCACTTCCGCCGCGAACACCAAGCTGCCTGAGGCAAAGGCCAGAAAAAACAGCGAGCGGCGTTCGGTCGCGGCAGGTTCCCGCGCGCTCTGTGCGAGGCTCGCCGCCGCGCCCGGGCTGACCACCACGCGCGTCCCGAAGCTCAGGGCGAGCAGCGCGACCAGTGCACTGCCGGCGGCGGAAGCGAACACCGTGCCGTCGACGCCGAGCGCCGGCAAGATCAGGTACGCAGCAGCCAGCGCGCCGAGCGCACCGCCCAGGGTGTTGATCGCATAGAGTGCGCCCAAGCGGCGCTCGCGCAAGGCGGCGGCCGCGGCGCTGGCCTCGCCGGTGTCGAAGCTGCGCGACAAGAGCGGGAGCGTGGCGCCCATGGCCATCGTCGGGATCACCACCAAGCCGAGCGCCGTGAGCCAACGCACGACGCTGAGCGTGACCAGCGACTCTGGCATGCTGCGCGCCAAATTCGCGTACAGCGGTGTGAGTAGCCGAAACGCGAATGGAGTCAGCGCGACGGCGACGGCGACGACCAACTCGAGCCAGCCGTACACGCGCAGCGGTCGGATCACGCGCAGCGACGCCTTGCCGCCAAAGTGGGCGCCGATCGCGAGCCCCGTCATGAAGGCGGCCAGCACCGCACTGACGGCATACGCGGTCGAACCAACGATGTAGCTCAAGTACTTGGAGAAGCAGAGCTGGTCGACCAGGCCCGTGGCTCCGGAGAGCACGAACAGCGCCAAGGTGAGCGAGATCGGCGGCGCCCGCGAGCCGCTCGGTTCAGAGGCTCGACTGCTGTCTTCATTGGAATGAGGCGCGAGGGCTTGCAAGGGGCCAGGACCCTATTGCGACTCTGCCGAGATGGCGAGATGCGAGCCGAGTTAGACACAGCCTGTGGCCGAAATGTCCGGGGTTTTGGCTCGTAGCCGGGCTTTCGATCTGTCACGCTTGCGATCGCCATGGCCACTCACGACTCTTCGGTTCGCCGCTTCGCCGACAATCCGATTTTGGTCCCAGGTCAGCTCCAGCCCTCGCGGCCCGACTTCCAGGTCGTCGGAGTGTTCAACCCGGGCGCGATTCGCGTGGACGATGAGACGATTCTTTTACTGCGCGTGGCAGAAGCGCCGCTTTCGGTGGCGCCCGATCGCGTGGCCTCGCCGATCTACGATCCGGAATCCGATCGCATCGAGTTGCGCACGTGGAGTCGCGATACCCCGGGCCTCAAGCTCGACGACAGCCGCTTGCTGGTGGTCGGCCGAGACACGTTCTTGACGTCGATCTCACACTTTCGGCGTGCGCGCTCCAAAGACGGTCTTCACTTCGAGGTGGAAGCGCAGCCGGTGTTCTCGCCGCAGCATGCGCTCGAAGCGTTTGGCGTCGAGGATCCACGGATCACTCGCATCGGCGGGACGTTTTGGCTCAACTACACCGCGGTGTCTTCGGCGGGCATCGCAACTGGCCTGGCGTCGAGTCGCGATCTGCGTCACTTCGAGCGGCACGGCATCATCTTTTCCCCGCCGAATCGCGACGTGACCATCTTTCCCGAGCAAATCCAGGGTCGCTATTGGGCGCTGCATCGGCCGATGCCGGAGGACATCGGTAGACCGGCGATCTGGCTGGCTTCTTCACCGGATCTCCGCGCTTGGGGCGAGCACCGCTTGCTGGCTTCGGCGCGGCCCGGCATGTGGGACGATCTGAAGGTGGGAGGCGGGGCGGTCCCCTTTCGAGTGCAGGTGCACGGCCGTCCCGCGTGGCTGGCTGTCTATCACGGCGTTACGGCTTCACCGCTCACGTATTCACTGGGCGCGCTCTTGCTCGACGCCGAGGATCCGGGTCGCGTCATCGGTCGCTCACGCGAGCCCATTTTGTTCCCCGAAGCCCCCTACGAGCTCAAGGGCTTCTTCGCCAACGTCGTGTTCACTTGTGGGCTGGTCGCCGAGCGCGACTTGGTGCGCATCTACTACGGCGCCTCCGACGGCGTGACTTGCGTCGCAGACCTTTCGCTCGAGCGGATTTTGTCGGGGCTCGCTTAGCGCCGCCGCGACGGCGCCGTGAGCACCTCGACCACGAACGCCAGCAGATCCTTGGCGAAGCTGCCCTGCTCGCCGCTTGAAGCGAGTGAGTCGAAGGCCAGCGGCGAGGCTCCAGACGAGGCTCCCGCCAGTTCGCGTTCGCGCGTGCGCGCTTGGCGCAGCCGCTCTTGCTCGCGGGCCCGTTCGCGCACGAGCCCGCCGCTCTTCACGAACGCCAGCACCTGCGCCAACTCCCCCGCGTCCAACCATGTGCCATGAAGGGCGCACACGTCGACGATCACGCCGCTCGCGCCACCGAAATTCTTGCGGTTCATCATGCGCTGGCACACCGAACACGGGCGGTACTGCACGCGCGGGGCGCTGGCTTTGGGCGGGCGTTGGTAGGGCGCGTCCGGAAAGGCTTGCGCGGTTTGCTCGTAAGACTCGAGCAAGCTGCGCAAGAGTGCATGTTCCACGAACTGCCCGCCGCACTTTCGGCAATTGAGTAAGCTGCCCGCGGGCTCGCTGATGATTGACAGAGGAGCGTGACAATCCGAACACTGGCTATCCTGGAGCACGGATTCGACGATCAGCCCGAGCTCGGCACCACAGCCGGAGCAGTGCTGGGCGTGCGCCATGTTCATTTGAAAACAACGGCTGCAGCACACGGTCGCGATGCCGGCGCCACAATAGCGGCAGCTGACATCACCGCCGTGTGCGGGCGCCCCGCACACGGAACAGTTGAACGCCAAGGCGTCCGGCATGCTCGTCAGTCGATGTGCGTGCAGTGACCCTTGATGCACAGCTCGCCCAGGTTGCAGGTGCCGCAGCTGTCGATCTTGTCGCCGCAGCCGTCCGCAGCCGGTCCGCACTCCACGTTCTGCACGGCGCACGTCTTGGGCACACACGTGTTCGTGCCCTTGCCGCACTTGTTGGCCACCGGCGGGTTGCCGACGCCGCAGGCCTCACCCGGTTTGCACTCGCCGCAGGCCACGAGCCCGCCGCAGCCGTCCGGCGCAAAGCCGCAGTCTTGCCCCGCAGGGCAGGTGGTCGCAGGCTCGCAGGTGTCGGGTGGAGGCACGCACGAGCCGAGATCGAAGATCATGTACTCGAGCAGCTTCTCCTGCG
>Ga0157292_10000058_pt1 | contig 11675 bp, 10 predicted proteins | sample NitcycUS179409R1_FD_108401 | JGI IMG/M metagenome (GOLD analysis project Ga0157292, IMG submission 108401) | Soil microbial communities from Arlington Agricultural Research Station in Wisconsin, USA - Nitrogen cycling UWRJ-S179-409R-1 | ecosystem: Environmental > Terrestrial > Soil >... | reverse complement strand
AATATCTAAAGATGAAAATGAAAAGTAATGACCACTACGCTATAAGTACACCACTTGGAATTTTCTATAAAGATTTGGATAAGAAAGCACTCGCCGAAACAGAAAGAGTAACAAGAAAAGAGCAAGCTTTAAACGAACAGATATTCATAAACAGTCAACTTAAAAAGAAATTACTTAAAGAATACAATCATGACGATTTGGAAGCCATTAAAGCAAATACAAATAATCTGTCTATCAAGAATTAAAAAAACCAAAACAGAGCAGTGGATTAAGGACAGAAGATTAATATGCATCAAATGTCCTTACAACACTAAGAATTTAAATATTATAAGTTTTAAGCAAAGAGTTTCTAGATTTTTTTCAAATGTATTAACTTTACTTATGACTGGAAAATTAAACAAAGATAATAGCGAGTGTTCAATATGTACTTGTACTTTAATATACAAGACAAAGTCTGAGTCTGAGATTTGTGAGCATCCAGACGGCAATCAGTGGATTAGCATATACATTCCAAATTCGTCGCAAAAAGAAAAATGGCAATGACAAATAATAACCACAAATTTCGCCGAGAAAAAGAAATAAGAATCTGTGAGGATCTTAATAACCTATCATATGACGAAATAAAAAAGTCAGTTTATAGACCAATACCTATAGAAGACGGATTATTTATAACTCTTACATTAGTTTACAGATACATGTTTAATAGTGAACTTAAATATAGAGGGTTAGAAGAGTCAAAAATAGTTTTAAATAATGTAAGACCCTTTAGATGTATGCTATATTCGGCAATAAAAGAAATATACGGCACAAAAAAATTACAAACAAGTCAGGTTTATAAATCAAAAATATAGGATGAAAGCAGAAAGTTTAACAAAAGGATACACATTATCAGAACAAGACGGAATATATTACTTAAATTTTGGAGTAATAAAACAGAACGTACCCGTAACGGCAAAATTACGATTTACAGAAGTTAACAGCGCAAAATTTAATATTTCTAAAACTTGCGGCTGCACAACTGTAGAGAATGAAGCAGTAGACCCTACAACTTTCGAATCGGTTGTGAAGTATGACGCGGCGGTAAAAGGAAATATAAACAAAACAGTTATCATAACAAACGGTAATAAACAAACGGAATTAAAATTAACAGGACAAACAACATTATAATTATGGATAATTACAAGGGTAATGTATATGCAACACTATTTGAAGTATTTCAAAAAAAAGACGGATTTTCTGTCGGAGAAAAATTCACAGCAATAGAAAAACTACTTCCGCAAAAAAAATATTTCACAGCAACAGACCAAGAAATATATGAAGCAACAGAAAAATACAAACTAGCTCCACTAGAAGTAGATGAAAAACTAACAGATGACGAATTCGTTGGATGGATTACTATGAAAGGATTAGACGGAAAAGAAACAAAAATATTTGCTGCTAATGCGGTGTTAACTAAGAGATAATAAGATGAAAGAAAATTTAAAAATAGGAGATGAATTATTACAAGATGGTAAACACTATGAAGTTATTAATATAATAGGTGAAGAAGTCTGCATTAAAAACTTAAATAGTGATTCTATATTAGTAGGAGATTACGATAAGGTAGAATATGATGAAGATGGGCAAATTCCTCAGTGGATGAAATATGAGATAAAAAAAGCGGAAAGAGCTCCTTTTATTAAAGAGGTTTTGGAAATTAATAGAGAAATTTTTAATAATTATTTATTAGATAATAGTGCAGGGAAAACAAACTGGAAAATTAATGAAGAAGGAGTACTGGTAACTTTAGATCCGCCTAAAAATTTAATAGAGTTTTATTTAGATGAATTTGGCGAGTATTATAGTTATGATGAAGAGGTATTGAAGATTTGGACGAAAGAGTATGAGAACGATAATGATGTAGTGGTGAGGATTATGGGAAGATTGAAAAAAGGAGAAAAATTTGGATTTTAAAATAGCCGCGAAAAAATGAAAGAACAATTAACAGCATACCTAGAACAAATCTGGACAGAGTATTTAGACTATAAAGAATTCATAAAATCAATAGCCAAACCTGTAGAAGAGTTAAGAAAAGAAGTCGCGCAAAAAATAACGCCTCAAACAACAGCCTATGAAGCTCAACAACTATTCTTCAATGGATTTGAAAAAATAATGCTTCACAATGGAGACTTTATAAACCAACAGAACAGACTTTTTTACACCGTAGAAGCTTATAAAAACAGCATAGAAATTCCGCAAGAAATAAAAACAGAAGTAGAAAACTTAAAATTCCTGCAAATTTTCGCGATAAAAGATGGAAAAGAAACAGTTATAAACCAAGAAGCCCTAGATTTCACCAAGAAGCAAATTGAAGATATTATAGTTGGTGCAGGAGTTGATGAGTTTAAGAGGAGATTCTTGTAGATGAGTACAATAATTGTAAATTCAATAAAGAAAAATTCTCCCCATTTTAAAAAATATAAAAAGTATATTCTAGAGAACGATTGGAGAACCTTAAAGTGGGACGGGGAAGGAAAACCTAAAAGCGATGTGGATATAAGGAAGTGGGAATTTGATGTCCAAAATGACCTTGTAAAAGCAATAGTGGAGAGGCTAAAAACATTTGTTAAACGAGCAGAAGGAGATCATCATCTAAAGGTATTTAAAGACTTTGTAAAGGACACTCTAAAAATAATAGAACTTCATACAGACAGGTCGGATAAGTACACCACAGACTCTAATATATCATCAATAAAGGATGTAGATTTAAGAGCAAGTGAAGTAGCTTTCCACAACCATCTATTCAAAGCCGTGTCTTCTCTAGAGGATGCGGTTTCGGCGTTAAATATAAAGGATGAGCAAGTTGCGGATGGAATTCAGTGGCTAGATAAACAAAAAGCATCAGTTGCAATGTTGGAAACTTTAATGCTACAACAACCTGAGATAAAAGCTAAGATAGATTCTATGGGAATTGATTTCTATGCAGACCCTCCTCAAACTCTACATATACTAAATCCAAATCCGCCCGAATATAATCCTAGTAAAAACGCATGGGAGCAAGACAAAGATGTCTTAGAGTACTACATTCAAGAATACAACAAAATACATAAAGGAGTTGTTATTGATGGCTACTATATAGAGGGGTGGCTATATTTTCACTTTAATTTCTTCGTTACTACTATTCCAAGAACTATAGAAATAAACGGCATAAAAGAAAATAAAGATGAAACTAAAGTACCTGAATTACGTGATAATGAAATAATTATGACGGAGTACTTCTTAAAGAGTAAGAGAGAACAGACTATGAGTGCTATTATAGCTACACGTAGACTTGCCAAAACTACACTTAACTCGTCTAGGATTGTAAGAGGAACTATTTTAAATAAAAAACAAATACTTTGCGCAGGAGGGTCTTCTGAAGATTTAACACACATTCATAATAATATTGATACTTGTCAGCAAAATATAAATCCAGCTTTTAAGCTATATTACCTATCACCAACCGAAGACGGTAGAGGAAAATCATACGGTATTAAAACTAAAGATAATAAATCAAAAGTAACCTCTAATATTTTTATAATAAACTTAGAAGGAGGAACTAAAAAAAATAAGAAGGAGTCCTTAGCGGGTTTCACTCCTGATGAATTTATTATAGATGAATTCGTAAAATTTCCTTTTAAAGAACAACTAACAGCTTTAGAACCAGCACTTTGGGGAGATGGTATTTTAAGATGCTCTGTGATGTTAACAGGGACAGGGGGAAGTATGGATTTAGCTAAAGATGCTATAAAATTAATAAATAACCCCGAAAAAAGTAAAGTCACCTTAATGGATTGGAGTCTTCTAGAAAGACATGTTAAACCTGAATTTATTACTTGGAAAAAAAGAAAATACGGACTTTTTCTACCAACTCAGATGTGTATAAAACACCCGAAAATAAAAAGTAATCTAGCGGATTATTTAGGAATAGAGTCTGAGACTTTAAGTAAAGTAAATCTATGGGTCACAGATTGGGAATTGGCTAAAAAAAGAGAAGAGCAGGAAAGACTAGATAAGATGTATGATAAATTGGAGTATACAAAACTACTTGCCTATCATCCATTTGACCCTGATGAGATATTTTTGAGTGGAACACCATCTCCTTTTGAAAATGTAGTAGAGTTGGCTAAAGACCATATAAAAGATTTAGAAGATTCGGGAGTAGATAGACGACGGGAGCTAACAAGAGACATAAACGGAAAAATAACAGAAAAACTCACTACAAAAACCTTAGTTGAATTTCCTTTTATCGGTTCTAATCAAGATGCGCCATTTTTAATAATTGAGTCTCCTGATTTTGAGTCTAGAATACCTTTATATTATTACGTAGCTTCGGGAGATTTTTATAAACAGATATCGGCTGAGAGTAGTGATTCAGTTTGTACTATAGGTGTGTATAAATACCCTATTTTTGGTGATGTTAGTGGTAAAAAACTAGTGGCGAGTTATGCGGCAAGACCTGATAAATTAAAAGTATTACATGACAAAATATTAATTTTATTGGAGTATTATAACGCTAAGTTTTTCCCAGAAAATGAGGATATGGGTCAATTTACAACTTTTCTAGAAGAGAAACATTTGGAGGATGTATATTTAGAAAAACACATAGATTTTAATGGAACTCTTATGTATAGTGATAATTCTCCTAGAAAGTGGGGACATACGGCAAAACAAAGTAAAAGGAAGCTGTTAGCTATGTATGCAAACTACTTAGAAGAAGACTGCCAAATAAAAAATGAAAATGGAGACTTGATTACTATTAAAAGGGTACAAACCATAGATGACATACCCCTACTCCAAGAAATATCAAATTATACGGAAAATGGAAACTACGACCGTATTTCTGGGCATATGGGCGCGATAGGACTAATTCACTTCCTTGAGAAAAACTATATTTACCCTAAAGGTACGGGCAGAAAAAGAGATGAGGAAGATAAACCAAAAGAAAAAAAAGAGCGACAAATTTCTCACTACAATGGTAACAGAAACAGAGGTTTTTACTCTAATAATCGTAGATAACAAACAACCAAATATATTTGGTAGATTCAAATTAATGTCGTATATTTACTCCATAAATTATTCGTTAGAGGTTTAATTTAATTAGAAGAAATCAATGTTACCCCACCTTTTAGACACTCTAACTGCTCTATTAGGTGGGTTTTTATTTAAAAAGTTATGATTGAACAAGAAGGAAAGTACTATTTATATCGCCACATAAGATTGGACAAAAACGAACCGTTTTATGTTGGAGTTGGCACAAAAAGCGGAAAGAAAAGTAAGAGATTTGACACTCATTATAAGAGAGCTTTTAATACTCAGAGAAATAATATATGGAAAGGTATAGTAGAAAGGACGGATTACGAAGTAGAAATACTTCTAGAATCTAATGATAAGAAATTCATAGAAGAGAAAGAAATTGAATTTATAGCACTTTATGGTAGAATTGTTCTAGAAACAGGAACTTTAGCAAACCTTCACAGAGGTGGAAATTACAAGGAGGGTCATAAATTAAGTGATGAGCAACGAGCTAATATATCTAATAGACAAAGAGGTGAGAATAGTCCTGTCGCTAAAAAAGTTATAGATATTGATACTAAAATTATATATCCAACTATAGAAGAAATAGTTAAAAAATATAAATATGACAGTGGTTCTATATGTAAAATGTTAAGCGGAAGAGCACTTAATAAATTCAATATAATGTATTATGAAGATTTTTTAAATGATGATTATAGAGCTTTTTCGTTTATTGATAAAACCAAAACACCTGTAATAGACACAGAAACTGGCATAAGGTATCCATCCATAAAAGAATGCGCAGACGCTATTGGAATGTCACCTTCAAAATTAATAGAATATGTAAAAGCAATTAAGGTCTATAATATAACTAGTATTATGAAACAAGAAGATTATGATAAAGGTTTGAAAAAAGACGATTTAAATAAATGTAAAATACAGAAACAGATAATAGTTAATGTAGTTACAGGAGAAGAATATGAGGGCGTAAAACAATTAAGTAGTATTTCTAATATAACAGAATATATACTTTATCATAAATTAGGTGGAAGTTGTGTTAACGATACTGATTATATTTATAAGAAGGATTTTGAGAAAGGCTTATTACCAAAAGATTTAAGAGTAGATGGTAAAAAGAAAGTAATAATAGATATTATTACATTAAAAATTTATGGCTCTATAAAAGAAGCATCTATAGATACACACATTACAGAAAAAACATTAGCAAGTCAATTAAATCCTAATAACATAAAGAAAAGTACAACAAATATGGTTTATCTATCAGACTACTTACTTGAAAATCCTGACTTTAAAGTAGACTAAATCAAACTGACTGTCACACTTTTGATTATATCGTACATTAATCTTATTTTTGTGCGATATAATCTAAAATTTTGAATAGTCAATCATATCCTTATTTCGCTAATATAAATGAAGCAGGAACTTCTTCAAGCAAGTTACCTGTTCAAGCTATACCAAACTCAAAGAAAAATAAAGAGTTTAAGAAAGCTACAATGCAATCTTTATATTCAGATGCTAAAAGGCAGATGAATAGGAATTACGTATTTGCAGATATAAGAAAGATGTCTCAAGGAGAGTTCACTTATAAGGCTGTAGATATTGAGCACACTTATGCAGGTTCTCCTTGGATGGAAGAGCACTACAATAAGTTGGGCGGAAAAGTAGCAATTCCCACACACATAAAGCATTTTGATTTCATAGGTATTATAGTAAATGCTATTACAGGTATTTATGGAGATATGCCCGACCTTTATAGAGTTGATTCTATAGATGAATATTCTACTAATGAATACATCCGTACAAGAACTCAAGGATTGCATCAATATGCCCAAGCTGTTTTTAAAGCAGAGATTGATAGAATGCTTATAGCTAGTGGATTTAATCCCGAAAAGCAAGATTTCCAAAGTCAAGAAGAAGCTCAACAATATCAAGCTCAATTAGACGCGGAAGTTAAGAAGTACACTCCAGATGAAATTGAGAAAAATTTATCTAAGAACTTTAAAGTTTTAGCTACAGAGTGGGGTACGAATAAACTAAAATCGGATAAAGATTTATTTGATTTAACGCGCGAAGATAAAAAAGCTCTTACGGACTTTATTTTAACAGGACGTTGGTTCAGACACTATAAAGTTGGATATGATTATTATGATATAGAATATTGGCTTCCTGAGCAAGTATTTTTCAGTCAGGACGTAGATACAGAATTTCCGCAAGATTTAGATTATATAGGAAGACTAACAGCAATGTCGCCAAATGCTATTCTGCAAAGATACGGACATTTAATGAATACTAAACAGCAGGAAAATGTTGGAAATTATTGGAATCAGTCTACAAATTTCAAATCTTCAAACACTACAGAGAATGCTGTATTTCCTAACACTTATCAAGTACCTTTTCAAAACTATTTCGACCACCAGATAAATCTACAAATGGAGTCGGCTTTAGGAGTTCCTCTAGCACGTACTATGGATGAAAATGGTAATGTTTCAAGACATTATATGCCTCGAATGGAGAATGACTACAACTCTAGTAATTCTGTTGCCTATGCGCGCTATTTGAGAGATGATATAGATGTTCGTTCAGACTTAATAGAAGTTATGGATGTTTATTGGCGTTCTATGAAACGAATAGGAATTTTAATCTATAGAGATGAATTAGGAAATCCTGCCCTAGAAATAACAACAGATGATTTACTTGGAGAACTCCTAGAAGAGGCGGAAATAAAAAAACTGAGAAATGTCTCTTTGGAAGAATTACAACTAGCTTTAAAAGAAGAAAGAATTGAAGAATACATAGGAACAATATCTTACCACTACGTACCTGAAATATGGCATGGAGTTATGATAAAAGGCAACTATGGAGAAATAAATGAAGATATATTATTGGACGTAAAACCTTTAGATTATCAAATTAAAGGAGACAGTAATCTATTTAAAGTTCGTATTCCTGTCGGTGGAATAATTACAAATGGTTTGATACCTAAAATACTACCTTATCAACAGCTCTATAACATCTGTATGAATCAAAATTCAGAGTTATTAGCCAAGGAAGCAAAATTAGGAGTGTTTTTCTCCATTGACATTAATTCTCTTCCCGCGGAATATAAAGACGAAACAACAGAAGAAGCTCTATACGCCATAACAGACACAATTCAAAATACAGGGATACTACCTTTAGATCCAAGCAGAAGCAACACTCAGGGAAGCACAGTTTATCCTAATATATTTCAAAGGAATGAAGTAACATTTGCTAATCAAATACAATACCGTCAACTGCTTGCAGAATATTACAAACAGCAAGCTTATAATCAATTAGGAATAACGGCGCAGATATTAGGACAGCCAAACACTTACACAACAGCGGAAGGAGTTAAACAAGGAGCTCAAGCTAGTTATGCTTTAATGAATTCCTTAATACAGGATTTCAACGTATCTAAAAAGAAATCTAATGAAATACATTTAGCTATAGCGCAGTTCTGCGAAACTAATGGAAAATCGGTTTCTAAGATGACTAGACAACCTGACCACCTATTAAGATTTCTTAATATTATGGCAGAGGATGAAGAGCTGTTCCCTTTGAGAAGACTTTCTGTTTTACCTGCTTCAGATTCACAAGATAGAAAGATTGTGGAGGCTATTCAAAGTATTATTCTAAATGATAACACAATTACCAAAGATTTTGGCGATGTAATAGATGTGCTCACTAATCCTTATACTCTGGAACTCAGACAGTTAGGATTAGATATGAGAGCTAGAAATGATGCAAAAGTTCAGCAAGACCAACAATTCCAATCCGATCAACTTGATAAACAAATACAAGCGGAGAAAGATAAAATAGCTGCTGGGTATGTTCAAGAGAAAGAATTGCTGCAAATAAAAGGAGAATACGATTTAGAAGAGCAACAAATTAATGCTTTTGGAAGAGCTTCTTTAAGTGATGACCCCAACCAAGCTTATGATAGAATTGAAAAAACAACTCAAAATGCTATTACAAATAATTTCACTCAGCAGAATTTAGCTCTTAAATATGAAGATAATGAGCGCAAGAAAACTTTAGACCAAGAACAGAAAAAGCTAGAGTTAGCAAAGCTTCAACAGAAAAATGAAGAGATAAAACTTAAGAGAGAGCAAATGAGAAATCAGACTTATATTGCCACGATAAACAAAAATTAATTGTGACAAAAAATTTCACAAAAAACAAAAAAATTAACTAATAACATATAATTTGAGGGTTTTTGATAATAGAAACCTTATAGCTAAATTTGTAACATAATAAATAATGAGCCAAGAAAACCAAAAAACCGAAATGGTAGACATTAATGAACTTCTTAGAGCGGAGGGAATTAGAACAGAGGAAACCATAGTAGAGGAAGTTAAAGGAGATGATGTATTTGCTAAATTGACAAACACTCAGCCTCCAACCACAGAAGAAGTACAAGAAGAAGTTGTTGTGCCACCTGTAGCGGAAGTAAAACCTAAAAAGGAAAAAGTAGTAGCTCCCGCACCAACCCCATACACAGAAAAACTAAAAGATTATATTTCGGCAGGATTCTTAGAAGATGTTGCAGTTAATATAGGAGAGGGTGAAGAAGAAAAACAAGTATTTCTTTCAGAGCTAACAGATATAGACGCAGATACTTTTGACGCAATTATAGCTCAATATAAGGAAGCTAAAGATAAAGAGTTAAAAGAGAAATATATTTCAAGAGACGGGTTAGATGAAAGAACTGAAAAATATATTGAATTAAAGAAAGCTGGCGGAGATATTTCAAAGCTTGTAGAAGCAGAAATTGAATATGTAAATCCTCTTACAACCTATGACTTAGAAAATGAAGTTCATCAGGAAGAATTAATAAGGAGAGATTTAACAGCTCAAAATTTACATCCAAGAGTAATTGAAGCTCAAGTGCAAGCTTTTAAAGAAGATATGACTCTTGACACTGAGGCAAAGAAAATCGCCAAAAGAATAAACGAACAGTTTGACACTTACTTAGAAAACAAAAAACAAGAGCAGTTAGCTACAATAGAAGCAGACAAAGCGGAACAGAAAGAATTTAGAAAAAACATCAATGAGGAACTTAAACTATTAATTCCAGATGAAAATATAGCTAAAGTTATTCTTGACAATTCCACAAAAAGAGGAGAATACGGATTGACAAATACAGACCAACTTTTCTTTGACGCTCAAAAAGATCCTAAAAAATTTGCAAAGATAGCTTTTTTTCTAAATAATGAAGAAGCATTTTTAAAATCAGTCGGCGCAAAAGCAAGTTTAGGAACAAAAAAAGAAACTATAAAAACACTATTCACTATTAATCCATCAGTGGTGAAAACAATAAAGAAAGAAACTCAACCAGAAACGGAAGGAGATAAAGTCTTTCAAAAATTAACAGCAAAATTTAACCAATAACAAAAACACATGTCATTTTATTCAAATCAGAATTTTCAAATAAACGGTGACGCAATAACATCATTCGACGTAATAAAGAAGAGTGAGGCAATTGCGCTACGTAATTCTAAAGGCTCACAGGACTTTAGTACTTTAGCAACGTGGGTGGACTTAGACCCAATGAAAAACATGCTGAAATTAGAAACAGCTTGGAACAAACAAAGCATTGAGCAAACAGGACTTTTCCAAGACTCAATTAAAAATGATGCTGTACTAGAAGTAAATGGGGAAGCTGGAGAATTCCACTACCAAATGCCTGTAGAAACAGATAATTGCATGAAGACTGTAGAAGATACTTCAGACCAAGCAGTTGACGGAGGTGTAGGAGCAGATGGTTCACCATTCAGACTTGTACTTAATAAAATGTTAGCTCCTCTAGCACAAATCAGTTGTGATGGTATGGATGGAGACAACTTAGTAGTTTCAGACATCTATCCTGTTTCAGATTTAGGGTATGGATTTGAACACTGGGTTACTTTAATTAAATCTCATTCTGACCCTAACATAACTTATGATCCTTCCTTATTGGAGAGCAATAGAGAATATTTTGAAATTTCAAGTTCAGCAGTTGGAGAGTATACAGAACAACTTTCTCCTGTACACATGCCAAGCGCAAACAACTACATCACTTGTAAATTTAAACTAGGAGCTGGGCAAGGGGTTGAAACATTCTTTACAGCAACAGCAAACAGTGTAAGCTTAATGCCAGGTTTCACAACAGCAGATACTCAAGCTTATATTAATGAAGTGATGGATCAAGGTTATGACCCAGAGAATGATGTTGTAATAGGTATGACTCAAGATAAATCTTCTAAAAGCGGATTTAAATGGACAGTGGGTTCATTACTTGAAAATTTAGCAATTAAAAAATTCAAACAAAACTTTAACCGTTCTTTAATGTTCATGCAAGGTGGTGCTATTTCAACTACTAAAGGTGTGCTTACATATAATGAAGGATTGTGGAGACAAATGTTAAGAGGGTTTGTTCACGAGTATGCAAGACGCGGAGCATTTAATTTCTCAGATTTAAAAATCTTAAGAGATTATGTATTCCAAGGAAATCCAGGAATAAGAATAGAAGAGTCTGTAATGAGAATTAAAGCAGGTTCTGAATTGTATGATAACTTAGAAGTTTTAATTCAAAAAGAAGCAGGTCGTCAATTGACAAATTT
>Ga0157292_10000056_pt1 | contig 12203 bp, 12 predicted proteins | sample NitcycUS179409R1_FD_108401 | JGI IMG/M metagenome (GOLD analysis project Ga0157292, IMG submission 108401) | Soil microbial communities from Arlington Agricultural Research Station in Wisconsin, USA - Nitrogen cycling UWRJ-S179-409R-1 | ecosystem: Environmental > Terrestrial > Soil >... | reverse complement strand
GTAGTTTACTGGCACTCCACCAGACCCACTTGGGAGGCTTGCACCAAGGGTCACTAACCAGCCATTTGCCTTCGCTGTTTCGCTCTGGTGCAATTGCCATTGTGTGTCCGCATGCGCTCTTGCAGCAAGGTCCGCCAGCGGTAGCGGACCAGACATCAATGTGTACCAAGCGTCCTGCGTTAAGCGCATCTTCCACATTGCTCCAAGGCTCGCCATCGTGGACATGGAGCGTCTCGCTGTAGTGTCTAAACGCTTGCTCTGCATCATCACTGCTAGTGCCTCCCTCCGGGTCACCAGAGTAGGAACGCATCTTTGCGCCAGTAGACGTTTTCTTGCCAAGCGTATCGTAGTCTAGTCCTGTGGCTAGTGCGGCCATGCGGCAATTGCTGTTGGCTTGGCTAGAGCCATCCTGCTGTGTGATTGCCTCTGCTCTATAAACCACGCTTATATCACTCCTGGCTTTCTAGGCTGTCGATGTAGGCTCGCGCCCAATTGTATACCCTTGGGTGCGACTCGCGCAATTCCATGTTCTCGCGTCTTACGATAGTCCATGCTGCGTCTCGCACATCCTTGTGGGTTATTCCCGCGATACCAGCGTCCGCATCTCGCTCTGCATCAAAGCCACCATATGCTTCCTCAATAGCGAATGCCTGTCGCAATTGTCTGTCGTGCCAATCAGAATTGCCACCATATCCTTGCTCCGTTAGGCGCTTACACTTTAGATATGCACGCCATCTACGCTCTGCTTTATTCACCTTTTACACAGCCTCCATGTTACCGTTTTTACCTTTTATGTGCAGTAACACATACCTATTCCTTATATACCTCCATGTTACCGTTTGGTGCCTTTAAGACAAAATCCGCCATCTACTCTATCGAATAGATACGTTCGCGGACCCTCTGGCTTGGAATGATTGTACAAAGTGACCTTGACGCTTTGTGCATTAATGAATTCCTTACGGTACTTCATTTGCACATTCTTATGTACTTCCTGCCACGTCGCAATTCCCAATTGAGCAAGCGCACCCTTAATGCGCGCCACCAATGTTTCCCCTACATCGTCCCACTTATAACTGGTAATTATATCGTCGTCGTTATAGTAGAAGGTTATCTCTTTGGTGGCTTGGGTAGGAAATGAATTGGCTTTGTAATGCGTCAATTCAACAACCAATTCATTGCCTTGGGACTTTTCGCTTTTAGTCAGACCCCATGTAAGGCGAGCAGCAGCGGGCAAATACACAGACCCGTATGGCTCTGTTTTCCTACCCGGCGCTTTCGTTACATGGGTAGTCACCAACGCCGGTATTCCAAACTTGGATACCGTCTTGGCAAATTGCAGTGCCTGGACTTGCAATGGGTCAACGCTCTTGTTGGCTACTTGTGGCACAGCGAATGCATAAGAGTCGATGATAATTGCAGTAGCGCCAAAGTCTTGTATCGCTATCTGGATTGTCTCGAATGCTCTGACAATATCAGACTCTAGGAAATCATCCTTGCAATGCGCTACCATGCTCCATTGCTCAGGCTTTAATAGTCCACGAATTCTTGGGAACCATTCTTCTGGATGCCTCTCCCAATCGACGACTAATACCTTGTAGCCTTCCTGTACCAGCCTCGCGCAGACAGCAGCACACACAGTACCCTTGCCTGTACCCTGCTTGGCAAACAGTAGCGTCATGCCAGAGGAAGCAACAATACCGCCACCAATAAGTGACGGTACGGTAGGCTCTACCATTTCTGCGAACGTTTCCCATGAACGTTCGGAGGGAGGCAAAAGTATTCGTGCTAGAGGCTCAGGCACATCTCAGTCTCTCCCGCACAGTCTCGCTATAAATTGTACTAATAAATAGGGAGGCTACCGGGCGGAGACTGTGCGATCGACACCCGGTAGCGTTCCTAATGATATCACACTGTGACCTTAAGTGTCAATTTCAACTTAGGACGCTTATCTTCTGTAGAATTCTCATGCGGCCAAATCTCTGTTGTGTATTTGGTATTATCCTCGCCAGCAGAGAACAGACCAATTCCCATCTGCTTACTGCCATTGAACCAAGCGCGTGCAATCTCAGTCAGCGCCAGTGTATCACCAGCATTCTCAGTGCGCGTCACTCCACGCGACACAGAGCCTGTAGACGTGCAGGATGGACCCGGGTAAATGGTAGCGTTATTATATGCCTGTCCTGACGCGCCACCTTCGGACCAAGACTCTGTGACTCGTTTAATTACAACCTTGGGTGCGCTACCAAATCCAACCTGTACTTGTGTAGTGACATTTATAAGCAATTCGCATTTCTCTACTGATACAACCTTGCTCCAAGGAATGTCATCAAAGTCTAGGAATGTGCGATAGCGCCAGCCTTGCCATGCACCAATTGGCAATTCTGTATCTTTACCCGCACCATAGTAACTACCGCCAGACGTGCGCGCTACTGCTGTACTCTTGGTGCAGTTATAATATCTAGTTACAATTTGCGTCACAGTACCGGGCGGAATTACTGGCGGAATTACTGGCGGAATAGTCTCGGCCTCATCCCATTCACTACCCGGAATATATGACGACACTTGCACTGTCCACCCTGTGCCTGTGTCTGCTGTGATTTTCGCTCCAAGTACCCTAGCGTTAACATCAATTGTAGGAAGCACTGTGTCTGTCGCTCTGATGTGCATAATATCAATCATGCCCAAATCGAGCAGTGCGTACAAATCTTCTGATGTTTGCGGGTAGATTGTTCCTGGCACATACTGTAGTGCTGCACCAGACCTATCAGCCAATACGCTATCCGCCCACAGTCTAGCATTCGGTACTGGTGACTGACGACGCAATGAAATGTCTCCGTAAATTGCAGACTTACTATGGTCGTATGCAATCACTGGCACGTCTGGCGACAATTCATCGTATGCGACAATGTGTGTATAAACGTTGGCTAGTCCTGCCTGTACTTCGATATTAGAAATCGGTATAGCATCCTTGCCAACAGCAAAGCCATTATCTCGTGGATTACCAAACGAACGAAAACGTAGCGTTGCTTCTTTATCTATCCAAACTGCATATAGTGCGTCATAGGCAGCATTCATTATGTGCGACCAAACTGACGCTTCATTCTCTATCATTGGTCCGACTGGCGGGTCATAAGAGCCAATCGTACCCATTGCCAAATCGTGAAAGTTTTTAATCTCGATATCTGATAGCGACCTACTCCACATTAGGAATTCGTCAACGATGAAATTCTCTGCAAGATTTCCGTTGCCACCAATCCTAAATGGCTGTGTATTCACAATCGTTGTAGTGAATGGTGGAACGCCAGTGCGTTCCTCCACGCCATTGATGTAGAGAATTATCTCCGTATCAGTCTGCGAGATATAAACTGTATTTATAGCGTCTGGATTAACTGTCGCAACGCTTGTGTACTTAACAACGTTTGTACCGTATTCCATCACGACAACATGCAGTGCTATATCAATACGCAACTGCATAGTATTGGCAATAGGCCACGTCATTATAATCTGTGCATTAGTTAGGACTGATGGCACTTGCAAGGCGCACCCTGCTGTCCAGCCAACATTCCAAGGAATTACGCCAGTAGCACCAGCAACAAACGAAAGCGCACCAACGCCATTGTATAACGTGGCCTTGTCATCAACAGCAACTAATCCACCCACTGCTGCTGTTAATGTATTTCCGCCATTAAATGGTTGGCTTCCAATATCTTTCATTGCGCCACTGCCACCAACAGCGCCACCCATGCGCCAGTAATGTAGCGGTACTGTAGTTAATGCATATGACTTAAAGTCTGTAGCAATCTCAGACTTAATTAGGTTTTGTAGTCCAGCCTTCTTTAGAAGATATGCCGTGCGCGCTCGCAGCGTCTTTGGCATATTAACATCTAGGTGCTGGTCTGGTGGCAATTTCGCATTAGCCATCAGCGAAATTCCATCGGTGCCAGTCATAGAGCCTGTCTGCTCTTTGATGTTGTATTTGATTTCGTCAATTAGTCCTGTATGGACTATCGTGACAGCAGCAGTCTCCGGGTCAATATAAGTCAATCTTATAGGTCTACCCGGCCTAAGACTTGCGCCAAATTCACTTGCGCCATTACTTGGGTCTAATTTGCGCTCAGGGTCATATGTAGTAATCGTCCAGCCACCAGCAGCAGGAACAGTTAAAACGCCTGACGGGTCATCTGCGCCCCATGTCATTTCTACATTGACAGACTCTGGTGTCACATCACGCCAGCCTAGTGATGCCCACACATCTTCGTCCCAAAGCGCTACGTCCCATTTCGCAGAGCCAGAGTCAGGACCGAAGATTTCAACGCCAATTGTTCCTACTGCTGGCAGCGGAGGCAATGGCATTACATCTGTCATTTAACTGCGTCCTGGACTAAAGATAGCACCAGCGCCATTGCGTCTGTTGTAATTGCGAATTGCGCTTGCAACCTTCGCTTCAATTACAGCAGGGTCGCCATGAATGTTAATTGTCATATTCATAGGCGCAGCCATAGTGCTTCCAACACCAGCGCCAGACTTACCAGTCGGACCCTGTGTATATCCGTTCTTATTCATCCAATCGCGCTCTTGGAAAAATCCTCTACTGTCGCTACGTCCAATCAATCCTTCGCCATTAAGGATATTAAAGTCAGGCATAATCTCGTCAAGTTTGTCTCTAACGTCCTGCAATTTCGCCAGCAAATCACTAACGAATGTCAGTACCTTGGTTGCCCAAGTAATAATTTGACTAAGAGCGTATGCCACTCTGCTTAGGAATTCCGCAAACAATTTAATCAATGGATTAAGCGCGGGCATAATCACATCTAGCAATTCGCGCACAGCATCCATGAACGGTCCAAGCGCTTCCATTACTGGCGACATGATATCTCGAATTGCACCAAATGCTTCATACAATTTGGTGCCAATTGCTTCGCCAGCCTCTGACATTGCAATGCGCGCGCGCTCTGCCTGACCCTCTGCACTCGTTGCCCAAATATCGCCTTGCATCGAATTATTGAGCATTGCGGTATTTAGAGTGTCCATCGCAGTAGCGCCAGACTCTAGACCCTTCATCATACGCTTCAATGGTGCGTCCTGACCATTGATTGCAACTGCTGCTGCATCTGCTGCTGTACCCAAGTCAACCTGCGCGCCACGCGCAATGTCCATTACTCCGGGCAATGTTGCAATTGCTGCGTCCAAGTCTCCCGTTGCCGTTGTAAGGTGGACTAATGCGCCTTGGACTTCTGTATCGGTAAAGGCTAACTTGGCACCAGCGGCAATTGCAGCATCAGTCTTGGCTACCCAATCGCCAGTAGCAACGCCTAATTGCTCCATTGACTGCGCGAATTGTTCATTAGACTTAGCAGCATCTGCGCCATCTTTTGCTAGGTCAACAGTAACCTTGGCAGCCTTGACACCCATTTCTGCCATCTTACCCAACTTGGTTGTTGGGTTAGCAAGGTTGGCAGCGAAACCGTCAATCTTACCAGATACGCCAGATAGCGCTTCGTCTAGGCTACTGGTATCGCCTTTGACATTTACAGTCAGTGATGGGTTAGCCACGCGCTCGCCTCCGCTTTTGTGGCATGACTGCTTGCACTTCTGCCATGCTCAAATTACGCGCTACGTCTGGCGTCACTCCTGCCAGCCTAACGACACCCATCACAGCACGCGCCTTCTGCGCTTCTGCTTCTGTTTCCTCTGCTGTCATTGGCGTGCCAATTACTTCTAGGTCGTATGTAAGCATTTCATCCCAAGTAATTCCTGGCTCAATTCTTCGAGCAACTACCCAAGCAAATGCATACATCAATTTGGCTTTACTTGTAGCGTCAGCACCAGCAAGCGTCTGGCTAAATTTATGGGTATCAATGCCAGAGACACGCGCAATGTCAATTGCGTCAATTAGTGAAATCTTAGACGCATCCACCATTGCAAGGTTTAATGACACCTTGCGTATTGGAGGAATTTCACTAAGTGTCAAATCCTGCTTGGCTTGCTGCACTGTCTATCTCCGTATTAAATGCATTTATAATGGCTTCACTATTGCTATCCCAAGCATGGAGGATTGCATTAGTAGCGTCAACATAAATGCCGCCAAATTCCTGGACTACAGCATACGGTACTGTGTTAATAAAACTGCTGGCGCTCGCTTGCCACCCTGCCTGTAGCAAACCAAATTGTCTGCGAGTACCAGCCTTAACAGCAGGAAGCAGAGCGTTTATCGCTCCGCTTTCCGCCGCTAATACATTGAATTGTCGGACTTTTTCTAGAGCGCGTTTAACTTCTTCTTCGCCTAGTAATTCAAGTCCGCTGGTATTTTCTGTCAAGGCGCTGGCGTGCCAATGTTCAAAATTGGCTCTGCTGTGAATGGCAGCGTGACTTCAAATTCTGCGAATTCTTCAACAGCGCCACCATATTGCACAGGAACCAGAGTCACAGTGCCTTCAACTGATGGCGTGGCATCACTCGCAATTGCTTCCTGTCCATGCGCGTTGACAATAACAGTGCCAACCTTTCCTTTATTATCCCAAAGGAAACGCGCCAGACCGTCAGCGGAATAATCCTGTGCGCCAGCCATCACAAGCGCATATGTTTCCTTACCAACATTGGAAGCAACTTCGCCATCCAACGTAGGATAGTCAACTACGTCTCCCGCAGTAACTTCAACATGCACGTCTTGCAAGTTACCTTGGAATGAAATTGCTAGACCTTCATCGACAGCAATTGTCACTAGCGCAGACTTAATGAACAGCAGCGTTGCCATTTAAATCATCTCCCTCGTTTCTGTGACTCCGCGACAGGCGGAATATAATACTCCACCCATTTGGACATTAACTGGCCTATCCCAATTAATACGCGACCAATTACGCATATTCTCTGTCGCGTTACTAATGGATTGCACTAGCGCTTCCAATTCATCATAAGTAGCGCCAGAGTCAACGCGACCAGCACATGCCCAAATTTCCCATCGCTGTGTTCTTTTACCGTCTGCCAGCGAGGAAGGTCCGACCCAAGGATTAGCAGGAAATATTCGGGCACAAGGCGTAGTGAACGCGCCACTGCCATAATATGCCTTTATATTTGCTGCTTCAATTGCAGCGAGCAATTCCGCACGAGCACTTGCAAGACTCATCCAATGCCCGGACCTTGGCTATACCTATCAATCATAGGTGCAACACCAGCCAAATAGTCTCGCGCCACGCGAATTGCTGCGCCTTCCATATCTGCGTAGCCAGTAAGCCCAAACGTGGCTTCGCGTCTTTTGTAACATTCTGCACCAGCAATCAATGCAGCAACGTTCAATTCTTCATTAGCAATGCTAATGTCGTCAATTACCGCGCCATTTAATCGCGTGGTAATTCCTGCCAACACTGCACTGGCGCATGCGTCCGCCCATGCAATTTCATCTGGTGACGGTACTTTAACGCCAACAAATGAAATGATACTTGCGCCAGTCAGTGCTAGAGGCATCAGGAAGCGTCAGGAAGGTCTACATTAACCTTCTGGTTCTCAGGGTCACCAGACGGGTCATCAGGGTGCCTTGGAGTCTTTAGACCCTCTGGCACGTCTGGCGGATCGACTGGCGGACGCGGGTCATACCCAAGGTCCGCCTTCGTCAGCGTCTGCTTGCCAACATCACTTGACGTTGGCGTCTCAGACTCCGCAGTATCAGCAATATCCTTGGCAATGTCCAATTCCTGCTGATAATCCTGGGTGTCGTCAGCGTCTCTCTTGCGTGTCATATTATGACTCCTTCTGCACTGCCTCTATAAATTCTACTTATATCAGACGTTGGTATAAGTGTACCGACGCACACCCTTTGGCTCAAGGATTGCGAAACCGAAATACTGCCAAATGGCGAACACAATTGACTGCGGACCTTCGCGCTCAATCAGGCGAATATCCAGCACAGCAGACTTCCACTGACGTGCATCGTTGCGCCTAGCAACGACTTCGTTAGTATCAGCAAGCAATGCCCATGCTGGCGTGACAGGCACGCCACCAATCACAGCGCTCTGGAAACCTGCTGCACCCTGCTGGCCTAGCGCATTCTGTGGATTGACATACGCCAGCAGCGGACGGCCGGACGCATCAGTAGCACCAACAAGGTTTCCCCAATCGGTAGCATTCACAAAGACGGCTTCTGCTGGCAGCATACGCGCACCCTGTCCACCAGCAGCAGCGCCAGCGTAGTATTGCCCAAGGATGCCAGCAATACCATTGTGCAAGTCAGCACCAGCGCCACCAACACCAGCAGTGTCAGGAATGACGCCAGACGCGGGTAGCGCTTCAAGAACCAGCGCAATTTCCCGCTCCGTATCACGCATCAGCATTTCACGCAATTGCGTGCCAATGATAACGTCTGTTCCTGGACTTGCGCCATCAACAGCCTGACGCGAGACGATAGACTCTCCACCAATCGTCTTAGGCGTCAGCGCCAGCGGAGCAGTGCTAATGTCGATATTTGCCACTGGCAAATTCTCTGCGGTCTGCACATCAGTGTCACCAACAGCGCCACCAAACGTAGGCAGCGAGATTGGGTTAGGCGCAGTAATCGTTGTCGTTGCGAAGAATGCTGACAGCGGACCAGAGTACGCAATGTCCTGCACATAAAGGTCAGGGTAGTAGGTCGTAGGATATGCGCCCACAAGGTCGCTACTATCCGTTGCCCTATTCATCTGTCCCGCGATATCAGCAACCAAAGCACGATGCCTGTGCAGACGCTCAACACCAGCAGCGTCACGATTGAGCATGTCGCTAAAGTAGGAATGCTTTGTGTGGGGACCATAAACACTCTCCGCTCGCGTGGTGAGCGCTGGGGCACCCACAGCCACGCGAGGGAGAGAATTTCGCTCTGCGTCCCTCCGCTGTGCGTCAGCAGTAGAGTCCGCAATAAGCGCATCAATATTCACGATGCGCTGATTAAGCGTCTCAATCTCGCTATTCTCGCCATCGTCAAGGCTACGCGACTCCGCCTCTGCCACCTGACGAATGGTGGCAATCTGCTGCGTAATGGTGCTACGTCGCTCAGTGAGCGCAGACGTTGCCAGACCGGGCATTCCCCTAGTCCCTTCTGTGGCTCGCGCCACGCTCCTTAGTGCTACTCGCGCCTTGCGATATGCTGGCGCATAAGAGCCTGCGATTGCTGCCAATCGAGCATCACTATAATGCTCGATTATATCTCCCTTGCGCCTAAACTTTCCTGGCACAAATTCAACGGAGACACCATTAATTCCATTCGCAACTTGGTTGCGAGATTGCACAGCCTCTGGCATTTCCATGTAAGTGCCAGCGAAATATAGTCCATCACTGCGTTCATTCAAACTGTTAATGGTGCCAACGGGAATACCGCCATCAACGCCATGCTTATTAAGATAGGCGATACGCTCGCCACTATTAATAGCAGCAGCCATAGAAGCAAACGCGCCTTGGACAAATCGCTCCTTGCCATATGACACATCAATTACTTCGCCATATGGAATTGCCATCCCTTCAAATTTGGATGGCGAGCCTTCAATATCGCGCACTTGGATATTTCCAAGTGTCGTAGTCCTATGCTCAGGCATCAGCAGTCTCCTTTTCTGGTGCTTCCTCTGTGCTGCCAGCAGCACGATTAGCGAAGGACTCTGCTGCTGCTTCGCTACCCTTAACTTGCGCTTCTTCCAATTTCATTATGTCAGGATTGGGTGCCATGCCTTCTTCTGCTCTGACTTCATCAGGCATCATCCAAGGCTTATTTCCGCATGCAATTGCCCATGCGCGGAAACGTGCTTCCTGTCCTGCTCGCGTTAGTCGCGTCATATCAATCAACATAAAGCGTTCATCGTCCATTGGGTCTGGCAGCAAATCAGACACAACATCTTGAATTGGGTCTGTAAATCCTGTCAGTGTAAATCGTTCCAATGACAACGCTTCGTCATTTAGATTGGCATAAGTCTGACTGGAACCAGTAGGAGTAATATTAAGATACCGTGCGGGCACACCAAACAAATTTGCCACTTCCACGGATATTTCCCGCTTAGCCTCAACAGCCAAAGTGTTAGCAATGTCTGCGCCCCAAGGCTCTGCCTTGGCACCCTTGCCTAGCACAGCAGGAAAGTCCGGTCCCTTGGCTCTACGGTCCCGCCAACGTGCGCCAATGTCCTGCGCTTGGGTATCTGTCAATTCCTGGTCTGTAGTAATCTGCGTTGCTGGTGCGCCTCCCGCTTGCCAGAAACGCGATTGGTAGTTATCAGAGGCATGCGCTGTCATCATTGTATTGCGCGCCATCTGTAGAATTCCTACCAAGTGCGGAGGCACTCCGGGCCAAAATGCACTACGCATAGGCACAATGAATTCACTGCTAATCTCTCCGGGTATACCGCTAATGGTATATTTCGTCGGAGGGAATACGCCAAATGGGTCAATATATCCAGACGGTAGAACAGCCTCGCGTGGCAGCGGAATTAGACTTCCGGGTACGCCTTCGTCATCTACTCCGCCAGTCATATAAAGATAACTTATATCCGTAAGCGCCATTGATGCGACAACGCGCCATACCCATTCACGCCTTGACATGATGGCAGCGGGTCTGCGAACAATACGCGAGACTGGCTTAATTTGCTCTGTGCCAATCCATTCTGTCCAGCGCTGTCCTGCAATTCCATTTGCAATTAGCGAGACACAACGCCTGACTGCACTAATTCCCGCAGCCTCAACTACCGTTAATGGGTAGGCGCCAGAGGGAATTGATAGCATTGAGACAAAAGAATTGCCGCTCCACCCTGCAAGGGTAGGAACGGCACTGTCTCTCTTTTGTATTGCCTTCGATGTATTTCGGTGCTTATTGCGCCCCATCTACTCTGTAGTATAAACCTTCCTTATAGGCTAGTCAAATAAAGATTTGCACTGGTGCAATTGCGCCAGCAGCAACCATACTGGCTAGTGTCGCAGCAACTGTACCAGTAATGGGATTACCAGCAATTGCCCAACGCCATGCGCCTTCTGTACCTACAAAGCGTCTTTGGCTTCCTGCAATTTGACTGTCCAAATATGGGTCATCATGCGCCAGCCTACCTGATGTTACTGCCTCCGCAAAGTCAGCGCATGCCTGCGCTTGCTTTGGACCCTGTAAGGCTTTGTACGGTAACTGTGCTTCCACTGCGTGTCTCTCAAATGCTGGTGCCAGCGCGCATGCAGCAGGGTATACAATCGCGTCTACCTTAATCTTGGCAGCAACATTAGCAATTTCAACTAGGAAATCTGACGCCTTTAATGGTCTGTCAATCCTGGCCTCTAGGTGTCTGTGTACTTCAATTCCTATCCTGCCATCGTTGCGCTGTGCAGATACAACAATGGTTCCTTCTGTCCAATTGCTAGTAACGTCTACGCCAATGACGTAGCCATCTGTAACCATACTTGGGTGCAATGGCTCTGATACTCTGCACTGACCCCATGCAGCAATTGAGAATGGTGCGTCTACTCTTTCGTCCGCCCATCTGTTCAATCGCTCGCGTACCCAATTGCCTTTGGGTAGAATTCCGTACTCTAGTGCAATTGACTTTCGAGATAGTCTACCGTCCATAAGCGCAGGATTAGCCTTTGATAATTGCTCAAAGTCTAAGCCAACGTCATCATCTTCTGCCATCCACCATAGACCCATAAACGTTGGGTCATGTCTTTCTGCATTGGTAGACTGACGATATAACTGATTGTAATAAGCACGCAGTACAACGCTGTCTGCAAATCCTGCTGTGCTTGTCATTAGTAGCAGACTGTTAGGCACAGCAGATAATGATGGCACCAGCACGCTGTGCATTCCAAAGTCTCTTTGTGTCAAGACTTCATCGAACGCAATCAATCCATTAGTGTGTCCGCGTCCGCTGTCTGCGCGATTACTGGCAGTCTGCAATACGATACCGTTTAATTCGATACCGCCATACATGGTAGCGCGTGCTACCTTTCTACCTTCCTGGCTCTTTGCACTTCTGCCATGACCCCATACAGCAGCGAATGCAATCACATCTCTACGCACTAGGTCGTATGGGATACGCGCTTGGTTAGCGTCGTGAGCAGCCATCGTCATATGCTTGTAATGCTCAAACGCTGGCACCTTCCACCCAACGTCTAGCAGCCAGCCTACGATAGCGCGCACGATAATGCTCTTGCCATTTTGCCTACCAACGCTCACCAATACTTGGTTGGCTAGTAGGTTGCCATCTGCATCGTATTCC
>Ga0157292_10000055_pt1 | contig 12267 bp, 8 predicted proteins | sample NitcycUS179409R1_FD_108401 | JGI IMG/M metagenome (GOLD analysis project Ga0157292, IMG submission 108401) | Soil microbial communities from Arlington Agricultural Research Station in Wisconsin, USA - Nitrogen cycling UWRJ-S179-409R-1 | ecosystem: Environmental > Terrestrial > Soil >... | reverse complement strand
CTCAGCGGTACATGGACGAATGTCACCACAACATCGACCAACGTTAAGGCATTTGCTTCTACCAACCTAACGGATGGCGGTGCCACCACTCAGAGGACAACAGGTGGTACGGGCACATTTGAGGCCGGTCAGGTTTCAGAAACCGGTCTGGTACTTAATGAAGGATGGGCAAAGGCCAACTACACAGAACTCGTATACACACTGAGGCTGGTATCTGCAAACCTAGCCAATGGCGAAACCCTTAGGTTCCGCGTCCTTGATGACGGAGTACCCGTTAGCACATATGCCGTAACACCTACAATCAACGTTACGGTTACTCCACCAACCCCAAAGACTGCGTTCGACTCCGGTACATTCAGTGCAACTGACTCAGCCGTCCAGTCTGTATACATTCCACCACCAGAGCCAACGGTTGAATTCTGGACAAGGGTAGAGGAACTTTCCCCGACCCTCGTAGTTAGTACCGGCGCGTGGAGTGCCAACGCAGAAGACATGGTTTACTTCATCTCCGCTGATGACGCCGCCTTCGCCAATACCAACAGCATCGCCTACTCTTCAAACGTTTCTGGAATGACGCCTTTGATGGCAACCACTTCTGGAACTAGGGCTTACTATGGAATCGTTAGCACCCCCGGCCCGGTAACCATTACAGCCGGTGTTGACTCCGGTTACATCTTCAACGGGTGGCTATTCATCATCCGTGGTGCAGATGTAACCACCGCACCACAGTTGCAGTACAACCCGCTACTATTCTTTGACAACCCCGGAATGTATGACGTTACTAACTTCGACTTCGGTCTTGAAATTGTGTTCTCTCGTGACGACGGTGGCTCAACTGTTGGCCCAATCTTCACAAACTATGGAACACTAACCAGCCTAGGCGTCCACACAGCAAGTTATGAGTTCAACTGGGCCAAGGTCGGCAACAGGCCACTTGCCGGAACGAACTACCAGAACGTCCTGTCTGGCTACTTCCAGAGCAACACCCAAATCTTTGGTGTCGAATTCAAGCCTGCCCCTGTAACGGGTGGAGGACCAACACCAGTTGTAGGTACAGACACCGGAACGTTCTCTGCCACCGAAACAGCCAGTGTTGTTGCATCTGGTGCTATTCCAAAGGCCGGTAGCGATACAGGTACATTCAGCGCTACTGAGACTGCCTCGGTATCTATCTCAAACTTCTTGTCACGAACAGACACCGGTACGATTTCCGCAACCGAAACTTCTAGCAAGACCGTTCTCGTTAATGGTACATACCGAACCCACGGTACATACCAAGAGCACCTGACCTACCGTAGCCAAGTTCCGCTTCCGACTACCAAGTCCGGTACGGACACCGGAACATTTAGTGCTACCGAGTCGGCAGCCGTTACTGTCACCGTGTCTCGTACCGATACTGGTACGTTCTCGGCAACAGAGGCTCGCACTATTCTTTCCAGTTCTGCACGAACCGATACTGGAACATTCTCTGCCGCCGACACTTCATCCAGTCAGTCAACGCTGGCAAGGACTGACACTGGAACATTCAGCGTAACCGACACTTCAAGCAGTGCGTCAACGCTATCTCGTACAGATACAGGAACATTCAGCGCAACCGACACCTCTAGCCTCGGTGGCTCAACAACCCTGCCCGGTGCCGACACAGGTACGTTCAGCGCTATCGACACGTCTTCTGTTGCTGTATTCTCTAGCAGCGTAGACTCTGGTTCACTATCCGCAATTGAAGTTTCCTCCAACCAGTCAAGCCTAACTAGAACCGACACTGGAACGGTCAGTGCAACAGAGAACAGCGATGACGACTCAGCCCTATCCCGGGCCGATGCAGGAACCCTATCTGCAACTGATGCGTCCAGCCTATTCGTCAATAACGCTTTGGCTGCAACAGACACCGGCACATTCTCAGCAACCGAGACTGCCAGCCTGTTCATCAACAATGCCCTAAACGTCACTGACACTGGAACCTTTAGCGTCACTGACGTTAGCGCCAGCGCAGGCACACTATCGCGTGCAGACACGGGAACACTAAGTGCTACCGAAGTTTCCACAAACCTAAGCACACTGACTGCTTCTGACACAGGCTCACTATCAGGAACCGAATCTGTCACTCAGGCTAACACCATTGGCCTAACAGACACAGGCACCTTCTCAGTAACCGAGGCGGTAGCAGTCAGAGTATCCCGTGACCTAACAGACACAGGAACCTTTAGCGTTGTAGATACAGTGGCCGGTGCATCAACAGGAGTTGCATCTGACACAGGAACAATCTCTGCTACTGATACAGCAAACCTAATCGTTTCCTTCTCCACAACAGATTCAGGAACCCTGTCCTCTACGGACACATCAGGCATTGTGGTATCTGGTGGACTATCAAAGGCTGCCTCTGACACCGGAACCTTCTCGGTCACGGAATCAGCAACCATTCAGACGACTCAATCAATCGCTGTAACGGACACAGGAGCATTTAGTGCCACCGAGGCACGTCAGATCGCTTCCAGTGCCTCTGTGACCGACTCTGGCATTTTCATGGGCATCGAGACCAGCGCCAGCGCACTGTCATCCAGCAGGACAGACGCGGGAACCTTCTCAGCCACGGATGGAGCCACGGTATTCAACGACAGGCCCGGTGCGGACACAGGTACCTTCTCAGTTACAGAAATATCATCTGTCGCTATCTCTGGCGTTGTGTCAAAGAGCGCTAACGATACGGGAACAATCTCCGCTACCGACTCCGTTACTCAGAGGGCTGCATTTGTCCCAACATCTGACACGGGTACGCTTTCTGCCACAGAAGCACTTGCCCTCGCGGGCGCTAGCACGCGCACGGATGCGGGAACCATCTCGGCCACCGATCAGGCAACTACATTCCGTCCAATCGCTGTTGCTGACAGCGGTACATTCTCATCGACAGATACCATCAACAGGGTCATCTTCTATGGAGTAACCGTTAAGGTCTGGACCTCTGGCGGATATGCAGAAGGAGTTATCCACGTATGGGCCGGTGATACCATGGTGGTACCACCAATCCACTACTGGGATGGAAGTGCAATGGAAGACGTAACATGATAGAATATATTCAAACACTTAAGGAGGAAAGAAGTTGCCAGATTTACCTACACTGACCGTTTCTCAGGCTCAGATGGACGTTATTCTTGAAGCATTCAAGGCTATGTACGGAACCACAACCGCTGCCGAGACCGCTACCGCATACAAGCGGGCGCTCGCGGAAATGGTTATCGAAGCCGTAAGATCACACCAAGAAAACCTGATTCAAAAGCAGACGAGGGATGCCGTAACGGCAAAGAATGCAGAAGTGAAAGCGTTCTTCCCAGACCCAAGCACCATTACATGATCTGGTGATATACTTATAACATGGCTGAAATCTATAGAGACAAGACCGGCACCACGCTAACATTCGATGTGGTGGGTGCCACCGTCACAAAGGCAGAGTTCATCAGGGGGAACGATATCGTGTCCACCGTTACAGGCAACCCATCAGTTGTCGTGCCTTACGCCATTACCAAGACGGATGGCCCATTCTGGGTTAAGTGGTTCTTTGCACTAGAGGGTGCAGACCACGTTCGCGTTGAGGAGCACAATGTCGTTACCCCATACTTTACTCAGGCTGAACTAGTGGCTTGGGATGGAGACTTTGGAGCGCTAACGTCAGATCGGGTCAAGTACCTAGAGGGTCTGATCCGCCACATCATCGAAACATACACCAACACACACTTCGGGTTCCGAGAGGGAAGCACAACCGTATTTGGAACCGGTGGACCAGTCATGTACTCATCAGAGCGCATCTTGGGATTCACCGGCTCATCCACGGGCTACTCCATCCTCAATGACGGATATGGAATCGGTCACGGAACGGGCGGTGGCTACATCGAGTCAGCCGTTGTCCCACCTAATGATGGATTCAACACCAGCGAAGTCAATGTGAAGATTCCAATTGAGGAAGAGCGAGCGTTTGGTGGCTACGTCCCAGCCCGCTTCCACAAGGGAATCGCATACCCTATCTCCGGATACTTCGGCTGGGCATCTGTCCCAGAAGCAGTAAAGGCGGCAGCCCTACAGTTGGCAGAAGCCTTCACCTGTGACGAGTCCCTGTGGCGAGAGCGCTACATTAAGTCGGTACGTGCAGCCGATTGGAGGTTCGACTTCTCTGAGGAAGCATTCCGCTCAACGGGTTCTCTCGTTGCGGACCAACTACTAGACCCATATGTCAGGATTGGGTTTGCTGCTGTATGAGATGCATAACCTCAGCACGGTTCAACATGTACGCAGACATTCTGCGTCAGGACCAGTACGGCACCCCGCGCACGCCCGGGTCATATGTGGAGAAGCAGAACCCCATCACATTTGAGATTGAGCGTATCTGGACCTCAGACAGCGATGCTGTGACAGGTGGAATCCAGTTGGAGTCCATGCCAGTAATTGCACGCGGTATCGTAGAGGGTGGAATCAGGGTTGTAGGAACAACTGAGCGATACACGCCCGGTGGACTATTGGAGTCTGCTGACTACGTTCGCCTACAGTTCCCACCAAACTACGGAGTCTCCAAGCGAGACCGTATCACCAATATCCGTTCCAAGAAGGGCGGTGACATTCTGTGGGCGGAAGAGGAGCACGATGGCGCTCCAACAGTCTTTGAGGTACTGGGTGTCACACCTATCTTTGACCCATTCGGCATGCACGTAGAGAATCAGGCTTTGCTACAGCGTGCGGAGGTACAGGTATATGGGCCGTAAGATCAAGCCGGGTCTGTACATCGAGCCAGACTTTAGGGAAGAGTATGCAGCAAACGGGTTCATCCAAGAGATGACCCTACAAATGGAGTCCAGTTACTTCATGAATGATGTAATTGGATTTGCTCACTCCCGCATGGCCGTAGGTTTTGACGAGTACATGACCGTATTGTCTCAGTCCAATGAAGACAGATATCACCACGTTTATGAGCCGGGTATGGTAGGATTTCATGAGGCTCAGTTGTGGGAACACAGACTTTATGGAACCGGTGCACACAGACAGGTTTCGTGGGAATGGCAAATGTCTAGACTGCCAATTCTAAAGCCGGAAGAGCGAGCAAGGAATCCAGATGACCCAATGTCTGAGGTTGACGATGACGTTATTGAGAAGTTGTCAGATGAAGATTACGTCTTCTACATGAGAGCACCAATGATGGAATACGGACTAAGGGCTAACATTGTGCCAAACAGTGCCAAGTTCATCTTCGTTCCAACGTTTGCCACACAATACTTTAGGGATAGAAAGAGTGGAACCAGCAGGGAGACAAACTTCATGATGGTAAAGCACAACATCCCTAACTTCTCATACCGAAACCCACAGGAACCATCTGGGGCCGGTGGAGGAAAGCAGACAGACGGTACAGTTGGTCAGTTCACCGCAGCATGGGTGGGCTACTGGACACAGGGACCAGCAGATGAGGTGTTCAACATGGAGGTTCAGCCTTACGTTGAGTCATCCTTGGGAGAAGCAGAACAGTGGATTGGAAAGGCTGCCCGACAGGTAAAGGGCGGGAAGAGCAGGGGTATGGCCGCTACCTTTGCCACATTTGCAGACCACAAGAAGGCAATGGAAACAGGCAGGAACTTGGCAATCGCATTTACCAAGGGTAAGTCAAGATCATACCGTCAGGCATCGAAGCACGTTGACAAGTACGGATACTTTGGAGGAGAAGAGGGATACTAATGGCTACTACGCTATGGAACTATACAGGAACGCACGTCGTGATTCAATATCTTTGGCATCACGTCAGGACAGAACTAGGCTGGAACGCTGATAACTACGGTGGACTAGTGCCTATTGTTTCGCCTGCTCAGGAGCCGGAAGTAAACTCCTTCTCCGGACCATTTGCTGTGTACTCATACTCGATCCAGCCCACCGCAATGTGGATCATGGACCGCGATATGGTGGGCATTTCCGTCTTCTCGCAAAAGCCAAGTGACGTTACTCAATTCGTCAACTTGGCTAAGGCAAAGTTGGAAAGGCAGGATGAAACGGCCCGGGATATCAATGAGTTTGTTTCAAACCTGACAGACCCAGACCTAGCAGACCTAAAGAACTTTGAGATAAAGACCGTTTCCATGCGGTCTGCAAACGGCCCACAGCCACCAGTCCAAGAGGGCGGAAGATACGACGGAGCCGTTGTATTCGCGGTGGACTATGTTATGTTCGATGAAAACGGAGAAAGCCCTCGTCAGTGATTTGGCATTGATACACTAATCATTGTATGATTGAACCATCGAGGAAGACTGCCTAGCCAGCAGCAAACAAATTTCGCAGGAGGTGAAAAATAAACATGGCGTACAAAACAAGAAACATTATCATTGGTGCAGCAGCACTATACGTGTCCGTAAAGGACTCAACGTCTTCAACGTTCTACGGAGCGAACGGAAACGTATCTGTAGCACTGCCTACACTAACGAACAACGTAACGTCCACTCTAGCACTGGAAGCAGATACCGCCAACTGGCGTCACCTTGGGTTCACATCTGATGGTGTCGAATTCTCATATGAGCCTGACTTCGGTGAGGTTGAAGTTGACCAGTTGCTTGACGCTGCGAAGATGTTCAAGCAGGGCCAGACCGCTTCTGTCAACACGACACTAGCCGAGGCAACTCTTGAAAACCTAATCGTTGCATGGGGACAGGCAGCATCCACACTGGGTGCTGATGCTGGCTCCGAGCAGGAGTTGGGAATTGCTTCTGGCGCATTGCTAGACGAGCCAGTTGAGCGTTCATTGGTATTCGTTGGTCCAGCACCGCGATCAGCATTGAACAAGCGACGTGAGCGTCTATACCACGTTCGACGTGCTCTTAACGTTGAGGCATCTTCATTCAGTCTTGCAAAGACCGATGCTACCACCATCCCAGTTTCCCTAAGAGTCCTACCGGACCCTTACTACTCTGGAAAGGAATACGGTATCATCCGAGACCGTAACATTGAAGCCTGACAATCAGTCTTCCCGAGAAGGCCCGGTGTTTACACCGGGCCTCTCTCATGCCACTTTGCCGTTTCACCTTCCTCTGATATACTTATGATACAACCAACAGGAGGAAAGAATGGCATCAACCGTATACACCGTAGAGGACATTACTCTACAGGATGGAACAGAAGTTTCGCTTAAGAGACTCAACATCACCAACCAGCGTAAGTTCATGAAGATGTTCAACGACATGGAGCCGCCAGTCAGTCAGGACGAAGCATATGACCAGATGACGGACCTTGCTCAGATTTGTCTTCGTGGAGTTCTAAAGAACACCAAACTAGAAGAAAAAGCAGAAGACAGGGAGTGGATGGAAGACGCTCTAGACGAGCCAACCATCTACAAGATCATTGAAGTTTGTGCAGGAATGAAGTTGAATGACCCAAATCTTCTAGCCGCCGCAGCGGCGGCGATGGCCCAGCAGGAAATGGATGGGACGAACTGAACCTAGCCGAACTAGAGGCAGAGGCGTTTCTTCTAGGTCATTGGAAGAATTTCGAAGACCTAGAAGATTCACTCACAATGGAACAGTTGAATGCCGTGCTGGAAGCAGCACGGGAGAAGGAATGGGAACACAAGAAGTTCCTCGCAGCAATCAAGGGAATTGACCTTGATCAGGGCGCGGAGAAGGTAGACAAGGTTCAAGAAATTAAGGACCGCATCGCAGCAGAGCAGTCAGGGCTTTCACCCGACGAGTACGAGTGGAAGCAAGCCGGTCTGGGCTTTGAGCCAGACGAAGAGGAATGATAACAAATTACTAATCAGATCAACCTAAGGTTTAACGGAACAGCCAACTTCGGTGGCGTACAGTCCGAGATAGCGGCCCTACAGAAGCAGTTTGCAGCAATGCAAGCACAGGCTCTTAAGGCCGCTACTGGTAGTCGGGCTGCCTTCGACAAGACCGGGCGTGCTCTTGAAGACCTTAGGTCTGGTTATCTAAACAACATCAAGGCATCGTCAGCATATGACGTTCGCCAGATGCAGAACGTTTCTCAGACGGAAGCCTACACCAAGCGTCTAAAGGACCAAAAGGTCCACCTCGGTGAGGCAATCGCCAACCGCAAGTTGATGAACTCTGTTATCAAGGAGCAGATTTCCCTACAGCGTGCACAGGCTGTTTCATGGCGCAAGGACGGCCAAGGACGAATTCAGTCTGACCTGATCATCCCGCGTGACGACGTAAAGGGCCTAGAGGCTCAGCGCATGCGTCTGGGAGCCTACAACGGTATGCTCCGCTCTGTTGCAGACCAGACAGTTAAGTGGGGTAAGAACACACAGTGGGCCGGTCGTCAGTTGATGGTCGGTTTCACCATTCCTCTTGGTATCGCTGCCGCAGCCGCAGGCAAGTTGGCTTACGATATGGACAAGTCCCTAACCGCCATCACCAAGGTTTACGGTGACGCCACATCTGAGTTCCAAGACTCCACCGAGCAGATTCGCACATCTGCCATGCAGACCGCCAAGAACATGGCCGCTATGTACGGTCAGTCCGCTAAGGACACATTGGAGATTGAGGCACAACTAGCCGCAGCCGGTAAGACAGGCGCGGAGTTGCAGCAGGCTACAGCCGCAGCAACCAAGGCCAGAATGCTTAACGAAATTGACCTACAGACTGCTATTCAGGCTACCATCTCCATGCAGACTGTTTACGGTTACACCGCAGAGGAGGTCGGTGACTCATGGAACTACATTAACGCCATGGCTAACCAGACCACACTAAGCGCAGAAGACTTCGCTGTCGCTATTCCAAAGGTTTCTGGTTTGCTACAGGAGTTGGGTGCTGACCTAAAGGACGTTGGTCTATTGATGACCGCATTCTCGGCCGGTGGAGTTCAGGCTGCCGAAGGTGCTAACGCCCTAAAGACAATTGCCTTCCGAGCAGTTGCACCATACCAGCGCGGTATGGATACGTTCTTTGCCAAGACTGACGTTCACCTAGAGAACCTAGTATCTCAGGCCGGTGGAGAACTAATGCCTTTGCTTAACCTCATGATCAAGGAAATGGAAGACCTAGACGCCGTATCCAAGACTCAGGTCTTCAAGGACGTATTCGGTATTCACCAAGGTAACAAGGCGCTTGTTGTTCTAGAGCAGTTGGCATCCAAGTCCGGTCAGGTCGCAAATGCCCTAGCCGTTAACGACAACTCAATTGCTGAGAACGCACTCATCGCCAACCAAGAACTTGCACGCATGAACGAGCAGCCATACAAGAAGATCGAAAAGGCTATCGAGGGAATCAAGATCGAGATGCAGGGACTAGGACAGGCTGTCCTACCTGCTGTCGCATGGATTCTAGAATCAGTTCAGGCAATGTTGAAGTGGACTAACGGACTTGACCACTGGAAGAAGGTCGTTATTCTGGTACTGGCTGGACTTATCGCCATCGCCGGTCCAATCACAATGATCGCCGGTTTGATGGGTAACTTGATCGGTAACGTCGGCAAGTTGCTAACAGCCTTTGGTGCACTGATCACCAGATTCAAGTTTACAGACGCCGCAGAGCGTGCACAGATTCTCGTTGGCAAGCAGGCCAACTCCATGTGGGACCAGCAGACCAGCGCGGTGGCAAGACTAACCGAGCAGTTGATGCTTTTGAACGTACAGTTTGCAAAGACTACAGCGCTTACTGGACAGGCAGCAGGCAGGAAGAAGCACATCCTTGACCCAGCCCTAGGTGCAGCAGCCCCTCGATACACCACAACTCAGACCAAGAATGGCCGAACACAGTACCGTGAACTACGACAGGACGGTAGCGGAAAGACCATGCCGGGTGTCATTGGCCCTGCCCGTGTTGCCCAACTAGATAAGGAAATGCGTGCTGAGCGAGCACTGAACCGTCAGCAGATTCTACAAGAGCGTAAGAAGGAAGCATGGCGTCGTGACGAATTGAAGAAGCGCGACAAGATCGCTGCCGCATCTCGTGCAGAGGCAAAGGCTGCCGCACAGGCCGCTGCATCTCGACGTAGCAAGGTCGTCGGAGCAGCCGGTGGAGTAGCCGGTGCAGGTATGATTGTCGGAATGATGACAGACAACGCCGTAGCACAGAGAATGGCTAACCTAGCATTCGTTGCCGGAAGCCTTGTCGCAATCTTCCCTAAGATCGGTGAAGCAGCAATTGGAGCATTCTCCAAGGTCGGAAACGGAATTACAGGCGTTACTCAGAAGATGGGTAAGGTCGGATCAATGGCAACCAGCGCAGTGTCAGCCGTTGGAGGAATGCTTAAGAGCGCAGCAATTCCACTAACAGTAGCAGCAGCAGCCATCGCTATCTTCTGGCAGAGAGCCCACGCAGACGCACAGCGAGCAGCCGAAGACCTTAAGGTTATTGGCAAGTCCGCTGAGATGTGGGCAACCGCACTTGGATACAACAACCAGACACCGGGCGAACTGGCTGCCAAGAATGCTCCAAAGGGCAGCGAGGAACTAACACAGGGCCTTGCAGACAGCATCAAGAAGAGCAACCCAGACTACGCTAAGGCGCTTTCAAACTTCCCAGCGAAGAACGTTGGTGAGAAGTGGGGTCTTGCTATCAGCGAGGGAATCAAGGTACGCCTAAATGGTGGAACCGCTGAGGCCGCTCGTCAGGCTACACTTACTGCAATGAACCTAATGGGTCAAATTGTATCAGACGCAGACCTAACGGCTCACATTGACATTGACCTCGACAACCCTGAGGACTTGATTAAGAACACCATGGAGTCTGTCAAGTCCGCTGCGAAGCAAGCATTTGATGATAAGGGTGCCGGGTGGGACCGATGGTACCGCGAGCACATCTTCAACGAGTCTGACCTAACCGTCAAGGGTGAGGAAGCAGCAAACCAGTCCGCAGATGCATTCTGGGCAGCCTACCGCCTCGCTGACGAAAAGGGCCGCAGAGAAATGCTTAAGGAACTGTCCAACTTCCTTGAAGGCGATCTAAAGGGAACATGGGAAAGGACCATGAAGGACAAGATGGACTTTCAGTCATTCCTATCCATGATGGGTCCATCCGCCAGCGTCGAGGAAAAGGGCAACCGATCACTTTACGGATTCAGTCAGGGTGAAATGGAGAACATGGGTCGAAGCATTGACCTCATGGACAAGTACAGCAAGTCTATCCTAGAAAACGCCGGTGTTGGTTCTAAGTGGAAGTCCGGAATGGACATGCACTCTGTACTAGCAGCACTGATTCCAACAATCGGCTCCACCGCTGATGAAGTCGAGAACTTGACAAAGCAGCAGAAGAAGGCTGCCGAAGCCGCTGACACCTTGGCAAGCACACTGGGCGAACTGGGTATTGAAATGGATGCCGAGAAGGTCATCGAGGAGTACAAGGGTGTTATCACCGCTGTACAGTCCGACATGGCAGAAGCCGCAATGGACTCCCTAGACCGCGAGCAGCAGGCAGCCATGGACCGCCTAGACCGCAACGGAGATGCCCTGATGGACTCCTTCGAAGCACGCGCCGACGCACTTTCTGACAAGTACGATGCCAAGGAAGACAAGTTGGAGAAGCGCCAAGAGAAGCGCAAGAAGGGCATTGAGGATTACTACGACGCACGTATCAAGAAGGTCGATCAGGCAATCAAGGCCGAGCAGGATGCTGAGGCCGAGCGTCAGCGTATCTTCGAAAAGGAGAAGCAGCGCCTTTCACGACTATCTGAGATGTACAACAAGAACGTTGACCTCAATGCTGCAATTTCGACCGGTAACTTCGATGAGGCTGCAAAGATTGCCAACGACATGGCATCCACAACACAAACGTGGTCTGCCGAAGACTCCTCTCAGCGTTCCGCCGACTCTTCTGAAAAGAGAATCACCGCGCTTGAAGGACAGCGCACGACACTTGAACTTGCACGCGATGCTAAGTTGGATGCCCTAAAGGCAACTGAGGAAGCAGAAGACAAGGCCCTAGAAGCAGCAAAGGAGCGTGACGAGAAGAGACTAGAGTCTTCCAAGAAGGCTTCTCAGAAGATGCTCGACAACCGCAAGAAGAACCTTGCATTGGAGCAGGAGGCTGTAAAGCGTAACTTCCAGCAGGAACTAGACGCCCTAAACCAGTTCATCCCAACCACACACGCCGAACTCGTTGAGCACGGTGCGAAGGTTGACGCCCTGTACCGCAAGTACGGTGGCACTCTAAAGGCTTATGGAAACTCATGGGGTAAGTACATCAACGACCAGTGGGTTATTCACCAGAAGGCTTCTGCTAACCGCATCAAGTCTGAAATCGCTTGGTCCTCAATCGGTTCAACCATTAGCGAGCAGTTGCTAAAGGGCGG
>Ga0157292_10000053_pt1 | contig 12748 bp, 15 predicted proteins | sample NitcycUS179409R1_FD_108401 | JGI IMG/M metagenome (GOLD analysis project Ga0157292, IMG submission 108401) | Soil microbial communities from Arlington Agricultural Research Station in Wisconsin, USA - Nitrogen cycling UWRJ-S179-409R-1 | ecosystem: Environmental > Terrestrial > Soil >... | reverse complement strand
GAACGGCATGCTGGCCGGGTACGTGTATGTCGACTTCGACACGGCCAAGATTGACATCGGGCATTACGTGCAGGAAGCGAAGCTCGCGGTCGCGAAGAAGGTGACTGTTCCGGCTGGCTATCTTATGACCTGGAGCGGGCAGTACGAGAGCATGCTGCGCGTAAAAGAGCGGCTCAAGTTGATCTTACCGCTCACGCTCGTGTTGATCTTCGCTCTTTTGTTCATGAACACGAAGTCCACGTTCAAGGCCAGTGTGGTGATGCTCGCTGTGCCATTTTCGGCGGTAGGCGCGATGTGGTTCTTGTGGTTCCTCGACTACAATATGTCGATTGCGGTCTGGGTCGGGTTGATTGCGTTGATGGGGCTCGACGCCGAAACGGGCGTGTTCATGCTGCTTTTCTTGGACCTATCGTACGACGAGTTCAAAAAGGAGGGGCGACTCAACACGCAGCAGGATCTCCTGGAGGCGGTCGTGCATGGTGCTGTCAAGCGTGTTCGCCCGAAAGCCATGACGGTCTTTTCCGCAATGCTCGGGCTCTTGCCGATCATGTGGTCGACTGGCACTGGCGCCGACCTGATGAAGCGAATTGCCGCGCCAATGGTCGGCGGACTCGTCACTAGCTTCATCATGGAGCTGCTCGTCTATCCACCGATCTATTTTCTTTGGCGGAAGCGTCAGTTGGAGGCGGCCACCAGAACGCCGAGCCTGGTGCCACCTGTGGAAGCGGCCGTGCAATGACGCGTGGCGACTCATGCGGCGATGAAGCCGACGTGCCCTCGAATCCCAGCGGAACGAACGCTCAAGTGGGAATGCGCACCGAGCGCGGAAATCGAGTTGACGGGGTGCGCGACACAGCGCGATTCTGCTGCGGGCGCTGCTCTGCGCGCCGAACCAATTGAAGGAGACTACCCGATGAAGCTATCCAGTTCACTAATGACGGCGGCAATCACCGGCATCCTGGGAGGCGCGGCCGCTTGCAGCGGTTCGACGACGCCCGCAAGTTACCCGGGGACGCCCGCCGCAACGCCGTCGTCAGATGCGGCCCCCAAGGCGACGGCGAGCGACTCCGCGATGCCGATGGGCAGTTTAGCAGCCGACGGCGCTAAGCACGATTGCAAGGGCAAGAACGAGTGCAAGGGACAAGGTGGCTGCCAGACAGACAAGCACGCTTGCAAGGGCAAGAACGAGTGCAAGGGGCAAGGTGGCTGCAAGATGTGATCCGTCGGGCGCTGCGAAACGCCCTAGCTGTTCTCTGCCACGCTAATTGGCGCATCCATGAACTCTTGGATCTGCTCCTTGCTCGGCAGCTCGAGTTGATACTAGGTGCGGAAAACCGCCGGGGAGCTGTACGCGGGCGCCGAGAATGTGCGGCTGATCGCCGCAGCGCCTTGGGCGACAGGGCGGGGGAGCTGCCCGCCACCGCCGGGCCCGAAGCGCTGCGGCAGGTGCCCGCCATCGTGAAGGCGCACTCGGCAGGCGTGCTGGCGAGCATGGCCGGGCTTGCGAGCAAGGCGGAGCGGCTCGAGTGCATCGCGGATATTCGCGATGCTTGTGAACCGGCGCTGAGCGACCATGACGAGGGCTAGAACCTGCGAGGGGGGCTGCGAATTGGCGATGGGTCGAGTAGATCGAATCCTATTCGGCTGTTCGTAGCCCAGACATAGTTACTTGAACGAGCCGTCGCACAGCAGCCTTGGAGCTTAGGCCACTTGCTGCAGCGAGCGCATGCAGGCAGTAGCTCGCGAGCTCGGCCGGTGCGACGTCGTCGCGCACCGCGCCCACATTGGCGGCAGCCACTATCAGGTCTCGAATCATCGTGCCAAGGTGCTCTTGCGCTCGAGCGACGTGATCTCCTCGGTGTAAGAGCGCTGCGAGGTCGGTCCCGTGCCGTTCGTGGGAAATGAACGCGAAGGCCAAGAGCACGGCCTCGAGCCGTTCGACGGCATCGCCCGCTTGGTCACGCACTTCGATCAGCTGCTCGAGATGGGCGCTCACGTGACGCTCGTGCCACGCCACGAGGATCGATTCGACGTCTGAAAAATACTTGTACAACGTCGCGCGCCCGATGCCGGTTTGCTCGGCGATTTGCGACATGGTGACCGATTGCAGACCGCGCTCACCGACTAGGGCGGCTGTGCTGGCGAGGATTGCCTCGCGCACCTCGCGCCGGTGGGCATCAATCGTCTCGTTCCACAGCTTCGGCATCGATGCATTGTACGTGACCCGTGTGGATGCGGGCCCAATTGGCGCCGGTAGAGACATAGTGTGCTTGACGCAGACAGTATGTATCGTAAACTGGGGTGCGCTGAAGAAACAACGGGAAATTGGAGAGCCTCATGACGCAATCAACCCGCAAAGTCGGCACTGCCTCCGGCCGGGGACCCGGCCTTCCACCGCACCCAGACACCGGCACGCCCCGCTGGGTGATCGTATTCGGGTTGATCGCGGCGGCGTTGTTGGTCGTGTTTTTGACGGTCCACCTCGCTGGCGGTGGCCTGCATCATCACGGCGCGAACCAGTCGCGGGCATCAACCTCTCACTCGCCTGGTCGACCCTGATGATGACGCCTGGGCTGCGGAAGTTCACGCTCACCGCGCACGTGACCACCTCGGTCGGATGGCTTGGCGCAGTTGCCGCATTTCTCGTACTCGCTGCTGCCGGCTTGGCCAGCACCGATGCTCAGCTCGTGCGTGCCGCCTACCTGATGATGGATTTGCTCGGCTGGTTTCTGATAATGCCGCTCAGCCTGGGCTCGCTGCTATCCGGTTTGGTGCAAGGCGTCGGGACGCGTTGGGGGCTGTTCCAACACTATTGGGTGCTCATCAAGCTTTTGATGACCGCGCTAGCCACGCTGGTCTTGTTGCTCCACATGGAGCCCATCAGCAGTTTATCTCGTTTGGCGAGAGAAACGCTCTTCACGCCGCTCGAATTCCACGCACTTCGGGTCCAAGTCGCGGTCGACGCGGGCGCCGCGCTGCTGGTGTTGTTGGTGGCTACTGTGATGTCGGTTTATAAGCCGCGAGGCCTGACGCGATACCGTCGTAGGCGTCAGGAGAGGGAAACGGCCTTACAGTCCGACTAGGCGCGGTCCTGCAGGCTTTCACGTTCGGTGTTCCGTTACGGACAGCTGTCCTGGCACAAGAAGCCGAGGTCATCGACCCAGAGATCAAGCGATTCGCTGCGTCCGCCGACCACGAAGAAGTCGATGCTGCTCACTGACTTGCGGTCCAGGCTAACGTCGTCGAAGCGCACGACGAATTGCGTCCAAGCTTCTGAGATCGATACGACTTTCTTGTGTACAGAAGCCGCCGAGTCGATGTTGGAGACTTGGCCATTGGCTCCGAACGCGACGGTTAGCGTGCCAGCGGGGCCATCCGTGCGCGCCCAGAAGCTAACCCCCGCGTAAGAGCTGAGGTCAGCGGTGCCTTGTGGGTGGTTCAGCTGGGCCCACAGGTATCGCTGCTGTCCTCACTCGACGCCTCCGATTCGGAGGTTATCACCATCCCCTGGTCGACGCCGTTCGCACTTTGGCGAGAGCCCGCAATCGCAGCGGCCACGCCAGGTCCGAGCGCGCTCGCCCCGCCAGCGTGCCCGCTTGGTCGAGCTCGTCGCTGGCGTCCCGGGGTACCGCCAAGCCCCGCTCGGCTCAAACCGCCGCGCGCTTCAACCTGAGCGCGTTCGTGATCACCGACACCGAGCTCAAGCTCATCGCTGCTGCCGCAATCATTGGGCTGAGCAGCCAACCGAACACAGGGTAGAGCACGCCCGCGGCCAGCGGGACGCCGAGTGAGTTGTAGATGAATGCGAAGAACAGATTCTGCTTGATGTTCGCGAGCGTGAGGCGGCTGATGGTGCGTGCCCTGACGATGCCGCGCAGATCTCCTTTTACCAGCGTTACCCCAGCACTCTCTATCGCGACGTCGGTGCCGGTTCCCATGGCGATTCCGACTTCGGCCTGGGCCAAGGCGGGAGCATCGTTGATGCCGTCGCCGGCCATGGCAACGATGCGTCCTTCCTTCTGGAGTCGCTTGATGGCGTCTGCTTTTTGATCAGGGAGAACGTCCGCGACAACTTCGTCGATCCCCAGACGTTTTGCGACGGCGTCGGCCGTCGCGCGCGTGTCACCTGTCAGCATCACGATGCGCAGTCCTTCGCCATGGAGCAACCGGATTGCCTCGGGCGTACTCTCCTTGATCGGGTCGGCAATCGCCAAAATGCCCGCGGCTTTGCCGTCGACGGCGACAAAGATCACCGTTTGCCCATCCTTCCTTAGCTCGTCTGCTTGGTCTGCGAGCGCGCCCGGAGCTGCCCCGATCGAATCGAGCAGCGCACGGTTTCCGACCGCGATTCGTCGCTCGTCGACGATGCCCCGAACCCCTTGGCCGGTCGTGGAATCGAAGGCAGTCACAGCCGAGAGCTCGAGCCCGCGGTCTTTTGCCGCGGCCATGATGGCCGCGCCCAGCGGGTGCTCGCTTTGGCGCTCGATGCTCGCAGTCCAGCGAAGGAGCGCCGCTTCATCCACGCCCGGTGCGGCGATGAGTTTCGTTAGCTTCGGCTTGCCTTCGGTGAGTGTCCCCGTTTTGTCGACTACGAGCGTGTCGACCTTGCGCAATACTTCGATCGCTTCCGCGTTCTTGAACAGGACCCCCACCGAGGCGCCTTTGCCTGTCGCGACCATGATCGACATGGGCGTGGCAAGACCGAGCGCGCACGGGCATGCGATGATGAGTACCGCCACCGCGTTGACGAGGGCGTGCGCCAAGCGCGGCTCTGGACCGACGAGGGACCAAACAGCAAAGGTAACGATCGCGATGCCGATCACGATCGGCACGAAATAGGCTGCGACGACGTCGGCGAGCTTCTGGATGGGCGCTCGGCTGCGCTGAGCTTCTGAGACCATGCCGACGATTCGGGCGAGCAGCGTTTCCGAGCCGACTTTCTCAGCCCGCATCACCAAGCTGCCGGTTCCATTGACTGTCGCGCCGATGAGTCGGTCGTCTGCTTTTTTCGCAACGGCGAGTGGTTCACCCGTCACCATCGACTCGTCGACGTTGCTCGTGCCCTCCAGAACGACGCCATCGACCGGTACTTTTTCACCAGGACGAATCCGCAATCGGTCGCCGACTTGAACCGTGTCGAGTGGCACGTCAGTTTCCGCGCCGTCGGCATCGATGCGCCGAGCACTTTTCGGAGCGAGTCCGAGCAGCGCTCGGATCGCAGCGCCGGTCTGCCCACGAGCCCGCAGCTCGAGTACCTGGCCGAGCAAGATCAGCGCGACGATCACGGCCGCTGCCTCGAAGTAGAGTCCAATCTCGCCGTGTTCGGTGCGAAATGACGCAGGAAATAGCCCCGGGGCCAAGACTGCGACGACGCTGAAAATGTAGGCCGTGCTCACGCCCAGGCCGATGAGCGTAAACATGTTCAAGCTTCGATTCTTGACCGATAGCAGTGCACGTTCGAGAAATGGAAAGCCCGCCCACAGGCAAACCGGAGTCGCGAGGGCTAACTCGAGAAAGCCCCGGAGCCCGTTTGGTAGCAGCTCGGACAGCCGATGGCCGAGCAACATGTCACCCATGGTGAGCACGAGCAGCGGGATGCTCAACGCAACAGCCACATAGAACCGACGCGACATGTCGCGCAGCTCGGGATTAGCAGTGTCTACTGTGGCGACGCGAGGCTCGAGCGCCATGCCGCAGAGCGGGCAGCTTCCGGGCTCCGTGCGCACAATTTCTGGGTGCATCGGACACACCCATTCCGTGCGCGTTGCTAGAACCGGGTGTTCCGGTTCGAGTGCCATCCCGCACTTCGGGCACGCGCCGGGCTTCGATTCACGAACCTCCGGATCCATCGGACAGACGTAGACCTGTCCGGGCGATGGTTTGACGACGGGCGGCGCTGCGGCGGCTGGCGGGGGAGTTGTTGCCGTCTTGGTTCCCAGATACTTTGCGGGATCCGAGCTGAATCGCTCTCGGCACTTCGGCCCGCAAAAGTAGTAAGTGCTGCCATCGTGAGCCGCGGTGCCGCCGCGCGGATGCTCGGTGTTCACGGTCATTCCGCAGACTGGATCCTTAGCGGTGTTGGTCGCGGGCGCGGAGCCGTGATGATGATGATCGTGGTTTTCCATCGCTACCTCGAGCTGAATCAATTGTTGCAAAAACCGTGTGCTGGCTCGCGCGCTTCGGCGGCTAGGAACAACATCCGGCGGATGCCTGGTCGTCAAGAAAGTGGCTCGGATGCGCGACGAATTTCCGGTGGCAACCCGCACAGCAGAACCAAAATGTCGCGCCCTCGTACTCGAAGCGAAGGGCCGCGGGCGGTTCGAGTCCCACGGTCATTCCGCACACGGGATCGAGCCTTGAGGTCGCAAGTTCTGGGACCGGGTGCGGGTCCGGGGCGGCTTCCGTTGCGGCATCTGTCGGCACCGCTCCACAACAGCAACCCCGATTCGTCTTCGTTGTTTGGCTCATAACCTTGCTGACGCACTGATCTGCGCGGCATTACAGGTTGCTAGCGATTTTCTTCAGATTCATCCGCAACGGAATTGCATGTGCAGTCGAGGCACCCGGCGCGGGCGCAGGACCCGCAGGAATGCGTGACTTGCTTTCGGAGTGCCTCCCGGGCTCTGAAGATGCGTACCCCTGCGGCGCCCGGGGAGATGCCAGCCTCCGCGGCGTATTCTTTGACCGCGACGCCGTCCACCTCGACGCGTTGCAACGCTTCGGCATACTCGGGCCGCAGGCTGGTGGCCAGCTTCCCGACGCAGCGGCAAACCGCTGCGTGCGTCTCCGCGCTGGATTCGGGAGCAGAAGCGAGCTCGGCCTCGAAAGCCTGCAATGCCTTGAGTCTCGTTCCCCCGCGCCGCCGTTGGTCGATCACGGCATTTCGAAGCGTTCGATAAAACCACGCGACGGCGGATTCGTCGCTACGAAGCTCGTGCACATGGCCGAGGCCACGTTCGAGCGCGTCTTGCAGAATGTCTTCTGCAGTTGCCCGGTCGCCGACCTTTCTTTCTAGAAATCCCAGAAAAGCAGCCTGGTTTTGCAGGAGCGCGCGAACCGCAGTCGGGCTCGGCAGAGCCGCGCCCCCAGCAGTCAAGTCGTCCGTCGACATTCGTTACCTATTGGTCCGTATGGAGGTGGAAGCAAGGTCAATGGGCGCTCCCCATTCCGCTGCCTGGCTCGAGCGGCATGGCAGCGCCCGCATCACCGAGTGGCGAACGAGGCAGGCGCCCCGCGACGAGCTGGTCGACTTCAGCGCGCAACGTCCAATACTCGCGGAGCAGATCGACGTAGCCGGCTGCGGCCGAGATTTGATCGCGCTTAGCTTGCAGAAGTTGAAACACGCCGACGCTCATCGCGTTGTACTCGAGTTGCGTGTTGTCGACGATTTGCTGCCGTAGCGGCAATAGCACGGTCTTATAGTAGACAGCGCTTTCAGCGGCTGCACGCAAACGGGCAACGGTGCCACGGGCGGTCGCGCGCACGCGAACCGCCGTTTCGGTGTAGAGCTTCCGCGCTCGACGCATCTCCGCGAGCGCTCTGCCCGTTTCTCCTTGCCCCTGGTAAAAAAGTGGCAGATCGAGCGCTGCCGCTGGACCGATGCTCCAGTCGCTCTCCTGCCGCTCCGCCGAGACGCCTGCTCGCAGGTCCGGTGCCCAGCCTCGCCATTTCGAAAGATTCGCTAGCTTGCCCTCTGCCTCGTAGCGGTGGCGAAGGACTTCGAGGTCCAGGCTGCTTTGAAGCGCTTGCCCTTCCAGCGTCGAAAGCGTCGGGTCCGCGTCCACGGCATCGGCCAAGCGAGGCTGAACGGTCCAAGTCGTCCCGGCGCCCCAAAGCCCCATCCGAGCGCTCAGCTCTTCGCGTGTCGCCGCAAGCTTCGATTCTGCCTGACTGAAGTTGATTTTCGACTCTTCGTACAGAGCCCGCTCGTTTTCGAGACTCAAATCGCTGGTGTTGCCTGCTGCGTGCAAGCGCTTGGCCATCTCGAACGAGGTCCCGAGCGCGTCGAGCACGCTCTTTCTGAGCTCGAACTGCTGCAGCGCTGCCTGATATGCGTAAAACGCCACGCGCACGTCCAGGGCGAGGTCCAATACGCTGCCGGCAACGCGGGCTCTTGCCGCGTCCATCCGAGCGTTGGACACGCCTTTTCGCATCGGCAAAAATAGCAATTCCGTCAAACTCAGCGTGGCGAACAGGTCGATGTCCGGCGTGGTCTTGCGCGAGAAGCGGAGCGCCGCCTCGATCGACGGGTTCGGGATCCGAAGTGCCTGCATCAGGGCGGCACGGGCAACGCCGAGCTCTTCGAATGCCCCTTGGAGCCCTTGGTTGTTCAAGAGCGCGACTTGAACCGCCGCGTTGGCGTCCAGTGGGCGAGCGAGTAGCTCACGGGTTTCCTTTTGCGTCACGGATGCGGAATCGTGCGCATCCCAGCGCACGTCGCGATGGATACGCGCGGCCGTCGTGTTGCGCACATCCTGGTAGCCGGCGTCTTCGGATACACAGGCGGACATCGACCACCCGATCCCAAGCACTGCCAGCCAATTCCAACGCCTCACTTCGCACCTCCGTCGACCGCGTCGACCGCCTTTGGTACCAGCTTCATGCCACAAATGGGGCATTTGCCCGGCTTCGGGAGGTCAACTTCCGGGTGCATGGTGCACGTCCAGTGGGCTGCTTTTTCTGGCGCGGCGGTGGCTTCATGCTTGCTCGCTTCGTCCATCTTCGCCGCCGGCAGCCCATGCTGGTGAGTGGTGTGCTCGTCAGGCATGGGCGGAGCCGCGGGCTGTGCGTCCGAGCTCGAGCTCAGACGCGTCAGTGCTGGCAATGGCGCCGTCGCGGCCTGCGGATTCGCCGCGTCATTTCGGCCGACCGCAAGCTCAGTATTCGTGCACGCCGAAAGCAACCCCAGCCCAATAACGGCAAAAATGGGCGAGTGTTTGGCAATCGAATTGAAGCAGCCCATCAGATCTTCACTCCATCGCGAGCGAGTTCCGCTGCCTGTGCCAGATCCGCAACGCTGCCCGCTGGGTACTGATACCAACCCGGGTCGTCGTAGCTTTCGAGCGTTTCCCGTACTTTGAGGATCGTGAACATCCCGCCCATGGTGATTACGTCGAAGGGCCCGTCCCCGCCGACCATGGGGATGCTGTTCTTGGGGACCGGCATGCCCATGCCTGCCATGTCGCCCATGCCGGTTTCGCCCATCGACATGTAGCCTGGCAAAAGTGTCCGCGCGCGCTTGGCGATGCCGCTGGTGTCCACGCCGATCATGTTCGGGATGTTGTGCCCCATTTGATTCATCACGTGGTGAGTCATGTGGCAATGCATTGCCCAGTCGCCCGGGGCGTCGGCGATGAATTCGACGTCGCGGGTGCTTCCCGTTGGGACGAGAACTGTCGTTTCAGGCCACTGCGCTGAGAGCGGTAGGGGTCCACCGTCAGTCGCAACGACCTTGAAATGGTGCCCGTGCAAGTGAATCGGATGATGGTCCATGGCGCTCAAGTTGCCGAATCGGATGCGCACGCGATCACCCTTCTTGCACACGAGCGGTGCTGTGCCGGGAAACACACGCGCATTCATAGTGAGCAGGTTGAAGTCCGTCATCTCGTTCGGATCGGGGCGCGAGGTGCCGGGCTTGATGCGCCACTCACTGAGCATGATGGCAAAGTCTCGGTCGACTTTGTATTCTGGGCTGCGGTTCCGTGGGTGCACGACGATCAGGCCGAGCATGCCCAAGGCCATCTGCGTCATCTCGTCGTGATGCGCGTGGTACATCAGCGTGCCGTGTTGGCGGAAGGTCCACTCGTATTTGAACGTTTTCCCGGGCGGAATTGGCTTTTGATTCAGACCACCAACGCCGTCCATGCCGTTCGGCAAGTAGACGCCGTGCCAGTGCACCGTTGTTGACGCAGGCAATTTGTTGGTGACGTAAACGCGAACGCGATCACCTTCCACCGCTTCAATCGTCGGCCCGTGCACGCTGCCGTTGTAGCCCCAGCAATGCCCACTGATGCCCGGCGCAAACTCGTGCAGCACTTCCTCGGCAATCAGATGAAACACTTTTACGCCGTCGACGATCTTCCACGGCAACGCGACGCCGTTGGGCGTGATGACCGGTGTGTAGTCTCGCCCGGGCTGACCGGGCGGCATTGCGCCCCTATCGGGGCCGCCCGAGTATGAACGTTCCCAGCCCAAGGCGCCTGCTCCCTGCGAGGCCGCGGCAGAGTTGGTCTTGGTTAAGGCAGCGGAGGCGCCCGCGATGGCGGCCCCAGTCAGAATCATCTCGCGTCTCGTCACCATTGGTTAGTCCTCGTCGCCGACCCGCTCGGGCAATGAAATCACTTAGGCCGTCGGGCGCGCCCCATCGGCGACGCGCGTCCCCATCTGCGTGCGTAAAAGCCGTCTTTGCGGCTTCACTTCGCCGTCCTCGCACGAAGCTGTCCCGATGCGCGCACGACCGACCCCTGGGGGTTCGGTGTCTGCGCGCAGGCGGGCGGCGCAATTCAACTCAAGAGAGCGCAGTGCATGACGAACAGCGGCGGTCCGATCGCCAGCGGCGCCTGTGTGGACTCCGTGCAAGACGTGCCCGTGTCTGGTTGCGGAGTGATGTCGGCAGACACGCAGACCACGGCCAACGTGGCCGGTACCGCGAGCTCTCGGACCGCTTCGGGAGTGCTTAGCGACGCGCTTCGCGTCGAGGCTGAAATGCGCTGGCAGCAGTCAGCGTCTTGGAGCTCTTGAGCGCGCTTGGGGCTCTGCGATCGCGCATCCGCGCCACAGCAACAGGACGGCACGAGGCCGCCCATCATGCGGCAATAATACTGGCTGCGCGCCCAAGCTCCGCTCGGCAACAGCAGCACCAATGCTGCAAGTAGCGCGAAAATCCGAGCTCGAACGCTGCGCATGTTGGTTACTTTACATTAGTTCGGTGGCGGAATCATGAGCCAACGTGCGCAGCCAGTCCCCCAAGCCACCGGCGAGTTTCAGCGTAGTTGCCGCATGAGCTGAATCAGGTTGTTGTCGTCAGCCGACGACCTGGCTCGGGTTGAGTGTGACGGCAGGAGCGGGTGACCAATTTCGCGTTTCACCGCTCCAGCGTTCGGGATGCTTCGCGCGTGCTCGGCTGTAGACGCGGTGACGAGCCGCGAGGATGGCGACGTCTCGACCAAAGTAGCGATCGTCTGGCGTGACGAAATTCAGGCCAGAATGCAGGTGCTCCGTGTTGTACCAGCGCACGAAGTTGGTCACCCAGCTTCGTGCTTCGTCGATATCACGGAATGGTCGGTTTGGGAATCCGGGTCTGTACTTCAGCGTGCGAAATAGCGCCTCTGGAAATGGATTGTCGTCACTCACGCGCGGTCTGCTGAAGGATGCGACTACGCCGAGCCGTTGCAAAGTCGCGAGCATCGTTGCTCCCTTCATCGGCCCGCCGTTGTCGGAGTGCAGATGCAGCTTGCACGAATCGACATCGAGCTCGCAGCACGTGCGTTCCACGAGTCGACCGGCTTCATCGGCCGACTCGTGTTCGAGCACTTCCCAGCCCACGATGCGCCGGCTGTAGAGGTCCTCGAGCATGTACAAGTAGTAAAACGTTCCGCGCACTGGTGCCCGCAGGTACGTGATGTCCCAGCACCACACAGTGTTCGGTTCGCAGGCGATCAGCTCGGGTGGTCGATGGTGAGTGCGCGGGCGTGAGGCCGCGCGATGAGTCAGCAGTCGCTCGCTGCGCAGTAGGCGGTACATGGTCGCTTCCGAGACCGTGTACCGCCCTTCATCCGCCAACGCGGGCACGATCTGTTTTGGCGGCAGATTGCAGAATTGCGGCTCCTTCAGCAGCGAAACCACGCTTTCGCGCTGCGCGTCGCTGATGCGGTTGTGCGGTACCCGCTTCGGGACGCGGCGTCGGTCGTCCGCGCCGCTGGTCCAACGTTGCACCGTGCGGGCGTGCAACCCGAGTTCGCGGCAGGCTTCGTTCTGCCTTGCCCCAGCGTTCACGGCTTCGCTGATCAGGTCGAGGACTCGTCGTCGTTCTTCGACTCGGTGGAGGCGTCCTCGTCCCCCCACAGAGCGTCCGCTTTTTTTCGGAGCACCAGCAACGCCGCCGTCTCCGCCAGGGCCTTCTCCTTGCGTCGAAGCTCGCGTTCCAGCTCTTTGATTCGCTTCGTCTCGGCCGAGCTCGCCTTCGGCTTCCGCACGCCTCTCAGAGACTCAAGTGCCGACTGTTCCCATTGGCGAAGCTGTTCTTCGTGAAGACCCTGCCGGCGCAGGAAATCACCGAGCTCCGTCCCAGCGAGGCCACGCGCCTGCTCGACAGCTGCCAGCTTCTCTTCAGCACTCCAATCCTCTGGACGCCGCTCGACCGACTTCCGAGGCTCCTGCTCGCTTTTGCGCTTCGGCACGTCCCGCAATGTACGCGCGTCCCGAAGCCATTTCGAGAGTGTAGGCTGGTTGACCCCCGCTTCCTGCGCGACCGAGTTGGCGCTGCGCCCACCCAGCATCTTCTGAACCATCTTCGCTTTGAATGCCTCTGAATACTTCATTGCCGATCCGAAACGCCCCCGAGTGGATCAGATTTTTCTCCCCGGAATTTCGTTCAGGAGAGGCGGCAACTACGCTGAGACTGGGGGTCAGTGCCTGTAGCTCGGAAAGCACAGGTGGGACAGACCCTCAAACGACGACCAAAGAACAACAGCAACTTGGGACGGTTCAAGCCAGTGCTGCTACCAAAGCGTTGGGCATCGCCGTATGG
>Ga0157292_10000052_pt1 | contig 12872 bp, 10 predicted proteins | sample NitcycUS179409R1_FD_108401 | JGI IMG/M metagenome (GOLD analysis project Ga0157292, IMG submission 108401) | Soil microbial communities from Arlington Agricultural Research Station in Wisconsin, USA - Nitrogen cycling UWRJ-S179-409R-1 | ecosystem: Environmental > Terrestrial > Soil >... | reverse complement strand
GCTGGCGAGTGCCGGACCAAGCGGGGCAAGGACGCAGGGAGGCCGAATAGCACTCGCTATTTGGCCGACTGAGGACGCCGCACCGCGCAGTGTGTCCGGCGCCGCCAGACGTGCGCGGGGGTTTCGCCAATCCCTCCTAGCTCCTGCGGCTGCGCAGCGCCAACTCGATCTCGAAGCGGGCGTCCGGGTCATCGAGCTGATCGCCGAGCAGCTCCCGCAGGCGGGCGCCGCGGTAGCGGGCGGTCTGCGGGTGGACGTGCATCTCCGCCGCCATCGCCACCGCGTTGCCGTCGTGGCGGACGTGGGCCAGCGCCGTCTCCAGCATCCGCGCCCGCGCCTTCTCGGTCAGCTCCGCCAGCGGCGCCAGGCGGCGGGCGGCGATGCGGTCGGCCAGCGCCGCGCCCTCGAACAGCAGCAGCTCGGCCAGGTGGTCCTCGGCCCGCAGCAGGCCGGTGCCCTGCAGCGCCCCGGCCGCGGCGGCGCGTTGCAGGGCCAGCGCCAGCCCCCAGGACTCGGCGGCGGCGGCGGGCTCGACCGCCGGGCCCAGCGCCAGCGTCGCCCGCGACGCGGCGCTCTGCAGGGCTTCGGCCCGCCCCGGCCCCTCCGGGTCGGCGATCAGCAGGCACCCGGACCGCTCGATCGTCGTCGCCAGGGTCTCCGGGGGCAGCCGCCGCGCCACCGCTCCCAGGTCGCGCTCGGCGCAGGCGGCGATCGCGAGCCGGCGCGGGACGGCCCAGTCGGCGGCGCGAGCGGCGGCGGCGAGATCGGCCGGCTCGGCGGCCGGCTCGCGCAGCAGCAGCGTCGCCAGCTCGCGCCGGCGGCGGCGGCGTAAGTCCTCGACTTCGGCCTGCGCTTGGGCGTAGCCCTCGGCCGAGTCGGCGGAGAGCTCGTCGATGTAGGCGAACATCGACTCGGCCAGCAGGCTCAGCGGCTCGGCCGCGAGGCCCGCGCGGCGGCCGGCGGCTGCGATCCGCCGCCAGGCAACCCGGGCGCCGACCCGGTAGGCGGCGAGCAGGGAGTCGAGGGCGCGGCCCTGGCGCTGCTCGCCGCGGCCGAGCTGGACGTAGACGTCGCGCCCCGGCTCGCGCCCTGCCTCGGGGTCGCGGATCAAGGCGACGAACTGGAGCAGCGCCTGGTCGACGCCGGTGCGGATGCCGCGCCCGAAGCGCCCCTCCAGCGGCCGCGCGTACTCCGGCACCTCGCGGGCGATCGTCGCCAGGATCTCCTCGGTCACCTTCGGCATCTCCGGCTCGATCAGGTCGGCGACCTCGCTGGGGAGGCCGCGCCAGGGCTCGGAATCCAAGGTTTTTATCATCTATCTCACAAGTTTAGCCACATAAACGTGGCACAACAGCTAATACGTATCTCGGGAGTGCTCGTATCTTTCCCACATGGGCGAAATGACGAGACTCGAGAAAGGCGCCAACCTGGGGGCGGTCGTCGTTCCCTTTGCCGCCACGCTGGCCGCGATCGTGCTGCTCTGGAACAGCATCGTCACCCCGGCCGACCTGATCATCGCCGCGGTGATGTACCTGTTCACCGCGGTCGGCATCACCGTCGGCTTCCACCGGCTGCTCACCCACCGTTCCTTCCAGACCGCCAAGCCGATCGAATACACGTTCGCGGTTCTCGGCTCGATGGCGGTGCAGGGACCGGTGATCTCGTGGGTCGCCGACCACCGCAAGCACCACGCCCACACCGACGAAGAGGGTGACCCGCACAGTCCACACGTCGGCCACGACGGCGGCGTCCGCGGCGTCTTCTCCGGGCTCTGGCACGCACACACCGGCTGGCTGATGTCGACCCAGGGACGTGCGGACTGGAAACGGTATGCAGCGGATCTCTACGAGGACGACGGGATGCGCAAGATCAGTCGCCAGTTCGTCCCGCTCGTGATCGCCACCCTGGCGATCCCCGCCCTCGCCGGCTTCATCGTCAGCGGCAGCTGGGTCGGCGCCCTGACCGGACTGCTCTGGGGCGGCCTGGTGCGGATCTTTTTCGTCCACCACATCACCTGGAGCGTCAACTCCGTGTGTCACTTCCTCGGCAGCCGCCGTTTCGACACCGACGACCGCTCCACCAACGTCTTCTGGCTGGCGATCCCCTCGCTGGGCGAGTCCTGGCACCACAACCACCACGCCTTCCCGCGCTCGGCGGTACACGGCCTCAAACGGTGGGAGCCCGACCCCTCGGGAATGATCATCTCGGCGATGGAGAAGCTGGGCCTGGCCCGCAACGTCGTCCGGATCTCACCCGAGCGCCAGGCCGAGCGCGCCCACTAGTCCCACTCAGCGGCGTTTCGTCAGTTTCACCATTGGCCCCCTGGTCAAACGTCCAGTGGTCGAGTTGAATGTGGGTAAATGGGTACTCACCGTCACAGTGACTCTGCCACACTCATTGTCGGCGGCAAGCAAACTGGATGGAAAGGAACGTAATGCCCCCTCAGAAGAACGTACTTGACGAGGCGAGACAGCTGGTCGAAAAGCGCCTCGCCGACCTCGACGAGGAGCGCAAGCGCCTCGAGCGCGCGCTCGCCGAGCTCGGTGGCAAAGTCGCTGCCCGCGCCCCCGGCCGGCCCGGCCGTCCCCGCGGCTCGAAAAAAGCCTCCTCGGGTGGCAAAGCCCCGAAACGCCGTCGCCGTCGTGGCGGTACGCGCGCCGACCAGGCCGTCAGCCTGATCGAGAGCCAGCCCGGGATCAGCGCCTCGGACGTCGCCAAGACGATGAAGATCAAGCCGAATTACCTGTACCGCGTCCTCGGCGACCTCGAGAAAGAGGGCCGGGTCAAGAAGCAGGGCCGCCAGTACTACCCGGCCGGCTGACGCGAAAGCCGTTCCTAAGACGGGCCCCGGGTGGTCCCTTCAAGACGCGCTTCGCGCTGAGTGTCTTGAAGGGACCACCCGGGGCCCGTTTCACAATCGCTGGCGGGGTCAGCCGGCCGGCTGGATCGGCCGAGCTGGCGACTAGATAAGCCCGAGCTGGTTGACGGCGTCGCGCTCTTCCTGCAGCTCTTTGACGCTGGCGTCGATCCGCTGGCGCGAGAACTCGGGGACCTCGAGGCCCTCGACGATCGACCACTCGCCACCCGAGCAGGTGCAGGGGTGGCCGCAGATGATTCCCTCGTCGATCCCGTAGGAGCCGTTGGACGGCACCGCCATCGAGACCCAGTCCCCGTCCGCGGTGCCGAGCACCCAGTCGTGGACGTGGTCGATTGCCGCGTTGGCGGCGGAGGCGGCGCTGGAGGAGCCGCGGGCGTCGATGATCTCGGCCCCGCGCTTGCCGACGCGGGGGATGAACTCGTCGGCGATCCAGGCTTCGTCGTCGACCGCGTCCCAGGCGGAGCCACCGTCGACCCTGGCGTTGACCAGGTCCGGGTACTGGGTCGGCGAGTGGTTGCCCCAGGCGGTCATGTTGGTGACCGCGGAGACCGGCTTGCCGAGCTTGTTCGCCAGCTGGGAGATCGCCCGGTTGTGGTCGAGGCGCATCATCGCGGTGAAGCGCTCGCGCGGGACATCGGGTGCGTTCGACATCGCGATCAGGCAGTTGGTGTTGGCCGGGTTGCCGACGACCAGGACCTTGATGTCGTCGGCGGCGCCGGCGTTGATCGCTTCGCCCTGCGGCTTGAAGATGCCGCCGTTGGCCTCGAGCAGGTCGGCGCGCTCCATGCCGGGACCGCGCGGGCGGGCGCCGACCAGGAGGGCGACGTTCGTGCCCTCGAAGGCCTGGTTGGCGTCGTCGGTGATGTCGATCTTCCTCAGCAGCGGGAAGGCGCAGTCGTCGAGCTCCATCGCGGTGCCCTCCGCCGCCTTGATCGCCGGCGGGATCTCCAGCAGGCTCAGCTCGACGGGGGTGTCGGGGCCGAGCATCTGGCCGCTGGCGATCCGGAACAGGAGCGCGTAGCCGATCTGCCCGGCGGCGCCGGTGACGGTGACCTTGACGGGAGTGCTCACTGAATCTCTCCTCGGAGTTGTGGTTTGGCTGGCCGCTAGGCCATCGCGCGCTGGAGGTTCTCGTCGATCGAGGCGAGGAAGTCCTGGGTGGTCTGGAACTCCTGCCCTTCGCCGACCAGCAGCGCCAGGTCTTTGGTCATCTTCCCTTCCTCGACCGTCTCTATGCAGACACGCTCCAGGGTCTCGGCAAAGCCTGAGACCTCGGGGGTCTCGTCCATCCGCCCGCGCGCGGCGAGGCCGCGGGTCCAGGCGAATATCGAGGCGATCGGGTTGGTGGAAGTCGGTTTGCCCTCCTGGTGCTGGCGGTAGTGGCGGGTGACGGTGCCGTGCGCGGCCTCGGCCTCGACCGTCTTGCCGTCGGCGCTCATCAACACGCTCGTCATCAGCCCCAGTGAGCCGAAGCCCTGGGCGACGGTGTCGGACTGGACGTCACCGTCGTAGTTCTTGCAGGCCCAGACGTAACCGCCCTCCCACTTCAGCGCCGCCGCCACCATGTCGTCGATAAGACGGTGTTCGTAGGTGATGCCGGCGGCCTCGAACTCGGACCTGAACTCGGTCTCGTAGACCTCGGCGAAGAGGTCCTTGAAGCGGCCGTCGTAGCGCTTCATGATCGTGTTCTTGGTCGAGAGGTAGACGGGGTAGTTGCGGTTGAGTCCGTAGCGCATCGAGGCGCGGGCGAAGTCCCGGATGGAGTCGTCGAGGTTGTACATCGCCATCGCGATTCCGGGGGACTCGAAGTCGTAGACGTTGAGCTCGACCGGCTCGGAGCCGTCCCTGGGGGTGTAGGTGAGAGTCAGGGTCCCGGCGCCGGGAATCACCGTGTCGGTTGCCCGGTACTGGTCGCCGAAGGCGTGACGGCCGATCACGATCGGCTTGGTCCAGCCCGGCACCAGCCGCGGCACGTTGGAGATCACGATCGGCTCGCGGAAGATGACGCCGCCGAGGATGTTGCGGATCGTCCCGTTCGGCGAGCGGTACATCTCCTTCAGGCCGAACTCCTCGACCCGCGCCTCGTCCGGGGTGATCGTCGCGCACTTGACGCCGACCCCGTGGCGCTTGATCGCTTCGGCGGCCTCGACCGTGATCCGGTCTTCGCTCGCGTCGCGGCTCTCGATCCCGAGGTCGTAGTACTCCAGCTCGACGTCGAGGTACGGGAGGACCAGCTGCTCTTTGATGAACGACCAGATGATCCTGGTCATCTCGTCGCCGTCGAGCTCGACTACCGGGTTCTTGACCTTGATCTTGGACACCGGCGGGCGATGCTATCTGGGAGGCCCCATCGGCCGCTGCGTCACCGTGGATCCCGCTGGAAGTGCCACAATCGGTATGGGATGGCTACCGCGGAGCGACCTACCTTCGGCAACCACGAGGTGGCGAACCAGCCGCCGCCGCTGGTCGACTACAACCTCTTCGAGGCGGATGCGCCCCTGGTCGAGGCGGTCCAGCGCGAGGGCGCCGAGTGGGCGCGCGAGCGGATCTCCGCGGTGGGGGCGCTGGCCGGAACCGAACGGGCTCAGTCGCTGGGGACGCTGGCGAACGAGAACCCGCCGAAGCTGAAGACCCACGACCGCTTCGGCAACCGGGTCGACGAGGTCGAGTTTCACCCCGCCTGGCACGAGCTGATGACCGCGGCCGTTTCGCACGAACTGCACTGCTCCCCCTGGAAGGACCCGCGACCCGGCGCCCACGTCGCCCGCGGCGCCGCCTTCATGTGCATGTCGCAGGCCGAGGCGGGGATCGGGTGCCCGATCTCGATGACCTACTCGGTGATCCCGGCGCTGCGCACCCAGCCGGAGCTGGCGGCGCAGTGGGAGCCGCGCTTCCTCTCCTCCACCTATGACCCGGCCAACGCGCCGGCACCCGGCAAGGCCGGGGGCCTGGCGGGTATGGGGATGACCGAGAAGCAGGGCGGCTCCGACGTCCGCGCCAACACCACCGTCGCCCGCCCGGTCAACGGCGGCGGCCCCGGCGCCGAGTACGAGCTGACCGGGCACAAGTGGTTCATGTCGGCGCCCCAGTGCGACGCCTTCCTCGTCCTCGCCCAGGCCGACGGCGGCATCTCCTGCTTCCTCTTCCCGCGCTGGACGCCCGACGGCGAGCGCAACCGCTTCCGCCTGCAGCGGCTGAAGGACAAGCTCGGCAACCGCTCCAACGCCTCCAGCGAGATCGAGTTCGACTCGGCCGCGGCCTGGCTGGTTGGCGAGGAGGGCGCCGGCGTGCGGACGATCATCGAGATGGTCAACCACACCCGCCTCGACTGCGTGATCGGCGGCGCCACCGGGATGCGGCACGGAGTCGCGCAGGCGATCCACCACGCCTCCAACCGCTCCGTCTTCGGCCGCGTCCTCACCGAGCAGCCGCTGATGCAGAACGTGCTCGCCGACCTCTGCGTCGAGTCGGAGGCGGCGACGATCGCGGCGATGCGCCTCGCCCGCGCCTACGACGAGGCGATCGCCGGCGACACCGAGGCCCAGAACCTGAAGCGGATCGCCAACGCCGTGCTCAAGTACTGGATCTGCAAGCGCGCCCCGACTCACGCGGTCGAGTCCCTGGAGTGCCTCGGCGGCAACGGCTTCGTCGAGGAGTCGGGCATGCCCCGCCTCTTCCGCGAGAGCCCGCTCAACTCGATCTGGGAGGGCTCCGGCAACGTCCAGTGCCTCGACGTGCTGAGGGCGATGATCAAGAGCCCGGCGTCGCTGGAGGCGTTCTTCGCCGAGGTCGAGGAGGGCGCCGTCTCCGAGCCCCGGCTTCAGTCCTACTCCAGCGCCCTGCGCCAGGATCTCCCCGGCGACATCGAGACGATCGAGCTCCGCGCCCGCCACCTGGTCGAGCGCATGGCGCTCGCCCTGCAGGGCTCACTGCTCGTCCGCTATGGCGACGAAGCCGTGGCCGACGCCTTCTGCGCCTCCCGCCTGAGCGGCGACTGGGGCCAGGCCTTCGGGACGCTGCCCGCCGGCACCGACTTCACGCGCATCATCGAGCGGCACCGCGCGGCGGTCTAAAGCAACGGGTGGCCCGACGGCGGGGCCCGGGTAGGCCTTGCACTTAACTTTTTTGTGGGGCGCGCCCTGGCAGTCCTAGGTTCGGGGCGCCAAAAAAGTACAAGACGTTTCAGGCCTACCCGGGCCCCGCCGTCACGTCGCCCGAGCTTGGGTTGATTCCGCGGTTCCTTTTTCGCGGGTCGGGTCCATAAGGAACCGCGGGATGGCGGGCTAGGGGTCGCAGCCGCGGAGGGAGTCGGGGCCGGGGCCGCCGTTGCAGTGGTCGCTGCCGGAGCCGCCGCGGAGGCGGTCGGCGCCGCGGTTGCCCATGAGGGTGTCGGGGCCGGCGCCGCCTCGAAGGGCGTCGGGGCCGCCGCGGCCGAGCAGGCGGTCGCCGCCGGTGCCGCCGAGGACGCGGTCCGCGGCGGTGCCGGCGCTGACGAAGTCGCGGCCGGGGCCGGCGCAGATCAGGTCCCCTCCGGCCAGGGAGCGGATCGTGTCGCCGCCGCCGAGGCCGACGATCACGTCGGGGCCGCCGGTGCCGATCAGCACGTCGGCGCCGTTGGTTCCGACGATCGTCGCGGTGAAGCCGCGGCAGCTCGCGACGCCGAGCACCCGGGTCGTCGCGGTGGCTTTGTCGTTGCCGGCGAACGGGTCTTTCCCGTCGCCCTTCACGCTCGCCGTATTCACGATCGCCCCCGCCTTGCGCGGGATCACCACGATCGTCACCGCCGCCGGCGGCCCGTAGATCACGCCCGCGCCAATCGTCCCCAGCTCACAGGTCACCTTCCGCGCGGACCGCTGGGCGCAGGTTCCAATCGAGGAGCTGGCAGAGACGAAATCGACCCCTTTCGGCAGCGTGTCGGTGACGACCACTTTGTTCGCCGTATCGGGCCCAAGGTTCTCGACCGCGATCGAGTAGGTAAGCGCCGTCCCCACCCGAACCGGATCGGGGCTGTCGGTCTTGGAAATCCTCAGTTCGCTCGTCCCCGCCGAAGCCGCACTCGCAGCAGCCGGGGAGATAAGCAACACGAGCACGACAGCACCCAGAGCAGCTATCACGCATCTCGACGACCTCATCTTCTCCATAACGCCACCTATACCCAGATGTCAGGCCATTTATCGGCCCCACTGCCGGGGGAGCCGGGTAGGCCTGAAACGTCTTGTACTTTTTTGGCGCCCCGAACCTAGGACTGCCAGGCACGATCCACAAAAAAGTTAAGTGAAAGGCCTACCCGGCTCCCCCGGCAGTGGCGTCGCGCAGAGCCCGTCCCACCTGCTCCACAGTGACGACACCGGAGAGGCGACCGTCCGCGTCGACCGCCATCAGGGCCCCAAACCGCCGCAGGTTCTGGTTCGACAGCAGCGAATCGAGCGGCGTGTCGTCGCGGACGAAGAGGCCGCGGTCGTGGTCGACCAGGTCGGAGACGTTGGAGCTGGCGCGGGAGATCTCGGGAACCTCGTCGGCGCGGTCGCGCTGGAGCAGGCCGAGGAAGCGATGGGCGGCGTCGACGACCGGGAACCAGGGCCAGCGGTAACGGAGGAAATACTCGTCGAGGGCCTGTTCGACCGAGATGTCGCCCGGGATCGCGACCGGCTCGCGGTCCATCACGTCGGCGACGATGACGTCTCCCACACTGCTGGTGAGCGCGGTCTGCATCGCGGCGCCGCGGGCGGAGCCGTTGATGACGAACCCGATCAGCGCCAGCCAGATGCCGCCGAAGGCGCCGAAGATCGAGTCGGTGACGGCCATGTAGATGCCGGCGCCGATGAAGGAGTAGCCGAAGATGCGGCCGAGGCCGGCGGCGAAGCGGGTGGCGGCGTTGCGGTCGCCGGTCCGCCACCAGGCGATCGCGCGGGCGACGCGGCCGCCGTCCATCGGGAAGGCCGGCAGCATGTTGAAGACCAGCAGCAGGAGGTTGATCGTGGCGATCCAGGCGACCACGGCGATCGGGCCGGAGACGCCGGAGTTGACGTCGAGGCGGGACGCCTGCTCGAACTCGGTCACCCCGACCGCGGCGATGCCGCCGACGGTGAAGAGGACGAACAGTCCGAGGGTGACCAGCGGCCCGGCGATCGCCACCTTGAACTCGGCCGCCGGCGTGTCGGCCTCGCGGTCCATCCGCGCCATGCCGCCGAAGATCCAGAGCTGGATGCTGGAGATGCCGATCCCGTTGCGCAGGGCGGCGACGGCGTGGCCGAGCTCGTGCAGGAGGATCGAGCCGAAGAAGCCGGCGGCGCTGATGACCGCCAGCACGAACGGGGTCGTCGACGAACCCGACTCGCCGAGCAGGTCGCTGTAGGTCTGGGACATCCAGAAGATGACCAGGAAGAGGACCAGGAACCAGGACCAGTCGACCGCGATCCTGATTCCCCGCACGTGGAACAGCGTTATGGAACCACCACCCAACATCCCCCAATGGTAAGGGGGTACTGTCACCGTCAGATGGCTGGGGAAGCGAATTGGCTGCGTGAGCGGCTCGAGGAGCTGGAGCGGATCGACCGTCCCTCCGCCTCGGAGGGCGAGCGCCGCGCGGCCGAGTGGCTGGTCGAACGCTTCGCCGAGCTCGGAGCCGAGGCGCGGATCGAGGCCGAGCCCGCCCACGGCACCTACTGGTGGCCGCTTGGGATCGGCGCCGCCCTTGGCGCGCTCGGGGCCGTCGCGGCACTGCGCGGCCGGCGCCTGCTGGGCACGGTGCTGGGGGCGCTCGGCGCCGCCGGGATCGCCGACGACTTCCCGCCCGGGCAGCGGCGGCTGCGGCGGGCGCTGCCGGAGCGCACCACCTACAACGTCGTCTGCGAGCTCGGCGACCCCGAGGCCGAGCGCACGGTCGTCGTCATCGCCCACCACGACGCCGCCCACTCCGGCCTCGTGTTCCACCCCGGGCTTCCCCAGGTCGCCGACCGCCTGGGGCTGATCGAGCGCACCGACACCAGCCCGGTGCTGATGGCGCCGGTCCTCGGCGGCCCGCTGCTGGCCGCGCTCGGCGCCCTCACCGGGTGGCGGCCGCTGGCCAGGCTCGGCCTCTTCCTCGGCCTCGGCTCAGCCGCGGCGATGGCCGAGATCGGCGCCCGCGAGGTCGTCCCCGGCGCCAACGACAACGGCACCTCCGTCGTCGCCCTGCTGGCGCTGGCCCGCCGCTTCGCAGCCGAGCCGCCCGAGGGGGTGCGGGTGATCCTGCTCTCGACCGGCTCGGAGGAGTCCTTCAGCGAGGGCATGAAAGCGTTCGGCGAGCGCCACTTCCCGCGGCTGCCGCGCGAGAGCACCTTCTTCCTCTGCCTCGAGTCGATCGGCTCCCCGCACCTGCTGGCGCTGCGCGGGGAGGGCTTCCTGAAGATGCACGAGTACCCACCCCGCTCGCTCGCCTTCATCGACAACCTGGCCGAGCAGATGGGCATCTGGCTCTTCCCCAACCTGCGCCTGCACAACGGCACCGACGGGCTCGAGTCGCTGGCCGCCGGGTACGAGACGGTCGCCCTCTGCGGCTGCACCGACCTCAAGCAGCCGGCCAATTACCACCAGCCCCACGACCTCGCCGAGAACGTCGACTTCGGCACCGTCGAGGACGCGGTCCGGCTCTCAGATGCGGCAATCCGACACATAGCCGACCTCTGGCGCTAGGCCTCCCTCTTATGTGACGAATCCCGACTACGCGCTCGGGTTTCGCCTGTATAGGCTCCCGCCCGATGCCATCCCATGATGTTCTCGTAATCGGCGCCGGCCTCGCCGGACAGCGCGCCGCCCTCGCCGCCGCGGAGCAGGGCGTATCGGTCGGAATCATCAGCAAGGTCCACCCGGTCCGCTCCCACTCAAACGCCGCCCAGGGCGGGATCAACGCCGCGCTCAACCCCGGCGACTCCTGGGAGTCGCACGCCTTCGACACGATCAAGGGCTCCGACTACCTCGGCGACCAGGACGCGATCGAAATCATGACCCGCGAGGCGCCGGAGGAGATCCTCCACCTCGAGCACCTCGGCGTCACCTTCCACCGCAACGAGGAAGGCAAGCTCGGCACCCGCGCCTTCGGCGGCGCCTCCGCCGCCCGCACGTACTACGTCGCCGACATCACCGGCCAGGCGATCATGCACGTGCTCTACGAGCAGCTGATGAAGTACTCCGAGCAGGTCACCCGCTACGAGGAGTGGTTCTCGACCGGGCTGGCGATGGACGAGAACAACGAGTGCTGCGGCGTCGTCACCCGCAACGTCGCCGACGGCTCGATGGAGCTGTTCGGGGCGAAGTCGGTGATCCTCGCCACCGGCGGCAACGGCCAGGTCTGGAAGCCGACCACCAACGCCCTGATCTGCACCGGCGACGGGATCGCGATGGCCTACCGGGTCGGCGCCAAGCTGATGGACATGGAGATGATCCAGTACCACCCGACGACGCTGGCGGGCAAGGGCTTCCTGATCACCGAGGGCGCCCGCGGCGAGGGTGCCCACCTGCTGAACAAGAACGGCGAACGCTTCATGGAGAAGTACGCGCCGAACAAGATGGAGCTGGCCTCGCGCGACGTCGTCTCCCGCGCCGAGCAGACCGAGATCAACGAGGGCCGCGGCTTCCCCGACGGCACCGTCGCCCTCGACATCACCGTGGTGCCGAAAAAGCGCGTGCACGAGGCGCTGCGCGAGATCGTGCTCGTCGGCCGCGACTTCGCCGGCGTCGACATCACCCGCGAACCGATCCACATCAAGCCCGGCAACCACTACACGATGGGCGGGGTCAAGACCGACGTCGACGGCCGCACCGAGATCCCCGGCCTCTACTCGGCCGGCGAGACCGCCTGCGTCTCCGTCCACGGCGGCAACCGGCTCGGCGCCAACTCGCTGCTCGACACGCTGATCTTCGGCCGCCGCTCCGGCGTCGACGCCGCCGCCCGGGCCAAGCGGATCGAGGGCTCGCGCCCCTCCAGGAAGGTGCTGGAGGACGAGGAGGCGATGGTCGCCGACATCCACTCGCGCGAGAAGGGCTCGGGCCGCCGCGTCTCCGAGATCAAGCTCGAGCTGGGCACGACGATGGACGCCAAGGTCGCCGTCTTCCGCGACGAGGCCGGGATCCAGGAAGCGCTGGAAACGGTCCGCCGCCTCAAGGAGGAGGCGAAGACCGCCTACATCGACGACCACGGCAGCGTCTTCAACCAGGACCTGCTTGGCGCGATCGAGCTCGGGTACATGCTCGACAACGCCGAGTGCACCTGCATCGCGGCCCTGGAGCGCAAGGAGAGCCGCGGCGCCCAGTACCGGACCGACTTCCCGGAGCGCAACGACGACGAGTGGCTCAAACACATCGACCTCGAGAAGACCGACGAGGGTCCTGAGATCTCCTACTCCGAGGTGACCATCACCCAGTGGGAACCGGAAGCGAGGACTTACTGATGGCCGAGTACACGATCAAAGTCCGCAGGTTCCAGCCCGAGAGCGGCGAGGGGCCCTACTGGGAGGAGTTCGGAGTCGACCTCGAGCCCTCGCTCTCGGTCCTCGACGGGCTGCTGCAGGCGAAGGACCGCGAGGACGGCTCGCTCGCCGTCCGCTGCTCCTGCCGCGCCGCGATCTGCGGCTCCTGCGGGATGAAGATCAACGGCCAGTCCGGGCTCGGCTGCAAGACCCAGATCGGCGAGGCGCAGGAGCTGGCCGACAAGAAAGCGTCCGCGGTCGGCGGCGAGTCCAGCGGCAACGTGATCGTGATCGAGCCGATGGGCAACATGCCGGTGGTCAAGGACCTGGTCACCGACATGGAGTCGACCCACTGGGCCAAGATCCGCCGCGTCACCCCCTGGCTCCTGCCGCACGGCGAGCCGCCCGAGCGCGAGTACGTGGTCGACCCGGAATCGATGCTGGACATCACCCAGCCGATGGCCTGCATCCAGTGCGGCGCCTGCGTCTCCTCCTGCCTCTCGATGGAAGCCCACCCGGACTTCATCGGCCCGGCGGCGCTGGCCAAG
>Ga0157292_10000051_pt1 | contig 12986 bp, 14 predicted proteins | sample NitcycUS179409R1_FD_108401 | JGI IMG/M metagenome (GOLD analysis project Ga0157292, IMG submission 108401) | Soil microbial communities from Arlington Agricultural Research Station in Wisconsin, USA - Nitrogen cycling UWRJ-S179-409R-1 | ecosystem: Environmental > Terrestrial > Soil >... | reverse complement strand
TAATACTCCAGTTTGTCTGTGGGTTGCGAGTAGTATGCATCGGAGTCTACCTCTACGATGCGATAGCTGCAGAGTATCTGCCCGTAATCGGTAGCAGACATTTCTTCTCTGCGAATATTGCGAAGCAGTTCTCTAACTGCTTCTATGGTTGGTCTGCGAGTGCAGAGTCTTTCGCTCCACCTTGCGGCGGAGCCTTCTTCGTGGTCTAGAAACTGAATGCAGAACATTGTTCTATTCCAGTGAGTCTTCGATCTTGGTTACGTGCCGGAGAGTTTCGATATCCGGTCCCTGATAGTAGTAGTCATAAGGCCACACTTGTCCTGTGTAGACCTTATCCATCAAGGAATTGAACATCGGCTCAACCTGATACTCGATAACGAGCTGAATCTTGTCAGCTTCGTGCAGTTGGCTGATGATGACTCCGGAGTAACAAAGCACTGCGAAGCAGACTGCGAAGTGAATGCGTGCGAACTGTTTCATTAGTTGTCTTCCTCCACCTTCGTGATGAGAACTGATTCTTTCTCGGTTTCGTGATCCAATTCGTGATGATTGGACTTCACTTCCTCGATAGCGTCCTGAATCGTCAGGGCATCTACCCAGGCAAATCGGACTGAGGTAACGACGTATTGCACAAGGAACTGTGACATTAGCTGGCTCTCCTGACGTATTCGTCCTTGATTTCACGGACCTTGATATCCGGTTTTCCGGCGCTATCCCCTACCGAATCGAGATAGGCGATAAGTTCGTCCTGCGTTCTGAAGTATTTCTCGAAACGCGGTAGTGATTTGAAACGCAACTGATAGAAAACCATTTCTGGTTCCTTTCTGATAGGGTTTTCCCCGGCGCGAAGCGCCGCACACTTTCTGATAGCGCCTTCTAACCAAAGAAAAAAAGACAAAAAAAATCCCCCGGCAGCCAATTAAGGCCACCGGGGGACACCGTGGGGCGTGCTATGCCCTAGATGGACTGCAGCACGCCATCCACGCTAACGACCAGCGACGGCAGCGACATATCCGCCGCGTTAACGAACGTGGCATAGAACTTGTCCTGTTCGTCGCGGTCGGCCTGCCGCTGTTCCTTCGAACGAATATCGTCGAAGTCCTTCCGCGCATCCGTCCGAATGACAACGTGCGGCTTGCGGCCAGTGCCGATTGACGGCTGAAAGGACGCGATAGCGCGGCGCAGGTCCGATTCGGTAAAGGACAAGTCCACGTTATGTTTGGCCTGCAGCCGGATGCACTCGTTCCGCAGGTGGTTCAGAAGGACATCGAACGAAATGCAGTGTGGCGCCCGCGGAGTCTTGTCTTCCGGGCCATAGACTTTCAGCAGGCCGGAAAGGACTTCGTTCCGCTTGTTCACAATCATTCGGGAATCGGCAAGGGTGGCAACGTAGTGGACGAGTGAAGTATGCACGATTTACTCTCTTTATGCGCCATCAGCGCATCAACGGGGTTTAGGGTTACGGCCGGGAGCGGATTTTGTTCTCGGTAAATCCAGACTTCGTGTTGCACGTCTAGCTCGATTAGCGGCTCGCTGGCGACGATTCGCGCCCAACAAATGACCGCCTGACCCTTGACGCGATTTGCGTCGTAAGGAACTGCAGCGGCTTTGGTGACGGCGCGATACGCCCGCGTTTCCGCTTTCAACGCGCTAGACGGACGACCACGGCGACGGACGAACGTTGACATTAGATACACTCCTAGCTTATCGGCCGCGAGTGAACAGCGGCTACCCATAGAGTAGCATGGCTCATACCAGGCAGCAGCCCCGGCTAAAGTATTGACAGCAAAGGAGTTAGGGCATACACCCTTAAATGCCAGGGCTGTGCCAGGGAGACTATATACTGACATACTGAGGAAAGTCTGAGCCAGCCTAGACATTAGGGCAACCCCCCTATACCCCCGCCACGCATAGGTTCCATATGGCATGAAATTTGCTGCTTAGCAGGCACACGAGGGTCGTTTTTCCTTGGGTTTTCCTATACAATATCAGGGACTCCTACCCAATAATTTTCCGGCTCGGTCGTTTGCCCAAGCACCCATGTGCGGGAACTACTGACCTCGAAAAACCCCAATGAAACCGGGCCTGCATACGGTGCTGTTGACAGCCCGGCTACCTTGTGCTACCCTCAGGCAAGCCCGGCCGGTCCATTCGCAAACTTTAGGATTTCTAATGTTTAAGAGCGACGAAGAAATCGAAAACCTACTGAATAACGAGGACAACCTGGCAAACAGACTTCGCCAAGTTAACGAGGCGAAGCCACGCAGGCAATTGACAGACCTGCGAGAACGCAGGGAAATTCAAGACATTCTTCCAACTGGCGAACAAGTTATAGTGGACGATGATGGAACAGAATCCGAAGTTGAAGATACTACCACTATACGTCCCCTACACAATGGCGGACGGCGCCCCGGAGATAATAACATACCTCATAAACTCCGAGTGGAGATTGCGCTTGCAGCACGAACTAAACCTATTGCAGTCGTTGCCGAGCAATATGGAATCTCAGAGCATCACGCTTTTGAGCTTTCAAAAGGAATGACCTCATACGAAGACGGGCGTAATGCCAAGCTGGTAGACGCTATCAACTCCCAAGTTGCAGTCCCGCACGAAATAGCTTTAGCCCGGTTAACCGCAGTCCTCACCGCAATCACCCCGGAAAAAATCGCTAGGGTATCCAAAGTTAAGGACTTGGCCTCCATAGCCCATCAACTTGCCGGCGTATCGAAAGCCGTGCAGCCAATCGTCAAAGACGATATTCCTGGTGTAGATTCCGGGGCGCAACTCGTGGTCTACGCTCCGTCATTCAGGCAAGAAAACCATTACGAGACTGTGAAGGTAGAACGGTCGCCTACTCCATAGGGTTCTTAACGTGAGACTTTTAGGCGGGCGACTAGCTAAGGGCACTGCCCAGGCTGATAACGATAACCGGATCGTTCCAGCGAATACAGGACGCAAGTTTCATCATCCTACCCCGCAGAATGAGATTACCACGATGGTTCCATCATCAGTAGCTTTAGGAGTTCTGACTCCTATCCTCATCGAAGTGACTGATGATTTCCATGTCTTCAGCGTGCCCTCGGCAATAAAGAACCACACGTTCTACGTTAGAGGCAACGGTCCCGTATCGGCGGGGAGCATACAACTCCGATCCGCCAGCTCCCCAACCTATACCGGCACGTTTGCTCCCTACTCTAACCCGATTTTAGTTTACCCCGACACGGAACGTGTAGTAAACATTCCGCAGGCATTGTTCCATGCCATACGCGTTGAAGTTGCTACCCCGATTGTTGGCGGAACCGTAACCGTATTCTATAAGGGGGACTAGCCTATGACAGTAATGGGCGCTGTTCCCCCTATGATAGTAGACGGGATAGCGGAGACAGACGGAAACTATGGCCCGCAAGGCCCAGCAGGACCCCAAGGCATACAAGGTGAAACCGGGGAGCAGGGTGAACAAGGCATACAAGGTCCAGTAGGGCCTATAGGTCCGCAGGGTATTCAAGGTGTCCCAGGTCCAGTAGGTCCAGTTGGACCGCAAGGCATTAAGGGCGATACTGGTGCTGAAGGCCCACAAGGGCCGCAAGGCGCTGGCATAGATATTCAGGGAACAGTTCCTCACGCACCAGATGATTTACCTCCTACTGGTGAACCCGGCGATGCATGGATGTCCGCAGATGACGGGCATATGTGGGCTTGGGATGACGATACAAATACCTGGGTAGATCTTGGTAAAGTTCAAGGTCCTATGGGTCCGCAAGGCCCTACAGGAGATACTGGAGCACAGGGACCGCCCGGAGAAACTGGCCCAATAGGCGTTACAGGCGCCACCGGTGAGCAGGGACCACAGGGCATACAAGGCGTGCCTGGTCCTACCGGTCCTACTGGTCCTAAGGGCGATCAAGGTATACAAGGCCCTATAGGCCCCGCAGGTGCTGACGGAACTGCACCACATGCATTAACACATGCATCAGGCGGCTCGGACGAAATCCTAAACATTAACGCGGCCAGACTTACAAGCGGAACCGTAGTCGATGCACGATTGTCTACGAACGTTGCATTTAGGAATGCCAATAACGTTTTCACTGGTTACGAACAGAGAATAGAAGCATCCAATCCTACTCTGTCACTCTGGAATACCAATCAGCCGGTTGATAATCGCTGGATAAAGATTCTAGCATTCAATGAATCATTTAACATGTGGATGTTAAATGATGCGGGTAACCAGATCCAAGGATCTATGGCTTTATCCCGCTTTGGGAATTTCGCTGTTAATGGCTCAGGCAGTTTTCCAGGCGGTTTAGGCGGAACCCCGCTTAATGCAACTAACTTAACTTCTGGTGCAATTCCGGATGCTCGCCTGTCGGCCAACGTTCCGTTAAAGAGCACGGTTAACATCTACTCACAACCGCAACACATTCAGTCTGGCAATCCCAGCCTATACCTTTACGACGTAGCCCAGCCAGCCAACCTGCGTAACTGGAGAATCATGAACCAGTCGCAGACTCTCATCTTCTACGCGCAGGATGATGGTGAGAGCGGCTGGGTCAATACGATGAACATTAATCGTGTTGGTGACGTTTCAGTTTCGAGACATCTTGGTGTAGCTGGCTACCTGAACGTAGGCAATGCCGCTGGAAACGTAGCACTTAAGAACGTAAGCAATAGCTTCCTAGCAGCCCAGGATATTTCTTGTGTAAACCCGATTTTTTCTCTTTTTGATACAATAAGTCCAGCCAATCTTAAGAGATACTCACTTCTTGTATCTGGTGGTGTTTTCTACATACAAACATACACTGATGCTGGCGGTTGGCAATCGAACGCACTTCAGCTAGATTATGCCGGAAACTTGGGCACTGGCGGTGGGATAACGTGTGGTGCAGTTAGGATAAACAGTAGCTTCGCCCAAATTATTCTTAACGAGAACTCACAGCCGGTAGACAAGAAGTTGTTTCGTATCTATGGATACGCGCAGACATTCAATATTGATGCGGTAAACGATGCAATAACGGTGGCCTATGCTGGCCTCCAGATGAATCGTGATGGTGTAGTTTCGATTGGCAGTCAGCCACGAACCTGGATGACGAAGACATCGCCTAGTGCTCCAGGCTCAGGTCAGACCTTTATCGTTGGCTGGGAGAACATAGGCTATAACGTTGGTAACTGTTGGACAGGCGGATCATTAGCTACACGATTTACCGCTAACATTGCTGGGACGTATGTAGTCTCTGCCACGGTAAATTGGCAAGCTAATGCTGCAGGTTATAGGCAAGTCGCAATTGTTAAGAGCTCTGGCGAAGTTATAGCTAATACATACTTGCCAGCTGCGCCTGGTGGTGTTCCTACTCTTGTTTGTGTTAGTGCAGTTTCCTGGATGTATGCCGGTGAATACATTTACTTGCATACTGTGCAGGGATCTGGTCTAGACTTACAGATTTCAGCTGAAATGCGCTGGACCAAGGTTTCCTAAGGATAAAACATGCCTAGAATGCACATTCCTAAAGGTGTCCTCGTAGAACTGATGCAGAACGTTGTCAACGGTTCTATCGTAGTTGACATTCCAATCATGACCCGGAATCACACAATTTACGTCCGGGGCGTAGGGCCAGTAAGCGCAGGAGCAATTCAACTTGCTACGTCGTCAGCTAATGGCTACCCGGATACTTTCTCCCCGTTAGGAACCCCGGTTACTGTGCCGGCTAACGGCGAAGCTCATGTCACGTTGAGCAATACCCCGCTTAACTGCCTAAAGGTTAGCGTCTCTACACCTGTCACAGGCGGTAACGCGATCGTTCGATACATCGGAAACTAAATGCGGACGGCTAAAGAACGCCGCGACATAGCCCGGCTAGGAGCTCAAACATTACATTCCTCTGGCGGGCCTTCTACTGTTTTCGATTCTAGCCGGGCTGCCCAAGCGGTAGCGAAACGTTGGGAAAAGTATCGTAATGAGCGACTCAAAGATATGGAAACCTCACAAGCGCCAAGAGGAATTCCTACAGATTCCACATAGTATCTTTGAGGCGTTCTTCGGGGGAGCGGCAGGGCCAGGAAAAACCGAAGCCCTGATGATGTTGCCGATCGCGTATGGGTTCTACAAGCATCCGAACTTTAAGGGCATTCTGCTTCGTAGAACTCATACCGATTTAGAAAAGGAAATCATCCTCCGCTCGCAAGAATACTATCCGTTGACGGGCGGCAAGTATAACGAGCAGAAGAAGCGTTGGCGTTGGTCCAGCGGCGCAGTAATGCAATTCGGTTACGCGCAATACGAGAAGGACATTAGGAACTACGACTCGGCTGAATACAACTACATAGCATTCGATGAGTTGACGCACTTCACCGAATTCCAGTATATGTATTTGGCGTTCTCCAGAGGAAGATCTAGTGATCCGGATCTCCCCTCTATTGTCCGTAGTGCTTCTAATCCTGGTAATATTGGTCACGGGTGGGTTCGTAAGCGTTTTATCGAGCCTGCTAAGGAAGGTCGTAAGATACTCGAAGAAGCAGTAACAGACATCACGGGTAAGGTAACAATCAATAAGCGCATCTTTATCCCGGCGTCGGCTACGGACAATCCGACATTACTTAAGAACGATCCCGGTTATCTGGCCCGCATGGAAATGCTGCCGGAAGCAGAGCGACGTTCTAAAATTTATGGCGATTGGTGGCTGTTCTCAGGTCAGGTATTCGATGAATTTCGTAGCGAGAAAATTCCGAACGAGCCAGATAATGCGCTGCACATCATCGACATGCACCCACGAGACATCCCGGTTTGGTATCCTAGGTTATACCATTTAGATTGGGGAACCTCGGCTGCATCGGCGGGTTACTGGGGAGCAGTTACACCGGACGCACGAGTAATCGTCTACAGGGAATACAACGAGAAGGGCAAGAAAGTCGCTGACTGGGCTAACGATTTCATTGAGCTCTCGAATAGTGAAAAGATCGAGCAAGTTGGTTTATGCCATTCAGCGTTCCAAGATCACGGTAATGAATACACGTTAGCGCAGCAATTCGCCCATAAATCCGGATATAATCCGATTTCAACTGGGCGTGATAGGATAGGCGGTCGATTACTACTGCACGAGTTCTTGCGTTGGAAAAAGATTGAAAGAAGCCCGCTATCGAAGGAAGCATTCGATAATACGGTAGCGGATAGGCTATTCCGTATTTACGGCAAGGAACGATACGATTCTTACTGTAACATGTTTCTTCCACCGTTGGTAGAGAAGAACCTACCCCGGTTATTAATTTGTAAGGATACTTGTCCGAAACTCGTTAACACAATTCCCCTGTGCGTCTATGACGACACGAATCCTGAAGACGTAGCAGAATTTAGCGGTGATGACCCTTACGATTCTATTCGTGGTCTAATCCGCATGGTCGATCGTTATGTTAGTGACTCAGCAAACAAGGCCGCAGATCTGGCTAAGACCGCTACAATCCTTACTGATCTCGATAGGACTAAAGATCAGACCACTTTTTACCGGCGTATGGAAGTATTGGAACAGAGTAAGAACGTCGGGTTTGGGGTTCGTCGTCACTCTGCTCGGGGGAATCGAATGCGTTGATTGCCTCGTGAAAGACGTAGAGATTGCGCGGGCTAATGAACGAACTGCCCACGCTAGCGAGAAATCCCTAAACTGGCAGAAACTTTGGCGCGAGGAACAAGAACGCGCATCAGATTTACAGGCTAAACTTGATGAGCTTTCAGGAATTAACCGGGCTATCCCGGCAACTTCCGATAAACTACAACCAATCGGCGGTTTCCAATCGCTCAGATCAAGAACCAATCAGGCCACAAGACTCTCGTTAGAGAAACGAAATAAGGCCAGAGACGAAACATAGGAGCCGATAATGGCATTGCAAAGATATGGCGGCGTTGGACAAGGCTTAATGGGAGCTACTGCACCGTCAGTTGCGCAAAACCCGGCTCCGATGACGCCCGGCACAGCCAACAATGCATTAGCGCCTACAGGTGGCACTAGCGATATAGATAAGCGCCTGAACTTCAAAGGCGAACTTCGCGGTGACCAGCGTGGTTATGCTGGTCGTTTAGCCCAAAAGAGACGCTTCAATGGTGAAACTCCATTAGCAGGTGCCGGTGAAGGACAGCAAGAATTAATCGGGGGTGGTGATACCGCTACGCCATATGATGGTGGGCCGGTTCACTATATGACCGGTGGTGCTAGCAATAATGGTCAGAATTCTGTCAATGCTAGGACTCCAAACCTTAACACTGCATTGCAGTCCCCGACCTTGCAGGCATTAACGAATCAGGCAACGCAGAGATTCAATCCATTAGGAACGCCTGCTGCGCAGGCTGCGTCAAAATCAAATTCAGCAGTTCCAACATCAGCCGGAGTTCCAATCTACGAGAAAGACAGGAATGAATATAACCTTCATCCTGGCGGTCCCGGTTATGCGGGCAGTGCAGCGGAGCGGATTAATCTCCAAAATCCGACCGGCAATAAGGATATGCCATATGCTCAGGGTGGCACTTCCGGCGGCTGGATTGACGGTATCGGAGAAACAATTTCGATGGGCCGCTCTATTACTCCGCTTCTGGCAAAGCAGCAGGAACTTCAAGCCCTTAAATTGGGCATCCCGGCTAACTTTATTCAAGGTTTCAAGCAAGCTAACCCAGGCGATACCAACCGCTTAATCGAAGCCTATAACAGTGAGCAGGGCGGTCAAGGCTTAGGTCAGCCAAGCTGGCAGAACTACGCATTACCTACGGAAGCTGAAGTAGACCAATACTTCGGAGGAACGAATAGCTCTGGCTCTGCAGGTGGAGGAGGAACTACGCCAGCATCGGGGCCATCCCGCGAAGAAATCGAAGCTGAAGTTAGAGCCAAGATTGAAGCGGAGAATGCGGCTAAGGCTGCTGCGGATAAGAAGAAAGCTGATGAGGACGCAGCGTATAGGAAGTCTCATCCACGCGGCAAACTTCCCGGTGAGAGATAGCCATGAATTTCAATAAAATTCTTGCTGGTGCTGTTCCCCCTGGACAGGGACAGGGAACTTTGAAGGAAAAAGTAGTGAAAGCCATGCCCAAGGGTGGGAAATCTAACTTCCCTAAAAAGAAGCAGATAATGGGTTTCTTCGGTAAGAAATAATGGGACCAGGATTCCCGGTTAATCCGCAAATGCCTATGCCCCCTACGCCAGGGGGCCAAGGCTTTCCATTAGAGGAATTAGACCTTGAACCGAGTAATTGGGTTGAGGCTGATCCGGAATTCCGCACTGACGTAGAAGTCATACCGTCAGCGCCGAATCTCAATCCCGATATGGAAATCGGAGATATGCCGGGTGCAGAACCCGCCTCCGGTGGCGAAGCCAATGAGGAAGATACTAATAATGATGAATTAACCGGGATTCCCAAGGATCTCGTAGATGCGATTCTAACCTGCACGAAATACTACGAGGACGAAGACAAAGAAGCTCGGGAGCAGATGAATGCCTTTTACCGTAAAGCTGAGCTATACTGGCAGGGTCTGCAACGAATCTTCTATGACTTCCAAGCTACCGACTGGAAGCGACTCGATAATCATGACGAATACGACCCCGACATGTATGATAAAATCATCAACATTTATCGTGCTCACGGGGAATCGCTTATATCCGCTCTCTCCGTTAAGCTGCCGAATACAATTTTCTATCCCGACGACGCTGACGTAGCCGAGGACATTGAAACTGCTAAGGCATACTCTAAGATTCAGGAACTCATTCAGAAGCACAACGACGGGATTCTAGTTTTCATTCGTGCTTTGTTCTATCTTTACAATCACGGGATCGCTTTCGCACATATTTTTAACCGGGCTAGCTCGGAATACGGAACTGTCGAAGTCCCCCGCTATTCTGAGATGCCAACGACGATTCGTTCGCATACTGCAGTTTGCCCTAATTGCATGGGTGCCATAGATCAAAAAGAAACTATGGACGATCCTATGCCACCCGATTTTGGTGAGGTTCTTGCCTGCCCGAATTGTGGCACGATTGCACCGCCTAACGTTCAAAGCGAAGAAGAACAAGTTCCGAAGATCGAGGAATATACCGAAGAAGCCAAATCGCGGACACTCATTGAGGTCTTTGGTCCTCTGTATGTCCACGTAGCATTATACGCTCGGAAGTCCAGCGACACGCCATATTTGAGGCACAAGTTCGAGCAGCATAAGTCCATGCTCATGAATTTGTTCCCAAAGGCAGCAGATGCCATAGGTGGTATTTCTAGCCGGGATTTCACGGAGCGCCAGTATAGAACTTTCGCAGGTTCGCGTGAAGAACTCCGTAATAACCTGCTTACCGTAAACTGCCAGTGGCTGCGTCCGTGGGCATTCGATGCCCCGCTTAAACAAAGCCCGGATAAAATTGCGGCCATGAAGGAGAAGTTCCCTAAGGGCTGCTACGCTACGATCATTAACGATCGTGTCGTCGATGTGCGCGATGAAGATCTAGATGCGCATTGGGAAATTACGCAGCATCCGACTAGCGTTCATTTGCACGCAGACCCGATGGGGAAACCATTAATCCCTATTCAGGAACTGCGTAATGAAGCGGTCGATTTAGCGATTGAAACATTCGAGCACTCGATTCCTGAAACGTTTGCAGATAAGGATGTGCTGGACTTCCAGAGCTATGGCAAAGAAACTGCCAAAGCTGGCATGGTCTACCCGGTTAAAAAGCCACTGGGAGCTTCTATCGGTGAATCGTTCCACTCACTGAAAACGGCTACGCTCAATGAGGAAATTGAAGCCTTTGTTGGTCGGCTGGATTCTGATGGTCAGTTTTCTGTGGGTAGTTTCCCATCTATTTATGGTGGCCCTAGCGAATCAGGAAGCAAAACCGCATCAGAATATTCCCAGTCTCGTGCCCAGGCGCTTCAGCGACTGAACATTAACTGGACCATGCTGAAGTATTGGTGGGCCAGCGTAATGTATAAGTCAGTAACAGAGTTCACGAATTCGATGGTTACTGATGAGAAAATGGTAACCAAAACGCCGCAAAGCGCAACCGGCTTTGTCAATATCTGGATTAAGCAGGCAGAATTAACCGGGCGTGTTGGCCGTGTGGAGCCCGATGTAGACGAGGAATTACCGACTAGCTACTCGCAGATTCGTGGCACGTTAATGGAACTGCTCACGCTGAACAATCAGGATATTTCCTCGTGGCTGATGCACCCGCAGAATTCTAATCTGGCTGCGAAAGCTATGGGCATCCCGCTGTATATTCCTGGTGCTGATTCGCGTGATAAGCAAATGGGCGAAATTGGGGAACTGCTGCAGGGTCCGCCGCTTGGCCCAGATATGCCTTCAGTCCCGATTAACCCGTTAACGGATAACCACGAAATTGAAGCCGAAGCCTTATTGGTCTTCTTGAATAGTCCAACAGGCCAGGCTCACAAGCGCATTAACCCGGAAGGTATCGCAAACTGCGAAGTGCATTACTTGCAGCACATAGCGGAAATCATGAAGGCGCAGCAGGGTCAGATTAACGAAGAACAACAGCAAATGGCTGCCCAAGAGGCAAATGCCGGGGGACCGCCTCCCCCCGAATAAGGGCTTAGGAGTTTACTATGAAGTTCATGTTTCCACTGTTTTCGCCAGATGATGTCGTAGAAGCTCCGCCCGAAGAAGAACTTTCAGACCTGGAAATTCTGGAGCCCGACGATGACAAAGAAGACGAAGAAACGGAAGACACCGAAACCGACGAGGGTGACGATAGGGAAGGCGATTCTAAAGAAGAAAAACGCGCCGAAGGCGCGGATGAAGACACATTAATTCGTGTCTCGTATTCCGATGTTAAGAAAGAATTTCCAGAATTCTTCAAGCGATTTCCTCAGCTTAAGACCGCATTTTTCCGTGAACAAGAGTTCACCAAGCGGTTCGCTAACCTGGAAGATGCAGACGAAGCAATCGAGGCGATTGAATCGTTTCGTGCTGTTGAGGATACAGTCAAGGCTGGTAATGCTGCCGAGTTCTTAGATCAAGTTGCAACCATATCCGATCGCGCCGTTGATAGGTTTGCAAACAACTTCCTGCCCGCGCTCTTTGAGAAGAATCAGAAGGCTTACTTCCGTGTAACTGCCCCACTGATTCGCAACGTCTTAGCGGAAGTCTTAGAAGCCGGGCAGGAAAACAGCAATACAAACCTGCAAAACGCCGCGATGGTAGTGCATCAGGCGATTTTCCGGGATGACAAATACGGTAAGGTTCCGATGGGCCAGCGGTTAGCTCAGCCGGACCCGGAACTTACCCAAGAGCGTAACGAGTTCTACACTGGTAAGCACAACGAGTTAATGGTTGGCGTTACCAAGGACATTCGTAGCCAGCTTGAGTCGGAGATTGCCAAGAGCATAGACCCTACAAAGTCTATGCGTCCTGGAATCAAAAAGCTCATAATGGAGAAGATCGTCGCGGAAGTTGACAAGGAAGTTAGTTCAGACGCTAACCACATGAATCGTATCATGTCGTTATGGCGTAGGGAAAGACAGTCAAAATACTCGGGTAGATACAAAGGCAGCATTGTAACGGCGTATCTGTCACGCGCAAGAACGTCTATACCGAGTATCAGGAAGCGTGTGCGCTCGGAAATCATGAGCTCACAAGTCGATGAAGATAGGTCACGTTCCGAGAAAGTCAACCGCAACACTAATGTGCCAAGTGGTTCTGCATCGAGAGGAACGTCTAGAACTATTAGCGTGACAGACGCACGCAGCAAAAAACTCTCCGATAAAGACATCATCGCACGGAGCTAAGCAGCCATGCAGGATAATGTTGATGTCGTAGCAACTCAGTTAGAGAAGGTAGAGAAGAACGTTCCTACCCTCTATGACAATGACGACCTTTTCTACACGAGCATTGAAAAGGCTCAGGTAGAGGTCGTCTCCACGCGGGATATGCGTATTCCGTTAAAGCTTCACCCCGGCTCGGCTTTCGGTTACTTCGATACCGATAACGGAGACATGGGGACTGGCGAAGCGCC
>Ga0157292_10000050_pt1 | contig 13057 bp, 34 predicted proteins | sample NitcycUS179409R1_FD_108401 | JGI IMG/M metagenome (GOLD analysis project Ga0157292, IMG submission 108401) | Soil microbial communities from Arlington Agricultural Research Station in Wisconsin, USA - Nitrogen cycling UWRJ-S179-409R-1 | ecosystem: Environmental > Terrestrial > Soil >... | reverse complement strand
TACGATGGAGAAATAGAACCTTTAGAAAACATAACTGATGAAGATGTAGAACAAGTCAAACTCATTTTAAAACGGATGTTTTTAAAGATATGTGATTCGGGACATTTAATCGTAAGGTCTGCCTCTTTATTGGCGGGAGGTTTTTGTAGTGCAGGATATATAAATATAGACGAAATGAGAGAATATTTGTTTGATTTGATAGATGATACTGAATATTTACAAAAGTCTCCTAAAACTTATAAAACGACCTGTTTACAGATGCTTAATAAAGGTTATCAAAGCCCAGTTTACTTAAATTCAAAAGATGAAGAATAGAACTTACTTTTTAAGAGAAGATTTAGATACTTATAAACCTAAGTTTAAAATGCTTTGCGCGGAAAAAAGAATAGAGGCAGAAATAAAGTTCGAAAAGTTTGCACAGGTAGACAGAAAAGACTATATTTGTAGAATAAAAATACAAGATTTATGAGAACAGGTTTTTTCTATTGGGAGACAGAGGAGTACCACCCTGATAACACTTCCACTTTAAATGATTGGTTGGAAAATCAAATGGAAGAATTAGTAGAAATTATATATCAAAGTGGTAGTTATTGTGAAGTTATGACTGCTTTTGGAGAATCTTATTCTTTAATGGCGGGTGGTAATGGAGACAGTTACAGTCATAAAATTGAAATAGAAAAATTATGAGATTGGAGCAAGACCTTAGATTTAATTTACTCGGACAACTCTCAGAGGAAAAGACGACAGTAGATGTAAATATCGCCAGTAAAATAGCTAGAAGATTCGCAGTTTCTTTTACAGCTTTTTTCGCCGAACATTGCTTTGAACTATTTGACTCTAAAACTTACTACATAAGAGATCACGAGCATTATAATGATGCTTACAGTATTGAAGATATATTGTATTTATGGGAAAATGAATTACTATGAAAAAATCAATAGGAGAACTACAGGATTTTAAAGGGAGTTTAAAACAATTAAAATATATTGTAGATAATTTAGTAAAAGAATTTGGGGAGAACAGTCTTGTTGAATTTGATGCGGGATATAATAATGTAGATGTAATTGTGGAAACCGTATGAAAACAAATAAACAAAACTTAGAAGAGGAGGAAATTTGGAAAGATATCCCCAAATACGAAGGACTTTATCAGGCATCTAATTTAGGTAGGATAAAAAGCTTACAAAGAAGGAATATAAGTATTTGTGGAATAGACAGAACTCTTAAAGAATGTATATTAAAACCATCTAAACATAAATTAGGCTATCTTAGAGTTTCTTTAAGGCTTACTGGAAAATACTACTACAAAAATATCCATAGACTTGTAATGGCAGCCTTTCACGGAGAATCAGATTTACATGTTGACCATATCAATGGAATTAAAGATGACAATAGAGAAGTCAATTTAAGATATGTAACTCTCAGAGAGAATACCACACTTTACCACAAAAATAAAAAAGAAGTGGGCTCTTATACTGGTGTAAGTAAAGCTAAGGAAGAGGGAAAATGGAAAGCGTCTATTTCAATAGATAAAGTTATTTATCATTTAGGAACATACTCAAATTCTTTAACTGCACACAATGTGTATCAAAATGCTTTATTTAATTGGAACACCTTTAAAATACTACCTTTAAAATTAATAAAACAGTACGATACTTCTAAAAAATTGACTTATGTCTTATACCAAGTAAAAAACAATTCTATATACAAAATATTATCTATTTCTAGTACTTTTGAAGATGCAAAAATCTCGCAAAAACAATTTAAACAAGAAACGGTAATTTTAATTAATTATTAAAAATGAAAACTAAGAAAGATGAATTAGATGATTTGATAAGACCACATACTTTATACTGGTGCTGTTATAACGATTGTCCTCTTGAATATAATCATACAGGTAAGGTGATTAAGATTTGCAGTGAATTTGCTGTTTCTTTTTATCTTTTTCTTGCCGAAAATTATCATACAGAAGATGAATCATGGAGTTATTCTAAATTACCTAAAGGTTTTGTTCAAGATAGGAAAACTTATGATATTATAGAGATTAAAGACGCGTTAAAAATATATTTAGAACAAAAAGTATGACACTAAGAGAAGAATTTGAAGAATATGTAAATAGTTGGAATAAACTTTCTACTGAAAAATTATTTGCTTCAAGCAATAAAGAGTATATTAAATGGTTAGAAGATCAATACGATAATTATAAATGTGATGAAGCAAGTTTAGACGACTTTAGCAAATATGATTTAGTAAGGGAGCTTAAAGACAGGGGATTTGATTTTATAGAAGAGGTTAACGACCAAGATATGATACATTACCTTGAAAGTGTTGGTTGTTCAATAGTAGATGAAAATGACACAGACAATGACTACGATTATGTTGATGATTGTTTATTTGAAGATATAGTTTCTGTTTTTGATTCTTTATCTTGCGCGAAAAGACAAGAATTAAGAGACTTAATAATTAATTTTAAATAATACATGGAAAACTTATTTAAACCTAAACTCCCACCACCCTTAGAAAAAGCAAAACAACTAAAAGAAAAGTTTGGTGATAAATCTATTGATGTTATAAGAGAAATTTATAATTTCGGATCTGCTAATAATTTAAGAGAAGAGTTAATGTATTTGAATTCTGTTGAAGGTGAGCTGTCTTTCTTTGATTTAAATGTTTTTACCCGCCGATTAGAGAAGTTAGGAATTACAATTAAAGTGAGTGCCAATTATCCGTGGATGTATATTGATGAGATTTGCGGAAAAAGAGTTCAAGAAAAGAAGGATTCTGAATGGGGGTGTGTCGTAGGCTACAGAAACAAATATTTTAAGTTTTCAGATACAAAAGAGTTGTTTAAATTAATTAGGAAATATGATACTAAAAGATAAATTCCACAATGCATACGTTGCATACAGTTACACAAAACAGTATGAAAATTATCAAAAAATTGCAGATGAGTATGCCTTAGCTTTCGCAATATATTTAGAAGCTGCTGATAAGGATAGCGAATTACAGGAGGAAATAAAACAAGTTTTTGAAATGTTTAAAAAAGATTATAATTCGGCGAATAAAAATTAAAAACAGAAGATATGACAAGAACAGAAAGATTACAAGAATGGATCAACACTTTAGATGTTATACAAATGAGTCGTATACTATTAGATTTGACAGAGTATGCCATTGATTCAGAAGAAGTTAGTTTTTGGGACAACAACATTAAACCATATTGGAGTCATTCAGGTGACAATTTAGATGGAACTGATAGAGAATCAGATGATGAGGATGAAATAGACACTCCTTTTTAAATTTTGCGCGAAAAAAGATGAAAATAAAGATAGAATATTGGAAAACAACAGGTAAATACTATTCAACAGAAGAAATAGAAGTAGATAACTTAGATGATATTGAATCTAAACTTCTAAAACAAATGGTAGCGACTACATACATTATTGAAGCTGATGGTTTTGAACAACCTTACAGAGCTTATTTATTATAAAATTAAAAAACAATTAGATGAACATAGAAAGATTAAAAGAAATCTTCACAGTTGAAGATAATATCACAAGAACGGCTAAACAATATTGTCAAGAAAATAATATTCCATATGACGATTCATTTCGTCGGAAAGTTTCTGGCTATTTAAAAGATGTTAAAGGAGGAGAAGATTTGGAAAGTGTGGTAAAATCAGACTCAAACAATTATTCTAATGACAAGGAAAAGCCCCAAAGAGGATTTACAGCTATTGGTGATGATGGTAAGTTGATGAATATTGAACAGTACTGTCTTCATTACGGTTTAGATGTAAATAAAATTAGGAGTTATAAATTAATCTCTCACAGCGGAATTCCTTTTTATAACGCAGTGTTTTATACAGCAGAGGAGGAAGCTATCTTAGACGTAGATAATCACCTAGAGGAAATCATTCAAAAATACATTGTCCCTGTAAAAGTAGGAGCTAAAACAGAAAATAAAAATGAAGACTTTTTTGACCGACTAGTTTTTACCGATACGCATATTTCAATGGATGTTAATGGTAAAGATGGTGACCCTATGTATGAAGGCAAATGGGATAGAAATGAGACACTAAAAAGACTTACTGATATGATTTCTCATGTTAAGACATTTCAAGCCTCTAAAACGCTTATAATAGATGATTTGGGAGATTTTATGGATGGTCTTGGTGCGCAAACTACTAGAAAAGGGCATGAACTTCCGCAAAATATGAACGATAAAGAGGCTTTTGATTTAGGATTAGAATTTAAGCTACTGTTGGTTGATTCTTTAATTGAAAATTATGATGAAATAGTTTGTAACAACATCACGAACGATAACCATAGCGGAGTATTCTCATATTTTGTTTCGTCTGCTGTAAAACAAATACTAGAGCAACGTTATCCTGATAAAGTAAAGGTAAACTCTTTAAAACGTTTTATGCACCACTACTCTATCGGCAATCACACATTTGTAATTTCGCATGGTAAAGACATAGGTGAAAATCGCTATGGGTTTAAGCCTAAATTAGATGCAATACAAGCTGAAAAAATAGACCAATATTGTAAAGAACATAAACTATACAATGGTAATTTTATAGAATTTTCGAAGGGCGATTCTCATCAAGCTATATACGATGATACCACCAGTAATGATTTCAGCTATTATAATTATCCTGCTTTTTCCCCACCGTCAAACTGGGTTAAGACAAATTTTAAGAACAGTAGGTCAGGCTTTAATTTTTTCAATGTTAATAAAAAAGCTAACATTAAAATTGCTGTTCCTTTTTGGTTCTGATCAAACTGAATGTAAGCAATTTGGAGGCTATGTCTTATTATTGTAACTTAGCGAAGTTAACTTATTGATGCGAACCTTAAGTTAATTTTGAAAATTTATTTACCGAGAAGTCTCTTTCATCGTCTATTCGCATTAGACTTTGTTAGGGATTTTTCATTTTAAAAATAACATGAATAAAATTTGGACAGAAGAGGAAACTACTTTTCTTAAAGACTATTACCCAACAAAAGGTGCAAAATACTGCGCTGAAAAATTGAACAGAACTATAAAAGCTGTTCACAATCGATGTAGCTTTTTTAAGATAAAACCTAATCCTGAATCTTTGAAAATACTCCTTAGTGAAGCTCAGGTAAAATATCAAAGTGGTAGGGCTAACTCAGACTATAATGTAAATGTGGAACAGTTTATAGATATTCAAACTCCTGAAGTTGCTTATTTTCTAGGGTTTTTATGGGCGGATGGGTATATCGTTAGGCAAGAAATAAGATTGAGTATTTTAACAGTTGATATGGATACTATTAAACCTACGCTAAATAAGTTGGGAAAATGGAATTATAATAAAAGAACTAGAGACGGAGGTAAGCCGATATGTACAGCATTTACTAATAATAAAAAATTATTTGATTTTTTGGTGGATAACGATTTCAAAATAAAATCTGGCGCATCCGCTGATAAAATTTTAGATAAAATCCCCTTTCACTTAAAACATTACTTCTTCAGAGGTCTTATTGATGGAGATGGTCATATTTATACTAGAGGGGTAACTATAAGTTCTTGTTATAATCAAGATTGGAGTTATATTAGTAACCTGACTAATTTTTTAAATATTAAAAGTTATATTTATCGTAGCGTCAGCGATAATGGTAAAAGTTCTGTAATAGAAATGAACGGTATAAATGCTTTACATTTTTGTGAGTATATTTACAATGGTATAGAAAATGATTATATAGGTTTAGTCAGAAAATATAATGGATTTTTAAAACTTAAATCTTCCGTAGAAAATGGACAACGATATGTAGCTAATAAGAAGAAAATATTAGCATTAGAAATGTACAATAGTGGCATTCCTATAACCCAAATAATAAAAGATATCAATATTGCGAGTACTACTGTAAGAAGATATTTAAAATCTATATCGGCGTAATTAATTTCAAGGCTTTCAGAAACGAGGGTTTTTTTGCGCTTACACTTTTATTTCTAACTTTCTTCTCCTTTTCCTTGCACATATCATATTTATTGATTACATTTGTAAAATAATTGCTGTTGAAAAGTTTACTTTCTGTTTTCTTTTCGCGGCGAAAAACTAAAAATATGGAAAATTGTTTAAAAATAGTAGTAAATAAAACAGACGATGTGGAGAACACTCTAAAATCATTTGGTTATGATAAAAGAAGTGGTTCAGCAGGATACTATAGAGATAAAATTGTAATTATACCAAAGAAAAAATGGTATTGGTTTTCTAATGATTTACTCGGAACACAAATAATAAGTTTATGAGAAAAATAACTAAACAAAAATAATAAAAATATAGACAATTTATTTTCAGGAATATTCGGAATAATATTAGGGCTTTTATTAGGCTTATTTATTCACAACGTTGTAGCAAATAAGTGTGATAAAAGCGGACAAATAAAAACCGCAAAAAAGATTATACCGACAACAATTATAACACAGTCTGAAAAAAAAAAAATCAGATACATTATACATTTATACTAAAATAGAATAATTATGAAAAAACTACTATTACTTACAATTATTTTTTGCGCGATTTCCTGTGCAGAACAAACCAAACTAGAAAAACCTTTTATTATCATAAATGAAGAGTTCACTTATCATGGGAGTTATTTTACTTATTACTATAATTATCAAGATAAAAACGGAGTGATAAGGGGATTTAGTAGTAAAGAAGACTTATGGAATGTGGGAGATATAATTGAATAATATGGATAAACGTGACGAATTAATACAGGATATTTGGAATAATTTAATAGCAATTCCGCGAAATAAAAAAGGAAGTTTCCAACTCAGTCCTGCTAGGCTAAGAGAGATTGTATATAAACATTCACAAAATTAATATGCAAAATAAACAATGGCACAAAATCTACAGAAAATACGGATTGGACAGCTTACCTCATTTAAATACTTTTGTTCACATTCTAGTAGATAAAGACACTGTATTTAAAGCCAAGTTAGTTGAGGATGATATGCCTTGTATGACTTTGGATGAGCAGTATTATTGGAGTATAGAGAATTTGGGAGAGTTTAGTTTAATTGCGCCAGATTATTGGTGCGAAATTTAAAAATAAATAATTATGAATATTATAGAAAATTACGAGAGAGCTTGCAAAGATATTGCAGAGCATGTAGGTTATGATGGAGATATAGGAAAGTATATTTTAGATACAGAATTTATCAACTGTTTTTATACCTCTTTTGCGGAAAATAGCGAGATAAGTTGGTCGGCAAATAAAGAAGAGGTAGAAGAATTAGATGGAGGCGGTCTTTATTCTTCGGAATGCAACGGTATTTACAGAGGAGCTGAATTTACTTTAGCTTTGATTGAATCTGATTTTGGAGGTGATGATTATTGGATTGTATTTAAAACTGAAAATGAGATAAAATGAAAAACTTCGGAATAAAATTTACATTAAAATCGGGGGAGATTGATTACTATGATCCTCTAGAAAAAGAAGATTTAGAAGAAACTGATACTCACTATATCTTAAATATGACTTACACTTATAAAATACCTAAAAATAGTGTTATAAGATTTGATTGGTATGATGTCTGTCAGGAATGTGGGTATGAGATTTATTATGATGGGTGTCGACACTGCTATTTAGAATAAAATGTTAAAAATTATAAAACTATGATAAAAACTTACACATATAAGATAAAAACTAACAAAACCCTCGAGCAAAAATTTGAAGAACAATTGAATATAACAAGATATATTTACAATCTAGGAAAAGAGGTAAGAGAAGAGTCTTATAAAAAAGGTGTAGCTATCAATTATTATGATTTATCTAAACAATTAACAGAGGCTAAGAAGGAGTTTAATTGGTTGAAAAAAGCACATGTTCATACACTACAATCAGTGCTTGAGCGTTTAGAGATTGGCTACAAGAAATTCTTTTCTGATTTAAAAATAGGTAATAAAACTTCCATACCTAAATGGGCTAAAAAGAAAGATTGGAAATCTATAGAATTTAAACAAGGAAATTTAAAAGCTTCGAAACCCTGTCTAAGATTTGAAAAAGATGGAAAATTTAACTTACCAAAACTAGGAAAAATAAAAATATTTAAAAGCAGAGAAATATATGGAGATATAAAATTAGCAAAAATAATAAAGCACACCGACGGTTGGTATTTACAAGTAATTTTTGAAGAAATAGAACAAATAAGAGAGAATCAATCTATTTGTGCTATTGACATGGGAATTACATACTTCTTAACTACTTCTGACGGAGAGTTTATTGAAAATCCAAAACATCTATTTAAATATTTGAAACAATTAAGAATAGAAAATAGGAAACTTTCAAGAATGAAACGCGGAGGAAATAATTACAAGAAACAAGTAAAAGTTTTACAATTATTGCATCAAAAAGTTTCAAGAGTAAGGAAAGACTTTTTACATAAAGAGAGTAGGAAATTAGCAAATAATTACGGAACAGTTATTAGGGAAGATTTAAACATTTCTAAAATGGTAAAAGGCTCTAAATTAGCTAAACATATTCTTGATTGTAGTTGGGGAACATTTTTTACTTTTCTTGAATACAAAACTAATGTAATTAAAGTAAATCCTGCCTACACAAGTCAAAAGTGCTCTAAATGTGGACACACTTGTAAAGAGAACAGAAAAACACAAAGTTTGTTTGAATGTGTTAAATGTAATTATACAGAAAATGCAGATTTACAAGCAACTTTTAATATTTTAGAGTTGGGGCAACAACTCATGGAAGCTAACGTAAGTCAGTAGACTAAGCGTTTTCCAAGAATCATTCATTAGAGGGAGTTGTCAAGGGTGTAGAAATTGTTATATAGATGGAAATTAACTGTTTCTTTAATCTTTTTCGCACCAAAAGCTAATTTAAGCACAACACGATAAGCTAATTTTAATACTGTATTATGAAAGAAGAATCAAGATTTAAATATGAACCCGACAAATCAATTATTTATGACTCTGTAACAGATGATGATATTTGCAATTGTTATGATGAGAAATATGTAGAATTATTAATAAGGTTATTAAACAAACATTATGAAAGAAGTCTATCTAGTTAAATGGAGTGCTGATGAATATGATGATTACAGAGAGTATAATAAAGAAACTGTTTTTTTATCTCTTTTATCCGCTGAAAAAACTAAGAAAGAAATAGAGGACTCTTATAATACAGAAAATCCCTTTCCTTTAGAACATTCTGATGAATACAATTTTGATTGGAAGATCGCTTCAGATGAAGACTATGATTTATACAGTAAATGGCAGGATAAAGAAAAAGAGAATCGCAATTTTAATACAGCTTGGATAGAAGCCTTATCTTTAGAAGAATGAAAAACTTAAAACAACTGCAAGAAAAATATAGCAAATATTCTAACGGATTAGGGCATATTCAGTGGGGAGGTAAATCTTACTATGAAATTAACTCTGATAAACCTCTAAACTTAAATTCTGATTTCAATGGGTTTATTTTAAATGAGTTGGATCAAGTAGAGTGTTATGAATTTTTTGACGCACCGCATAAATATTTTATGAAAGGATTGGAAATATCTGAGGAAGATTGGATTAGAATAGAGGATGAAATCGAATGGTGTTCAGAAAAAGAAGAAGAGTTACAATTAGAAATAGTTCACGATAACTGTAGAAAATGGTGGGGGCTTACTTTAGACAATTATTACCCTCATCCTTATTATCCTGAAAAAGAAGTGAAAGCTTTTGAAGTTATTAAAAACATACCTCTTTTAACTGAGGGAGATGTGTATGAAGTTTTTTGTGATGATTTATATACACCTGATTACGACGGAATTAAATATTCTGTAGACGAATGCTTACAATACCCTGAATTTTTCCGTCCTATTTATTAACAACTAACAACTCAATTATGAAACAATTAATCACAGCAGTTATTTTTATAGTGGCTGTTTTTTCTTTTTCCGCGCCAAAAACAGAAGAAAGATATTTCAAGAAAGTAAAACTAGACAAATCAATAAGAATAATAAACTTCTCTGGAATATCATATTTAGATACTGTAGTGAATGTAGGAGTGAGCTCTTTAGGTATAAAAAATGTGAATATAGTTTTACTTCCTATGCGCTCAGAAGATTACTTTAACCCTTATTTATTAGGTTATATAGAGTATTTTGATGGACTATATGTGATAAGGCTTAATTCTACTTTAGATAAGTCGGAGAAGATTTTAGTGATTTCACATGAAGTATGCCATTTAGCACAGAGTTATTACGGAAGACTTATTTTAAAGAAAGACTTTATTATTTTTGATGGTGTGTATTATAGTTATTATCTTAATTACCGTGACAGACCCTGGGAAATAGAATCCTTCTCCAAGCAAAGTATTATAGAAGCTAACATCATTAAACAATTAACCCACTAGTTAAATCTTAGTGGGTTTTTTATTTGGCTCATAGATATCGCGAAACATTTTTATAAATTCTTCCTCTGCCAACTACCTGTAAAATTTCTGTATCTCTATATGCCTTTTTATATTCTCAGATAATTCTAGGCTTATTGGTTTTATCTCCATTTTGTTGTTGTTTAAGTGTTCCTGCAATTATCCATTTACTGTAATGGTATTTATATACATTTTCTTCAGTTTTTGTTTCCTTGTTTTTCATTTTATTTCGCGATTTTTTGCCATCTTTCTGCTATTTCCTGGTCTTCAATATTATCAAACCCTTCCCATATTAAATTCTGAACACCCTTATCATACTTCCTAACATATCTAGAAACTACGTAAAAATCCCCACAATCTAATAGCACTTCATCCGATTCCCATCTATTTCTATGTTGACTCCAAGCTTCGGGTAATTCGTCTTCTGCATTTATCCACTTAGGAGTTCCTGCCTCAAATCCCGCCAACCAAGCATTTTCAATTACATCTAAATGGTCTGCATCTGTGTAATGCTCTATAGCATATGCTTGTGACGCTACTTGTTTTTTATCTTCTGTGCTCATTTCTGTTGTTTTAATCTGTTATTATAAGCTACTGCATATTTATCAAAGAATTCTTTCTTTTCAATTTTGTTCCCGCAAAGTTTTAACCCTTCCGATACCAAAGCTCTTTCAAAAGTACTATAAGCTTGCAACTGTTTTTCTGACAATAAACTTCTTCTTGCTGTAATACATGCAGTACCTCTAAAACTGTCAACTTTATCTATAGATGCTTCATGTGGAAAATTATTATAATTACAAACCCAACTCACTATGAATTTATCATTTGAATAGTAGTCACCATTTCTATCTTCAAATTCCTTTTCTATATCTTCGGAGTCTAAATATGTTTTTATCTGTTCTAAAGCTTTTTGCCGACTTTCTTTGATTTGTTTAGCCGAATATAGGTTTTTATTTTTAACTTTTTCGCGCGAAAATAATATCTTAGTAATATATTTATATTCTCTATTTAATTCTTTTAGAAATTGAGGATCGTCACAATTACTCTCCATTAAATCCGCAAGTTTAATTAACCTATCGTACAACTGTTTATTTTCTTCCATATTAATATTTAAGTATTTTACTGTTTTCTAAAAATTCTTTTAATACCTTTAAAGCTAATTTAATATCAGAGGTATTTCTCATATTTATAATAGTTCCGATATAGTCCTCTTCCTCATCCTCATTTAAAGGAGTGTTTAACCGTTGTAATTCTTTCTCTAGTAGTTCTATTGCGTGTTCTAGTTTCATAAACCTCCAAAATTTTTAGATTCCTCTTCTAATTGATTTAAATACTTTTCTTTCTCTTCGTCTAAGTGGTCAGATATTATTTGATATTCTTCTTTTGTCGCCCACCAAAAAGAAATAAACTGACGGCAAGAGTTATAATGACACCAATCATCACCGTTAAACACTTCATTAGTCTCTTCTTTTAATGTTCCATAGTCATCTTGAACTACTAGGCACTTATATAATCCTTTCTTAATAGGATTGCTCATTTTTGCATCTATCCACATATTTTATATTGAGTATTTTAAATAAAAAGCTTTTGCTTGTATTTTTTGATTAATATTTAAACTGATATAGTCTTCGTGGTATAATAAGTATTTCATTTTAATTTGTTTTTAATTTCCTCTATCACTTTAATATAGGCTCTGTAAGACGTTATTCTTTCGTAGTTAGCTGTTTTATCTAATTTAGAAGTTTGTTCATTACGAAGCCAAGAATTATATTTATTCTTTAAGTCCTTAAGTATCCTTTGTTCTATTTCTTTTCGCGCGGAAAAACCTGAAATAAAAGCTTCTTTAGCATATTCATTTTCCCATGATAGTCCCTCCCTATTACAAAACTTTTCTACTAATTCGTCTACTGTTTTAATTTTCATACTCGTTTTTTATTAAATCTTCTAAAGCAATCTCTATAAGTTTAACGTCTAGTTTAGGGTTATTTTCCTCTAAATGTTCAAGTAAGGCTATTTGCTCCTTTATGTGTTTTACAAATACCTCTTTAATTATTTGCCCTGTTCCCATTATATAAACATTTTATCTAATTCTTTTAAAGCTTCATCAGTCCAAAAATTTCCCTTTTCTTCATATTTTTCTTTTCTTTGTAGTTCTAATTCTTGAAAAACATCTGTAGCTTTCTCTCCTGCGTTGTCTTTACAGTTTAGGTATATTATTCCATCTAACTCAAAAAAATCAACCTCTTTGAAATAATAATAACTTTTTAGTTTATTTTTTGCCGAAATTGGTGTTAGTTTAGTCTTTCTCATAATACTTTTAATTCTAATTTACTCACTTTACGTTCATCCTCTATAAAATAACATCCTTCTCGACCCGACTTATCAACTCCCCATCTAAGATTGCATTTAAACGTATTATCTTTTAAATCAAACCATATATTCTCTAGAGGCTGATTAAAATAGTCTTTTGCTTTATGTAATAGTGCTAGATGCTCTTGTTTGTCTCTCATATAATATAAAATTCAGGAAATATGTATTTATTTTGTTTAAAGAATTCTACTCCTTGTTCACCATAACTAACTCTCAGTCTTGATGTTGCTGTCTTTTTATGATTTTTAATTATTTCTGTCAGTTCTTCTTTTGTTA
>Ga0157292_10000049_pt1 | contig 13298 bp, 36 predicted proteins | sample NitcycUS179409R1_FD_108401 | JGI IMG/M metagenome (GOLD analysis project Ga0157292, IMG submission 108401) | Soil microbial communities from Arlington Agricultural Research Station in Wisconsin, USA - Nitrogen cycling UWRJ-S179-409R-1 | ecosystem: Environmental > Terrestrial > Soil >... | reverse complement strand
GCTAAGCTAGAGGTATCAACAAGGAAAGGGGAGTCCCAATGGCTACCAACACCGCGATCATCCTCCACCAGGACGGCACTGTCTCCGAGGTCACGTACACGGACGCGCAGAGCCTCAACACCTTGCAGGGTGCGGTCGGCGGCTGGATCGAGTCGGTCAGCGGCTACGGCTTCGGCATGGACGCCTACGCCAACGAGGAAGGGCTCTACACGCCCGGACTCGCCCTCAACCAGCACATGGCGCGGGTCTTCGGGGTCGGCATCATGGGGAACGTGGTCATCCCCAAGGTGACGGACTTCAAGCGGAAGAAACTCGCCAAACTCGGAATCCTCCCCGCCTAGCGCGGGCAGGCGGAACCCCTCCCCCACTACTCCGGGGGAGGGTTTCCGTTTTTCTCGGCTCCCGGTTTAGTGCGGGTACTCTTGCGGACAATCGCGCTTGCGCGTTATGGGCAGGGTTTGCATTCCTCCCGATTGTTTGATAGGCTTGGATCACCTAGAGAAAGGGAACCCATGTTCACTGATTTTTCCGACGCTGACCTGGATCGCGTCAAGGCTGAGGACTCGCACCAGGGGAACGTGAACAGCGTTGAGTACCTGCGGATGCTCTCGAACCCTGCGGATCGCAAGCGCGCGTACCGGAACGGGAACCTGTACATGAACCTGTACGGGGGAAACTTCAGCGGGTCGGTCTACGCCGCCGTGCGGGACGTGGAGCGCTACGGGGAGCGTGAGACTCCCGCTGAGCGTGAGTGCCGCGAGGATCAGGAGCGCACGCGCAAGGCGCGGGAAGAGCGGTTCTCGTTCGCGGCGCTGAGCCTGTCGGCAGGACTCCCCACGCCGCGCTGAGACACGCGGGAGAGCGCAACCCTTCGGGGTTGCGCTCTTTCTGTTTGTGCGGTAAGGTTAGAGTACCTAGAGAAAGGGAGCCAATCATGGCCAGAATCACCCGGGATGCCGCGACACGCGGGATCAACGCCGGAACCCTGGACGCCGCGTATGCGGTCTACAAGGCCGGGACTGTCGTGGTCTTCGATGACTACGACGAGGCGGCAGAGTACGCGGAGAACGTCGGCGCGAAGTACATCAACGACTGGGAGAGCGGGGCGACAGCATGACGCGCAAGCGCGCCACGTTCGCGCGGGCGCACGAGCGCAAGCGCAACTCGTGGCGTAAGGATTTCAACAACTCGTGCAAGTGCCAGGCGTGCGAGAGGCGGTGGCTCTGACCCTCCGGGGTTAGTGCGCAAGAGTAGGCCGACTAAACCTGCGGGCGAAAAAAAAAGACCCGCCACGCGAATCGTTGATCGCGTGACGGGTGCCCGCCTGGCGGGTGCGCGCACGTTTGGTGCGCGAGTCCTGGTGCGGGGAAGTGCGCGAGCCTTTACGCAATTCCTGGCGCACGCGGTATCCGGTATCCGGCTCATTCTTGCGCTTGCTCATGTATCCATCCTAGCAGACAGAATCCCTAGGTGCAATACCTGCCAGGCCTTGCATCCATGCCTTGCACCTGATAAGCTGACAGTAGTCACCTAGAGAGGACAACCCCATGACTACCCTTACCCCTTCCGCAGAGCGTATCGTTGACCTGTTTCTGTCGGTTGATATCGCTGATGTGAACGCGGGCATTGCATGGTACAGCGATGCTTACGCTATCTCGCGCGGGCTCGCAGAGCGTTTCTGCATCAGCGTAGCTCAGGCGGCAGGCGTTATCGCGGCATTCTCCCCCATGAATGAATGGGACAAGAACGTGCGGGATGCAGAGCGATTCCTCGCTACGGGCGTGCGCGTGCACACGGATTCCAACATGCGCAAGGCGGCGCGTATCCTCGCGGGCGAGGGTATCGCGGAAGTGCTGAACGCGCCTAAGACAACCAATTTCTGGGAGTCCATTCTGTCAGAGGGCGAACGCGGTATCTGCATTGATCGCCACGCCTACGATATCGCTACGGGCGTGCGTCACACTGACAAGGGACGTTCTATCGGAGTCACGGCTTACCGGGCGTGCGCTGATGCCTACCGGGATGCCGCGCTGATGCTCGCAGAGCATGGCGCGGTCGTCACACCTGCGGAAGTTCAGAGCGTCACCTGGGAGGCATGGCGCAAGGTGTGGAAGAACGTGCGCAACACTGCGGCAGTGGCCGCGTAAGGCCGTACGCGCCCACTGGACGCCCTAGAATCCCTCCCGGGGGAGCTAGGGCGTTCTAGCGTCCTAGGGCCTCACAGAGCCTCACACAAACTTGGAAGATAAACCCCTAGCGGGGTTGCGCTCTGGCCAGAATGGGAGTATCGTTTCTCTTGTAAGGTTCACAACTACAGAGAGGGTCCACATGGACGCCGGATCGCTGGATCGCTACATCACCGGGAACTACGGGGAAGACCAGTACGAAATCTGCCCCTGCGGGGATGAGGAATGCGACTTCGAGCACGAGGACACGAGGGACTACGATTCCGAGCCGGGAGGCTGGGACTACGAGGAACCGGATGACGCTTGGCTGGATGACGCGGGGGAGTGAGAATGAGCCGGGGGCGAAAGCCCCCGGCTCTTCCGCGTGCGCGGGCGAAAAAAAACGGCCTGCCGGTTTAGTGGGCAGACTCTTGCACCGGCCCCCTCGCGGGGCGCGCTGGGCGCGGGACCCCTAGAGGTCCCACTTCCCCTCAATGGGGTCCCAGCGAGGCCACGAGGCCTCGTACGCGGCGTACGCCGCCTCGCAACGCGCGAGTTCCTCCGCCTCACGGCGGGCCTCGTCCGCGAGGAACGCGGAGTCCGTGTAAACGCCTTCAGCAATCTTGAACATGATGTGCTCCCTCTCTCAGGTGGACTAGCTTACGTAGTAATCCTATCGGAGATATTGCCGCATGTCAATACGGCAGAGGATTTGACATGCGGGCGGAATGCGAGTAGAGTCTAGGTAGTAAGTAAATAGCGAGAGGGAGAAGATGGAAACCATCATCCGCACCAAGCTGGTAGACACCTACTACGGGGCTCCCCTGGAAGTCGAGTGGGAATGCACGAACCCCGCATGCGAGTCTGACGCAGACTGCCAGTGTGATCCTGACCTGGAAGGTCCCGGCGACGACGTGCTCATGCACTACTGGCAGTGAGACAAAGCCCCGCGAAAGCGGGGCTTTCGTCGTTACAGGTTTACCTGTAATCACGATTACAGGTTTTCCTGTAAGGGGTTGCAAGCGCTCCCGATACCTGATAGGATATGAGTATCAACTCAAGAGAGAGAGGTCCACAATGGACTGGATCGAAGTCATCGCCGCATACGGGCGGAACTACTCCAACCAGGCGGAAATCCAGGCAGACTGGAACGCGAACAAAGACTTCCGAGTCCCCTACGGGCCTGTGACGAACAAGCAGGACTGTGATGAGGCGGGTATCCGCGTCATCGTTCGCTACGGGCAGGGAGCCGCACAGGGCGGCGGGAAGGTGTACGCGGTCAAGTGAGTGTGAGAGCCCCGGGCGAGAGCCCGGGGCTTTCTCGCGTTGTCATGCGGGTGTAGAATGGTAGGATGGACCTCGCCGTCGCAATCGGACTCGGCGCGTTCGTAATCCTGGGGGTTATGTTCGCGCTACTCTGGGCGTCCGGAAGACAGGACGAAAGGATGGACGTAATCACACAGGAAATCATCATCAAAGCTAACACTGCCCCCGTAACAGCCCCGCCCGTTACGCAAGAGAAGGAGGACTAAACATGTTCCGCACGAAAAATTTCATCAATGCAGTTGAATGGTATGCAGTCATTGCTATCTTCCTGCTCATCGCCGCCGTAGCGCTCGCTGTGTGGGTTCCTGACCTGTGGGTACTGGCTATCGTGCTCGCTATCAGCGCTGTAGTCGCCGCTGTATTCTCGCACCGCACGTAGGGTAGAAACACCTAACCCCCGCTCTCCCAGGCCGTCGCCCTGAGCGGGGGTCTCACGCGCTTGGGTTCCCTCCCACCCGCCGCGTGAGGCGCGGGCTGGGATTGGGTGACATTTAATACATCGGAGTTCCTTTCTTGGGAGCCCCGCTCCCGGTTGGTTGATACTCTAACCTTAGCAGGCATTCCGACAGGATGCAACCCCTGACACGCACGAGTTGGGTTTGTGTTTCTCGCGGATGTTTGATAGGCTTGTATCAACAGGGAGAGAGGAACCCCAAATGTCGCAGGCCGCAGAATCCGCGCTGGACAACCTGATGGATCAGGAATGGTTCTACCACGCGGAGCGCCCCACGGTGAGCCGCACGACGGACGGCGAAATCATCGTCTGGTGCGGATCGGAAATCTACCGCATCTCGTCTGAGGGACACATCTACCGCATCTACACCGGGGGCGGGGAGGTTGTGATCCTCGACTGAGGATCGGGCGGGGAGGCGAAAGCCTCCCCGCTCTTTTTTGTGCGCTCGCAGGTTTACCCTGGCAACTCTTGCGGGCGTGGGCTTGCGCCCCTCCTCACTCCTCGAACTGTTCTTCCATCTGGTGGACAGTGAGCGCCACCATCGCCGCCTCTTCACGACGCGCGCCGTCCTGTCCGAGTCCAAGAACGAACATGATCGACAGAACGAATACCACTATGCCCACAAGAATTATCATGGGATCAGTCTATCGGCTGAGCTAGGGGTTTGCAAATCGGCGGAAGCATGCTAAGCTATGAGTAACAGAGGGAAAGGAACCCCATGATCATTCGCACACACTTCACGCGCGGCCAGGCTCGCCGGTTCGCGGCATGGCGTCGGCTGATCGACGCTGTGGAAGTGAACCCCTACGAGCACTACTGGTTCACGAACGGCACGCTGGGCACTACTGCCGCCCTTGTGGGCGACCCGTACACGACCCGCGAGGATGACCCGCGCACGTACTGGGCAGAGCGCCACAACTTCGCCCCGTCGAGTGAGGAACCCCGCTACGACTACCGTGTCTACGTGTGGGACGGCGCGCGTATCGACTACGTGGGATCGCACGAGTCCGCGACAGTCGCGGTCGGTTCGGCTATGTTCCTCGCGGCGGTTTGACACGCGGCGCGGCATGCTGTAGAGTATAGATATGCACCGGGCAAGAGCCCGGGACCCCCCGGGGTAGCCTGGCCAACAGAGGCCAGGCCCCGGGGCCACAACCCCTCTAGGAGAGGATCACGTCATGGTCACAAGCGAGCGCTGGGTTCGGGTGTTCGGCATCTGGGTTCGGTACTACAAGCGGACACGCCCCATCGTCTGAGAGTGAGCCCCGGAGAAATCTGGGGCTCCCCGGTTTACCCGGCGTACTCTTGCGTACCCGGTCCCCCGTCCTCCCCCGCGTACTCCCCCGCCCGCGCGGGAGTTTCCCGGTTTGCAAACTCTCGCGAAGCATGATAAGCTGTTCACATAACAACAGAGAGGGAGCAGAAATGCACAAGTACGACCCGAGCCACACCCGGAACGTCCACTGCACCTGCGGAGCCGAGTACAGCCTGTACGTGAACCTGAACCGCCACATCGCGGTTGAGAACACCAAGGAAGAAAACCACTGATCGAGAGGGACCCGAGAAATCGGGTCCCTTTCCCGTTGTATGTGTGCTAAGCTGTGAACACAACACAAGAGAGAAGGACAGAATGGCAACCACAGACACGGATGACCTGTTCACGTACAACTCGGACAGCCGCCGCGAATCTCTCGCCACACTCCGCCGTAACGCCCCGTGCAAGTGCATGTCTTGCTGGGGAGAATTCCAGATCACGGTCTGCACGGTAGACCCGCGAAACACAATCGAGAACATGCGGATGCTCGCCAACTAGACACTAAGCCCCGGTCACAAGCCGGGGCTTATGTGTGTCTGCGGGGCGCTGTACGCCCGCCTAAGCGCTTGTAACGCGCTAGGGGTACTGCTACGCCCCTACGGGCTTACAGGCGCTCACAGGGGCTCAGAAGTTTTTTCAGCGGATATTGGTTTCGGGGTTGCGGGGTTTTGAAATCGGGTGTAGAGTGAGTATCACAACAGCAGAGAGAGAAAAGGGAAACCAAATGGAAATGCTCATTGGCTTCGATGATGACTTCAACCCCATCACCCGCCCCCTGACCGCCGAAGAGAACGCAAAGCTCATCGCCGCGATCATCGCCACCGCCCCCACCGCCTAGCCACTAGCCCCCGAGAAATCGGGGGCTTTTTGGTGCGCTAGAATAGGGGTATGACGAACGATAAAGAAACTGAAGTCGCGGAGAATGAGGGCCTAGCCCCTGCCGCGCACGATGACTCTGTGGTGCCCGCCCCGAGCAAGGAGCCGAAGCAGACACGCGCTAAGTCTGCGGGAGCCAAACCTGAGACTGCCCCAGTAGCGCCATATGCAGTCTTTGGGGGCGGGACCACAGACCCCGTACTGTACAGCCGTACGCGCCCGCCTAAGCGCGGTGAGGGGCGCAACGTACTATCGGTTGTCCAGCTACAGCGAAAGCTACAGGAGCTAGGCCACAATGACGCACGCGCCGACAAGGGCGGATACTATGGCGCGGGTGTAACGCGCGCTGTAGCCGCGTGGCAGGCGTCAAAGGATCACGCCGTGACCGGAGTACTCACCCGCGAAGAGTTTGCGGAGTTGTGGGAGGGTGACGTGAACGTGGACGCACTAGTGGACACGCCAGCGGATCACTAGGACGGGACCCGCAAGAGTATGCGCACTAAACTGTGGGTCATATTTTTTCTGTCGGTCGTCTACGTGCTCGCTCTGAGCCCCAACGAGAAGAGCCCTACCTTTCGGTAGGGCTCTTGCTCGTGTCAGGCCGGGACGCTCAGTTCGTCCTGGGCATCCGCGATTGCGTACTCCCAGTTCCACATGGCGTCTCCGCGATCCAGAATCTCGCGGGCGATCACGCGGGTTTCGGGGTTCTCTTCCTCGCCGTACGAGGCGTAGAATGCGTCTACGAGCCCCTTGTTGGTGAGGTGCTTTGCGGGAATGTTCATGGTTTCTCCCTCTCTTTGGAGTTGTTACTTAGACTCTACAGGGTCACAGTGTGGAAGTCAAACCCAAACTGGTACCAGTTTGGATTAGGTGATCCGCTAGGCATGCTGTAGAGTATAGATATGAGGTACCCGCCAAGGGGTACCAAGCCCCGGGGGTTGGGCACGCCAATAAGGGCGTGGCCCCCGGGGATTCCTCCACAACTTCACAAGCCCCGCGATTGAAACGGAATAAGCCCCCGACACACCTAGGCTTTGTATAGGGGTCGCGGCACTGCCCAGGACGCGCGTCCTTCCTCTCTCTGTTATCGCGCGTCCTGGGCATTTCTCGTTCCGGGGTTGTGGTTCGGGTGAGAGTACGCTAGGCTATACACATGAGAGAAATCATCCGCCGAATCTTCAGCCGAGAGGCTCGCACACGTCGTGCGTACGCCCTCGCAATCGGTCGCAACCTTGGAGGTAAGTGATGGACGTTGGACACTGGTACACGCTCGTTCTGGGGCTCGTGGGCGGCTTCGTTCTGTGCTTCGTGACCCTGACCGCCTACGTGTGGAAAGCACGCTACCAGGACGGCGCACACGACGTTATCACGGGCAAACTCAAGAGGTAGCCTGTGGTACACTGAGAGGGACCGGGCAAATCGCCCGGTCTCTTTCTGTTTGGAGACTCACATGTTTACTGTGACAACTCTTGCGGGGGATCGTACCTATGACGTTGCCACGCAAGCTGAAGCCCTACGCGCATTCTCGCGCGACTATCCCGGTGAGCCCGTTCTACGGGTCACTGAGAGTTCCCTAGTGCGCGCCCGTTTGACAATGGACGAGTAACCCGATAGGCTTAGGGTATGAACAAGGCAGAGAGCAACTGGGCAGAGGTCGCTGAGACCCTGAGCCGTCACGGTATGTCTGACACGGACATTGCCGCGATGCGTGAGTTCCAGGCTCAGGCAACTAAGCGCAAGCGCGCGCCTAAGGTTGCCCCTGCCGCCCTCGACTTTGGAGACTGGGCATGATTGACGATGTGGACGAAATGGACGAGCCTACGCAGTGTGAGGCGTGTGAGGAGTGGTACGATGCCGCTCTGCCCTACAACTGGAACGCGCGCCCGTTCTATGTGCAGTGCCCGATGTGCGAGCACAAGATGCGCCCGGAGATTGACAACTACGCCGACCTCTGATAGACTCAGAGTATCAACCAGGGAGAGGAACCCTAATGCACAAGATCACCGTCAACGGAACCGTTGCACTGGAAACCCGTACGATCACGGCTGAGACCGTGGGAATGGCTACCGCCGCCTTCCGCGCGATGAACCCCGGTCAGCCGATTCTGGACATCGACATCATCTACCCCTAGCGGGAGCGGGGCCTACGGGCCTCAGCCCCTCGCGGGTGGCGTGCAAGAGTAGGACGGGTAAAACGTCGGGCGAAAAAAATTCTGGGCACATGAGTAAGGGGAAGCCTTTCGGCTTCCCCTTAGTCTCAGTCCCAGTCCGGGAGGTCCCAGTCTCCCGACTCGATCCAGTTGAGGTCGAGTTCCTCCTGATCCATTGCGGCCTCACCCTGGTAGAGTGCGTTGCTCCGGACGGATGCGTAGAGTGCCATTTGGCTACCCCTCTCTCTCTGTTGTTGTAACACCAGTCTATCAAAGGTCACGGACAAATGCAAATCCGACACGCCGAGAACCCTGCCGGAAAAAGGGTAGGGATTCCAGTCTATCAGACTTTCGCCGGCGAATCAATAGGCAAATCCATAAATCTTTCTTGGGTTTCGAGGGGTTGAATCGGGCGAGAGTGTGCTAAGCTAGAGGTATCAACCAGGGAGAGGAACCCCAAATGGACTTCAACGCTTACATCGCCAACGCGATCAAGAACAGCCCCATCGAGGCGCGCATCGTCCGCAAGATCGTGAAGGCGCTCAAGGACGCTGGGAACTCCGTCGTGGCTGTGGACGACCGCGAGGAAGTGAACCCCGTCAAGAGCCTTCAGGACGTGCTGGATCAGGTCTTCAACCTGGATGAGGCATTCCTCATCACGAAGGACGGCGGCTGGGTTCGGCTCACGATGGGAGAGGGCTGGGACACGATCTGTGACTACACCCTGGACCTGGAAGAGGCGCTTCAGCCGGTGAACGACTACATCGACAAGTACGGAGAGTGAGGCCCTAGGGCTCGCGGGATCGGCCCTCAGGGGTCGGTCCCGTTTTTTTTCGCCCGGGGTTTTACTGGCAGTACTCTTGCACTGTGGATTTGCGCGCCCCTGTCAACCGTGCTAGACTCGTCCTTGTGCGGGACAGGCACACATGAAAGCAACTAGTAATGACAGAGTACAAGAAAGTTCAGCTTACCCTTCCGGATGACGTGAGGGTGGCATTTGAAACCATCGGGGAAGACCTAGACACTCGGAACCTCTACATCGCAAAGCTACGCGGACTCGGCTGGACACTTCAGTCTGTGTCTGAGGTAACCGGGATCACACGTGAGCGTGTGCGCCAGATTGCCGTGAGCTATGCGGGCGAGGTATCCGCGTTGCCTGGCGGTCTGCCGCTCCCCACGCCCCCGCTGAAGCCTGTGAAGACCCCTAAGGTCTACACTGAGCCTGACCCGGGTAAGCTAGCGCGTCTGCTGACGCTACAGCCGCTAGCACAACAGAACAGGGCGAGTAGTGAGGAATTCCGCGTGAGCGCTGAGCAATACACGGCGCTTGTGTGGGAGGTACACAACGATGACGGCGTGCCCCTCTACAGGCTTGCAAAGCGTCTAGGCGTGACGCATGGCGCTCTGCGGTTCCGCCTGGCACGCTACGGGTACAAGTTGCCCGGTACTGGCAAGTCTAAGGTGTACACGCGGATTGACCCTAACAACAGGGTCGCGGTCTAACGTGAGAGGGCCAGGGTTTCCCCTGGCCCTCACCCGCCCCTTACGGGCGGAACATGGGATGATCCGGGATGACCGGCAGACTCGGCTTGCGAGTGATGATGTCATCCATCGTGACCTGGATCACTGCCCATCCCTCACTGGCGAACGGCGGCACCAGAGCGACACGCATGGTCGCGGTCTGCGTGATGCCCCCGGCGTAGTCTGCCGCGCCCTGGCGGGTGAGGTGCTGGGCCATGATGCGAGTGGACATTTTGTCTCCCTTGGTTTTCGGCTGACTGCCTACGGCAAGCTTATCAGGTATTGCGACAGGATGCAAACTGCTGCTGGTTTGCACTCGTGACGGATCACTGATATAGTTGAGTCATACCCGAGAGGAACACCAAATGCCCGCTTTCATCCTGGCTCTACTGATCGCCATTCTCCCGCCCTGCCAGGCGGAAGACTCGGACAACTGCTATTGGGATGCATCCGCCCGGGGCAACGGTCTGGGCAATTCGTTCGTCGGATTCATGGGCGAAACCTACTACACTGAAGGGAAGTAAGCGCATGGCGCTGAAGTTTCGGGATGTCCCGGTTGACGAGATTCGCAAGGGCGATATCGTTTCGGACGGGGGAATCCTCACGCTTGTACTGGGCCGCTCTGCCCACATGGGCGAAATGGGGCTGACCCTCAAGGATTGCAACGGGTACGTGTGGTCTGCGTACTACATCGGCGGTACGATGCGCCGCTACTCTGGCGGCGCGCGTCGGAAGTTTGACGCTCTACTGGCAGAGGAAGACTGACGACCAATATCGCCCCGGGGTTTGCACTCCGGGGCGATGTGGTGTAGAGTAGAGATATCAACCGGGGAAGGAACCCAAATGAACCGCTACATCGTCACCCGCTACATCGGGGGAGTCCTGACCACATACATCGCGGACAACTGGAATCACGTCGGATGCCTGCTGGCAACCGGGCGGATCGTCTCGTGGGAGGTCGCGGGCTAGCCCGAAAGGGCGACCGCCCGCCCCGGTTCGCCGGGTGTGGCACGTGCAAGAGTATGTCGGGTAAAACCGTGTGGGGATTTTTTAGGGGAGACCCTCTCGGGCCTCCCCTCTCGCTCACTCCCAGTCTGTGGTTTCGGTTGTGATTGTCTGCGTCCGAGTCTGGCGGGTCCAGTCTCCGCGTCCGAACCGCCCGATGAGTCGCGGCTGGATTCGGTCGAGAGGGTCACCCGTAATGTCAGTCTCGTGCATGACCACCCCATCCTTGAGGAATCGAGTCAGGACGATCACGTGAACGTGGGTTCCAGTCTTGATAGCCATTTGGTCCTCCTTGGTTGGTACTCTCAGCTTAGTGCATGGCGGGGGAGAATGTCTAGAGGGAAACCCGGAAATCTTTTTCGGTTTGGGGGTTGTGTTCACTCCCGGACGTGCACTAAGCTAGGGGTAGAGAGAAAGGAAGTAGCCATGACTACTCAGACAGTAACCGGGTTTCGACTCCCCTGGACGGGCGGCGCTCACGCCTACCCTGAAGCTGACACGTTCTCGGCGGCGAAAGAGGGTTTCAAGCGTCGGCGTAAGGGCGTCATGTTCCATATGCCCAACACGGGTGAAGCGGGCGCTCAGTCGTGCGCGTACTGTGGCGGCATCCTCGCGGAACCCGCGCTAGCGGCATCCAAGGATCACGGCAACAACACGCGCAGTGAGCAGTCGGCGGCAGTGAAGCCGGATCGGTTCTCAACGTGGCACTACGACCCGCGAGGAAAGCGCGTCATCGGGGGCGTGCACTATCAGTGCTCTTGGTCGAACCTACTCGGGGCGATTTCGAGCATCCGGTCATTCTGACGAATGTTTCACGTGAAACCCTCGCTTTCGGGCGAGGGTTTCGCGCGTTACAAACCCGTTATAAATCGACCCTCGAAATGGTACCCGTGAGGGTGAAACCCGTGTATAGTGGATAGTAGAGAGGGAGACAGGGAGTCTCCCAGAGAGTAGGCCCCAAATGATCGGCAACCAGTTCATCGTTCAGGACGTGGAAGATTCCGCCCTCGCGATCACGGTCACAGACTTGCAGGGTCCGCGTTCGCTCTACCGGGCTCTGGCCGCGTTCGACGGTTGGTTCCCGGGTGAGGATCGCGGGCGCGCACAAGTCGCCCTCGCCCTCGCGGACTACACGGGCGGCACGACCACTCAGCGGGTCGCGAACCGGATTCTCTCGTCCGCTCTGCTGACGGTTCACAACCGCTAGGGGTTCGCCCCGGAACCCCCGCCCACTCGGGCGGGGGTTTCGCGCGTGGGCGTGGGCGGGCGGGTGAGTCGTGCAAGAGTCGCCCGGGTAAACCCTCGCGGGGTTTTTCTCGAATGTTTCACGTGAAACGGGGCGTTACAAACCCGTTACAAATGAATCGGGGAAATGGTACCCACTCGGGGCAAACCCGTGTATAGTTGATACCAGAGGGAGAAAGTCTCCCGGGAAAGGAAGTCATGTCAGACTTCGACTTCGAAATCCAGGCGTTCGACGCAAAGGGCGACATGATCCGGGGAATGTCCCTGGACGAGAGGATCGTCAGCGCAGAGGACGCGCTGGACTCGTACGCTGACGTGATCGACACAGAGGGCGCGGCAACCCTCGCAATCGTCCGGATCGACTTCACGGATTGGACGGCGGAAGTCATCGCAGAGCGGGCGCTGTAGCCCCTCGCGGATAGCCCCTCGCCCTCACGGGTGAGGGGCTTTCTCGTGGGAAGAAACTTCCACGGGTTTGTGGTTTGGGGTTGTGGTTTAGGTGCGGCATGCATTAAGCTAGGGGTACAGAGAGGGAGACAGAGAGTCTCCCGGGAGAGGACAACATGTTCCGGTTCGAAGAACACACCTACCAGACTTTCGAGTCGGCAGTCGCGGCGCGTGAAGCGTACATCGCCCGGGGCGCGGGTGTCTCGTACATCGTGCAGGATGGGCCGGTGTATCGGTTCGACTCGTTCTAACCCCCGGTGAAAGCCCCCGCCTACGGGCGGGGGTTTTCTCGTGGGCGGAATGTTTCACGTGAAACGGTGAAAGTTTTTTCGGCGGATATGCGTTTCGGGGTTGTGGTTTGATCGCGGCATGCACTAAGCTATAGGTAGAGAGGGAGACAAGGAGTCTTCCGGGAGAGGGAGTCATGAACATTCTCATCACGATCCGCCACAAGAACGGCATCGAGAACCGACTCATCATCGCGGACTACGCATACGCCCGGGCTGTTGCGGCTGAGCTTGGGGCTGAGCTTGTGGCGGCAGTCACTACCGCCCGCCCGATCAACTACATTTGTGTCGGGCTTGAGCCCGAAGAAAGCCCCTTCATCGCCCGCTAGTCGGTCGAGAGAAACCCCCCCTTGAGAGAGGGGGGTTTCGTCGTTTCACGTGAAACATTCTGGGCAGAGGGAAAGTCGAAAGAGGGTCTATGCAAGGGTCCCTGAGACTGCTACACTGAGGGTATCGAATGAATCCCCCTAGAGGATGTAGATAGGCCGCTAGGGGGATTCGCCAATTC
>Ga0157292_10000048_pt1 | contig 13318 bp, 10 predicted proteins | sample NitcycUS179409R1_FD_108401 | JGI IMG/M metagenome (GOLD analysis project Ga0157292, IMG submission 108401) | Soil microbial communities from Arlington Agricultural Research Station in Wisconsin, USA - Nitrogen cycling UWRJ-S179-409R-1 | ecosystem: Environmental > Terrestrial > Soil >... | reverse complement strand
GGTCAACTTCGGTACCCGCCGCTCGTCGACCGACCCGCTACTCACGATTTGTCGAACCGCGTCGGGCACCTCCCAGGGCAACCCCAAGGCGTCTGCCAAGGGGCGTTTGCGGTACCAGAAAATTGCCGCATAGGCCTCGACCCGCTCGTGCCAATTCATGGCGTCCACCGCGGCGCCCAGCGTCGTAATGGTGTTCTCGATTGCCGGCATCATGCCGCTCGCCTCGCGCACGTCGACTTCCTGACCGTCGAGCCACAGCCTGACTCCCCAAATATTGGTCGGGGACTGTTGACCGTCGTTGCTCAAGTGATTCAGTGGATCGATGCTGAGCTTGACCGGCTCGCGATACCCGACCACCACCCGCAGCCGCCCGAAGGGCAGCACCGGCTTGCCCGGCCAGAGCTCGCTCGGCTGCAAGTTGGCGTAGTCCCGGACCAAGATCTGCGCCACCTTGCCTCGAGCTGGATAGGGGCCGTGAATCTCCTTTGCCACGCAATGACAGCGGAAGTACATGCTCTCGGCGCTGGCCCAGATCAGACCGCACAGTCGCTGGCAGAGAGCGGCGTCAGACAGCGAACAAGGCCGCTCTGCCACCAACTCCGCCAACGCGAACGACTCGGCCGGCGATAGTATCTCGTTACGACCGTCTTCGTTGAATTCGCTGCCGTGTTTGAGTGCTTTGACTAGATCGAGAAGCTCCTCCACCACTGCGCGCTGCTCTTCCAGCGGCATTCTCTCGCGACGCATGCCGTAGATCACCGAGTCGATCAAGCGATAGATGCGTGAGGGAGTGCCAAAGCCGCGCGCAATGTCCCGCGCGCTCATGCCGCGCTCGTTCTTCAGCGCGCGCAGGTCACGCCGAAATTCCTGGCTGAAGTGCGGTAAGAACAGATGAAATACCGAACTCAGTTTGACTGGCCAGTCACTGTAGTCGACCAAGTCCCACGCTCGCACCAGGGAGGAGCGGTAGCGCTCCATTCGACTATCTTGGGGAGAGATCATCGACGGATCCTTCTGTTCCATTCAGCCGAACCCAACTTGCTTGCGACAGCACCGCACGCGCATCCTTCGCGCGCGTAATGCACGGGATGCCCATCTCCACCGACACGACGCACACGTGTGATAGCCGCCCGCCATCTTCGCAGATCAGGCCTGCGGCTCGCATCACTCCGAGTGCATAGCGTGGGTCGCTATTCGGCAGTACGACGATGTCACCTTGTTCTACCCGCGCGGCGTCCGCGGGCACGTTCACGATTACGGGGCGTCCTTCGACGATCCCGCCGCTGACCGGCAATCCATCCAATACTCTGGTCATGACAGCCCCTGTGGCGCAGCGCTCAGCTGGCCTCGACGACATTGCCGCTCAAGCGGCGATCAACGTAGTTTACGAGATCCCCGAAGCGATTCAACACGTCGAGTCGAAGTTCGCGCGACGCGATGGCAAAGCCGAACACAGTCTCGATCTTTACCACCAATTCCAATGTCTGAATCGAGTCGAGGCTCAAGTCAGCGAGCAGCGAACAACTGTCCCGCAGCTCTTTGGGATCGATATTGATGCCCATGTGCTCGGGGCCGGTGAGGATTTCAACCAACTGCTTCCGAATGCTTTCACGATTCATCTCTCTCACTCCACTCTTCAGAATGACTGACACGAACGCAGGCGAGGCTCGCGCAGCGAACACCAAGCGCTGGGCCACGCTCAGGCGCGCGGCAAATGCGCGACCATCATTTTCTTGTATTCAGGCAGAAAGAATGCCCGGCAGATATCGTCCGCGAACACCACGAATTCGCGCGGCACCTTCAGCGCGCCGTCGTCGAGTGTTACATAGCCCTTCTCGACCAAACCGCGAATCTCGTCGCCGTACGGCATCATCATATCGATGCCGAAACGATCGAGAAAACGGCTGCGCTCGACGGTCAGATTCTTGAGCCCGTACACCAGGAAGCGCGACATCTCGTCGCGCGCCGTGAGCTTGTACGCTCGACGTATCGGCAGACTACCTGACAGCAGCGGTTCGTAATAGTCGCGTACCGTCGACGCGTTTTGGTACAGGTGTCCGTCGAAATCCGAGTGTGACGACAACCCCATCCCCAACATCGGTTCGCCGCTCCAAATGCCTCGTCGATGCACGTGTTCCTTCTCCGGGCTCGCCACCAGGTTGAAGCAATTGACGGGCAGGTATTTGCCCTCGCGCTCGAGCCTGTCGAACGCGTAGTTGATCATCGCGATCTCCTTGGCGTTGGTCATCAACTCGCCGAGCGACGCGCCGCGCCGGAGCTCCTTGAACATTTTCGTGTTGAGGTAGACTTCCATCTTGTAGAAGGCCACCGCGTCCGGCCTGAGCCGCAGCAGCTCGCTAGTCAGGTTTTGCCAGTTCTCGTCCGTCTCGCCGTAGATACCGGACATGAAATCCAGATTGATGATATCGAAGCCCACTTTGCGAGCGCGCTCGAACATTTTGAAAAAACCAGGCGTACTCGCCTCGCGCCCGTTTGCGCGCAACAAGTCCTCGTTGAGCGTCTCGACTCCGAAGCTCACGCGATTCACGCCGACGTCTTTCAGACTCCTGAGCTTTTCTTCCGACAGATCGCGCTCATCCGGCTTGGCTTCGATGCAGATTTCTGCGTCGGGGGTGAATTGAAACTTCTGCTTGGCATAATCGATCAATTCGACGAGTAGGTCCGCGTCGACGACCGTGGGCGTCCCGCCGCCGATGTACAAGCTGCGAAAGATCTTGTTCATCACGTTGGGCCGCCGAGCGTTGATGTCCATCTCCAGTTTCAGGTGCGAGATGTATTCCGTGGTAAACTTGCGATCATGCCGTTCAAACAGCTTGTAATAGCAGTAGCTGCAACGGTGTCTGCAGAAAGGTAGATGCACGTACATGTGCGCGGGCGAGCGCTGAAGCACCGAGTCACACAAGCGCGGAGACATCAAGTTCACGGGCGGATATTGATTGATGAATTCTTCTCTATTCAGCTCGACATCCATTGCTTTCCTCACTCCACATACAGGTACTTTTTGAGCAGTTTCCCCATCTCGTTGCGCGGCAGTTCGTCCAAGAAATGGACTTCGCGGGGCACCTTGTAGTCCGCCAGACGCTCCCTGCAGAAGCCCAGCAAGCGCTGTCGGGTGAGCGCGCCGTCGCCGGTCACGTAGGCAACGACGATCTCGTTGTTGTTGCCGCGGGCCCGTCCGATCACGGCTGCGTCACTCACTCCCGGAACGTTGCGCAAGGTGTCTTCGACCTCCGCGGGATCGACCTTCAGACCGCCGACATTCACGAAGTCGGCGCGCCGCCCGAGCAGGGTCAACGCACCCTCCGCATCGAGTGTGCCAACGTCGCTGCTGTGAAACCAACCGCCGGCGAACACGCTGTCGTTCAGCTCCGGACGATTCAGATATCCCTTGCTGACGTTGGGCCCACGCACCCGCACTCTGCCAACTTGGCCAGAACGGCACGGCTGGCCCTGTTCGTCGATCAGCTCGAGCGTGCGGTTGGGCAGCGGGCGCCCCACCCCGCCAGACCCACCCGCCGAGTCGAACGCAATCACGCCGGTCTCGGTCGTCCCGTATAGCTGGTTCAGATTCGAGCCAAAGCGCGCGTGAAACCCACGCAGCGTCGCCGAACTCGCCTTTGCGCCAGCGCAGAAGCAATAGCGCGCCTGCTCGAAGCAGCCCGCGCCGTCGCCCATATGCGTGCTCAGCTGCTCGTAAACGAAAGGAACGCTCAGCACCAGCGTCGGGCGCTCGACCATGACCGCGCGCAGAATGTCACTTGGCAGTGTGCGCGGCGGCAACGACAGAGTCGCACCGTGCGCTGCCGCAGCCAGCAGGCCGTCGATCAGGCCGTATGCGTGATACAGCGGAACCAGCGCCAGCACGCGATCCCCCGGCCCCAAACGCACCGCGGCTCCGTAGGTCGCGACCTCTTCTGCCACGTTGTCGAACGTACGGCACGCGATCTTTGCGCGACCAGAAGATCCCGATGTGAATTGTAGAATTTGCTCTTCTGGCGTGCCGGAGCTGAAGACGGCCTGCGCGCCGGCAATCCGCACCAGCGCGAGCTCGGCCTGCGTCGATCCGAGTCGTTCCAGTTCGTGCAACTCGAGGTGCGTTTGCCGCAATCGCTCGCGATTCGGCGCATCCACGACAACGAGCCCGAGCTGCGAGTCATCGATGTAGCGTTCGATTTCGCTGGGTTTGAAGGCGCTGCTGAAGAGCAGCGCCCCGGCTCGCAACACCGTCAGAGCCAAGAGCGTGCACGCCAGATCGTCCGCACGATTCGTGAGCACCCCGACCCGAGAACGCTCGCTCACACCGAGCTTGGCGAGAACACGTGCGAGTTTCGTCACGCGCTCGTGCAGCTCGAGACCGCTGTACGAACGGTCGTCGACCGTCAGCACTCGATCCTCTTTGCGCGCAGCCCAAGCCTCAGTCACCATCGTTTTTCATCCCTGCGCTTCCCGTCGTCCCATCCAGACGGTTCGCCCCAAGCACCCTGACTCAACCCTTATGGGCCCTCGACCCAATTTCTGTCAACCAATAACAGCGACCGCCGATTAAGAATCAGGCAGACCGTGCTCTGCCAAACAATGATTCTGATAACGACTATCGAAAGTAACTTCCTGCGCTGCACCCGCCCAAGCTGGCAACACGAATTGCCACAGGGTTTCACGCGAGGAGAATTCGCACTCCATGAGGGTCAACCCTTCCAAAGCACCGTGAAACTCATCCACCAATAGCTCGTGTTCCGCGACTCGCAGCCTGTGCCGCGTCTTGGTGATTTGTCGCGTAGCGGTGCTCGGCCAGAGCAGCTCGAAGCACCAGCTAGGCAGCTCCGTCTCCCATTCCGGCCGGATCGCACCCCCGGACCCCTTGGCGGTGATGGTGCATTTGCCTGCGCTTCGCCGAACGCGCAGGTCGACACCAGCTGCATTCAGCAAGTACCCCTGCTCGATCAGCGCGCTGCTCGTGAACAGCTCGCGCGCTGGCAGAGCCGGCAAGCGAAACTTCCGCTCGATCTCGAGAGTGACGCTGGCGAGTTCAGGGCTCTCGGGTTGCCGTGCAATCGCGCCTCGCTCGATCTCGGCACGAAACTGCGCCTGGCGCTCGGGAGCCACCCGCTGTAAGGCTTCATCGCGCGAAATCAGACCTTCGTTCAGGAGCTCGAGCGCGATGCGTTGCGCCGCTTCCGGTGAACGTTTTCCGCGACGGCTCTGCAAAAAGTACAGACGACCATCCTCGATTGTGAACTCCACGTCTTGCATGTCGCGGTAGAACACCTCGAGCTCACGGCAGCCTCTCAGGAGTTCCGCGTGCGCCGTGGGCACGATTCGCGCGAGCGCCTCTGGTTCCGAATCGTCCGTGTCGTCGAGCGGCGCCGGCCGCCTAGTACCGTTGACCACCTCGTCGCCCTGCGCCTGCCGCAACCACTCACCGCAAGGTCGTGCCGCGCCGGTGAGCGGGTCGCGCGTAAACACGACGCCCGCGCCGGACTCCGCGTTGAGGTTGCCGAACACAATCGCCTGAACCGTGCACGCGGTGCCGGCGCTCTCGTCGAGCTTGAAGCGTGAACGGTAGGCGCGAGCTCGCTCACCGTGCCAGCTCGCGAATACTCGCCGCACGGCGAGCCAGAGCTGAGCCATCGGGTCGAGCTCGAAGGGCTGGCCGCATATCGCCTCCGCTGCCAGGCGCAGTCGGCGCAGCCGATCTTCGAGCAAAGTGAGCTCTGCCGACTCGAGCGCGAGGCGCGTAGCAGCTGCGACCTCGTCCGCTCCCACCCCGAGGATGGTTTCCGCGTAGCCGGACAAGAAGCGACCATAGCAACGGAGCGCGAACTGCTCGTCACCGCTGCGCCGCGCGACCGCCAGCATCGTCTGCTCGTTGCTGCCGACGTTGAGCAGAGTCTCGAGCATGCCTGGCATCGAGACCGGGGCCCCCGAGCGCACGGAGAGCAAGAGCGGATTGTGCGTACCGCCGAAACGCCGCCCCGTCTCGCGTTCGAGGCTACTCAGCTCTGACTCGACCCCACGGCGAAGAGCGGCGCTCACGTCCGCGCTCCCGCCAAGGTGCGCGGCAGCGTCGGCGGCAAGCGTAAAGCCCGGTGGAACACGCAGTCCGAGCCGCGCCATGTCACCCAGGCTCGTGGCCTTGCCACCGAGCCGTGCGCGTCGCTGATCATCCCGGAGTGTGTCGCGGCCGATAGCCACGACCAAGGGCTCGACCGGCGCGGGGGGCGAACTCTCGGCCAAAGCATTTTGCGTCATGCGGCTGCCGGTCGTACGAGTTGAAGTGGGCACCATTTTCGCACGGAATTGATCTGATACAGCCGTTCCGCGCGCTCGATGTCTGCGCGGCTCAACACGCGCAGTTTCAACTTGCCCTGCTCGAGCAGCAGCCCGCGGTACGTGCCGGGCAGCAGCCCCACGCTATCCGGCGGCGTGAATGACGAGCCATCGATCACCGCGACCACGTTGCCAGTGGTCGTTTCGGTGACCTCGTCGCGCTCGTTCCACAACAAGGACTCGTCGACCAGCGGGCGCGCCGCCCGTGCGCGCTCATACAAGCCGCGCTCGGTCGTCTTGTGGCGCAGTGCGCCCGAACGCGAATCGACCGGCGAAACTGCCCAATCCACCCACAAACGGCTGGAGGGAGGGACCTTGTCGAGCCGGGCACAGACACGACCGTCGCGCGCAACGGTCACACGGATTCGTCGGGCCTCATTGGCGCATGTTTCGCTCAGACTTTGCAGGACCTCGCGCGTACGCGACACGTCGACGGCGAAGCCAAGCGCCTGGGCGGACGCCTGCAAACGAGCTAGGTGCCGCTCGAGCAGGAAGAAGCCGCTATCCGGCTCCCAAAGCACGGTCTCGAGTAACGCTGCCTCGGGGGGCGACATTTCAGGGACGGAGTAGGTTGCAATCATGATCATCCCTCCACGCTTCGTACGAATCGAGGCTCACAACACCTAGTGTGCGACCCGTACGCCAATCGCCAACTGCGTATGCTCTTTGTGCTCCAAAAACCGCATGTTCTGGTACTGAAAGCGGCCAAAAATCTCAAACTTTTCCGGTACGACACCGACGATCAGATCCGCCACCACGGAGAAGAAGTCCTTTCCGTTGGGCAGGATGTACCAAGTGTTGGCACCGCGCACGATCAGGTATGGGTCATAGATCGGGAATTGGTACCAATGATAGAAATCTACGTGACCGAGATCGGTCCCCTGGTAGTCGTTCGCGGTGCGATAGAAACCCTGTACGAGCGTCTTCCAGTGCACGACCTTTGTGGTCGCGGCGATACCGGGCGTATCAGTGATGTTCCATTGCAAGCCGACTGAACCCATCGGGTCCAAAGAGCTCGCTACCTGATAGCGGAGCGCCACGCTCAGGGTTCGCCCCCACTGCGACTCTGGATACAAATAGCGCTGGATCTTCGCTTCGAGCGTGAAGTGTTTCAACTTCCAAGGCTGTTTCGCCGCCGTGTCCGAGTAGATGTCGAGCAATTCAGCGAAACTGAAGCCGTAGGGAATGATGATGAACGTACCCTGACTGAACCCGCTCTCACCGCCTGGCGCGTAGCGCAATTGCAGGCGGTTTACCGAACCGAAGCCGCGAGCGGCCGTGAGCTTCTTGTCTCCGGCAGGTGGCGCATCCGGCGCCCGCGCGCTGTTCGGCGTTGGAGCCGCGTTCGCCGCGCCCGCGCCCGCGGGCGTCGGGACCGAAGCCATTGCTGCGGGATTCGCCGACGGTATTGGCTGCGCCGTCGGCTCGGTCCCCGGCGCATCGGGCGGCGCGGACGCTGCTGGCGTCGCGGCGGACGCGCTCGGATCCACCGCCGCCTGGCTTGGGGCGTCGGCCGTAACCGCGCTGTTGTCGGATTGGGCTCCAGCCGAATGCACCCAGGCGCTCGTGACCAACGCGAGTGCTAGCCCCAATCCGGACCCCGAACTTCGAAGCCAGCTCCGTCCCAGCACGACACGAATCGTCACGTCTTGTTCCTAACCCCGGTCACACCGGAACTCCCAAGTCCTATCCCTCGAAACTTCGCGCCGCGAATCAAGACCTCAGAGTCACGCACTGCGCTCACTACGATGCCGCGACACCCCGTCGACTGACGATGAGGAATGTATCGACACTCCAGTCGATGACGCAAGCATCCAATCCGTGACGCCCCGAACTGCAGCCGCGGGAGCAGCCGGTGTTTCCGCGAGGAAACACCCTCAGCGATGGCTACCGCGGTCGGCGCCGACCCAATTGCCGAGCAACATCAGCAGCGAGCCAGCAGCCACAAATGCATCGAGCTGCTCGCCAAACAGCGCAAAGCCGACGCAGGCAATCAACGGCAAACGCAGAAAGTCGAGAGCGAGCACGGTCGCGACGTCCACCAACGAGAGCGCGGCAGCTAAACAATAGTGAGCACTGAGCGCGCTTGCGGCCACGACCGCGAGCCAGGAAATTCCTCCCGAAAACGACGGCAACGGCCGCCCCGCCGCCACGAACGCCGCGAGCGGGAGCTGCACGAGCGTCATGTAGAAGATGATCGAGTACGGCGACTCGCTGCGCGCCAAGTCACGGCCCAGTACGTGCGCAAGCGCGTATGCGAGGGCGGCGCCGAGCACGATCCAGGCCGCAGGCTGGAACAGCGCGGCACCGGGACGGACAATCAAGAGGACTCCCAGAATGCCGAGGCCGAGCGCGAGCCAGGAGCGTGCCCTTGGCTTCTCCCCGAGCAGCGCCCAGGAGCCGAGCGTCGCCCACACGGGTACGGTGAACTCCAACGCGAAGACCGTGGCCAGCGGCATGCGCGCGAGCCCAGCAAACCAAGCGCATTGACCGATGAAGTGAGCGGCCGCGCGCAGTGCATGAAGCCCGAAACGCCGCGTGCGAAGCTTGCTCGGGGTACGAGCCATGAGCAGCGCCAGCACGAGGAAACCGAGCAAGCTCCTGAAGAACACGATCTGACTCGGTGCGAAGCCGCGCAGCGCCAACTGCCGGCCAGCAATCGCCATCGCGGTGAACGACGACAGCGCGCCGCTCATCCACACGCTCGCTCGCGCAAGCGTTCGCCTCGATTCGTCGCGCTCTGCGCGTAATGCACTGACTCTCATGGCGGGTGCGGCGCGCCGCAGGGTCTCGAACTTACTACGAGCGCGAACGCGAGCAATCCGTTTGAGACTCCGCGTCACGTCCTCGCTGCTTGACAGAAGCAGAGGCTGAGACCTATTCCTTCGTCAGCGCGCGAGGTCTGCGTGCTGAGTCGGGTGTGCGGGTGATGGACGATCGTCTTCAGCGAGGAGGGCAAGGCGTGCTCGAAGCGAGGGAATTTGCAGGCTGGACCTGCGGCGAAAACAGCCGGTTCGAGCGTTTGCAAGCTCGCGCCGAAGACGGCGCGCAGCTTCAGGTCTACAGGACCCAGCCGGACGCCGGTTTGCCTGCATTGGTGTTCGCCAATGCGCTCGGTTCTCCCGCGCGGGTACTCGAAGCGTTCGCGCACAGCGTGAAGGACCGACTTTCGCTCGTAACTTGGGACGCGCGCTGCATGCCTGGACCGGGGCTGGCCGATTTTTCGCGCATTACTCCGGCGGTCCACGCTCGCGATCTGGTCCGCGTGCTCGACTTCTGCAAGCTTCAGAGCAGCGTAGTCGCCGGCTGGTGCACCGGAGCGGAGACCGTGCTCGAGGCCGCGCGCTGGGCACCCTCGCGCATTTCGCTCGCCCTGCTCCTAAACGGCGACTACAGCTTCCGCACGCAAAAGAACGGCGAGAAGGGCGCGCTCACCAAGGCCCTATTTCGCGAGATTGTAGCTCATCCCGAGGAAGCGCCGACCTACTTCGAGATGCTCAGGCGTTCGCCGGTCGCGCGTTCGTGCGGGGATGGCGCTGAAGAAGACGCCCAGTTGCTCGAACTCGTGTCGGCGCCAGCGCGCGTCGATCCGGAGAAGCTCCATCGCTTCGCGGTCATGTCGAATTCATTTTGGAGCAACAGCATCGAAGACTGGGTGGCCGAGGTCGCTTGCGAGTGTCACGCGTTCGGCGCAGTGCACGACGTAGTGGCACACGTAGACTCGAGCCGCCGCATCAGCGAGCTCTTGCGCGACTGCTCGCTCGAGATCAGGCCGCAGATGAGCCATTTTTCCATTTGCTACGATAGCGCATTGCACGATCGCCTCGCGTCTCTGACGCAAACTCGCTACGAGCGCGGCGTGCCGACGCCAGAACTACGGGTCACGGCCTCGAGCTCTTTCTATTGAGCCAGGCGCGACTCCCCACATTGAAGTTGGTCATTCACAAACTCGAGGAGTTGATGAAAAATACAGAGATGGAACCGCGCTCGCTGCGCGTGGTCGTGAACGACGATGGGCAATACTCGGTATGTCCCGAGAGCATTGAGCTCGCCCCCGGCTGGCATGCCGTCGGCGTGTCGGGGGACGGGACGACTTGCTTCAACTACATCGAAGCGCACTGGACCGACCTGCGCCCTTTGCAGCTGCGCAAAACCGTTGAAGCTCACTCATAAGCCTGCACGAGAGAACGCATGACCCACTCGCCCGATCGACAAGTCGAATCCCTACTGTCTTGGCTGCGCGCCTACGCCGAGGCACGCATCAATTCCCGCTTGATGGACGAGCGCCGCTCGATTCCGCCAAACGTGGTGCTGGATTTCGGAAACCGTGGTTTGCTGGGCATTCAGGTCGGCAAGTGCTTCGGTGGACTAGCCCTGTCGAACCGCAGCGCGCTACGGGTATTCCAGCAACTGGCGGCGATCGATCTGACCCTTGCGGCGTTCGTCGGCAGTCATCTGAACGGCGTACGTACCATCGATCGATTCGCCAACGATGCGCTGCGCCGCGAGCTGCTACCTGATCTCGCTAGCGGTCGCGCCATCTCGAGCTTCGCGATCAGCGAGCCAGGGGCCGGCTCGAACCCGCGAGCGTTGGCTGCCAGTGCCCGCCGCACGGCGGACGGCCGTTTCCGGCTGAACGGGACGAAGCAGTGGGTCGATCACGCTTCTTGGGCGCGCGTCTTGTGCGTATTCGCCCGCGTCGAGGAGGGCGATAGCGCCGGAGGCATTACGGCCTTCGCGTTGACCGACGACATGCCTGGCGTGGAGCTCGGCTGCGAGTCACTCACGCTCGGCACGCGCGCGCAGGTGCAAACGCAACTGCATTTGCGCAACGTCGACGTGCCCGCGAGTCACGTCCTGAGCGCCGTCGGCAACGGCATGAATGTCTTCCATGACACCATTAGCTACGCGCGCTTGAACCTGGCTGCTCGCGGCGTGGGAGTGATGAAGCGCGCGCTGCAACTCTGGTATCGGTACGCTTCGCGCCGTCAGATCTCGACCGGACGCTTACTCGACAATCCGGTGACGCTTTCACGCATGAGTAACATCGCGGCTCGGATCAGTGCGCTGGAGGCACTGATTGACGTGGTAGCAGAAGACATGGATCGCAATCTGGAAGTGGCTTACGAGGCCTTTCTGATCTGCAAGATCGCGGGCGCAGACGGGGCATTCGGCGCGGCCGATACGCTACTCCAAGGACTCGGCGGCCGTGGCTACATGGAGATCAATCCAGCCGCGCAGATGCTGCGCGACGCCCGGACGCTTCGCATCAGTGAAGGTCCGAACGAGACACTGGCGATGCAGGTCGGCTCCAGCGCAATGCACGGTCAGGCCGAACTGCGCAAGCTGATCGTCGACCGCCTCGGCTCGCCGGACGTCTGGCGGGAGCTCGAAGACGTCGCCCGCCGAACACAGCATCGTTTGAATCGCGAGCTATCGAACCAGGCGGCACGTGGAACCTGGGGCTTCTCGTTGCTGGGGGAGGCGACCGTGTTCGCAGCAATGCTGGCCGCGGCACGACACGCGGGCCAACGCGCCAACGGGACACGCCTGACAGGCGCCGAAGCCTGGGCGCGCGCCTGTTTCGAACAGTCATGCCGGCGCGCAACGGAGGGGGGCTCGGACGAAGCCGGGCTTTTCGACGCGGCTGATGCCACGCAATTCGTCGGGGCTCTTGCCGAGAGCATCGGGGATATCGAGCAGCGTGCGCCAGGTGAGGATCAGGTATTGGATCAACTGCTCGGCGCTGCTTCGCCCAACCAAGTGAGGCATGCGCCAGCGTCGGAACCCAAAGTCGAAAGCGAAGTCGAGGCTCCAGGCGAAGTCGCCTGCGTGCACCGCATGTTCGAGAAGCGCGTCGAGCTCTCTCCGCGCGCCATTGCGCTGATCACCGAAGAGGAGCAGGTCGAGTACGCAACTTTGGATCGACGCGCCGATCGGCTCGCGGCGTATCTTCGCCAGCTCGGCGTGGGACCGGAGGTCGTCGTCGGCGTTGCACTGCCACGCGGCGTGGGTTTGGTCGTCACCCTGCTCGCGGTCTGGAAGGCGGGCGGCGCATACGCTCCGCTCGACCCAGACTACCCCCCGCAACGACTCGACTTCATGATTCGAGATTCAGGCGCCCGGGTGCTGGTCACCGAACGGGCGCTGGTGAGAGTATTCGGAGATTTCCCGGGTAGGATCTTGTACATGGACGAGCTGGGTGACGAGCTGCCGCAGCCGTCTCGAGAGCTACGCACGCAGCGCGTGGACCCGCTCTCCCTAGCTTACACCATCCACACTTCGGGTTCGACGGGCAGCCCGAAAGGCATCCAAGTGCCGCATGGTTCAGTTCAAAACTTGCTCGCGTCCATGGCGCGCACACCAGGTCTGAGCGCAAGCGACACTTGGCTGGCGGTCACCACCATCTCATTCGACATTTCGGTGCTCGAACTGTTCTTACCGCTGGTCGTCGGCGCGCGACTGGTCATCTTGCCCCGTAGCGCCTCGGCTGAGCCCGCCCGCCTGATGGCGGCGCTCGACGCCCATCGAGTCACGGCAATGCAGGCGACTCCTGCGACCTGGCAGATGCTGTTCGACGCCGGTTGGCGCGGTAACCAGCAGCTAAAAGTGTTGTGCGGCGGTGAAGCCTGCCCGGCAGAGCTGGCGAAGCAATTGGCCCGGCGCTGCGCGGAGGCCTGGAACGTTTATGGACCGACCGAAACGACGATCTGGTCGACCTGCCATCGACTCGACCCGAAGGCGGAGCTGGTGCCGCTCGGGCGCCCGGTAGCCAACACTCGAGTGTATGTGCTCGACGCCGAAGGCAAGCGCGTCGCCCCGGGCGGCGAAGGCGAGCTCTTCATCGGCGGGAGCGGAGTGGCCAGAGGCTATGTCAATCGCCCGGCTCTGACCGCGGAACGCTTCGTTCCGGATCGCTTCACTGGCACGGCAGGCGCGAGGTTGTACAGAACGGGCGACTGGGTCCGGC
>Ga0157292_10000045_pt1 | contig 14120 bp, 17 predicted proteins | sample NitcycUS179409R1_FD_108401 | JGI IMG/M metagenome (GOLD analysis project Ga0157292, IMG submission 108401) | Soil microbial communities from Arlington Agricultural Research Station in Wisconsin, USA - Nitrogen cycling UWRJ-S179-409R-1 | ecosystem: Environmental > Terrestrial > Soil >... | reverse complement strand
GGTAGCAGCACTCGAATTGGAGAAGGTTATCTCCAAGGTTCGTGTGTTGTTCGAGCGTGATGATAAGTTCTACGCGAACATCAAGAAGCGGGATGTGGAGAAGATTTCCCACCGCCAGATGCGTGTTCCGTTAGAACTGCGGCCCGGTGGTAGCTTCCAGTATTTCAATCCAGATGGTGGTGATCTGGGTCGAGGTGGTGGGCCTACTTTCGATAAGGCTGTGTTGAATTGTGTGTTCGCGTCAGAGAACATCGAATACACGAAGTTGACACAGTGGGCCACTGATGATGCGCGTAAGGCGGTCATCAACTCTGTGCGTCGTTTAACTGCTACCGCATTGGATGAGATGAGGCGTCAGCTTGACTCTCAGATGATGCAGACGGGTGATGGCGTCATCGGTGTGGTCACTACAGACGTTCCTGCTGGTGGTTCTAACGTACTCACTCTGACTACCGATGGATTCGGTGTCCGTTTGATGCGTTTTGGACAGACGGTTCAGGTGTTTGATACCACTCTCGCTATCAATCGTGGTAGCGCGAAGATCACCATGTATGATGTGGAGAACAAGGTCATTCAGTTGACTCCACAGATTGCAGGTGTGGTTCCGGGCGATAAGATCGTCACGGATGGTATCGCTGCTCCTGCATCGCTTCCTGCGCTGTTTGGTGTTCCATATCATCACTCGAATGCGAGTGCTGGTACGTGGCTCGGATTCTCACGCAGCACTACGCCTGAGATTCGTGCTAACCGTGTGAACGCCAACAATGCTGGCCTCACGCTTCCTTTACCGCGTCTTGCAATCAACAAGATCGGTAACAGGGTTGGAATTGACAACAATTTCAATCCGGTTGCATGGTTGCATCCATGTCAGAAGCAGGCGTATGAGGAAATCGGTCAGTTGGTTTCCATCATTCAGAAGACTGCGAAGGAAGAGTCTCTGAACATGTACTTCGGTGATGGTATGCAGCTCGCGGGTGCATCTACCAAGCCGTCGTATTCATGGGATAAGACGCGCATCGACTTCATTCTGGATGAAGTGTGGGGCCGCGGTGAAATTCTTCCCATCGGCTTCTACACTACAGACGGAAGGAAGATTTTCGAGATTCGTGGCGCATCTGGTGGTGTGGCCGCAGCGGAAATCTTCTACATGGTGGTGGGTATGCAGACGTTCGTTACGAATCCTGCTGCGTGCTCATACATTGATCAGTTGGCCGTTCCCGTTGGTTACTAGGAAGGAGTAGGATAATGCCAATTCCCGATTCTGATTGGGCTGCACTTACTCCCTATGGGTTTAAGGCCACGACTCTGGCGAGTGCAGCGGCGATTGCACCTGTTTCGTTTCTTACCGTGTTGACTGGTAACGTGGGTGTGGCTACGATTGCACCCCCCGTTCCATTCGGTCACATGTTAGCTCTCCAGTTCGCTGGAACGGCTGGCGTGTTGGCGACGGGAAATGTGCTGACGGCTGTAGCATCTGTCGTTGGACAGGTGATGCTGTTGGTTTACAATCCCGCCACTGGTAAGTACGTTCCTGTCGGCTGATAAAGAGGAATAGAGCATGTTCCCAGGTACAACCAGTAAGCTGAGCGAATCTACTCTTGCATCAGCAGCTACGATTAACGTGAAAACGGATATCGTGCTGCTTACTGGTACAACGGCTGTTAACACCATCATCCCGAACTTCGGTGGTGGATTTAGCGGCTTCTGTATCTTGATTCCTACCAATGCGGCAGGTATCACCTTCGGCACCAGCGGAAACATTCTGGTAGGTCTTGCAGCCGTCCAGAACCGCGCGTTGATGTTGGTGTATGTACGGTCACTCAACAAGTGGGTGATTGAGAACGGCGTGTAGTAACTCATGGAGTGCGTGTCCTTCATTGGATACGCACTCCTTCTTTCTTTCGAGGTATAAGAATGTTCAAGGCTAAATTAATCATTTGGAACGATGATAAAGAAATCGTATCTGAAGATTTTAAGGGTGAAAGATTTTCTGAATTAGTTCGTAAGATAATGAAATTTTTAATTGACATGGGACCATACTAATGGAATCAATAGAGACACTCAACACACGATTAGTAGACTTTTTCGGTCGAGATGCATCGACTAGCCAACCGATGTTCAGAATCGTGTGGGCGAACGATGAGACTGAGAAACGATTAGTAGGTGAGACTGAGAATGGAGTCCAACTACTCATCGCTGAAGTGAGATTGGTGAGAAAGTATCCCTATCTCAAGGATTTATACATCTTAGAGCAGCTGGTGGCAGTTCCTGATGTACACGCAGATGAACTCCCAACATCGAAGGTGACATACGAACCACTGTGGGCATACTGCAATGATAAACGTGAGCCTAGACCACCGACATGGCCCGCGACGAAACTGATTATCGATGTCATGTATGCCGCGAAAGGTGTGACTAGCTTACGGAAATACGTGGATTCGGAGCTAAACACTACAGAAGATGGGAGACAGGAGAGAATTAAGAAAATACACGAGGAATTATTCGGTGATGAAACCGAAACTGGCGATGCTTTACGCTATAAAGAGGGCGTGGTTGTGCCCAATTCATACGAATCAACCAAGGGAGCAGAGTAATGGACCGAATGTTGCAGTTTTTTCAATACGCGCACTTACCCGCGCATCTTCAGGACGCAAGTAAGCCATTCTGCGAACTGGCTGAACTACTCGTGGGAAAGTTTCCTCAGAATCCGGAGAGGACAGTAGCGTTACGCAAGTTACTAGAAGCTAAGGATGCGGCGGTTCGTACTCTGCTGTATAAGGAGGACAAGTAATGAGTCAAGTAGGTGAATTTCCAGGGTTACATCAGATGCATCGTCGCACTATTCGTGCGCAGGTGAATCCGATGGACAAGAGTACAGTAGTTTCCATCTATCCGAAGGCAATTACGGAGTTCAAGGCGACAATTCAGCCAAATACTTTCGTGATTCCGGCTGGAACATTCGATAAGCCATCAGTTCTCATCGTAGGACCATCTAGCTGGTGGCGTGAAGTCGATGAAGAGCAGCCACTCCTTGAAATTCCTGTATCCAGCATTCAGATTGCAGATTCCATCGTAAAGGACTACGCGAATGGACTGTTAGGCTGCAACATGCAGGATCAGATGCCGGGAATCTTCTATTTACCGGGTGAATACACTTCGGTAGAGGTTAAAACGAAGCATCCCGCGTTACTGGTGAGCGCGCAGGCCAAACAGAAGAAGTGGCTGTTAGAACTGATTCGCATGGCTGATATCATGTGGTCACGTTCACAGGGTAATCCACTCTCAGTATCAGATGACGCGCGTATGGCGTGTCGAGAGTTGAATATTCAGAATAAGCCGTGGTTGGGTGATCATCAGGCTGCTGAATTGATTCGTTGTGTTGCGTGTGGAAACCTCAGGAATCCCGCGTATCCAATCTGTCAGACGTGTAAGGCAATCGCAGACCCGGAACTCGCCAAGAAGTTGAATCTCACGTTCGCGCAGTAGGAGAATCAGATGCCACATCAGGCTACCGTCACCGCGAAAACTGGTCCAGATCGTCAGGTCACTGGATTAGTCCTTCTGAATGTCATCGGCGTGGACTTTCAGTTGAATGATAAACGGCTGTTCATTCAGGTCGAGAATAACACAGGCGATAACATCAAGGAATTCGATCTGACGGCTGTGACGACTGTCACCGTCACCATCTCGGCTGGAAACTACTCTGTCACGGTTGCTTAGTTAGTAAAGAGGAGCCATGAGTACCACGGCAGTTAGCGCAGGTCAGATCATGGATCGGGTAGCGAATCTGCTAAACGATCCATCTAAAACTGATTATACCTATGCCGTGCAGATTCCATATCTGAACATGGCGATTGAACAATTCTCTGACTTGATGGCGGAAGCTAATGCTCCGCTGACTAATATGATTTCGTTTCACTATTCCTTAACTCCTATTATCGTTAAGGCAGGACAGAACTATATCGTATATCCTGAATATGAGCAGCCAGGAATTCCATCTGACTTTTGGCCGCGTTTACCTCCTGAATTAGTTGAAGTTCAGGAGGTGGAAGAACGACCATATGTTCCAAGGAATCTAGCTATTGGAGGACTTCCAGTGATTCTGGGGTCTGAAAATGCTGATTTCGGAACGTATACCAAACTACCGAGGAAGGAATTCGTTGAGGTACGTCCTCGCACGAATTCACTTCAATATTGGGTATACGAGAACATGACTATTAGAACTAATCCTGCTACCATCGATATGGAAGTGGTGATCAAGTACATTTATCAGGGAATCCCATACATAGTTAACGAGAATACGGTAATCACATATGTAGGCTCTAGAACTTATCTCTCCTATAAGACAGCGGCTCTCTGTGCGATGTTCATTGGAGAGAATGAGACTCGCGCGGCTGTACTAGAATCTGAAGCGGAGAAAGCAGTAGATAGGGCCATCGCTATTGGAAATAAGGGTAGGCAGCAGATTGTCACTCGCCATAAGCCATTCAGAGCTGCATACAAGATGCGGGGTGGATACTAATGCCGGGAACACGCGACCACGATCCACTCATCATTGAGGAATTTGAAGGATGGTGGCAGAGGGGTGATCCCGACTCTGCTCCATCCAATCATTTCATTCAGGCTGATAATATTCAATATTTTCAATCTGGCATAGAAACTCGTTATGGACTACGGAACTATCTCTCAGATCCGCTCCCTACGCTTCAGATTCTACGTGTCTACAACTACACCACTCAGACTGGTCAGACGCTCCTAGTCCTGACTGTAGGTGGGAATATCTATCACATCAAGAAGTCTACTGATCCCATCGGTGCGCCTATCCTTCATGTTGAAGAAATGGAGGACTTCGGATTCGTAGCGATTAATGGGCGCGCGTATATCTCCCCGTTCAAGACACGTTTAGACGCGCAGGGAGATAAGTATCAGTTAGGAATTAAAAATGTGCCCCTCTATGTCTACAATGGAGATGGTACACCCGCGCGTTCTGCTGCCGGACATCCACCTGATACCACCAATGGAGTTATGTTCATGGGGGCGGGTGCGGGTGGAGTTACTGATGTTGGACTTCATTTTGGAGCTGTAGTTTTTGAGACGAACTCAGGATATATTACGGCTCCGGGTAACTACAGCCAGTATACTTATTTAGGTAACACCAAGATTAGATTTACGAATATTCCCATTGGTCCTCTTGAACCCGATGGGGGAGTATCGCGCGTAATTAGACGTCATTTAGTCTCGACGAAGGTTATTATTAATAATAACTTCGACTTTCAAGGCTATCAATATTTCTTCATCCCTGGTGGAACAGTTCCTGATAATACAACTCAGGCATGGGAAGTAGAATACTTCGATTCAGATTTGATTTCAGATGCGTCACATCTGATTGATAATTTCTCTGTGATTCCATCTGGTGTGGCTCTGAACACCTATCACTCACGCTTGGTCATCGTAGGTGAACTTGGACTTGATTCGACATTTGGATCAGATGCGACGTTGGTTGGACTTCCTGCGGGTATTACAGATAACCGTTCAATTGCGCGTGTGTCTTTTCCCGGAGAACCGGAGTCAATTAGCAAGATTGATGGACTAATCGTAGCGCCTCTCGATGGGCATGCCCTGACGAATGTGCAGGAGTTTCGAGATGTACTCTATCTATTCAAGAGTACACGCACTTTCTCATTCAGTGACAACAATGATGAGCCGGTTACGTGGCAGGAAGAAGTATTGGACCAAGGTATTGGCGCGCCGGTGCATGGAATTGCTACAGTTCTTGATACCGGCGGAGTGAATACTGACTTCCTCGTCATCGCTGACCTCTCTGGATTGATGCTGTTCAATGGTGTATTTGCACTTCCAGAATTGACCTTCAAGATTGAGGACTTCTGGCGCGGACTTACACATAACGAATTCCATAAGATTCAGGTAACGAATGATTCATTGAATAAGAAGATATGGATCACGTTGCCTGAACCACACCGTAAGACGATTCTACACGCGGATTATTCGGATGGACTCAATCCGAGTAAGATTAAGTGGGCACGCTGGATATTCGATGTGAACGTGTTCACCATCGCTCTGGTGCAGTTCGATAGACTACTCATCGGTACTCCCGGTCCAGATGTGACAGGTGTAGAGTTTCAGGAGTTGCTGTAATGGCTGTCAATACCAGCGCAACTCAATCAGCACTTTACTTGTCTAATGATAGACCGGAATCTAGTCCTACACTTAAATTTAATGAATTTGGACTTGGATTTGGTCATACCACCATCATTTGGTGTAGAATGACCTCGAATATTGGTGCTCAGATACTAACTCATAGTACTACAAGTGGTGCACTGACGTATTTTTCATCTGATGGGTATAATTGGGCCTTAATTCTTCGTGATCATTTTGGATTAAGCCAAACTCATTATCTTGGTCCTATTACATTAAATCGTTGGACTGCGATTGCATATACCATGCAAGATGGTGGTAGTCATAAGGTATATATCGGAGAGGAAACTAATCCGACCCTACTAGTTCAATTAGCACTTGTATTAAATGTTACTAATAGTTTCCTATTGGGTGCGCATTCCGTAATTCATCCTATCGGAACTCCTAATAACTCTATTTGCAACTTCAAACATTTCAATCAGGCATTAACCCTAGCGCAGATTCAGATTCATGCAAATACGTGGCTCGCTGACGGCGATCAATCAGCAGGACTACCAGTTGCAAATTGGGCTAGTCCATTGCGCGTGCCGGGAGATCTGTCAAGTATTGCTATTCGTTCAGGTCTTGGTAACTGGACTCATAACTATGGATATGATGTTATCCAGAGTCCCGAGAACTTCCTATTCGACGGAAATGAGCCTGGTTATCTAGCTAATCAGAGATGTGCAGCTTGGTTGTATCCGGTAGGAACCGGTACCCTCACAATTGCTAACCAACCTTATATTTTCGTTAGGGCTGTTCCCGGTAGCACTCCGAATGTTCCTACTTTTTACGACGGTACCGTATTCTATAGAATGGAAGATAGGGGAGCACTACCAGATGTACCCTACGTTACTCATGCGTATGTAGCTCGTCCATTCCTAGATGGGTCAGCCGGAACACCACCATCGGAATATTGGGCATTATTCACAGATCCTAATGGAAATAGAATAAGCGATACTACAAATCCAATTTATAGATTAGATGATGACGGGGTATCAGCGATACCATTTACAACCACTATTCAGACTATTTATGCATGGAAATATGGTGCCCAATTTAAATATGCCGGAACTCCAACTATAACTACCGCGGCACATGGTGTAGTAGTTCAATTAGCTTTATCTATCTCATATATTGGTAAACCAACTGGAATACGACAGTTTCCGATAGTTGATCTGTCTGGATTGTTCATCATTGATGAAACTGGTCCCAGAATCGATCAATACAATGGCATCACACTCAAGATTCCTGACCCGACTATCAGGACGGCATATATCGGAGAGTAGAGATGCCCAAAGGTGCCGCAGTTTCAGAACAGAGTTCAGGTGAGAGTACCTCTCACTTCGCATCAATTCGTATCCGAGTGACTGGACGCGGAGATTTACGTCTCGCTGTGTTCTCACTCGATGATTTACGCTCGAAGGTGCTGACTCCATTCCCATTACAGGAGAAGGCTAGATATGCGCCCACTCGAATAGTGAATTTCTCCGAGCAGCGCGCATCATTCGAGATCAAAACGACGAAATTAGGAGATACGTTCAGAATCAATCGTATCGTAATCTTCTCCAAGGAACTCTACAAGTCCTATCCGGGGTCATAATGGGATATAGACCACCGCGTAGGCCGCCACAATTCGCTGATTTAAAGGGTATTCTTGCTCAGACGCAGGATACCGAGGAACCACTGTATCAGGTGGTTCAGGAGATCATTGAACGACTCTCTCAGTTCAATTTCAGCACAGTTGAGGACGATGGCGGCAATAACGGTGGGGGTGGAGGAGGAACAGGTAATCCCACAGATGCAACCTACTTCACCAAGACAAATGAAACGGCTGCGTTACCGAATTCATCCCAACTTGTTACACGATATGGACTGAATTTCTTCGATCAGGGTCCAAATCTACGTCATCTTGACCTGGACTTGGAATATTTGGGTAATTATGCAGCAGGTCCACTCTACTCGGATGGCGATATCGTCGTGGGAACGGATAATATCGCATATATCTGTGTTAGACCTACGAATGATGCACCAGTTCCGTGGCCGGGTGTAGGAATAGCTACTGCTGTAGGTCCACCGGGACCACCCGGACCAACTGGTGCTACAGGTGCTACTGGTCCTGCTGGTGCAACAGGTGTTCAGGGACCACCCGGTATACAAGGACCACAGGGACCAACTGGACCTGCGGGTGCATCAGGTGTAATTGATGCTACATACTGGTTAGTGAGTGCGCATGCGTCATTACCGAATGGTAAGCCGCTTAATATCTTTCCATCAGGATATGTAACGAGTGCAGGTGGTGTACCGGGAGTGAATCCAACGATTCCTCTCACTGATACGACTGGAATACTCCCAGATGCGCGTCTGACTCCTAATGTAGCTCTGAAGAATATCAATAATTTTTTCAGTGTAGCTCAAACTTTTAAATCATTTACTTCTATTATAGATGCAAATTCGGTACTGGTTTTTAAGGATACCACAGCAGTTGCAGACGCCAGTTTTTGGAGATTGCTCAATTCTGCCGGAGCATTTGCAATAGAAGCATTAAATGATGCTAATACTGTTAGACAAGCTGTATACTTCTTCAGACGTGATGGCTATCTTGAAGTTAGTGGCGGATTCATTGGAGATGGCGAATATGTAACTCGTCTAAATGCATCGAATTTGGCCCTTGGAATCGCTAATCCCGCGAGATTAGGTAATGGAGTCGCTAATTCATCCGTTTATCTACGTGGAGACTCAGTTTGGGCACCTGTAACTGAAATATTTCCATCAGGTCTAATCGTTATCAGTAATGGTCCGTGTCCAGCAGGATGGACGCGCGTTAACTGGGATGGATTCTTCCTTCGTAGTGGTACTCCGGGTGGATCAGGTGGCGCAGCATCACATACACATGCGCCGGGTTCATTCCAGATACCTAACCACGATCATGGCGGTCAGACAGGTGCGGTAAGCGTATCAGTCACAGTTACCGGCACTACGGGAGATGCTGGTAATCACTCACATGGATTTTCTGCATCTGGTACGACTGGTTTAGACGATAACACTGGAGCACGGGTAGACGGTGGTCAGAGCGCAGACGTTGCACGAAAGCCACATAGTCATCCATTCAATGTGAGTGGTACAACGGGGACGGACGGGAATCACTCACACTCATTCGGTGGATCGGGTTCAGGTTCAGGTGTAGGGTCCATTCCTGGTAGTGGCGCAATAGGTGTTCAGGGAGCATCGGCTGCGGCATCCAATTTACCTCCCTTCATTGACGTTTACTTCTGTCAGAAGAATTGAGTATGATTCTAAACTTTGCAGATGAGCAGGGAAAGCGACATTTCGAGTTCGTATTCGTTGGATTCGTCGTCGGTGGGAGTATGCAAGATAAGAAGGGACTAATGATACTCCGCCGCGAAGTTCAACTATTCGAGAAGATTGAGTCTATCAGTATCCCTAAGCCATGTGGGAAGAAGCTCATGAATGGTGAGGCTGATAGGCAGCTAATCGAGGGAATGGCTCAGTTAGTCATCGATCTCCCCGAATACGATATGATTTACAACTATATCGGAATCGTACCGTGGCAGACTGGTACACCCGCGAAACATGCGTTAGAGACAATCGAGTGGATGGAGCGTACTCATAGGGAGAGTATGAAGTAATGGCTATTCCTGATCCAAGCACCACCAATTGGGTTCCTGTATGGAATCCATTAAGTGCAGGTCCAGTAGGGCCACAAGGTCCAGTAGGTCCAACTGGTCCAACAGGTCCACAGGGTCCAGAAGGTGATCCATCTACAGTTCCCGGTCCTATAGGTCCGCAAGGTCCACAGGGTATACAAGGTATACAAGGACCAATTGGACCTAAAGGTGATAAGGGAGATACTGGCGCTACTGGTGCGACAGGCGCACCCGGAGAAGTAGCTGGACCTGCTGGTGCAGTAGATGGTGATGTAGCTGTATATAACGGTGCCACAGGTAAGATTATTAAGGATTCTGGAATTCACCAGAGTAATCTTCCCCTATTAAATGCTACAAATACCTTCACTGGAATTAAACAAGTTATTAGTTCTGGTGCGGCCCAATTAGGATTTGTTGAGGGCGGAGCACCCGCAGGATCGAAGGTATTCGATATTGTTGGATATGCTCAAACACTTCAAATTCGTTCTTTAACTGATGATTTCGGTGCTGTTGTAGCACAGGCATTAACTATACATCGTAACGGTAATATACTTGTTCAGGGGGGTATAGCTGAACGTAATAGAACTACTGAAATGGGAATGTGGATAGATGTCCCATTCAATGCTGCTAATTTTATTCCTTCTGCTGGAGTATGGACGGTAACTGCTGGTAACGTGCCAACTAATCGCTATACTCTCATCGGTAAAACAATGATCTGGTCTGTTAGAATAGCTGCTTCTACTATTTCAGGAGCATTAAATCAATATCTACATATCTACCTTCCAGCGGGAAGTAACTCAATTGCTTACTCTGGATCATGTAGGCCAACGGAGTCATATGATGGTAGTGGTAGCGTTCCAGTGCGTATCTGGCCTAATGGTGGAGCGGCTCCAAATCTCCTAACTATTGAACGAGAAGGTGGTGTAGCTTTCATACCGGGTGCGTTCTATCTTGCATTCACGTTGACGTATGAATTCCTTTGAGGTAAAGAGATGAGTGTAGGATTACCCGTTACGAAGCAGGAAATCGATCAGCGTTCAGGTGACATGGCGCGTTCATTCCAACGTATGGCAGGTGATGTCACCACATTGAAGTCATATCTCGACTCGGCTACTGAAGAAGTGTTAGTAGCGTTGGGATATACCTCCAATGAAGTCGCTGTGCTCAAGACATCTATCACCGATTTAGAGCAATTATTGGTGAAGATTGGCTATGGGACTGAAGAATTACCTACTCCTAAAGACTTTACCGCATTCCTCCGTCAGTTGTGGGGTGTTGGAGCATATTGATGATTCGCGCACTTCTACCATCCGATTTGGATGAAATAGCTCGACTCCATGAGAAGCACTTTAAGGATGAATTCACACTACCTGAGTTCATGAATTATGTGTGCGCATTCGTAGTCGAAGATGAAACCGGAATCATTACTGCCGGTGGAATCAGAAATATCGCCGAATGTGTACTTGTTACCGATCTCTCACGAGATCCAAGAGTAAGAATCAGAGCGTTGTACCAGATGCTAGATGCATCCACATTCGTCTGTGGTAAATCGGGATATGACCAAATTTATGCATGGAGTCAAGTCCCGAAGTACACCAGACGTCTTATGAGAAACGGGTTTAGATTACCCCAAGGACAATCTCTTATCTTGGATTTGTGAGGTAGCATGGGTAGCAATAACAACAAGAACCAGCAGCAGCAGACAGGATATGGCCCCAACGCGGGTCAATCTAGTAGTGGTGATCCCCGTGGAAGGATGCAGAATCAGTCTCAGTACCAGCAGCAGCGATATGAGTCTCAACAGGGACCAATGGCTGATGCGATGGGCTACAACTACGGTCGTAGCACCGAGGCTGATTATGGCAACTATACCGATCTGATGAACCAATACAGGGACATCGCTTCTAATGGCGGTGGTGGAGGTTCATCCGGTGGTGGCGGCGGGGGTGGTGGTGCTGCATCTAACTACAGCGCGTTCACTGTTAATCCTGAACGTGTAGGAACTGAGCGTGCAACTACTCGTGGGTTAGGCCCACTTGAAAGAGTGCAGGCAAAAGATCCATTTGAATCCTACAAAGGAATGCAGGAATTCTCCAACACTGGTGGGTATTCTGCTGAAGATACCGCCAATATGCGCGCGCGTGGAGTCGCTCCCATTCGAGCCGCATATGCTAATGCTGAACGTGCCGTTGGACAGCAGCGCGGACTACAGGGTGGATACTCACCTAATGCTATCGCTGCCCAAGTAAAGATGGCCCGTGAACAGGGTCAGGGAATGGCTGATGCCTCTCAGAATGTAGAGGGTCAATTAGCTGAAATGAAGCAGCGTGGTAGACTGAGCGGATTACAGGGTATGTCGGGTATTGAATCCGATAGACTTGGTGCTCAGATGCAGGGCGATATCTTCAATGCTGGTCAGGCTAATGAAGGCCAGAAGTTTGATATCAGTAACGAGATGAACAACTCTCAGTTTAATGCTGGACAGGGTAATCAGATGGGCCAGTTTAATGCTGATATGGGGTTGAAAGGTCAGATGTACAATGCTGACGCCTACACTCAGGCTCAGGCGAGGAATAACGCATCGGCTGAAGCTGCGGCGAGTAGAAGCTCTCAGTCAGCGGCGGATAACACTCGGAATAGACTCGCAGCACTAGCGGGCGGAGCTAATCTCTACGGTACCACGCCGGGCGCGTCCAATATGTTCGGTAATCAACTCTTGAACGCTACGAGTCAGGGTGGTACATTCGGCCTGAATCTCATGGAACAGGAGAGGTTAGGTCAACAGTTACCCGGACAGTATGATCAGACTATGGGACGTATCCGTGAAGGTGTGAATATGGGCGCGCAGATTGGGTATCCCATCTATGACGCCTTGTCTAACCGTGGTCAGAATCAGAATCCTGATCCCTATCAGCGTCCCACCTATCAGCAGCCCAGTAGTCGGTCTACATATGGTGGACAGTCATCGGGTGTTCAAACACCCTACAATCCATATCCATCCGGCGGTGGAATCAATCTTGGCACATATAATCCGAATCAGTACGTTAACCAGAATACAATAAATCCGAACTCGTGGCAGGCACCTAACGAGGAGGATTGGTACTAATCATGGCACAACGATACAGTGACATTGGTCAACTCCGCCAACAGAACCAGTTCAGCAACTATGGAGTGGGTCAGCAGAATCCGTTTGCTCCACAACAGCCGGGAGAAAACCCATTCCAAACGAATCCCTTCGAGGGACAGAGTGAAGGAAATCCGTTTAGCCAGTTGAGAACTCCATTCTATGAACCACCTACATCAGTGAATTCAAATACTATTGACACTAAACCTAAGACAGAGCCGGGTTTAACTAGCAACCGACTTGAAGATATGGTCGGAATGGTTAATCGAGTCTACACTCCGCAGACTCAAGCTACAGATAGGTACAACAAACTACTGGATGAAACTCCAGAACTGAATGATCCTGGAATTGCACGCGGACTTTTCGGTGCAATGATTAACTTTGGCTCTAATGCCAAGGGTAAAGATATTATGGAGAACTCAGATCGGGTGAATTACGCTCCTTATATGCGTGATGTCGCTGCGTGGAAGGAAAAGACGGGTCCATACCAGCAGGCAGCCAATCTGGAGAATAATTCCAACAATATCGAGCGTCAGGTAGCTCAGAATCTAGTCACTAACTACGTTACAGGTGAGCGAAACGACCAGAATGCGCGTATCAATGATGAAAAGAATCGTATTGCTGATACGAGAGCACAAAGTGATCGTATCCGTGCTCAAGCATATGCACTTAAGGCACAACAGTGGGTCATCAAATTCGACGGCGATAGAATGATTGGATTTAGCCCACAGAATCCGGGTGTTCCAGTCGATTTAGGCCCATCTGGTGGAATGGATGAACGCGATAAGTTGATTCTGATGGGCCAGAATCAGATGAATGCAGTTAACGCTAATAATGCTGCTGCAATGGAACGAACTAATGCTAACAATGCTGCTGCTCAGACTAGAGTTGAAACGGCGGGAACGAATGCTGTAACGACGAAGGGAACATCGCCCGGATTGAATCCGAATGCGCCCGGTAATCAGCCTACTCCTAAGGAAGATCAGCAGCAACTACAGAATAACTATGATCGAGTGTTCAATAATGTTCAGGGTGCGCGCGACCACATTGTAGTGAAGAATGGCGTCTATATGATGAAGCCGCCACCTCCGACTACAATCGGTACTGGAATGCTTGGTACCGGAAAACAGGTG
>Ga0157292_10000044_pt1 | contig 14183 bp, 4 predicted proteins | sample NitcycUS179409R1_FD_108401 | JGI IMG/M metagenome (GOLD analysis project Ga0157292, IMG submission 108401) | Soil microbial communities from Arlington Agricultural Research Station in Wisconsin, USA - Nitrogen cycling UWRJ-S179-409R-1 | ecosystem: Environmental > Terrestrial > Soil >... | reverse complement strand
TATCTCAAGACACTCTATTTCACCATCACCTGTAGCATCAGGTATGTTGGTTCCATCCAGTTTCCATGCCCAAGCTAGAAAATCATCACCTGGAATGCCTTCAAGGCACAAATCTCCTGGTTCAAAATCATCTTTACATACCATTCCGCATCCAGTGGCCAGCGATGAAAAATTCAGTTCTTCAGGAACATCAATTTCTTTGGAAGTCATGCATCCAAAATCATTACTCAATGTAGCTGTATAAACACCTGGCGCCGAAATACCCAAATTCATTGATACTATTGGAAAACTTATTCCTTCTCCAGTCCAACTTGCTAGAACATTAGACTCAATTGATCCTTGAAAAGGAATGCAATTTTCGAGTTCATAGGTAAGAATTGGTTCTTCAGGACTACCGTGAATTTTCAGATCTACTTCGAGCTTTTCACATACTGTGGTTCCCGATAATCCCTCCACAATTACATGGTATTGCCCAGGTGGAAGCAAGTTTGTACTATAAACAATTCCTACTTCAGAATCTATCAACATGTTGTTTTGAAGTATACTCCATTGCACATCTGCTCCTTGTGGATTACTAACCTCTAAATAAACATCTTGACATACTTCAGTTTGGCCCATTATGCCAAGTGGGAAAACCGGAAATACTGTGATATTTTTCATGTAGGAAAAGGAACACCCAAGATCATCAATTACAGTTACGGAGTAGAGTCCAGATTGATTGACAATTATTGTTGGTGTCATCATTCCATTAGACCATTTCCAGCCAACAATAGTACCACCTGTAAATTGATCAAATGATAACTCTGATTTAGTTTGACAATCAAGGGGTACAGGCTGAATTTCGCCATCAAGCATATTCTCATTAACAATGACTTCAGTCTCGAATTCCACAATGCATCCATAAATTGTTTGAAGTTCCATTGTGATTGGATATGGACTTCCATCTGGTGAGGAATAAACTTTATGTGGACTCAATAAATGACTAGTTGAACCATCTCCAAAATCCCATACTACTTGATAAACCTCATTTAAATCAATATTACTTGGTGTAATTTCGACATCTTGCATTTCACAAAACCCTTCCAGATCAGTTTGAAATTCCGGCTCTGGCTTATCAGGTATCGTAATAAAGTGAGTTGTGGTACAAGTCTTATGGTCAACTGTCTCTTGCGTTAATTGAATCTCATAGGTTTCACCAGCTTCTCCAGTAAATGTGATATTTTGTCCCGAAGAGGTTACTATATCACCTGACCATACATTAGGTAATAATGGATTTATAGCTGTGCTTTGATCTGTTAATGTTACATTATAGAAAGACCCATCTCCCACACAAGAATAAGTCCAATTAAACTCTGAAACTACCGGAATTCGTATAAACAATTTATCAACTTTAGGACATGTACTCAAATCTGGACACTGCCAATTAGCAATTAATTCAGCTAGATAAATTCCAGCTCTTCTATAGGTAATTGTTTGCTCCAAATCAGGTATTTCTTCTATATCAACCTCCAATGGAGCTGCACCGGATACTGGATTTTGAAATCGCCATTTTAAAGAAAGAATTCGATCATCATCCAATGGATCAACCTCTCCTTGTACAATCACTTTTCCGCAAGTTATATCATCTAAAATATACCCTTTAATTTTAAACTTATCAAATTGCGGTGTGCATGAACACGAACCCTCACAATCAAAATCAACTAAAAAAGAATTTATGTTACTACAACCATTCTGAGTCACTTCGAGGGTATACAGTCCAATTTCACTGATTTCCACAAAAGGCTCATCTCCCCCAAATGGATCATTACTTGGATCCTTCCATAAATATGTCACATTTGGGTCCCCATATTCGTAAGTCAATAAGAAGATATCATCCGGAAAATCCTGTGGCTCATGGCAACCAACAAAATCCGAAAGAAATATTGGCGGAATAGGATTTGCTATAACCTCAATTTCATGCACAGCTGCAAATTGACCATTACAGTTATTAGGATTCATAACTATAAGAGTGACGGATTGTAAACCTGATTCTGCAAATGAAAAATTCAATTCTTGATCATGGCCAATAATTTCACCATCATAATACCATGAATATTCTCCAACTGCTGTAGTAGAAAGTGTTACATCCTCGTATGCACAAACTTGTGGTGGACCAGTAATTGAGATATCAGCAGGAGTAATTGTAACAACCAAATCATTGGTCAAAAGATTATTATTGCATCCTAAAGTAGAAACACTAATTGTTACGTCGGTTGGCATGTCAACGTAATGCCATAATACCGAAACCGTACCTGTTCCTTGACCATCAACAATTGATCCAAGGCTTGAAGGATCAAGGGACCATTGAAAATCATTTCCACCTTGAAAAGATGCAAAATACTCTAATGGAATAATATTGTCTGGACAAGGAGTAATATTGCCCCCAATGAGAATATCATCAGGGTCAGCCATATGGACGTTTAACTCGGTAAATTCTGAAGAACATAAAGGTGGTACTGTCCTTTTATATCTTGCTCTAATAATATAAGGGCCAGTTGGATGTGTCCATGTATGCATTATCATATTCTGTGTCGTCATTGGGTTTATAGTTTGATTTCCATCGACTATTTCCCATTCTACATTATATCCAGCGGCATTAGAAACCGAGTAAACGGAAATCTCATTTAGGCAAACAGATATAGGCCCATTTATGTAGGGGTTTGAAATTGGTTGCAAAACTGTGAAATCACCTTCAAGCATACAATTTCCTGGATTGCCTCCTGGTATCATTGCCATTGCTGTATAGACACCAGGCACTACTATTGCAGTTGCAGGAATATGAATCATAGATTCTCCATTTGCTTCTTCATAAACGATTGTCCCATTACGGTCAACAATGATCCAATCTACTGGATTACTTGCAGGAGGAATCAAACTTACTGTTGCATCTGTCCCATAACAAAAATTTCCACCATTAATTCTTTGATTAAATAATGTTACTTCTTTTGAATCACTGAATACACAAGCCCCCATATTCTGAGTTGCAGTGACATTTAATCTAAAACTTCCGCTAAAACTGTTACTAAAAATCACTCTGGTTGGATTCGCATTAATATAGCTAGAAGGGATTGAAACTGTTCCGTTAGGCGAATCAATCATATCAATACTCCAGTTAAACAATACACCTTCCCAATCAGTTGGCAAGGAATAAAATTTAACTGAATTAAAACCACAAATAACTTCATCTCCCGAAATCTTGGCATGCGGTGGAAACAAAGGAATGTACTCTATTGTAGGTTCATTACATACTAATCCGTTACAATCAATGGAATTAAATATAAGGGCACCCATTGAATTACCGGGAAGGTTATCCCAAATAACACATACTTCATCATCCATGGTAGAGGTAATACTTCCTTCATCCGAAATATCCCATAAATATGAAGCACAATCAACCCCAGCTGTGTAGCAAATTTCATCACCATTACAAACAATCATCGGGCAAAGTATTGGGACAACAGATTCGTCAGCTACGTGCACCTCCATAATGAATGGCTCATAATCACAAACATTGCTACCGATTTGAGGCTTCAATTTCACCGAATAATTCAATGCTTCAGTAAAAGTAAAAGTCAAATCTGTTGATCTCATTATCCATGTATTTGTGCCATCAGATATCTCCCATTCAAATTTTAATATATCAACCATTTCACTCGTGTTCACAAAGAAGACTTCCTGTCCTTTGCAAACACTAATTGGATTCAATCCCAAAACATCAGGATACGGCTTAAATGATAATTCATCAATCGAAACAACGTTAAATTCAAAACAAACCTTCTTTTGACAGCCTGCAACATCTGATATGATTACACAGATTTCGACAATTCCTTCTTCTAGAAATTCAACATGAAGCGACAAATCTTCCTCCAGTGTTAAAACCTCTACTCCTTCAATTATCCAGGTATAAGAAATTTCTTGTTCATTTACTTCAGCTTCCGATTTAAGGTTAACCAATATTTCTATCTCACTACCTAAACAATAAGTTTGAACTCCATTTGATTGGTACAATGGCATCCCCAACACGATTGCACCTAAGTCTTCAACTGATGAAACTGTTACCTCCATCATGCATGCTTCTTTCAACACACCTAATTGGTAGATTTCACAGATGACATTCCAGGTGCCAACGAGGTCCCAAAGTATAGTAACAGATTCTGTATTTGGTGGTAAAGATTGAAAACCACCACCACCTGATAAATACCATTGATAGGTTATCCCATTTCCGGTTAACGAATGTGATGCTTCGTATTCGGTTTCATCAAATTTACATACTCTTCCTTCTCCAACAATATTGCATTCTTGGGAAAATAAAGCTGTGCTGTTAATCGAGAATAAGAAACATAAGTGAAGTAAATAAGAATAGTATCTCATAACAAGAACTTTAGTTAGTTAATAAAAAAATTATTTGCTCCAAATATAACAATATTTTATAATGTGTATATACGTATAATATAATATTTTACAATTTATTATTAAATATAATATATATGTTGATATTTTCCTTAACTTTGCTTGATTATGAGAGTCCAGGTTTTATTAATTATCTGCCTGATTATCTGCATTATATATGCCGACGGAATGTGTCAGCGAAGTAGCTCATATGAATATCCTTGCAGTTCAAGCCTTATAGAATCAGGGCACAGAAAATCAATTAGTGTCTATAGCAATAATGTAAAGGAAATAGAATATGCCTGGCAAACAAATAATCACCATTTTACTAGTCTTGCCAAAGGTTCAATTAAAACCATACCAGTAGTATTTTATGTAATTGAAGACCCCTCCCTGCCCAATCCAAGCCCTCAAAATCCTAATGACAGCCAAATTAATGATGGTGTAGAATGGATTAATTCTGTGCTTGCAGGTGCTTCAGCTTGCCAGGGCGATTCTCCATTTGAAGGCATCGACATTAGGCTATGTTTAGCAACCCGCGATATTAATGGTAGCCCCACAAATGGAGTAATACGCATCCAAAATACTCTTACGAATATGGATTTATGTCAGGATGAACTTAGTCTTAAGAGCCTGCCTAGGACCAATTTTGATTTTTTTCCAAACACGGATTATCTTAATATCTATCTTGTTAAGGAAATTTGTGCCTCTTGTGAGCCATTCGACTGTCTCGCAGGTGGGTTCGCCGCATATCCAGCAGCTCATGGTACCATTTATGATGGAATAGTTTTAGAAGCAGCTACTTGGCTGAATTCAAATTGTGACATCCGCAAAGTTATTATACATGAATTAGGCCATTACTTTAATTTAAGACATACATGGGAAGGCGGTTGTTTAAATGACAATTGTCTCAAAGACGGAGATAAAGTATGTGATACTCCGCCTGATAATGACCAAAACTTCTTCCCAAATAATCCATGCTTCTCTGGATTCTCAACAAATTCTTGTACATCTGATGTAAATCATTCGGATTTAAATAATCCACTATTATCTGACATCCCTGATTTTACAAACAACTTCATGGATTATGCACCTTTAACTTGCACTAACCAATTTACGATTGGGCAAATTTCAAGAATGCAAAATGCATTATCTGGCCCTCGGTCAAGCCTCTTAAATTCTAAAGGCTGCCTATCCCCTTGTCCTAATCCAATATCCTGGGATATCAACTGGCCGACCCAACCTATTATTTATGGTGATGCAATTGAAATTCAAAATTCTTCTACCGGTGCAGAATCCTTTAACTGGTCATGGTTTGGTGGTACAAATATAACAGACCAATTTTCAATTCCAGCTGATACAATTGGAAGTTTTCTTATTTGCGTGACGGGATCAAATTCAGATCCAGGTTGTACAGCTACTCAATGTAAACTAATCGAAATTCAATGCGAAGCAGAAATACCATCATTCAATATTTCATCGCACCAGATTAATAAAGGTGATATTTTAACGCTAACGCAAGAACAGATTCCTAACCCTGAACTCACTTATACCTGGATTGTGAATGGTTCTCCAGCAGGCGAAGGAAGCCCTTTTGATTTATTAATTGACGAGAACGGCTCATTTTCAGTTTGGTTGGAAGCTTGTGGGAATGGGTGCTGTCTTTCAAGTGAAAAACAATTTTTCCAAGTAGGAAAGTGCCCTACAGGTAAAGAGGCGAATCATTGGCTTTTTGGTCGCGACAGTATCCATTTAGATTGGAATGGAGGAACTCCACTCGAATCGTCACCTTCAAGTTGCGGTTCAGATGAGCCAATGGCAATAGCAGTAAATCCAAATGGACAATTGTTGTTTTATTCTAATACAGACTTTGTTTATAATCGAAATGGTCAATCTATGCCGAATGGCAATTTATTTTCAAGAAATACCTCCACAACACACTCTACAACTGTTCCTGTCCCTGGTTCGGATAGTTTATGGTATTTGTTTTATCCTGAACAGCTAAATTCTTCTGATGAAAATCTGGATACATTGACAAAGATGTATTATGCTATTATTGATATGAGTCTTGACAATGGACTTGGAGATGTAGTAGTGAAAGATCAGGCTTTACTCCAACCTACAACAGAAAAAGTTACCGCTGTAAAGCATTGTAATGGAAATGATTGGTGGATCATTGGACATGAAGCGGGATCAAATCGTTTTTTTGCCTGGCAACTGACTTCAAATGGCCTGCTTGCCCCTATAATTAGTTCAAAAGGAATCACTAAATCCAAAGACCGGTATACCAAAGCAGGAGAAATGAATATCTCAAATAATGGATTGAAGTTAGCTTTGAATACAGGTCCGGATTATGATTTAGAATTAACACCTCAATACACCGTTGAGCTTTTTGATTTTGATCCTTCCACTGGTATAATCTCTAATCCCATCCTAATTGGGAATTTCCCATCAGAAAATCCAGGAAGTTCAACATACGGATTAGAGTTTTCACCCAACTCAAAATTGCTGTATGTAAGTACAATTGCATTTATAGATACTATATACCAATACAATATTGCTTCGAATGATCCATTTACTATAAGAAACTCAAAGCAATATATTTATATAGAATCTAATCCTCAGGAAAGCGACGTTACGGCCATGCTCACTGGCCCTGATGGCAAAATATACATTGCCAATTATAGTAAAGATCATTTGAGTTCAATTTCATTTCCTGATATTGAAGGTATAGGTTGTAATTTCACTAATAATGCAGTAGTTTTCAATAGAGGAGAATCTTTTGTGGGATTACCAACTTTTCCAGCCAACATTTATACACCTGGCAAACCTTGGCTTCAAGGACCTGAATCAGTTTGTGATACTCTTTCAGAAATAAAGTTTTATGTTTCAGGAAATTGTAGATATCAGGAATATGAATGGTCCATATTGGGTTCTTCTCAAATCCTTAGAAGCTCCGGCGATACAGTTTGGATTAAACCGGGTAATCCAGGAACTGATCAACTTGTTGTTTCAAAAATTTCAGGATGCTCCATTCTTCCAGACACAATATCCTTCATCATTAATCCTTGCGACACATCCACCACGGAATGTAGTATTGAATTTACAATAATAGAGGCTGACACTGTCATATGTTCTGGAGAAGATGCCTGGATACGATTTAATTCTACAGCAAGTGCTGCCACTATTACAATTTTACCTGAAAGTCAAACTTTAATAATAGAATCATCCATAATCTACCTATCTGACCTAACTTCTAACAAGGAAATAAGGTTGGATTTGCAAGGGGTTTCATGCGATACACAAATACTTTTTAATATTAGAGTTAACCCACCTATTCTAGAACCAACTATTCTAAGAGACAGTTTAGTTTGCTTTGGAGAAAACGCAGAACTAGAAGTTCAAACGGTTCCCGGGTATTTAGTCGAAATTTTCCCTAAAGATTTCTCATTTATATTCTCAAATCCATCATGGCCATTGAGTGTAGGACCTATAGTTACTGATACAACATTATACATTAGAATACAGGATACCCTTCTAGGATGTGAGGAAATCATACCTTGGCAAGTTCAAATTGACGAGGTAAACGCAATTGGATTTGACACAATAAATGTTTGCTTCGGTGATAGTGTTTTTGCAAATAGTTTGTGGATTCACCATGATACTCTATTAATAAATGAATTTTCAAGAGTTGGATGTGATTCAATGCAGTACACACATATTCAATTCAAAGATCCATTGGTCCCCCAAATACTCATTGGCAATCCTTGCAAAGGTTTTAATGGAATAATCAAAATCCAATCAGTTACAGGGATCAGTCCATTGGAATATTCACTGAATAGTGGTGCCTACCAGCCAGAGAATTTATTTCTGAATCTAACCCCAGGCACCTACCTATTATCCATTATGGATGCAACTGGATGTCATTTCGACACCACTTTAACATTGGTCAATGATATAGGACTCTCTTATATCTCCGGTAAAGGTTATAATGCCACTTGCAATGAGAATAATGGAAGTATTATTCTCTATCCTAATGCAAATAACATCCAATTTTCAATAATGGGATCTGCATTTATGGAGGATTCCATTTACACTGATCTTGCTCCAGGAGTTTATCAAATCATTGCTATTAATCCACTCAATTGTATTGATACTTTTACTTTTGAAATTGAACAGGAAGGTGCTCCAAATATAGATTCCATATATATTCAACCTGAACACTGTAATAAGCAGGATGGACTTTTAGAAATCCATTCGGTATCCGGGGGAAATCTACCCTATAGTTTTCAAATTCAAGGATCTCCACTTGATACACTAACAACTTTTGATGGCTTATCTTCAGGAAATTACGACGGCACTGTTGTTGATTCAAATGGCTGCATTTCTGCTTTTAATTTCACTATACTTACATCAGATTTGCCTCTAATTAACAACTTGATAATTAGACCTGCATTTTGCAATCTTCCAGTAGGCTCTATTCAAATCAACGCTAGTGGTGATCCTCCACTTTCCTTTTTGTTGAATGATTCACTTGCTACAAATAACTCTTTTACAAATCTAAATCCCGGGACATATAATATTCTGGTTATGGATTCCTTTGGCTGCAGTGATTCAACCATTGCATTTGTTCCTGATTCATTTTCCTTTTCATTAAACTCTATTCAAGTTCAAAATTCCCAATGCGGATCCCAAAATGGTAGTATTTCTATTAATAGTTCAGGATCTGGAATCCGCACTTTCATTCAAGAACTTAATGAGGAATTCAACGGAAATACAATTGCAAATTTATCACCTGGAGAATATCATTTATCTATAAGTGATAGTTTATATTGCACATTTGATACTATAATTACGATTCAATCTAACTGCAACATTTACCTTCCAAATATTTTCTCACCCAATGGTGATGGAATCAACGATGAATTTGGAAAGATTGTAGGTATTGTGACAGATTTTTGGGAATTATCTATCTTTAATAGAAGTGGAAACTTAGTCTTCTATTCCACAGATCCAAATATTGGGTGGAATGGGGATCAGAAAAATAAAAAAGTTCAATCTGGAGTTTATACCTGGTTATTAAGATATAAACTTAATACTAATCCATCCGAGCAAAGTGATATTAAACAAATTTCAGGTGACGTTACGGTCATTCGATGAAATAATCTTTGGACACAACTAGGGCTTTCAAGTATAAAAACGTCCACAAAAAAATTCTTTCCCTTAGGTTAAGAAAAATGTGACAATTATTTATACGGATATATATTATTCATTTGGTTTTCAGGCAACAAAATTTCCATGACAGAAGAAGATGTTATAAGATTTCACAAAGGGCTTGTTTCCAAATTTAGATCTGATGGAAGAATTAAAGAATGCTTCCATTTTGATAACAATGCATGTGCTGGTAAAATCGTAATAGCCCACTCCATCCAACAGAATGGTGTTCTCAGCTTACTTGCACAAAACGTAAAGGGGAATAATCTGTCCAGTAAGGTAAATATTACCTTGACTATCCAGTATCATGTGCGCTGCATCATCACTGCCTGAACCTCCAATCTGCTTCACCCATATCAGATTAAATGCAGAATCATACTTTGCCACAAAGACATCTGTTTCCCCTGCAGAAATTAAACTTACAGAAGCAGGACCGAGTTCAAAATCAACTTCTCCCGTGAAATCTCCTGCGACAAAAATATTGCCATCATCATCCAATGCGATAGCCCTTCCATGGTCTCCTGCTGAACCACCAAATGCAAATGCCCATGTTGGCGCCTGGGCCTCAATGAATTTAACCTGGAAACAAATAAAAGCTATCGTGAAAATCGTTTGCTGACAATTGCAAAATACCCGAAACAAATGAACCATGACTAAATATACAACAATTGAAAAAATGGAATACCCGGGATGAGCTTCCATAGCAAATAGTACCTTCAAAAGGAGCGCACATTAATTTTCCTCTAAAACCTCCTACCTAATTATCCTCATAAAATCCGCTTTCTTACTCCTCGACACATCTACCACATGACCATTTTGTAATTCAATCTGACCTCCTCCGCAAACAACAAAAAGCCACCTGCTCAGGTGGCTTTTCCTTTTCACACAATTCTTGAATCATGTAAGGACATGAGTGTGAGAAAAAAATCTTTCGAGAAAATTCGCAGCCAATCCCTACTTCACCCTGGTCATCTTGATATCCATCATCTTCATTTCTTTCCCATCTGTACCAGGGCCATACATGGTGATCGTCTGTGTATTGTCATTGACAAATTGAATATCCTGACGAATGACCGTATCCTTTTTCGTCAACGGGTCTGTTTGTGTTCCTTTCAGATGTAGTGTTTTGGCCTTTTCATCATACTGGCCTGTCATATAAATCACGCCTGAACCCATGTTATCAATCCAGGTATTGACAAATTGCTTCTTTGCATTGTCATAAGCCAATATACCTTGTCCTTGAAAAGGAGCGCCCATCATGTCCCCGCTAAATTCACCTACCTGGTATAAGCCGTTGTAAATCATTTTAAATGTAGCCGTGGTTTTTGATTTGGTAGGATTAGCCGGATCCATGTACGTGTTGACATCACCAGTCCATGTGCCTACAGATTTAGCCATCCATTTGTGCATCTCGCCTGGTGTCATAAATTCAGTCCAGGCTTTCATCATCGCCTCATCATTTTGTGCGGATAAAATGTTGAGCGAAAAGAGGGAGAATAAGAGAAAGAACATAAGGTTTTTCATAAGTATAGGTTTTAGATACTAAAATTAACTCCTTCACTAAATCAAACCATCAGGGTAAAACAGGAAAAAACAATGGATTTTGGATTGACGACATGAATTCCTGACTGACCAAAGTCCGACAAATCCACCTTTTGAATAAAACCCTTTGATCAGCATCACTCAATATTCTTATCTTCAATGTCATACCAAGCGCATGAGTATGTACCGTATAACTTTACTGTTTTGCTTTTTACTATGCTTCGATGTGCAAGGCCAATCCTGCCTTCCCGCCTATACTACTTTTACGCGGCAGGAACAAATCGATAGTTTTTCAATTGTGTATCCAGGATGCACAGAAATCGAAGGAAGTCTGGTATTATCCGGACCTAATATCAAAAACTTCAATGGCCTTCTTCAGCTTCGCCATATCCAAGGTGAGCTAAATATCTACAACACAATGGCAGTTAATGTAGCTGGTCTTGATTCGATATTATCTGTTGGTAGCTTGTTGATCACTGGTAATTATCATCTGGAAAACTTCAATGCGCTACACCAAATTGAAAACCTGGATAGACTTACCATTTCAGGAAATGTCATTACAGATTATAGTGGTCTTTCTTCTCTCAAAGTGGCTAATACTATTTTACTGTCTGGAATTCTAAATACAGATTTATCATTCCTGCCACCTACGCTATCTTTCAAAAGTATTGAACTTAATTATTTAACCGAATTACAAAGTTTATACGGATTACCTCACGGAGACAATTTCCTTGAAGGCATTGAGAAAATTAAACTGAAATACAATAATAATCTCACCGACATCAGTGCACTACTTGGTATAAGAAAACTCAATACCCTTGAGATTAGTTCTAACAATCGATTGACATCACTTACCGGACTTGACTCACTGGAAGTAATTAATTCAATTGACTTATTATTTAATAATAAACTAACAAGTATCACCGCTTTATATCATGTAAAGGAAATCCAGGAGCTTCAAATACGCGAAAACCCATCGCTTCTGAATTTACATGGTCTTGATTCCATCACTTCAATTGGATTTATTTCGATCTGGAATAATTCCGCTTTACCCAGCCTGGAAGGATTGAATCAACTTCGCGTTGTGGAACGCAATGCGGTATTTGAAAATGGTAATTTTGAAGATTTAACCGGTCTTGGGCTGGATAGTGTATACGGCTACATAAGGCTGACTGATAATTACCATTTAACAAACCTGAATGGCCTACAATCCCTGAAATATGTGGGTGGACAATTAATTATTTCTGAAAATCCAGAACTCATTGCACTAACTCATTTGGATTCTTTGAACTATGTAAACTCAGTGTCTATTTTATCCAATCCTAAACTTGAAGATTTACATGGCTTTGAAGTCATTCATACAATACATGATGGATTCTTTATTCAAGACAATTCCTCTTTGATCAACCTCAACGGATTGAATATGTTAGATTCGGTTAAAGGAATTTTTAGCGTCAAGGAAAATCCTGTACTCACCGATCTTTCGGCGATGTATCAAATTGATTATGTAGGCGATCTAAATTTCACCAGTAATGCGACATTACAGCATTTGCCTGTTTTTGAAAACTTGCAGTACATTCCCGGAAGCGTCAATTTCTCAAGAAATCCTGCTTTACAGTCCATTTACGGTTTACGAAACCTACGCACTCTAAATAGATCTGTTCTTATCTATGAAAATCCACAACTTACTTCTTTGAATGGCCTGGATTCTGTCGACGAAAAATCAGTATTAAATGTTTACCTTATTGGTAATCCAATTTTAAGTACTTGTGAAAACACTTTTATCTGCAAGTTTATAGAGTACCATGGTTGGTTGACTGTCATGAACAATGCCATTGGTTGCAATTCAATGGCTGAAATAGAGGCACAATGTGGTACACTCGCAAATAGTGAATTGGAAGAAATTGGAATTTCGATATATCCCAATCCAACTTCTGGTTCAATCTTCCTCATAGCAGAACAAATCATCAATAGCATCACCCTACTGGATGCAAGCGGCATTGCTTTATTAAATATTGATAATCCATCTAATGAAATAGATTTGAGCCCCTATCCTGCTGGTATTTATTTTATGCAGATCCAAATGGATGCAGGTGTAATAATGAAAAAATTAATTAAAAATTAGATTTGGAAGTCGCTATACTTCCAGCCTCAGGTGAATGATCCTGAATTAAACTTATTGCCTCAGCATCTCAATCCATTATGATGCATCTTCCCATAGCGCGTTTGTCGGGAGCTGAAACAAGTATAAAGTACGGCCCTGACGGAAGCGCATTGCGGGTAATAGTAAATTGATCCCCCTCCAACCAGGCATACGATCTCACTTTTTGTCCCTGCATATTGTACAGCGTTATCTCTCCGGCAGATAATGGCTCATCCAGTTGAATCGTAACTTCTGTTGAAAATGGATTAGGATAAATATTTATCTCCACGGATTCCAGAGAGTGTATGGAAGTAGTCGTACAGGGATATTTCAGAGTACAAAATTGGTCGTTGTAAAGAAATGACAGGGAGGCAGTGAATCCATCTGAAAGTGAATCCAGCGTTGTTTGCAGGATATAGGTCTGGCTGGTGCCACCAAACTGGCCAAAAAAATTCAAGTCGCCATCAGCAATTACACTTTCGTTTTCATCAAAGACCAGATCGAAATATGGATAATTGATAAACGCATCAGCCGGTGCATCGAAATAAAGCGTCACAGCCATACTCCCCGGCTCAATGAGCTGGATGTCCGTAACACAAAACAACTGGCAATCTTCTTCCCAGGTGAGTAAATCGAAATCTTGAGAAATGCTGCAGCCCGCACTATCCGTCGTCACCAGGGAATACGCTCCATCACACAAAGCGTCCAGGCCGTACACATTACCATCCATGTCATAGATCGCATATGTATAAGGCGGATTTCCACCTTGTGATTCCGGTTCAAATGAAGTATTACAGAATCCTGGTGCAATGACAGCATTTTCATAGGTGACAATCGGTTCTGGTTCATATAGCTC
>Ga0157292_10000043_pt1 | contig 14204 bp, 16 predicted proteins | sample NitcycUS179409R1_FD_108401 | JGI IMG/M metagenome (GOLD analysis project Ga0157292, IMG submission 108401) | Soil microbial communities from Arlington Agricultural Research Station in Wisconsin, USA - Nitrogen cycling UWRJ-S179-409R-1 | ecosystem: Environmental > Terrestrial > Soil >... | reverse complement strand
AGTTGTACCAAAACTCCCTCCTCCTATTTCTGCATAAGAATCTGCTATATTAGCCCCTCCATTTAAAACTATACTAGATACACCTTTTGCTTCAGATTCCGTTCCGTTAATTACTGTTGAATACTCCCCACTTGTTTTATTTTGAAAACCACCAAGTACAATTGAGTGAACTTGAGAACATTCATTATTTTCACCACCTCCTATAAAACTATATTCACTAGCAGATGAAATAAGATTTTCATGTCCATTTAATATTGTAGAAAAAGGCGTATTAATAGTATTTAATGACCCTGTTAATATTGCACTATTACCCCCTATTGTAGAGAACTCTGAAACATTATTGGTATTACCCGCTCCTATAAAATAACCCTCTCCTCCACCACTAATAATATTAGTTGCTCCAGCAAATATACCAGAGTATTTACCATTAAAAATAGAATTACCGCTTCCTCCCCCTATTATAGAAGATTCTGCATACTCGCCAATACGTTGATTAAGCCCATTTAATATAGTTGAATAAAAAGCTTTAGCTCCATATCCATATAAAGGGTCTGGATTTACTGAAGGAGCATCAGCTCTACTAAAATCTATACATCTAAATCCAGGTTCTCCGTAATTATCTTCATCTCTATCTGTTATTACAATACTTGCATTATCATAACCTATACCTTTAAAAGGAGAGCTATTTATAACACTTAAATCAATAGTGTCTATATTTTCTGTAATAACTACACTATCATCTTCTGAGGTTATGCTTTTAATCTCTCTTTTCCCGACCCCATTTATTCCTTTGTATATTTCTGCACCGTCGCCTACATTAACTAAATTAATTGATCCATTTATACCGTCTATGGCGGTGCATATGTATTCATCGAGCTGTTGTATGGCTTCTGTAAAATTAGTTCCTGCTACTACTCCTGAACAAGTTAGGTCTTCGGCTAAAACTATACAATTTGTAGACAAATCAACAACTGGACAGGTGCAAGGCTCTGGTGGACATTGATTACAAACTGTTTCTTTATGACAACCACAATTATTTTGTTGGCAATTATTGCACATATGTTTTAAATTTAAGCGTTTTCTAACGCAGTTATTCTTATTTCGAAATCAGCATTTTGACTTTCTAATTCTATTATTCTATTTCGCGCATCTGTTAATGATAAAAGCAATGCTTGCACTACTTCGGTCATTGTACTGTTTGGTGAAAGTCCGAGGTATGTTAGTGCATTAGGGTATAGAACACAGTCTGTTGATGAATGTTCGCCGTTGCAAAGATCCTCAGTAAACGTGGGTGTTATTGATTGTGGACAAGTAGCCATATTTTTATTTTATTAAGGTGTGTTTAAATTATCTAATATTAATTGAAGGACTCCTGCCATTGTTGTAGGGATATTTCCGCAATTATCGACCAAATCATCATAATCTAGATCACAGCCCGAAATTGATTGGTCGCAAATTCCTGTATTCTCTAGAGTTGTTATTTTTTCTTTAAGTGTGCAAATTTCTTCCTCGAATTTTAAAAGAACATTCTTTACAATTGTTTTACTATCTTCTTGTACGTATGTTAAACATAGGTCTCCTAAAGCACTTAAATCTGTTTCTTCTTTTATTTTGCCGATTAGAGTGTATAATTCAGCTGTGGTTTCTTCAATAACAGGGCATCCCTCTATTTCTGAAAATTCTGGTAATTCTCCCTCATACTCTACACAGGTAGCATATGTTGGTGAACCACAAGTGTTTTTTATTTTATTTCCGCAATTACTCATTTTTCGTATCTTTTAAATTTTGATTTCGTTGTGATTTTTATTTTAAATATCATCATTAATTGATTCCAAGCAATGATTTTCGTCTATTCTATCCAGCTGGCGAACCAACCATTTACCTTTAGGCTTTAGCTTTACCAAGCGTTGATTTTTACCCAACACACTCGACAGCGTTTCACCTTCCTTTCCAAATTTATATCCGTCTGGCTCAATTAAAACGGCATTCCATAAAGCCCTAAACTCTCGACAAGCAAAAACATCCAAATTCTTGGCGGTGCTTTTGAAATATCCTTTCTTGTTTTCCACGTACCAATAATTGACCATTGTCAAAAAGAAAATAAGAACCAAAGCGATCGTAAATAATATAAAGCCCATAATTAAACAGTTGCTAAAATTGGAAATCTGGCGACAACCTCAGGAGAAAACTCCCAATCATTTGGAGTCAAGCGATAGATTGTTTTCCCGCTTGCCAAAAGATTTGTTTTGGTGTCAATCATTAACGCTAAGGCTAGTTTTAAATAATCAACTTCCTTTTTTGTCAATCCTGTAAAATCATAATTGGCCTCTAAATAGTCATTCATTTGATTGATTTTTTCATTACTCCAAGAAACTCTTTTTGAAAAAAAGGCATCAGTCATATTGCTTAAATCCCAATCAATAACCAAATAAGTATTTTTATCTGGTTGCGTATCGTCTTCTAAACGAACCTCTATTTTAACAATACCTAATCTTTCATCTCGTTGTCCAAATACAATTGGTATATTAGTTTGTATCATAGTTTTGAATCTTTAGTAAACTTCCATTTTTATTCCTGTTGCCGTTCTGTATTCCATACCAGCCGTAAGACCTCCAGCTAAAGCCGCAGTATTATCTGCATAGACTGGCGTTCCAATTCTTTTATAATTACCATTCTCATCATATTCAGCTCTCACTGTTTCTATATGCATATCAGTACCTGATACTGTTTTTTGACCAGTTATAATTTGAACTCTTGATTGCCCTATTCCTTTTCCTGTACCAGCTTTTAGATACAATGTACCACCATTTATATCTGGTGCACCAACTCCAATGGTGGCAGTATAAATATCTCCACCATAATCACAAGCATATACAATACTGCTAACTGCATAAATTGATACCCATCGCCTTTGAGTTTGACCTAAATCAACAAAAGGGCCTGCACCACCTGTTTGCTTATATATGCTACCAACTGCTCCTATATTAGTGCTAGTACAGGCATATATATCACCATTAGGGGATGCTGATATTGACATCCAAGCTCTAACAGTCAATCCCAATGCAACAAAATTACCAGTTCCACCTGTTTGTTTATAAATATCTCCGTTATAGACACAAGCATATACATCACCGCTAGGATGGACTGTTATTCCATTCCACTGTCTAGCTGTCTGACCTAATGCAACAAAACTTCCTGCACCTCCAGTTTGTTTGTATATATCATCTGCTACGGTAGTACCTCCACTACAGGCATATATATCACCATTAGGATAAACCGCTATCCCTGCCCATTTTCTACTCACCTGGCCTAACGCAACAAAATTACCAACACCACCTGTTTGTTTATAAATGTCTCCAACTGCTCCTGTATTCTGAGCTCTTCCACTTTCTGCAGCATACATATCTCCATTATGATGAGCAGCCATAACAGACCATTGTCTACTTGTTTGACCTAATGAAATAAAGTTACCAGTTCCGCTTGTTTGTTTATAAATATCTCCTGTAGCAACACCTGCATATACATTACCTGTTGAAGATATAGCTATTGAAGCCCAGTTTCTAACTGTTTGACCTAAAGGAGTGAAAAGTAAACTTGAAAAATCAACTGTTCTACCTGCCGCTATTTCTAACGACCGCCCCTGAGTTATGTTATTGCTTTCTTCTACTCCAAGTACTTTACTACTCAAATTATTGAATGTAATGTCTTTTGTAGCGGGTGCTACTGTTCCAATTCCGATAAAAGTTCCATCATCTGTTATTCTGCTATCAATTCCTGTCGTAGTTGTTCCAAATTTCACCAACCTATTTACAGTACCAGTTAATTGAGATACAATATCAGAAGTCATGGCAACAGTACCACTTTTATCAGGCCATGTCCAAGTTCTTGAAGCCGTAACCGCACTAGCAAAAAATGAAGTAAATGTGTTGGCAGTATTTCTTAAACCGAACATTCCCGCTAAAAAGGTTTTAACACCAGATACTGTTTGAGTAGTATTGGTTGTCATATCTCCTTTTGTATCGTGCTGTGCTTTAGTTACAAAGTGATTACTTGCTGTAGCCATCGCTCCTCCTACTGTCCCTGTTCTTTCAATTGCAGACGTCTTAGTACCTCCAGCATCTATTACAGTTCCACCTAAATAAAAATTTGAAGTTCCAGAAGTAAGTGTTTTTGTTATATAACCCGCAGGACTCGTTATATACACCCAAGTAGACGCATCAATTCCTACATATAAGTTATTCACGTCTATTTTTAATGTATTATCATTAACTGTAGGCGGGTTGTTTAAATCGAATATAGTTGCACTGTTTGGGTTTATATCATTTACGTAAACAATTTTAGAATAATTTACAGGAATTCTAGTCTCTAAATAATCTTTTCTAACTAAATCATTATTTGCTACCGCGGGGTTAGAATCAAGTGTAACCACCCCACTTTTAGCCAATCCGTTACCGTCAACGCTAAAAGTATTAACCCCCGTTCCGTTTTGTCCTACTAAAATATTATCAGTATCTAGTCCAGAGCCTTGCTTAACTGTCAGTGCTCCAAGTCCTGCGGTAGTTACAATCTGAGGTACTAACGAATTATTATAAGCTGTTTGTAATGTTCCTACAGTTGTTCCAGAAGTAGCTCCAATAATTTGACCAAATATGTCCGCTTTAAAAAATTGAGCTTGAGATATATTGTCTAATTGTGTAGCACTTTTATTTATCGCTAATACACCTATTAAAAGTGAATTCTTAACTAAGTTTGGATAAATAATTAAAGGTTCTCTACCAACCGCTATTATAGCATTAGATAATGTGGAGTAAACTGTTTGTCCGTATTGGATAATGTACCCCTGTCCTGGAATTATATAAATGTATTGTAGTGTTGAACTATTTGCTCCACCTCCAACAGGTGTCACTACTCCGCCTACATCATAAAATCCTGGTGAAATTGCTGTAACAGCACCAGTTGCTCCACCAAGTTGTGTTCTATAGACAAATGCTTGAGCTACTCCTGGTAAAACTGTAATATCGTTTGGTCTGGTTCTGTCATTGACAAAATTAATACCATTACCTCCAATACTTCCCCCTGTTATATTTATATTAAGATTAGCTCCATTTGCGTAAGGATACACACTGTCATTAATATATGCAAACCTTTGAAACATGTCTCTTGAGAATGCCATAGGGCTTGTAATATAATCGGGTTCATTTATAACAACAACTACAGTTCCTGATGGATGTGAAATTTTACTTATCCATATCTTAGCTTTTCTTTGTGCGGAAGTTGGAAAAGTATTTTGAAAAGTAATTGTGCCTCCACCTAATCCATCTGAACCTAATAGTACAAAAGACTCTGTTCCTGAACCAAGTGTAGTAACCGTTTTATTTATCTCTCCTGGGTAATCTATGTAAGTATATGTTGGATTTAAAGGGTCTGTTTCATTATCTACAATATATCCTTTTACTGCCCCCGTATTAATTGTTGTTGCTGAGTTAGTAGTTGAACCTGTAAAAGTTAAAACACCTGTATCAGCTTGTGCTGTTCTCCATTCTCTATTTGTAGATAAGTCTTGAGAAACACCGTTTATATTTAAAGTTGTAATTTCACTTACAGGTGTATACCCTAATGTAGTTGTAATATCCGCTAAAGTTAAAGAAGAATTCTTCCACAATCCTGATGAAGTTTCATAAGTTAAAAGTTGTCTATCTGTTGGTGAAACTATTGCTACATCAATTAATCTGTCTAATTTTGTAGCATAGACTATGTTAATGACAATTTTACCTTGTGTTGCGTGAGAATTTGTCACAGTTCCTACAAACATTGCATTATTAGGGGAAACTGGTACTATATTTGTTAAGCCTCCTGCAACAGTTGGTGAAACATACACTCTATCCCCATTAGTAAAAAGAGACGTATCTAATTTATCTATTTCTCCTAGAATAACTACATACCCTATTGCATTATCTGCTATAGTTTCATTTGTAAGCCCTATTACCGAAGATGTTGTTAAATTAGCATCCCCCAGTGCTAAATCTATTGTTGCTCTACTCCCTTGTGCACCACTTATGTATACAGCCGTACCTTTTGATATTGAAAATCCTGTCTTATTTACAACTGCAATTTCAACATTCCCAGCAGTAGTTGTTTCAATTGGGATGTTTATAACAGCTCCAAATTCGTCTACACCTATATTTACAAATTCTCCGACTACTGCTGTAAAATTAGGTAAATAAAGCGTGTCATTTAAAGTTAAACTGCCATCTTTTACTTCATCTCCATTCTTATGTATAGCTGTAGGTGTTGTTGGTAAATCTGCTGTACCTCCTAAATCTCCTGCTAATTTTAATATTCCTTTTTCTGTAGTTGTGGCATCAGCGACTACGCTGCCCTCTTCGTCTTTTAAAGGGAAAGGGATTCCGTTTATATCTGTTATATAATTAATTACTTCTGAACTTTCGTCTGCTTTTACGTATAAAACAGCATTTGGGATAGGTGTTGTTGGAAGGGTTTTTAATTTGTAACTTTTAACTTCTATTCCTGTGTCTTTATTCATTTTATAATTTATTGTATATCAGTGATTTACCACTCTATTTTTTTCCAATCGTGTATTTCCCCGTAGATATTTGTTATATTCTGAACTGGTTGGTATTTTAAAGACTTGACATAGCCCTCTCTGTTTACGCTAGGGTCTTCAAAGAAACCGTTTATTTTTTTCCATATCCAATTTGAAAGTTCACAGTTATCCGTACAGAAAGTTTTTAAATAGAGTCTATAGAAAGCTACTTTATCTTTATCCTCTCCGCAACCTATTCTGAAATGGTCAAATAGATATTGATTATCTAATTCTTCCATTAAACCTTTCTCCCATCCACTGTAGTATTTATCTATACTTATATTTTCTAAACTCTCTTGTCCCATGTGCTAACAACATTTTTGTCTATTAAACAGCTCTACAGCTTCTTGAAAATATCTATCCGCTTTTACAAAGTCTCCTAATTTAGTCCAAGATTTAGCTACAGATAAAAAATCATCTATTTTATGAAAAGGCGCGATTTGTTTTGCTACCTCTGTTGTGTAATCAAACCCTATTAAAGTTAGCGATTTAGCTATCTCTAAGTCAATTACATCTGTTTTGAGATAGTATCTTTCTTTTTCTATATCTTCGTACCCACTCAACACTTTTATCGTGTATATACCGTCTGGTAAGTTCACATACACTTCTTCTGTACAGTCTCCTTTTAAACAGGAAATTCCTAAATTGTGTGAATTGAAATTACTTATAGCGTTCTTCTTGAAAGTGAAAGTTTTATCCTTTTTTGAGCCAGGAAGTCTAATAGAAATATAGCTAGGTTTGTTCTCCGCATATATCCAAACGCTTGCATCGGCTACAGAAAGGATTTTTGGATTTCCTGTTTCAAAAACTTGAAAGTCTACATGTATTTGTCCTACAACTTCCATAGTCTTATGCTGTTATAATTCCTGCCGCTTTTAATTTTGTAATAATTTCATCAACCTTAGCATCTAATAAGTCAAGTCTAGCTTCTACTGCTACATTTTGCGCGGCCACAGAAACTCTTGCGGCGGCTAAATCTGCATAGGACGCTGCTACAGCAGGTAAGTTAGTTGTTGTTCCTAAAACTGCGATTGTTGCAGATGGTACTAATACTGATTCCTCAACTTCTGAAATTGAGTTTTCTATTTCAGCAAAAGCTTCGTCTAGTTTGTTGAATAAATCATATCCTGTAAATTTTTCCATTTTTATTTTAATTTTATTCCTAGCTTAATTGCTGGAGTTACTATTCCTGTGTTTTGGTTGTAATCTATATTTCCGCCAACTATTAATATGTTTTTTATTGTATAATCTACACCCACTTGATATGATGGCTTAAATGAATATCCTCCCCACAAATACAAAGTGTTTTTATTTACTAATAGGGTTTCTGTAACTGTTTTTTCTATTATGGAGTCTTTATGTTTAGAAATAATTTCTACCTTACTTAATCCTCCCCAACCTTGTAAGTGCGCTTCAAACTTTTTATTTATAGTGTCATACTTATACGCATAATCCTTTGGTTTGAATTCCTTGTAAACAGAATCTATTTTTATTATTTCTCTGTTTTTTATTCTGTCTTTATATACTACTGTAGGTTTGTTTACAATTAAAGTATCTGTTCTTTCTACTGTAATGTATTTAATTATTGTCTCTGTTTTTTCTTTCGCGGGGTTTGCTAAAAAAAGCCCTATAATTATTCCTACTATTAATGATACTACTGAAAAAATTATTTTATTTTTTAAATCTTGCATACGTTTTATATATTAATTGTGTTGCTATTATTCCTATGCAGATTATATCATTTATATTAAATACCTTTACGTCCAAAAATACTCTGTCAATAAAATCTTGTACTAAGAGTGCTAGAAGTATTTCATATATCAACCAACATTCTTTTTTTAAATAACTTGATACCGAAAGAAGTAATAATAACATTGAAAATCTTTCAGTGATTACAAAATAATCAAACCAATAGTTAACGTCATAGTTGCTAAAATATCCACTTATCTGTCTGCAAAAATATAATACAATGAGTGACGCTACTAAGAGGCTATTACGGAGTTCCCGTTGGTGGTTTAGGAGGTAATGGTAAATCTGTTGCAATTGTTTCAATATCTCCATCTTCACCCTTTTGTTTTACTATTCTATAACGTATAATGGCTATTAGTACTGCCGCTATCATTGTTCCTATAATTAATTCTGCCATTTTATTTTACTAATTTTTTCCATTTGTTTACACATTCTTTTCTATGATTATAACCGTTAGCATCCCCGATTTTCACTGTCTTATGTCCAATATTTACAATATCCGATATTGAATCTAGATCATCTAAGTCTGCATATTTATTTAAACCGTTATTCTTCCAATACTCTAAGGCTGATATCAGTGAATTGGCTTCTTCGAGTATTAAGTCGGGATTCTTATCAAAAGGTATCCCTGTGTTTTTAGCTAGTTTTGCATAACCATTCTTAAAGGTTGTTTGAAAATCTCCGCCGCCGCGATAGCGATAGCCGTCACCACTAGCTTCATTTCCGTTTCCTTCGCGATTGGCATAAACATAGTTAGCACATTTTTCTGAATTTTTTAAATACTGACTTACGAAAGCATCAGATTTCCCTTTAAAAGGAGATTCAAATGTGTTTCTTAAACCATCTATTGTTTTATAATAACAACTCTCTCTTACAGGTTTACCAACTCCATTTTCTGCTTCTCTCGTTCCCATGAAATAGGCAATTCGTAGAGGAGTATTTACTTGATATTTGTTAAAAAGTGTTTTGTATTTATCATATAAATTCATTATTCGTCTTCTTTAACCGCGTTTTTATTTTCTAAGTTCTTTTGCCATAAAATCATTCCTGCCATACTTGCACTATATCCTATCAAAGCCATCATTACAAATTCTAAAACTGGAAACTTTGGAAACCAAATTGGAATAAATGCATATAAGATAGAAATATTCAATACGTAAAGTGCTGTCACGCGTTTGAATGACCATTTATTATTTGTTTTCAAAATGTCTGATAAAAACTTATTCATTATGTTGCATTCTTTAATTCGTCTAATTCTTTTCGGATTTCTTTATTCTCTTTATGCACCTTACCGTAATCTAATTTTAACTTCTCATAATCCTTTTTAAGAGTTTCGTACTTCTGTTCGTAAGCGTCTGCTTTTTCTTCTAGAATTCCATTTCTTAAGAGAATATCATTATATTTTTTAAGTAAGTCATCATTAGATTTTTCTAAACTTTCTATTCTTTCAAATATGTCTTTGTTCAGTTTTTGGTAGATATCTTGTATTTTTGAAGATAAGTTAGCATCTTCTTGTTTTATTTTTATTTTTTCTTGTGCGGCGATAGCTTCTTCCTTATCAGCTGTTGCTCTATTAAGTTTCTTAGTGGATATTATTGCCCATACAAATGCGATAGTCAACGAAACTTCTCTCCACCACTCTAATAAATTTACCATATAGTACTTTTTATAAAAAGAGGAGGATTTTTTACAGTCCTCCTCTATGTGTTAATACTACTTAGTTTGCTGTTGGTTGGACAATATCTACTCCCGCTTTTACAGCTAACGCGGAGATAAGTGCTTCGATGTTGTCATGGCGGCCGATCTCTACCCAAATTTGCTCTGTGTGAGTGATGTTACTTCTTCCACCCATTCCTTGAGATAGTTTAGTATCGTGCCAAGTGATATCGTAAGAGATGTATTGAGAAGTAAATTTGAACAAACTTTCTTCTCCTAGATTGGCTCTAGAAAATGCATTGTTGAATTCTCTTTTTTCTCCCAAATAATGTGCTCTTGAAACATCCTCCAAAGGAAACAACATTGCTCCTAAAGCATCTCTGTCTTGTTTTCTGCTCAAACGAGTAATTGTAAATAATTCATCATAAGTGTACTCAGGAATAAAGTTTAAGTAGTCCATTTCTCTGTATCCACCAGCAATAGATTTAATTCCTGTTGAAGTTTCATAGAATGGAATTTCATCTTTTGCCTCTTCGTCTGGAACAAGGTTAAAAGGTTTACCTGTAAATTTAATACCCATTAAAGCGTCTTCATTATAAACTGGCTCTACTTTTTTCCAAGCGTGTGATTCAAAAGGAACTGGTTCTTCTGATCTAAACGGTTGTAAAAATATATCAGAACATTCATCACAAACTAAATCAGTTGTTACGTAAGTTGAGTATACTCTTTGGCAACCTCCTGTTGAAGCTGTTGTTACGTAATCTACTGCGCCTACTGTAGTATTAGCTAAAGTTGTTAGTGTAGAAGATGTTGTTACAATTGATGGGAAGCCTGTAGCCGCATCTGTAAAAGTAACAACTCCTGAAGACGGGTTAGTAACTACTGCTCCTGTTGCTGTTAAAATTGCTGCCGCATGGGTACTAAAGAATAGTGTTGCTGTACCTGCTGCAGTTCCTGAATTAGCTACTGAATAATTAACTCCATTCACTGTAATAACTAAGTTACCTGTAGTAGCACCTACTGCTAATGTCACTGAACGAGTTGCATTTCCTGTTGGAGCACCTTCTTCAATTACTAAATCAGGGTAAGCTGTTTGTAATTCTGTCAAACGTGATTCTCCGCACTCATTATCTTTTAATTGGATATAATATTGCTCACTTGATTTATAGCAAGTTGTTCCTGAAACCCAAGTGTAGTTAGTAGAATCTGCGTCCTCACAAACTGTTTCTGTACTGCCAATTTTTTTCAAAGTTGCTGTAGCTGAGATAGCATTTGTAGCTATGAATGTAGCGATTTCTGCATCTGTAAGCGCATTATCAACAACAACTGAATAAACTCCTTTACCGTCAACTTGCCCTACTTTAACTGCTGTTCCTGCAACAAATCCTGGTAAATCGTCCACCAAAGTAACTTGGCTTGTTCCGTCATCCTCTAAGGTTACGTGATAAACAACTCCACCTACAATTGCGCTATATCCTGCCAAACAGTCTGCGCATCCTTTAATATAAGAAGAATTTTGTACAAATGCGTAGTCAGCTAGTGCTGTTGCAGTTGGGTGTAAAATTGTGTATTCAGAAACCAATCCTGTTCTTGCTGTTCTAACAACTTGATAGGTTGGATATTGTGCTTGAATATCTGCTAAATCATTTCCATCTCCTTCATCTGTTTTTGTAATTGTAGAAAAAGTATAAGGTACTCCTGCCAAAGCTAGGCTTGTACTATCTACTATTGCTACATCAACGAATTCTGAGAATTTTTTTAAAGAGCGCGGAGTTGGAGTATCTAGAATTTCATCTACTAATTTTCTAACAACTTCCTGAGTAGTTTGACCTACTTCACGACCGAAGTGAAATTTAAAAGTGTGTTGTTTTTCTCCTGCGAAAAGTTCAATAGGCACACCGTCCAAAGTGATATCCAATACGCTTGATTTTCCTTCAGGAATATTTAAAGCTGTATCTTCATTAATTCCATCATATCCAATTAACAACTCATCAAATTTTTGTACTTGATTTTTTGGGAAATTGGCTTTAATAGAAACGATATCTTCTGGTGTAAACCATGATGTCTCATAGTGAGTGGCGTAGGCAGAACGAAGACCTTGAGGTAACTGATTTCTTCCTAGTCTAAATTGAAGTTTTTGACTTTTTGGCATCCCTGCGAAACTTGCAGTTGATACTGTTTTTCTTCCACCTGTAACAGACTTATCCGTTACCAGAGCCAATTGACCTTTCGCCAAGTTTCCTGCTCCTCCTGATGTTAATACATTACCGTTTAATGTTACTAACGGTTTAACGATGCTTGCGTGCATAATTTTGTTTATTTAATTTGTAATTTATTATTTTGTTCGTCTAATTATTTTTGTACTCGTAATGTTTGCAATTGAAATCTTTGGTTGTTTTCATTAATGTCAAGATTGAATACCATTAAGGTAATGATATCGTCAAGTGATTTATCGTCCCACTCTATTTTAGAGTTTTGAGAAAATCCTGATTCTGGGTCTTGGTCATCAATAAGTCGGATTTGACTTGGGTAGCGGTAGTAGTTCAAGAGAACTTCGCTCATGGAAAATGTAGAATCTGTGTAAATTGAAAGTTTATCTGCATTCACTGTATATAAAACTTCTTCCCACTCAAAAGATGGTTTTCTAAATTCATATATTAATACTTCCTCTATATTCTCTGTTCTTACCTCTTCGAAGTGCATCCAAAATGTACATTTTCCTTTTTGGGCTCTTCCTCTTACGGCGGACAAATCAAAATAATCGTCAGGAAGTTTGAAGTTTTCTTTATTGTGAGTTTTAGAGATGTAATCTACTTTTTTATCAAGAATTAAAAATTTCTGAATATATCTTACATCATCTACTCCTCTTTGCTGTAACTGTAAAGTTAAATACTTATTTTGAGATTCATTGTATAGCAGACTAAAAGCTAAATTATCGACAGCTATGTTGTCATTTGTCCCATTTTTTTCGGACTTTACAAGAAATCTATCTTTAACTTGGTCTATTGTTGTCATCTACTAATTTGGGAAATGTTTTTGATATGAAGCTTCAATGTTCTCTCTAAATTCTAGAGCTTCTTTATCATCTAAAGAGCATTTTCTAGCTATGTCTTTTAAAGAGTTTGCAAGTAGTAATCCTGCTTCATCATAGTAAGAACCTAATTTCTTAGTGATTTTACCTTTAAGGTATAGTTTCTGAGCTACTGCGAAATACTGCATTTCTAATTGTCCTTTTGGCTCATTATATTTTTCAGAAGCTTCTAGAAATCTGTCTACTAAATCTGTTCCTGATTTTGGGTCGTCCAACTGTCTTAAGTAAGTTCTTTTCAAGACATCTTTATCTGTTCCTCTTGGGTTTACAGCTTGAAGATATTCTAATATTGTGTAAAGTTTTTCTTCGTCGGAAGCAAATAAAAGGTTAAATGTGTTAACGGCTTTCATTTTGTTGTCAAACTTAGTATCTTCTTTACTCTTAATAGCTTCAAAGTTACTGATGTTATACTGTGCTTTTTGAAGTACTGAATCCTTTTCTCCTTTATTGCAAATCACTCCTTGTTTTAAAGCGTGAAATAATTGAAACAATTCTATTGGATCGCTTGTATTGTAAGATTTATTTACTTTAACAACATATCCGAAATTATCCCAAAAGTCAAAGTTTGATTCAGAACAATCAACGTTCATTCTTTTTTCGTAAGGCTCTTTAATATACTCTTGATAGATTCTTACTACTTCTTCTGGATTCTCTTTAGATAGAATGTTTTTATTACATAGTGATTCAACGTAGAATCCTGTGTCAAATACATTTCTATTTTCGTCAAAATAAATTCTTTGAGATGCGGCAACTCCTGTTAAAGGAAATTTAGTTGCACCTAATTCTTTCATTCCGTCTGGTGCAGTTCCATCAAATTTATGATCTACTGCGTAAGTTTTTCCAAATACAATTTCTGTATTGGCTATTTTAATTGAGGTTGGTTTTTTGGTTTTTACTGCCATTCTTTCTTGGTTTTATATAAAGCCCTCACCTTTTATAGTAAGGGCTTCTTTTTTATTCTTAGTTCGTTCCTACTCTAGCACTTCTTTTCACTTGAGTCATTGCAAATTTAGATGGGTCTGCCATCCACATTGCGCCGAATCCGTACATGAAGAAAGATTCGTGTCTAGTTTTTCCAGATGCTAAAATATCCGAAGCTCCTTT
>Ga0157292_10000042_pt1 | contig 14614 bp, 11 predicted proteins | sample NitcycUS179409R1_FD_108401 | JGI IMG/M metagenome (GOLD analysis project Ga0157292, IMG submission 108401) | Soil microbial communities from Arlington Agricultural Research Station in Wisconsin, USA - Nitrogen cycling UWRJ-S179-409R-1 | ecosystem: Environmental > Terrestrial > Soil >... | reverse complement strand
GGTGCCGAAAGGCTCCTTGACCGCGCGGAGCGGGTGTCTCAAGCGTCCCATAAGTCTCCCTTTCCGATTGAGGCTGAGGCGCCCCTTCAGAGTGGCCCCTCGTTTCTCCCTGTGTCGCTGGCGGTCCAATCTGCCACCGCCAACGTTCCCAGATCGATACTAACAGGTGCTCAGAGCAAAGGGGCCGGCCTGGCGGCCGGCCCCTTTGTGCTTGGTGATGCTGCTCGATCGGTCAATCCGACCAACTGAGGGCTATGTCGTAACTGTTGTCGCGCTGAGCGGCTTGTAGGACTCCCCTGAGTTGGCTCGACTTTCGAGTGCGAGGGTGCCTTCGAGTCCGGCTTTGTTGCCAACTTCGCTACCCATTTTCAGCGTGTTCTGCGTTGTCGTGTCCGCGTGGGTGGTGGTCGTTGTTGCCCCGTTAACGGTCCCTTTCACGCTGCCGGTAACGGTGTATGTCGCACCGATATTGCATTCCCCGCCTTGAGCGGAGGTTTTTTCGGCTGCGTCAAGGATCCAGAACCTGGCGAACACTTCGCCTGATTTCGGGGTGAATTTCAGCAGATGTCCTTGCCCTTCCGTCGTAGCTGTCAGAGTTTCGGTGTCGACAGCGCCTTTCGTACCTATAGCCCCAGCTACGTCCTTGAAGACGTGGCATTTTCCGCTGAAACCTGACACGGTTACACCGGTGTAATTGATCGTCCCTTCACCGTGGCCGTAGTGTTCACCGCTTCCGGCAACTTTGTTTTGCATGGTGCCCGTACCACTTAGGCCGGTTGCGACCAGCGTGGTTGCGGCACCTGCGACCGTTGCTTTCAGTTTCGTCGATTCTCCGTTGTTGTTCCCGGTCAATTCTGTGGTGAGAGTGTCGGAGATGGTTTCGTGTTTGTAGGTACCGTTGGCTTCCGTCGTTTTGCAGTGATCATCCGAAAAAGCCCCGTTACCCGCGCCTACATTTACACATGTAAACGCTGTTGTGCCGCTGATCGCGCTGGCGCTCTGGGCTGCGAAGGCGCTGACGAGCAGCGCGCAAAGCATGCAGAGACCAACGACGGCTCTACGTCCGTTCATTTCGATAATCCTCCTGATTGGATTTCTTCCCCAGCGGGGCGAGATTTGCCCCGCTCGATCACCCTGACACGGGGTTGCCTGATCAGTCAAGTATTTGGGCGCAATGTTTTCTATCTATGCGCGGATCGGGCTCACTCGCCGCCTAGGAGGGCGAGCCGAATGGGCGCGCGCGCCGATCCGCGCGCGGTCGCGGCCGCCCGCTGTGTCTGATCAGGTCGGTGATGAGGAGCGGTGCTGCCTCAATCTGTCGACCGATCTCTGCCTGGACGACCCGCCAGCTGGCGGCCATTGACGCTTCAGCCGCCAGCTCGCTTGGGCGGCGACTGGGCGGGGCTGAAGTGCGTACCCATACCGTCGATCTCGTGAGCAGGCGCTCGCGGCGGAAGAGACCGGTGCTTCCGGGAGTAAAGACATCGATGAAGCCGAGCCGGGCGAGGAGGGGGCTGTGACCGACCTCGGCGCAGAGGCGGTCGACGATCTGCTCGATGCGACTCGCCCAGCTGAGCGAGTCATCGGACTCCGCTATCGCAGTGCGGGCGGCTGCCGTCAACAGGGCTCGACCCGCCTCGGCGTAGCAGCTGCCGATGTCATCGAAGAGGGCGTCGAACGTGCGCCGGGAGACTCCGGCTTCGCGGCGGAGATCGGTGGTCGTCAGGTTCCAGTAGCCCTTGGCGACGCTCAGCCTGGCGATCGTGGCGAGGATACGGCCGCGGTCCCCGCCGATGGACTCGAAGACGGCGAAGGCCGGGTCCTTTCTCCCGGTGGTCGGCGGCAGCGGCCGCTGCTCGGCTGGCCCGGGCCCAGGCGCCGGTCCCGGAGCCTCCAGGGGCTCTAGTTCACACACGCTCAGAACCCAGTCCGCCAACTCTTTCGCCAACCGCGGTAGCTCGGCCTCCCGGCCCTCGAGGAGGTGGTTCCGAACAACTCGCTCCACGCCGGCGAGGATCGCCTGACTGAGCGCAGTCGAGACTGGCCCGAAGGCGAGCTGTCGCTCGAGGTTGGCGGTGGCGGCCTCGATTTCGCGGAGCATCGCCGGACCGCCGTCGTAGGCATCCACCAGCACCAGCCTTGCGGCGTGAGGGTTTGCGGCGACGGAGGCGGTCAGCGTCCGAACCCACTCACGCACCCCGCTCTCCCAGTCCCGGCTCACCCCCATGGCATCGGGCAGCTGCTCCACGGCCCGCCGGTTGATCCAGCGAAAGGTGGACGCGAAGCACTCCTCGACGTTCTCGAAGTGGGCGTAGAGGGTGCGGGTGGAGACGCCGGCTGTTCGGGCGATGCCGCGAACGGTCAGGCCGGAGAAGCCACGGGCGGCGACCAGCTCGATGGTTGCGCTGTGGAGGCGCGCCCGCTGATCGGCGCGGACTTCCTCAGCCGACTGGCCAGGGCCAGGCTTGAGCTTGGAGTAGCGGACTTTTTGAGGCCGCGTGAAGGACGCGCGACCGTCAGCTGCTCTGGGAGTCAAACCACCCCTTCCCCGGCCACCCCAGGCACGTTCGTCTCTCCCTCCGACTGGTGATCGGAACCCGGCTCTGAAGAAGATCAGAGCGTTCCTATAGACGAACTCCCTTATACCAAAATGCTCAAGTAAATGCGAACGGTTAGAGAAGCTTCTTCAGCCAGGGCAACAGGAGCGCGTTGACCTTGGCCGGTTTCTCCTGCTGGATCGAGTGGGCGGCGTCGAGGATCTCGTGCTTCTCGACCTGGGGCAGGAGCTCCTCCAGGCCGTCGGTCGAGCCGCGCATGAAGAACCAGTCGTCGGCGGAGGAGATCATCAGGGCGGGCTTGTCGATCACGTACTCGGAGCCCTGGGCCTCTTCGAAGTCCACCCGCAGGGCGCGATACCAGTTGAGGCCGCCGGTGAAGCCGGTTCGCGAGTAGACGTCGACGTAGAACTGGCGCTCCTCGTCGGTGACGAACGGGGCGCCGAACAGCTGCGGGTCGCCGACGAAGACGCCGGCCGGGACTTCCTGGATCTCTTTCGGCGCGGCCTCGAACTCGTCCATCGTGTAGCCGCGGCCGCGCAGCCAGCAGTCGAAGGTGTGCTCGACGTCGCGACCGAGGATCCCCTCCCCCACTCCGGGCTCCTGGAAGGTCCGCATGTAGTGGTTGGGGCCGCGCAGCTCGTCGTAGGTTTCGATCATGTCTTGCGGCGATTCCCAGGTGAAGTAGGGAGTGCAGAGGCTGCCGAGGCCGAGTACGCGGTCCGGCGCGAACACACCCGAGTACCAGGCCGGCATCGAGCCCCAGTCGTGGCCGAACCAGATCGCCTGCTCCTCCTCCAGCGCGTCGAGCAGCCCGGTCAGGTCGGCGACCAGGTTCTTGACGCTGTAGGTCTGCGGGTCGGCCGGCGCGTCGGTGCCGCCGAAGCCGCGCTGGCTGGGGGCGATTACGCGGAAGCCAGCCTCGGCGATCGGGCCGGCCTGGTGGCGCCAGGAGAAGGGGTGCTCGGGGAAGCCGTGCAGGAGCAGGACGACCGGCCCCTCCCCCTGCTCGAAGTACTCCATCGTGATCCCGTTGGTCTGGGCGGTCTTGGGGGCGGTGAAGTCCATATATAGAGACCTTTCTAGCCCGGCAGGGTGAAGCCGGCGTCGACGCAGAGCGTCTGGCCGGTGACCATGCGGGCATCGTCGGAGAGCAGGAAGGCGACCGGGTCGCCGATGTCGGCTGCGTCGAGGGCGCTGCCGAGCGGAGAGCGCTCGGCAGCAGCGGCGGCGATCGACTCCCACTCGGGGATCGCCTTGAAGAGGTCGGTGAGGACGACGCCGCCGCGGACGCAGTTGGCGCGGATCCCCTTCGGCCCGCCCTCCACCGCGAGGTAGCGGACCAGGGTCTCGATCGCCGCCTTGGCGGTGCCGAAGGCGGCGTAGGCGTCGTAGACGCGGTGGGCACCGAGGCTGGAGATGGCGACGATCGAGCCGCCGCCGTTGTCGCTCATCGAGGGAGAGGCGGCCTGGGAGAGCACCAGCAGCGAGCGCACGTGGGCGGCCATCGCGTAGTCCCACTCCTCGACCGTTAGCTCCTCGGTCGTACCAAAGGTCCCCGCGGCGGCGTTGGCGACGAGGTAGCGCAGCGGACCCAGCTCGGCAATCGCGCCCTCGACCACTGTGACGTTGTCCTCCGCCACCCCGACGTCGCCGCGCAGTGCCACCGCCCGGCGGCCGAGCGCGCGGATCTCCTCCACGGTCGCCTCGGCTGCATCAGCGTTCTCTATATAGGTGATCGCGACGTCCGCCCCACGCCGCGCCAGCGCCAAGGCGCTAGCCCGGCCGATGCCGCGCGAGCCGCCGGTGACCAGCGCGTTTCCGCTCATCTCGTCCATCCGGCACCGAACGTATCCCGGCGCGCTCAGGTGGGCAGCTCTCGCCCCAGCCAGCCCTTGTAGAAGCCCACGACGTCCGGCAGGTACTCGTGCATCACCGGGTAGCCGGGCGGGACTGCTTCGGTCTCCAGGAGGCGGCCCGAAAGCGGGCAGTAGTACTCGCGCAGCTCCTGCCACTCGCCCTCGGGGTGGCCCAGCTTCGGGTAGACCTCCTCGTAGAGCTCGTCTGAGTCGCGGACGAAGATCGGCACGTGCAGCTTCCAGTTCTCGTCCCAGCGGCAGAGGTCGGCGCCGGCGTCGGTGCGGATCACCAGCTCGCCGTCTGAGGCGCGGCGCACCACGTTCATCCCTTCTCCGTAGGGGAGGACGATCGGGTCGTCGTAGTCGACCCGCTCCTGCAGCAGCGCCACCCACTTGTCGAAGCGGTCGGGGTCCTTGATCCCGGACTGGATGTCCTTGACGGCGCGGCGGCTGAGCTTCTCGTCGAGCAGGTCGGCCAGGGTCTCTTTGGTGACCGTGGTGGTGACCGGGACCTCGACCTGATCCTCGGGCAGGAAGACCTCGGAGCCGGCGAGGAACTCGCGCACCGAGTCGGCCGGCATCGTCTTGCCTGGGGCGGCGCGCTGGACGACCACGGTCGGGGTGACGACGTCGAAGTCGAAGTCCTCGGGCAGGTCCCAGAAGCCGCGGAACTCCGCCGCCCAGCGCGGTTCCAGCCGCATCGACTCCGCGTACATCACCTTCACCGTCTCGATCAGGTCCTGGTCGAGGATGCGCTGGCGCTGCTCCGCCCACCACTCCTGCGCCGAACGGGCGCGCTCGAGCCGCTGCCGCCGCACCGCCTCGCGGTCGGCCAGCCCGTAGGCGCGCTCGGCCCAGTGCGGCTGCAGGTGGCCGCCGGCGACGTCGTCCTCGACCCGCTCCTCGTCGCGCAGCAGCGGGTCGCCGAGCCCGCCGCCGCCGCGGCCGCTGGAGAGGTATAGGTCGCCGGTCTTGACCGCGATCATCATCGTGTAGGGGTCCTGCTCGAGTTGGTGCTCGCCGGCGAACTGGTTCAGCAGCGCCTCCTCGCCGCTGACGTCGCCGACCGGGTAGGCCTTGCCGGCCGCCGCCTGCTCGAAGACGTCGGAGCCGAAGACGTTGTGGACGTAGGCGCTCGGGGCCGGGTAGCCGCCGAACAGCCCGGGCGAGGTCAGCATCCCCCCCGCGCCGATGTTCTCGATCTCGAAGTCCTGGGTGCCGTTGACCAGCAGCAGCGTCTCGAAGGAGGAGCCGCCGCGGTGGCGTCCCCAGCCGCCGGTGTTGGGCTTGATCCGCCGCCCCAGGTAGACCATCGGCTTGACCAGCTCCCACATCTCGACGTCGCCCATGTCGCCCTCGGGGTTGAAGACGGCGGCGCCGTAGTCGAGCCCGTCGAGCACGTACTTGGCGCCCTGGCCCTGGGCGCCGATCTCGAAGTTCATGAAGCCGGAGATCTGCCCGTACTGATCGAGCCCGCCACCCTGGGCGACGTTGCCGGGCACGGTGTAGGTGGAGACGATCTCCTCGATGTAGCCGCGCGACTGCAGGGCGCGGGAGACCGCGCGCAGGTAGCCGACCGAGGTGGTGAACATCGGCATCCAGGGGAAGGACGAGGAGCAGGGCGCCTCGCCGAGGTTGGCCCAACTGCCCTCGGTCAGCAGCAGCTCGGTCGCGTAGTAGGCGCCGTCGTTGATTTTGTCGTTGCAGATCAGCGTCTGGGTGAAGAGGATCCACTGCATCCCCTGCTGCGCCGCCGGCGTCGCGTTGAAGGAGTGCCAGCCCCAGGCCGAGGAGCCGCGCAGGTCGGTGGTCCAGCGGCCGTCGCGGTCGACCACCGCCTCGTAGGCGCCGTGGATGATCAGGTCGCGCTGGGCCCGTTTCGGCAGGTTCTGCTTGTTGGCGTAGCGAGCCTCGGTGAAGCCGGCGGAGCGGTAGCGGCCGGGGACGAGCAGGCCGCGGACGCGGGACTTGAAGTCGCGGCGCCCGTCCTCGATCGCCTCGCGCATGAAGACCTTGAACGGCTCCTCGCCTTCTTCCAGCACCAGCCGCTCGACCGCGTCGCGGATCATGTGGCAGCCGGCGAGGCGGGTGCGCTCGTCCAGTAGGTAGAGGCCGGGGGCGCGGCTCTGCATCGAGACCCGCTTGGTGTGCCACTGGGCGAGGGTGTCGTTCTCGCCGATCTTCATGCAGTGCAGGTCGATGCCGTCGTCGAAGCGGGTGGTCGGCGCCACGGGGACGCCGCCGGGGGTGGTCGCGCCGATGTCCATCACGTGGATCACGCCGCCGGCCCAGCCGAGCAGCTCGCCCGGCCGGTCGGGGTTGAAGATCGGGACGAAGGTCTGCACGTCGGCGTTGTGGACGTCGCCGATCGTCGGCTGGTTGTTGGCGAATATGTCGCCCGGCCTGATCCCCGGGTTGTCCTCCCACCCGTTCCGCACCATGAACTTGATCGCCTCGCTCATGGTGTGGACGTGGACGATGATCCCGGTCGAGAGCGCGACGTTGTCGCCCTCGGGGGTGTAGAGGGCGAAGCAGATCTCGCCGAGCTCGCGGACGATCGGCGAGGCGGAGATGTTGAGCGCGGTCTCGCGCGCGGTGACCATGCCGCCGCGCACCCGCGAGAAGAGCTTCTCGAAGTGCAGCGGGTCGGAGTCCTTCATCTCCAGGCTGGAGAGCCCGTGGTAGTGACCCGTTTGCTCGAAGCGCAGCTCCGAGGCGGCGAGCATCTCGGCCAGGGTTTGGCCGTCCCAGCCGATCGGGGCGGAGCGCTCCGGCTCCAAGGCGCGCGTCTTGTCGATCGTGGCCATCGGGTCAGGCCTCCTTGGTGTCCTTGTTCTCGAGGTGGAAGATGCCGTGCTCGTCGAGCCAGGCGCGGCGGTCGGGCGGGATCGGGAAGGTGGTGGACTCGGCCTCGAGCACGGCGGGCCCGGAGATAACGTGACCGTTGCGGACGTCGTCCATCTCGTAGACGTCGGTGGTCGCGTAGCCGTCGCTCCACCAGACCTCGCGCGTCTCCTTGACCGACGGCGAGCCGGACTCGCGCGGCATCGTCGGCAGGGTCGGCTGCTCGATCGGGACCGAGCCCTTGACGATCGCCTGCGCGACCAGGTACCCGAGCTCCGGCGATGACGCCGCCCGTGCGTACATCCGCGTGTAGGTGGTCTCGAAGGACTCGATCAGGTCGGCGACGTCCTCGGCGCTGGCGATCTCCGGGCGCGGCGCGTCGACCTCGATGTCGACCAGCTGGCCGTAGTACTGCATGCGAACCATGTGGGTGAAGGAGACCTGGTCGGCGGAGTAGCCGGACTTGGCGAACTCGTCGCGGACCCGGTCCTCGAGCGAGCGCCAGGCCTGGGTCAGGAGGCCGCCCATCTGCGCTTTCTCCTCCTCGCTGTGGGTCGGCAGCAGCGGCAGGTCGACCTGGCGGTCGAAGCGGTACTCGAAGTCGGCGCAGGCGCAGCCGAAGGCGGAGAACCCGGCCGCCCACTCGGGGACCAGCACCTGCTGGTAGGGGACGCCGGCGGTGTAGCCGGCGACGTGCAGCGGACCGCCGCCGCCGTAGCAAAGCAGGGTGTAGTCGGCGGGGCTGTATCCCTTGCCGAGGATGCGGCCGACCGCCTCGTTGCGCAGCGAGGTCTCGAACAGCTCGATCACCCCGGCCGCCGCCTCCTCGACCCCGAGCCCGAGCGGCGCCGCGACCTGGCGCTCGACCTCGTGGCGGGCGCGGTCGACGTCGAGCTGGACCTGGCCGCCGAGGAAGTACTCGGGGTTGAGCCGTCCCAGCACCAGATTGAGGTCCGTTATAGAGACCGTGTCCACCCCGCCCTCGGGCCAGGCGGTGCCGATCATCGCCCCGGCCGAGTCGGGGCCGACCTCGGGCCGGCGGGCGTTGGGGTCGATGCGGACGAAGGAGCCGCAGCCGGCGCCGACCGAGTCGATCTGCACCAGCGGCATGTTGAGCAGGAATTTCGCCATGTCCGGGGTGGTCGTCACCTCGTAGCGGCGGCCGGTCAGCAGGGCGATGTCGAAGGAGGTGCCTCCGATGTCGGTGCAGAGGACGTTGTTGAGGCCGATCCGGTCGGCCAGCCAGCGGGCGCCGACGACGCCGCCGATCGGCCCGGAGACCAGGGTCGTCGCCAGCTGGTCGGCGTCGATCGAGATCGTGCCGCCGTGGGAGGCCATCACGCGGAGCTCGAAGGCGGCGCCGCGCTCCTTGGTGCGGTCGCGGACGGCGCGCAGGGTGCCGCGCGAGGGCTCGGCGGCGTAGGCCTCGATCACGGTGGTGTTGAGGCGGGGGAAGTCGCGGCGGGACGGGTAGAGCTCGGAGGAGACGAAGACGGGGCACTCGCCGTTGAGGCTGCGCTTCGCCTTCTCCTCCTCGACGATCTCGCGGACGCGCTGCTCGTGGGCGGGGTTGCGGTAGCTGAAGATCAGCGAGATCACGATCCCCTCGACGCCGTCGTCGAGCAGGGCGACGACCGCCTCGCGGGCGTCCTCGTCGCGCAGCGGCAGCACCTCGTTGCCGAAAAGGTCGATGCGGCCGCGGACCCCGTGGACGCGGTCGCGCGGGATCAGCGGGTCGTTGTGGTGGTGGGTGGCGATGTGCAGGCGGTCGGCGTAGGAGAAGCCGAGATAGGTCTGGATCCCGCGCTCCATCTGCAGCGAGTCCTCCTGCCCGGCGGTGACCAGGGCGCCGACGCGGCGGCCCTTGCGGGTCAGCAGCCGGTTCAGCATCGCGGTGCCGCTGAAGACGGCGGACTGGATGCGGGGGAAGCCCTCCTCGGGGGTCGAGTCCCACTGGCGCATCGCGTCCTCGGCCGAGTTCATCAGCCCGACCGACTCGTCCTGCGGGGTCGTTTGTGCCTTGCCGACGACGAAGGCGCCGGAATCGTCGACGATGAAGGTGTCGGTCATCGTCCCGCCGGCGTCGATCGCAAGTACGCGTGGATCGTGCTCCTCTGCTCCCATGGGGTGACTGTAGGTCGGGGCGGGGGCGCTGTCGTCGTTCTCCCCAAACGATCGCCGCGGGGCCGTTTGTGGTCTCACCACAAGGGGGCTAGCTTGGATTGATGGCCCGGAGCAGTGCGATATCGGCGCCCCGCAAGAGCCGCGGCGAGATCGCCGCCCTCGTGGAGGAGCTGAGCGCCGAGCTCGACGACGTCGCGGCCCAGCTCGCCGACACGATCCACGAGCACCTCGACGAGCTCGACGACGACATGCGGGTCTGGACCCTGCAGAGCACCCGGGCCAACCTCGGGGTGATGGTGACGCTGATGCGCGAGGGCGCCGACCCGCGCTCGGTGGCGGCGCCGCCGGAGGCAATCGGGTACGCCAAGGAGTACGTGGTGCGCGGCCTCGACTTCGTCCTGCTGCAGCGCGCCTACCGCACCGCCCAGGGGGTGTTCGCCGGAATGATCCTCGAGCGCCTGCGCCAGGCCACCGACGACGCCGACCACCTGGCCGACGCGATGGGCTTCTTCAACGCCTGGATCTTCGCCTGGATCGAGGCGATCGAGCGCCAGCTGACCGACGTCTATATGGCGGAGCGCGAGCAGTGGGTGCGCGGCGCGGCGGCGATGCGTGCGGCGGAGGTGCGGGCGATCCTTGGCGGTGCCGAGGTGGACGTGACCGAGGTGAGCGGCCGGCTCGGGTATGAGCTCGACCGCCACCACGTGGGGTTCGTGGTCTGGAAAGAGACGGCTGAGGACTCCCCGGGAGCGGCCGGAGCGCTGTTCGGCGAGATGGAGCAGGTCGCGGCGGCGGTGGCCGAGTCGCTGGGGTCGAGGGCGGCGCTGACCGTGGCGCAGGGGAGGCACCTGGCGTGCTGGGCCGGGCGACATGAGCCGCAGCACTTGGGCGACCTGCGGGTGCCGCGTGGGGCGGGCAAGGGGCTGTCGGTCGCGGCGGGAACGCCGGCTCACGGAGTCCAAGGCTTCGTCCTCAGCCACCGCGAGGCGCTCCTGGCGCGCCGGGTGGTGCAACTGCGCGGCGACAAAGCGGCGCGCGTCTCCTTCCCCGAGGTGGCGCTGGAGGCACTGATGGTCGCCGACCTCGACACCGCCCGCCGCTTCGCCGCCCGCGAGCTTGGCCCGCTGGCAGCCGAAGACGACGCCACTCGCCGCCTCGCCTCTACCCTGGCGATCTTCCTCGACGAGGGCGCCAGCTTCGCCCGCGCCGCCCGCCGCCTCGGCGTCCACACCAACACGGTCACCTACCGGGTGCATCGAGCCGAGGAGCTGCTCGGTCACCCGGTGAGCGAGCGCCAGCTGGAGCTTCGAGTGACGCTCCGATTGGCGAAACTAGTTGATTAGTTCGGTGATCTCTTGTATTGATTGGGATATGGGAACGGCAGGAGTACCGTCTGGCGCACACCTCTGTCGCTGCGCGGCCGCGTTAGCGCTCCTCGCACTCCTGCTCCTACTACCCGGCTGCGGCGGGTCGGACAGCAGCGCAACCACCAGCGGCGAAACCACGGAAGCCCCGGTGTCAAAGGAACCGGAACCGGAAGAACCCGGGGCAACCGTCTCCACCGGAATCCCTGGCTCAGCGGGGAGGGTCGTCGTCGACGGAACCGGATATACCCTGTACCACTTCAGCAAGGACGAGCGGAACAGCGGAGAAACGGGTTGTTACGGTCGCTGCGCGAGGGTATGGCCCCCCTACCTGACCAACGGAGAACCTGGAGTCGTCCTGAAAGCCCGACAATCTGAAGTCGGGACCATCGAACGCAAGGACGGGACCACGCAGGTCACCTATGGAGGCTGGCCTGTTTATACGCACTCTCGCGACGGGTGGCCCCTATCAGCTCGAGCACATGAATCAGCGGGTGAAGAAGCCGGCGCCGGCCGCAGCCAGTTCGGCGGCGTCTGGTACGTGGTAAGGCCCAACGGCGAAGTAGTTCGGTAGCGATTATCTGAGACGGAACCGGCGGGCCTTGGCTCGGCCGTATCCGGTTCGCGGCAGCTAGAACCCGGTCAGCCTCAAGGGCAAAGGGTGAACCTCCGCTAGCCGATTTCTGCGGCGCACCGATTCGCACGTTCACCAAATTCGCCCATCGACAAGGCCGGCGGCATCCGGACTCTCGCCGCCTCCGAGCGTCGGGCGTGTCGGGTTGCCGGCCAGAACCGCTCCACACAACGCCACTGCCCGCAGGTGGCAGAGGGTGACCAGGCGCTGAGGAATCGCCTGCGAGAGCTCTCCACCGACTACCCCCGCTGGGGCTACCGCCGCGCCCACGGCCACCTGTTGACCGAAGGCTGGTCGCTGAACCGCAAGCGGGTGCAGCGGATCTGGCGGAGGAGGGCCTTCGCGTGCCTGCCAAGACCAGGAAGCGCCGCCGCCTGGGTGAGTCCACCACCGCGGCTGACAGACTCAAGGCCGAGCATCCCAACCATGTCTGGGCGCTCGACTTCCAGCACGACGCCACCGACGACGGCCGTGAGCTGAAGTTCCTCAACGTCCTCGACGAGTTCACCCGTGAGGCACTGGCGATCGAGGTCGATCGCAGAAGGAACCATCGCTTTGTACCCCTTAACTGGCACGACCCAAGGACAGGGCGATGCATTGAAATTCACCCCAGCAGAAGGCGAAGTGCTCGCGAACTTTATCTTCGAAAATTGCGGTGCGCTGAACGGCTCGTACACCGTCACCGGGGGTGTTGGTTGTATACCCGACGGAGCTACATGCAACTTCAGCCATGCAAAAACCACAACGGCAAACACGCTGAAACTGGGCGCGGATGGGTCCAAAGTCGGAATCGAAGGCTCACTTACATTTAGTGGGAGAGCCAACAGCAGCGAGTCCTACACCCCACTCAGCGTTACAACAGTCGAAACAAGGCGACTCAGTCGGCGCAAATCCGCACCAGCAGCTTGCCCATGTTGGCGCCGGTGAAGAGCTGATCTAACGCGTCGGGGGCGGCTTGGAGGCCGCCCTCGACGATCGTCTCGTCGTAGTGGAGCTTGCCTTCGCCGAGGAGGCCGGCGAGATAGCCGATGGCCTCTTCGAAGCGGGCGGCGTGGTCCAGGACGAGGAAGCCCTGGATGGTGGCCCTCTGCATGATCAGCTGGCCGATGTTTTGGAGGCCGGCGCCGCCGCTGCCGTGGCTGTAGGTGTTGTACTCGGCGATCATGCCGCAGAGGGAGATGCGGGCTCCGATGTTGAGGCGCATCAGGATGTGGTCCATGATCGGGCCGCCGACGTTCTCGAAATCGACGTCGATGCCGTCGGGGGTGGCGGCGTCGAGCTGGGCGCGCCAGTCCCCGGCCTTGTGGTCGACGCAGGCGTCGAAGCCCAGGGTCTCTACCGCGTGGCGGCACTTCTCCTCTCCCCCGGCTATGCCGACGGCGCGGGCGCCTCTCGCCTTGGCTAGCTGGCCGGCCACCGAGCCGACGGCGCCGCAGGCTGCCGAGACCACCACGGTCTCCCCCTCCTTCACGTCGGCGAAGTCGACGCCGAGGTAGGCGGTCACGCCGGTGTGGCCGAGCGCCCCCAGGAAGGCGGGCTTCGGGCCCGGCAGCGGGTCGGGCAGGACCGCCAGCGGAGCCTCGAGCAGCGCGTCGTCTACCAGGCAGTACTCCTGCCAGCCGACGAAGCCGTTGACGAGCGCGCCGACCGGCATGTCGTCTCGCTTCGACTCGACCACTTCGCCGATCCCCAGGCCCCTCATCACCGCGTCGATCGGGACCGGGGGCATGTACCCGCGGATGTCGCTCATCCAGATGCGGTTGGTCGGATCCAAGGAAAGCAGCTGGTTGCGGACCAGCGCCTGGCCGGCTGCCAGCTCGCCGATCTCCTCTTCGACCAGTTCCAGGTCGCCCTCGGCCAGTGCCCCCTCGGGGCGGCGGCGCAGACGGAATGCGCGGTTCAGCATTAGCTCAGTCTGACCCTTAGCTCCTGACGCGCGCGGATTCCGTCGGTGCACGCTTTGGTCAATTGACAATTCGGCACCCACGGGCAACTCTCGACTGGCGGGCAAGAACCGCCCGCGACACGAAGTCACGCGAATCAGACGGGGGTCGTCAAATGAATGGACGCAAAGCCGCGATCAGCCTCTGCATGCTCTGCGCACTGCTGGGCAGCGGGATTGTGGCGCAGAGCGCAGGCGCGATAACCGGCACAACAGCTTTCACATGCAAAGAAGAACCGACTTTTACATTTGATTTCAAAGACCGTCACTGCAAAGAAGTGTCAGGTGGAAAATTTGGCAAATTCAACCATGTGTTCATCGCAGAAAACACAACTACAGAACTAGCTGGAAACAATAGCGGCGAAGTCACGAAACTGAAAACGACCGTGGGCGGCGTAGCGGTCACCTTGAGTTCGACCAGCCTATCTGTCTCCGGAACGATGGAAAACAAAGTCGATATCACCGGGGAACATTACTCTCACGGCGAAGGTACCGGTGTATACACCGGCGTTACCGTAAGCGTGCCGAAATGCTTCGTCTACAGAGATGCAACTGGATTGGTGGGCGAACAAGGAACGGTTGAAACCGAAGCGCTGACAGGCACGACGACAGCCCAGGGAGACGCCGTAAAATTCACGCCACGGACGGGCGAATTGTTCGCAAGGTTTTGGATCCTTGACAAAAACAAAAAAACCTCAGCCGAAGGTGGTGAATGCTTCATCGGTGCCACATATTTCGTTACTGGCAGTGTGACGGGGACGCCCGAAGGAGCAACAATCAAATTCACTCACGAAGGGGTAACAACGCAAAACACCCTGAAAATGGGCATTGCACTCGGCGGTGGCAGTAAAGCTGGCCTCGAAGGGAGGCTAACGCTCGAAGGCACAGACCCGAAAATTGTGACTGATGTCTTTAAACCACTTAGCGCTACAACAGTCGCAACAGAATAGCCACGCCCTAGAGTGTCGGGCGGCCTTGAGTTGCCCGACACTCATCCCTTACCAGCCGCCAGCGTCGCGGTCTGCTCGGCGTCGGGGTTGTTCTTCGCCCAGACGTCGTCGTCGTAGTTGCGCAGGTCGAACTTGGCCGAGCGGAAGGCTTTCGCGGCGGCGTTGCACTCGTCCTGGGTCAGCTTGCCCTGGGTCGTCGTCCACTTGGCGGTTTTCGGTGGCAGCGAGGTGCTGCCGGGGCCGATCGGGCCGACGCCGGCGGTCCAGTTGTCGTCGTCGAGGATCGAGTACGGGACCGAGGTCCACATCTCCGTGTTCTCGCGCGAGTAGCGCTCCATCCGG